>Ga0308176_10002093_pt1 | contig 12492 bp, 11 predicted proteins | sample PhyCR2_3_FD_203890 | JGI IMG/M metagenome (GOLD analysis project Ga0308176, IMG submission 203890) | Soil microbial communities from UC Gill Tract Community Farm, Albany, California, United States - DLSLS.C.R2 | ecosystem: Environmental > Terrestrial > Soil > Agricultural land | place: USA... | reverse complement strand
GCCTTCCTTTATATCTCTCCTAAACGATTGGCATAATGCCTGTTGTTATTTTGTCATCTCAACGGATTCTGCACAAGTACAATTCGTAACTGAGCGATGACGCGTAGTTCGTGATCCGCGTGCGTCTGTGTCGGTACCAGACGAGTCAGCCGTGCAGGCTCGAGGGCATATGGTCAAGGAACGCACTCAACTACCCCGGACATACCCCGAACGTACCCCGAACGTACCCCAAGCTGCCGCATCATGGGCACGTTTCGCAGGTGAAGAACCTCACCGGCGTGATCCGGTTGACTCGACCGCCCTTTGAACGGTGCGCGCAAGCAACCAGATCGATGTTACCATGGACGATGTATGACCTCACGACTCACCACGATATGGTTTCAGTTGCTGCTAAGTGCGTGCTGTCTCGCCGGGTGCGAGCCCAAGGCTTACAGCATCCCTGCCCCGACGAGCGGCCTCTCCAGCCCGCCTTTGATCGACGACAGCGTCCTGCGCGCCAGTGTCGCCGTGGACCTCGCACTGTTGCGAGATGCGTTGCGCACGGCACTGCCGAATCCGCTGTCGAGTGGATCCATGAGGCAGCGCGTGCCGATCATGATCCCGACCACGCGGATCGTGAAGAGGCTCATCGACGTGCCCCGGCGGGAGGTCCGCAAGGTATTGCGGAAGGTTCCGCAGAGGGTGAAGATCGCAGGTTGTATCCTCAACCCGGTCGCGTGCTTCACGACGGTGCTGGTAGACACATACGTCGACGAGGTCTTTACCGTCATCGATCACGTCGAGCGCGAGGTCACGGAGACCGTGAACCAGTTCAGTCCGATCGAGGCGGTGGTTCAATACGAGGTACTTCCCGCGGACGTCACGGTCGGGATGAACGGAGCCGCGATCACTGTGAGCCTGATCGCTGATCTTTCGGTCAAGGTGGTAGCGGACACGCCGATCACGCCGGTCGGGATCGTGCAATGTGGACACGACGAGCCCAAGGCACAGGTCAAGTTTTCGGTCGGGGGAACGCTGGTGTTGAAGCCCGAGGCGAAGCTTGAGTTCCAGCGCTCGGGCTGGTCCCTTGACTGGCTCCGGCCATGCAGTTTGACGGCCCTCAACATCTCCGTCGAGCAATTGATCAATATACCGATCGTCCGCGGCCTGGTCGAGAAGCAGGTCGATACGCTACTCGCGAAGCAAGAGTTGTCATACTCGTTCGCGTCGAAGCTAACCGAGTTGTGGCGTCGGCTCGGAGCGCCCGTCCAACTCGCGGACCGAGTGTGGCTTGCGATCCATCCGAAGGCGATCGAGGCGTCGAACCTGCATGGATCGGCAACCACCGTCGCCATCGATCTCGGCGCGACGTTTCAGACCCAGGTGGTCGTCGGAGATCGTCCGGCTGCAGACGATAGCCAGTTTTCGAAGCTCTCACCGGTCGGCGGCCCCGCGGGCTTCGCGGTACAGATCCTGGGCAGCGTGGGGTACAAGGACGCTGAGTCCCTGCTCGATGGCCGGCTGCGAGGCGAGCATCGGCTCGAGGGTCACGCCGTGCGCATCGGTTCAACTCGGCTGTACGGGGCCGGCGAGGGGCGTGTGGTTGTGGGCATCGCGGTGACGCATCCGTTCAAGGCGACGCTCTATCTGGTTGGCAAGCCCGTCTATGACGCGCAGACTGATGTCATCTCGATTCGCGATCTCGAGTACTCGCTCGAGACTCGCGCGCTGCTGCTCCGGGTCGCCGACTACCTGCTGCACGGTCGCGTGCGCGACAAGTTCGAGCAGGCCGCTCGCTTCGACGTCGCTGGCAAGCGGCGGGAGGCGCTCGATCGCCTGCGGCAAATGAGCTTCGTGGCGGGTCCTCTGATCATCGGGATCGAGACCAACATTCTCGGCCTCGATGCGCTTGTCGTCGGCAACGACGCGTTACACGTAGTGACTCACGCGGCTGGCACGATCACGACGCGCGCTGCAAACTAACGCGCCTGGCGGCGGAACGCGGGGGGCCGGGCGCCACGGGGTGTTGGGGCTACGCGGGAGCATCCAAGCAGTGTGGGAGATCCCGGCGCGGGGGGAGCCCGGCGCGACGATACCACAGCCATCTTATCGTCGCAGATCCCGGCCTCAACGAACCGGCCGGCGCCTTGCGGTCGGCTGCATGCGCTTATCACGCATTTATCATAGCCGTCTCGCTGTTCGCGAATAAACCAAGCGGAGTCGAGAGCTTGGGTCATACTGCTGCAAGCCCTGAATATCCGCGTGTCGTTGGTTCATTTCCGACCGTGAGCACAAACAAGACCGTCATCTCGTCGTGCCCATCCAGCGGGCCGGGGAGACCGTCGCTGACGGCCAATGAATCGCTGTCCACGTAGCCACCCGGATGGCTGTGGTAGGGCGATCGCGCAATTACTCAATGGGTAGCTCGTTCGGCGGGATCCGGACGATCCGCCCATCACGGTAGACGATCAGGCAGGTGTTTGTCGCGCGGGCAATTTCGATGGCGCGTAGCCGCGCGCGGTGAAGCGCAGCGAGCGCTGCGAGCGCAAGCGGCGGTGGGGTTGTATCTACGGTCATGGCGTGCCTCCGGAAGCGAATGTTCAGATCAGAGCAGCGGATGAAGCGCGCGAAGATGTCGATCGAACACCTGGATCCGTAGTGAGGTATACCGGCTCCATCCAACACCGGCAGCGCGGTCCAGGTTGTAGCTTTCTGTCTTCGTTACCACGCACGCGACAGCGCGGTCGAGAACGCTTATTGCGGCGGCAATCGTGAGGCAGCTCGCGAGGTCGAGCTTCAACGCCTTTCGTTCGACGACGTGCTCATGTCTGAGCGCCCCACCAGCGCTCGACTTTGTGGCCAACGGACTCTTGGCCCAGTTCAATGCTTCAAAGCTCCAATATCGTTGGCGGAAGTACTTTGTCGTCGCCGCGGGCGTGATCTCGGTAACCGCCCATGTTGCTCGGTCTAGGAGGTACTCATGCTGTTGGCCGATGTAGGGGGCCTGGCTGGCAAGCTCGTTTGCATGCACGATCAAGGTAGCCCAGAACGCGGTGACGCGCTTTCGTTCGCTGTCGAGGGAGAGAAACGGCTCGAGATGCGCGTCCATCTTCAGCCCTATACCGATTCATGATTGAAGTAGCTCTGAATATCCGACGGGAGCGGCGCATCGAAGTCATCGGGTACGACGAATTGCCCGCGCATGATTCCGAGGGGGCGACCCTGCGGCGCTACGCCAAGTTGGGAAGGTGCTTCCTCTTCAACGACGATCACCTCCACCCGTTTTCCCTCGAAGGCGCTGAGATCGGGTAGCGCGAACGTCCTTCCGGAGACAACCGCGTGAAACTTGAGTGCATGTGCCATGGAGCCTGCCCTTGCTGATGGGCGATCGGCGCGAACGTCAACAGTCTACACCGTGCTGGTCAGGCGGGCTTGGTCCCGGCACCGGCCGGGGTGCGGAGCCGGAAGCGCTGGATCTTGCCGGTGGCGGTCTTGGGGAGCTCGCTCACGATCTCGATCCAGCGCGGGTACTTGAACGGCGCCAGCGTGGTCTTGACGAAGGCCTGTAGCTCGGCGACGAGGGCCGCGTGGTCGGTCCGGACGGCCGGGTCGCGGAGCACGACGAACGCCTTGGGCTTGGTGAGGCCGTCGGCGTCCTCGGCGCCGACGACGGCGGCCTCGAGGACGGCAGGGTGGGCCGCGAGGGCCGATTCGACCTCGAACGGCGAGACCCAGATGCCGCCGACCTTGAGCATGTCGTCGGCGCGTCCGCTGTAGGTCCAGGTGCCGTCGGGGTTGCGCGAGTAGCGATCGCCGGTGCGGGTCCACGGGCCGTGAAACGCCGCCAGGCTGCGCGCGCGGTCGTTCCAGTACGCGATGCAGCTCGACGGGCCGCGCACCCAGAGCGAGCCTTCGTCGCCGGTGGTGAGCGGGCGGTCGTCGTCGCCGCGGAGCTCGAGGTCGTAGCCCGGCACCGGCCGGCCGGTGGTCCCGTAGCGGATGTCACCCGGGCGATTGCTGAGGAAGATATGGAGCATCTCGGTCGAGCCGATGCCGTCGAGGATATCGGTCGCCATGCGCTCGCGCCAGCGCTCGCCGATGTGGCGGGGCAGGGCCTCGCCGGCCGAGCTCGAGACTCGCAAGGCGCCCGACGTGGTCTCGCGCGACAGGGTCGGCTCGGCGAGCAGCGCCGCGAACAGGGTGGGCACGCCGCCGAAGATCGTCGGCTGGTGCGCGCGCATCACGCGCATGACGCTGGCCGGGGTCGGGCGCTCGGCGCTGAGCACGGCGGTCGCCCCGACCGAGAGCGGGAACGTCAGCGCGTTGCCCAGGCCATAGGCGAAGAACAGCTTGGCGGCCGAGTAGACGATGTCGTCGGGCCGGATCCCGAGGATCGGCTGCGCGTAGAGCGCGGCGGTCCAGATGAGGCTGGCGTGGAGGTGCATCGCGCCCTTGGCCTTGCCGGTCGAGCCCGACGAGTACAGCCAGAACGCGACGTCGTCCGGGGTGGTCGGCGCAAATGCGGCGAGCGGTTGCGCCCGGTCGATCAGCGCGCGCCACGACGGCAGCGCCCCGAGGTCGCCGCCGAGCGCGCTCTCGCAGCCTGCGACGGCGCGGACCTGCGCGATGGCGGGGCCGAGCTTGCCGAGCAGGGCGTCGCTGCCGATCAGCGCCGCGGCGCGCATGTCGCGCACGAGGTAGGCGTAGTCATCGGCGGTGAGCAGCGTGTTGAGCGGGACCGGGACGGCGCCGAGCGCGATCGCGCCGAGGAAGGTCGCGACGAAGTCGACCGAGTCGAGCATGCAGAGCGCGACGCGCTGCTCGGGGACGACGCCGAGCTCGGCGAGCGCCCCGGCGGCCCGCAGGGCGCGATCGGCGACCGCGCGGTAGGTGTGGCGGCCGTCGTCGTCGATCACCGCGACGTGATCGCCGCGGCCGGAGGCCACGTGACGCTGCAGGAGGTCGTACGCGGCGTTGTAGTCGCGCGGCAGGTCGACGCGCGGCGGCGACGTGAGGAGATCGATGCGAGACAGCCCGGGCACGGCGCGACTGTAACGCCGATCGCCGCGGGAACGAGCCGCTACTTCATCACGAGCGGGGCCGAGGCGACCACGACGTCCTTGTCGGTGACGAGCTTGATCACGTACGACTTGCCCTTCACCAGGCCATCGTCTTCGCTGATCGAGATGTCGCCGCTCAGCACCGTGGCCTTCGGATCGATGCCCTGGAGCCGGTTATCCGCCACGAACTTCTTCTCGTTCATGAAGAACTTCATCTCGAGCTCGCTCGCTCCGGTCTTGGTGAGGAAGGCGGTGTAGTGGAAGTGCCAGAACTTCGCGTCGCCCTTGTCTTCGCCGTCGAGCTCCTTCAGCCGCTCGGTCTTGATCTTGGCGATCGTGTCCTTCTCGTTCTTGCCTTCTGGCAGATCGCCCTTGGTTATCACCAGATTGCCGCGAAACTCCTTGATCACGGCCGCCGATACATCGGCGGATGCAATACTACCTCCACCGACAGTGGCAACGGCTGCGGCAAGGACTGCGGTACACATCAGGTGCCGGGAGCTCATGGAAACCTCCAAAGGAAAACCAGCCGGGGAATCGAGTAGATGATACGTTTCGACACCTCAGCATACCCAGGGGTTTCGCGTTACGCGAGCCCGGCGTGATCTCGCTAACGTGAAAGGGAGCGCGCTATTCCTTGGGGGCTTCGGCGGCTTCGGGGGAGTGCGAGGCCGTGGTCGAAGGTGCTTCGACGGGCGCACCTTCGGGGCCATTCATTCTCGGCGGGTTCACCTGGCGCTCGGCCTGGCGCTTGGCGCGACGCTCCGGATCCCAGGGGGTGCCATCAGGGCCGAGGCCGCTGGCATCGGGGCCGATCGGCTTGCGCTCACGGCGCGGCTTGGGCGGCAGGGGCTGGCCGTCGGGCCCGAGCCGGGGCTCCTGCGGCGGACGCGCTTCACGGGGCTCACGCGGCTCACGCGGCGGACGGGGGCCGCGCGGCTCGCGTGGCGGCAGGGGCTGGCCATCGGGGCCGAGGCGCTGCTCGCGTGGCGGCAGGGGCTGGCCATCGGGGCCGAGGCGCTGCTCGTAGCCACCACCGCCGTGGCCACCGTGGCCACCGGGGCCCCGTGGACCGCGATCACGGCGCTCACCACCGGGCCCACCGGGCCCACCAGGTCCGCCACCGAATCCACCGGGGCCGCGCGGGCCCCGCGGGCCGCGATCACGGCGATCGCCACCGGGGCCGCCAGGGCCACGCCGGGGGCCGCCACGTCCACGGCCCTCGCCGCCGAAGTCGCGCGGCGCGGCCGTCAGCTGCCAGCCGATACCGGCGCGGGGCATCTCGCCGCGGCCCGGCCGATCGTCTTCCTTGGGTTCGTCTTTTTGCGCGCTGATCTTGAGGCTGCCCAGGCCGCGGGGCTTGTCGCGGCGATCACCGCCGGGGCCACCAGGCCCGCCACGGCCACCCCCACCACGGTCGCCGCCGCGATCCCCGCCACGACCACGGTCGCCGCCCCGGCGATCGTCGCGCCCACGGCGCTTGGCCGCGCCCACGCGGTCGATCGCGTAGTGGTATTCGCCGCGCGAGATCGAGCCGTGAGGGCCCTTCTCGCCCTGAAACACGCGCACCAGGCGGACCTCGTCGAGCCGGTTGCCGACGATGTCGAGCGCCTCGATCAGCCGGGCCGCGCGGTCGGGCTGGACCCCCAGCGCGCTCGCCATCGCATCGATGATCGGATCGGGCTTTTGCTCAACCGGAGTGTCGGACGCGGGCGCCTCGGCGGCGGCTTCGGTGGCCTCAGCCTCACCGCCAGGGGCGTCTGACGGTGCGTCACCCGCCGGCGTATCCTCCGCGGCGCTGTCGGATGCGTCCATGGCATCGTCGAGCTCCACGGCCGGGGCACCTGCATTCGCGCCGCCCGCGGCAGCGCGTGCGGCTGCCGCCTTGCGCAGGGTAAGCGTCGAGAACTCGGTGAGCGTCTTCATTGGAGGCTAGCTACACCAAAGGCCCCCCAGACGCCAGGCTTGCGGATCCCTGATCGCGTTCAGCCGGCCGAGCCACTCGCGGTCGCGCTGGCCGAGACGGAGACGTCGACCGAGACCGACACGTTGGTGTTGATCTTGCCGATCATCCCGACCGCCGCGGCGAGCTGGCCCGAGATGCAGAGCGCCTGATCTTTGAACGAGTTTACGAACTTGGGCCCCATGTCCTTGAGCTCCTGCGCGCTCTGCGCCCAGACCGCGACGGCCGCTTTGAGCGGCTCGAGGTGGGCCTTCACCGACAGCGCCTTGGGCAGGCCGTTCTTGAGCGCCCGGATGACCATCTCGGCCTTGGACTTGTCGAGGGTCGCCTTGGCGTCGGCTTCGATGGTGAGCTCGGGTTCGGTGCACTTGACATCGACCGACGCCTTGACCGACGCGCTCGCCTTGCACTGGGCCGACGCGTTGACGTTGGCGTGGCCCTCGCACTCGCCGTGGCAGGTCCCGCTGCACTCGCCGTTGCACTGGGCGCTGCCGCCGCTGCCACCGGTGCCGGCTTTGCCCGAGCCCGAGCACGTGCCATCGCACTTACCGTGGCAGGCGCCGGTGCAGGTCGCGCCGACGTCCGCGTTGGCGTGGCCCTCGCACTCCGCGGCGGCCTTGGCCTGGGCGTCGACGTCGACGCGGCAGACGGCCGGCTTGTACTTGATCTTGAGCGCGGCGGAGGTCTTGAACGAGACCTTCATGTTGTCGCGCAGGGTGGCGTAGACGTGGGCGCAGACGTCCTTGGCCTCGCCCTTGAAGTCGGCGTCGGTCATGCCCATCTCGCGGCCGATCATCTCGCAGCTCTGCTTGACGACGTGGACGGTCTCCTCGGTCGTCTTCTCGAGGTCCTTGGTGGCCTGGAGGAACGCCTTCAGCTTGTTGCCGCCGTCCATCAGGGCGTAGTTGCCGCAGCTGTTCGGATCGACCTCGCCGGAGACCCCGCCGAGGCCGCCGGGGACCGCGCCGCCGCCGGGGACCGCGCCGCCGCCGGGCAAGTTCTTGGGACAGCCGCCGAGCGCCGCGAGCGCGACGACGGCGATGGCCGTGATCAGATGAGAATGACTACGCATGCTAAGACTCCCTCCGGGTGAGCCGCATGGGTACCAAAACTCGCCGGTGACGTGGGGCCTGGGGCCCGAAAACTCGCGACGCGGCATCAGATGCCTGTCCCGGAAAGGGGTCGCCCGCGGCCGTGATCGGCGCCGTATCGGGCGAGGGGGCTAGCGGATCGCGGTCAGGGGGCCGCTCGCCGCCGCGTCGATCGGGGTCGCCACCGGCCGCGCGACCGTGATCTTGATGGCGAGGCCGAGCTCCTCGCCGAGCAGGTCCGACTTGCGCAGCAGCTGGGCGTCGTCGCGCGACGGGCCATCGCGCACGACAAGATCGAGCACGAGCGCCTCGCCCATCCGCGTGCAGACGACCTGCTCGACGCGCGAGCGGTGCCCGCTGTCGAGCGCATCGGCGATGCGTAGGAGGCCGCTCAGCTTGCGGACCTGCGCGCGGTGCTCCTTGGCCAGCGGCGAGGCGTTGATGAGCTGCCGGGCGCGCGCGGCGTCCTTGCGGTGCGTGCGGGCCAGGAGCGCGATCATCTCGCGCGACGTATCGTCGAGGCCGGGGATCCGGGCCCACCGGATCATGTACTCGCTGTGCTTGTGATGGCCGCGCACGTTGACGACCTCGCCGACGTCGTGGAGCAGGGCCGCGACCTCGAGCACGACGCCGCGATCGTCGGGCACGCCGTGGACGTCGCGCAGCTGATGGAACAGCGCCCGCGCGAGCAGGCGGACGTGCTCGCCGTGCGTGGTGTCGTGATCGACGCGGTTGGCGAACGCGCGCGCGGCGGTGAGCAGGGCCTTGTCGTGCGCGCCCTCGGCCTTGGCTTGCTCCTCGCGCGCGGTCTCGGCGAGCTCGAGCAGCGCGCCCTCGCGGATCCCGACGCCGGGCGCCACCAGCTTGACGATGCCGAGCTGGCGCGCGACGGTCGCGAACACCAGCGCGGCGATGCCGAGCACCTCGGCGCGGTCGCGCTTGACCCCGAACTGCGCCATGCGGTCCTCGACCGAGATCCCGATGATCGAGGGCAGGGACTTCTCGAGCGTGGCGAGCTCGAAGCTCGGCATCGTGGGGTGGCCGTCGCCGACGATCTTGGCGAGCGCCTCGGCGTTGCCGCCGGTCGCCGCCGCGAGGCCGTTGCCGTTGCCGCCGCGCGCGATCGTGTGCATCAGGGTCGCGGTGTAGCGCCGCACCATGCCGGCCTCGGCCTCCGCGATCGCCCCGTCGAGCCCGAACGTCTCGAGCAGCCGCACGGTGCCGACCGGCAGCGAGTAGCCGCGCCAGCTCGATCCGATTGATCCGCCTGCGCCGTGGCGGAGGTTGACCTCGAGGCTGCCGCCGCCGAGATCGAGGATGGCGCGCGGCGGCGTCGCCGTGGGGCCGAGCGCGTGGACCACCGACTTGCGGACCAGGCGGGCCTCTTCTTCACCCTCGATGACCTCGAGCTCGATGCCGGCCTCGTGATACAGCCGGTGGAGCAGGACGTCGCGGTTCGAGGCGTTGCGGATCGCGCTGGTCCCGACTGCGCGATAGATCGAGACGCCGTGGTGGTCGAAGCGCTCGCGGAAGTGGACGAACGCGGCGACCGCCTGGTCGATGACGACCTCGTCGAGCTCGCCGCGCGTGAACGCCCCGTGGCCCAGGCGCACCGGGACACGCTCGGCCTCGATCCGGACCAGCTCGGTCGGATCGAGCTCGGCGACGACCATGCGGATCGCGTTCGAGCCCGCGTCGATCGCGCCGAGCGTGGTCCTCCCGGGAGGCATCGCGTCCAAGCTAGCACGCTCGCCCCCGGCGACCGGTGTCGATCCCCACCCCGTGGTGAGCCGCCGGTGAGCGCCGGTGAGCGGGGAGATGGTGCCGGCGTCGCGTTACTTCTTGGCCGGCGGCGGCTTGCCGCTCGAGCCCATGCCCGAGCCCGAGCCCGAGCCCGAGCCCGCCATGGACGCCGGGCCGGCGTTGTCCGGGACCTTGATCTTGTCGGCCAGGGTGGCGCCGCTCACGATCTCGACCTTGATGCCGTCGGACAGCCCGAGCTTGACGTCCTTCTTGATGAAGGTCTGCGGCAGGGTCTCGACCTCGACGAACGGCTTGCTGTTGTCGTACTGGACCAGCGCCTCGCGGATCGCGAACACGTTCAGGCGCTCGTCGAGCACGATGTCGGCGTTGGCGCTGTAGTTCGCGCGAATCCGCACGTTGTCCTTGAGCTTGACCGCCGCCTTGATCTCGAACTGGATCGCGCCGTCGGTCAGCTTGCCCTCCGGCGCGATGTACTCGAGCTTGCCCTCGAGCTTGTCGTCCTCGATCGCGCCGACCTTGATCGCGAGCTTCATGCCCTCCTTGACCTTGGCGACCTCGGCCTCGTCGACCCGGCCGTCGAAGATCATGTCGTTCATGTCCGCGATCGTCGCGATCGTGGTGCCGGCGTTGAAGTTGTTGGCCTGGATGACCGAGAACCCGACCTTGACCGGCACGTCGATCACCATGCCGGGCGCGGTCGCCGTCACGATCAGCGTCGACGACTTGCCCTGGGAGCGGGTCGCGCCCTCGCGGGCGAGCTGCAGGTTCGAACTCGCGGTGCTGAGGTCCTGCTGGCGGAGCGCGAAGTCGGTACGGAACCGCTGGAGCTCGGCATCGGCGACGACGCCCTGCTTGAACAGGGCCTCGTTACGGTCGAGCTCGCGCTTGGCGTTATCGAGGCCGATCTGCGCGGTGCGCAGCGCCGACTCCGCCTGGTTGATCTGCCCCGCGTCGGGGATGATCGAGATCTTGCCGAGCTGATCGCCCAGCTTCACGATCTTGCCGGGATCGACGTAGAGCTCGCTGAGCACGCCCGACACCTTCGGCTTCACCTCGACCTCGCGGCGCGGCACGATCGAACCGGTCGCCACCGTCTTCTTGATCACCTTGGTGATCTCGCCGGTCTCGGTCTGGAACACCACCGGCTTGGCTTGCGACTTCTTGTACAGGTAGAGGAATGCCCAGCCGATGAACAGCACGACGAGCAGGCCCAGGGCGGTAGCGAGGATTTTCTTCATGGCGGTTACTCGGCCCGGAGCGCCTCGATCGGCTTGATCGAGGCGGCGTGAGCGGCGGGCATGATGCCGCCGAGGGCGCCGGAGGCGATGAGCACGCCGACGGCGGTCAACACGGTCTTGAGCCCGACGTCCGGCGGGCCGAACGGGTTGTTGCTGGCGACCTGGGCAAGGAAGTAGTCGGCGATCGCCATCACGGCGACCCCGACGGCCACGCCGATCAGCCCCGCGATCGCGGTCAGCGCGATCGACTCCTTCATCACCATCGAGATGATCGACAGCGGGCTGGCGCCCAGCGCCTTGCGCACGCCGATCTCCTTGGTGCGCTCCTTGACGGTGATCAGCATGATGTTCGACACGCCGACCACGCCGGCGAGCAGCGTCGCGCCGCCGACCACCCAGGCGAGCAGCGCGAGCACCAGCAGGAAGGTCTGGAGCCCGACGAACTTCTCGAACATGTTGAACGAGCCGACGGCGAGCTTGTCGGTCGGCGACACCCGGTGATGGCGGTACAGGGCCTCGCGGACCTGGCGCTCGAGCTCCGGGCCGTCGGTGCCGGACTTCGCGGTCATCGCGAAGAACCCGACGCGATCGCCCTGGTTGAACGCGTTCTTGAGCGTGGTGAACGGCACGAACACGGTCTGCGCATCGCGGTCGCCCTGCTGGCCGGGGCGCAGCGTCTTGGTCACGCCGATGATCTCGAAGTACACGCCGCTGATCTTGATGTACTTGCCGATCGGATCGACGTCGGGGCCGTACAGCTGATCGCGCACGGTCATGCCGAGCACGGCGACCTTGCGCTGCTCGGCGATGTCGCGCTCGTTGATGAACCGGCCCGCGGCGTACTGGAACGAGATGATGTGCTTGAGGTCCGGGTAGTCGCCGTAGACCGGGAACGTGCCGTTCTTGCTCTCGTAGCTGACCAGAAAGTTGTTGCCCCAACCGCCGAGCTGGAGGCGCGGCGCGAGCCACTCGACCGAGGGCAACCGGCGCAGCGGCGCGATATCGTCGGTGTTGAACTGGACCGCGCGGCCCGGCGGCAGGCCGTCGTACGACTCGGTCGTCGACTGGCCCCAGATGAACAGCATGTTGGTCGCGAGGCCCTTCATCTGGCGCTCGATGCCGGTCTGGATCGCCGAGCCGAACATCAGCATCAGCATCAGCATCAGGATCCCCCAGAACACGCCGAACGCCGTGAGGAAGGTGCGCAGTGGGTTCGACTTGAGCGTCGCCCAGATCTCCTTCCACTTGTCGATATCGAGCATCTCGACGTCCTTCTATTGATCCCGCAGCGCGTGGATCGGGTTGACCCGGGCCGCGGCGCGCGCCGGGAAGTAACCGGCGAGCGCGCCCGCCATCATCAGGAACAGCGTGGCGGCGATCCCGATCCGCAGGTCGAT
>Ga0308176_10002091_pt1 | contig 12496 bp, 9 predicted proteins | sample PhyCR2_3_FD_203890 | JGI IMG/M metagenome (GOLD analysis project Ga0308176, IMG submission 203890) | Soil microbial communities from UC Gill Tract Community Farm, Albany, California, United States - DLSLS.C.R2 | ecosystem: Environmental > Terrestrial > Soil > Agricultural land | place: USA... | reverse complement strand
CCGCGCGGCGCGGGCAGCTCGGGTCCTCGCAGGTGGTGGTTCATGGCAGTCGGGTACCCGGCCGCCAGGAAAGAACCAGTGATCGACCGCACGCTCGAACGCTCGCCCGACGCCTCCCGCACCGGCTCGTGTCCGGGAGCGGCGCCCGGCGGCAGCTCGACGACAGACCGGCGACGAACCCGCACGCGGTCGCCCGCGCGCCGGCGGAGCACCCCGTGGGCACTCCGCCGGGACGCCGCGGCCGCGCTCAGTCCCCCTGCGACTGCTCCTGCGCCCCGGTGTTCGGGGTGATGGCGTCCGCCGCCTCGCCCCGGCTCTTCTTGTCCTCGCCGTGCTTCTCGGCCTCCTCGGTCTCGTGGAGCACCTCCTCCAGGGCCGTCTCGGGCCGCTTCCCCTGGTCGTTCCCGCCCGGCATGGCGTCTCCTTCCGTCGCCTCGTGCTGATCCACTACGGGTTACCCGCCGGCGCCGTCTCAAGCGCTCCGGCGCGAGCCCGGGGGAGGGGCGCTCGCGCACGGCGTCCGGAAGCGCCTGGAGGCGGGCGGGTAGCCTCGACGAGCCGAGGGGGGCCCGCACCCGTGGAGGACCGATCACCATGCCCGTCGACCTCACCGGCACCTTCCTGACCCTGGACGACGGCCGCCCGGCCGTCCGGTTCCGCCGCACCTACGACCAGCCGGCGGACCGGGTCTGGCGGCTGGTGACCGACCCCGGCGAGCTCGCCGGCTGGTTCCCCTCGCGCGCCGAGATGGACCTGCGCCCCGGCGGCGCCATCCGGTTCAGCGGCGACCCGAACATGCCGGAGTCCACCGGCACGGTGCTCGCCGCCGACCCGCCCCGGCACCTCAGCTTCGAGTGGGGCGGCGACGAACTCCGCTTCGACCTCGAACCGGAGGGCGGCCGGCGCACCCGGCTGACGCTCACCGACGTGCTCGCCGCCGAGAACGCCGCCGCGCGCAACGGCGCCGGCTGGGAGGTGTGCCTGGCCGCCCTGGACGCCAAGGCGCACGGCGAGCGCACCGCGGGGCCGCATGCCGGGGCGGGCGCGGCCTGGCGGGAGTTCTACGACGGCTACGTCGCGGCCGAAGTGCCCTCGGGCGCGCCGGTGCCGGGCCTGGACTGACCGCTCGGCGCGGGTCGGTCCCGGGCCTACGCCAGCTGCCTGCGCACCAGTTCGTGCAGCCTGCCCCCGGTGTCGGCGAGCAACTCGGCGGGCGGGCCCTGCTGAATCACCCGGCCGTCCTCCATCACGATCACCCGGTCCGCGTCCAGCACCGTCGACAGACGGTGCGCGATGACGATCCGGGTCGCGTTCAGCTTGCGGGTGCTGTCGATGACCGTGCGCTGGGTGTCGTTGTCCAGGGCGCTGGTCGCCTCGTCGAAGAAGAGGATGCGCGGACGCCGGATCAGCGCCTGGGCGATCATCAGCCGCTGCCGCTGGCCACCGGAGATCGCGCCGTTGCCGGCCACGATCGTGTGCAGGCCCATCGGCATCCGCTGGATGTCCTCCGCGAGGCCCGCCAGCTCGGCGGCGGCCATCGCCTCCTCCGGCGTGTACGGCTCGGTGCCGCAGATGACGTCCAGGATGGAACCGGTGAAGGGCTGCGCGTGCTGGAGGACCACACCGCACTGGCGGCGCACCGCCGACTGGTCCAGGGCCGCCAGGTCCTGGCCGTCGTACAGAACGCTGCCCGAGACCGGCCGGTCGAAGCCGATGAGCATCCGCAGCAGCGTGGACTTGCCGCAGCCGCTCGGGCCGACGATCGCCACGAACTCGCCCGGGCGGACGGCGAAGGACACGTCGTCGAGGACGAGCGGGCCGTCGTCGGCGTACCGGAACGACAGCCGGCGGGCCTCGACGGCGCCCGACAGCGGGCCCGGGCGGGTGCTCGCGGTGCGGACCTCGGGCGTGGCGTCCAGCACCGGCCTGATCTCCTCGAACAGCGGCAGCGCGGCCACCGCCGAGACGAAGGAACCGGTGAGCTGGGTGACCGAGGTGAGCACCATCGTCACCGAGGTGTTGAAGGTGAGGAACGCCGCCGCCGACATGGCGCCCCTCGCCGGTCCCGCCAGCAGCATGAACATCAGCAGGGTGCACACCGGCAGGTAGACCGCGCCCAGCACCGAGGTGAGGTTCTTGATCCGGCCCACCTTCTGCTGGAGCTCCCGGCTGTGCGCGAACTGGCGCGCCCAGGCGGCGTACGCGTAGTTCTCCGCCGCCGCCACCCGCAGCTTGGGCAGGCCGCGCAGGGTCTGGAAGGCCTGGTTGTTCAGCTTGTTGCCGAGCACCACCAGGCGCCGCTGCCAGCGCACCTGCCACAGGCCGAGCCCCAGGAAGACCACCGCGATGACGACGAGCATGCCGATCGCCGCCATGGCCATCGGCGCGCTGTACCAGAACAGCAGCCCCAGGTTCATCGCGCCGACCGTCACCGACTGCGCCACCACCGGGCCGGTCCCGGCCAGCAGCCGGCGGATCGCGCTGATGCCCATGGCGGCACTGGCGAGTTCACCCGTGGAGCGCTGGGTGAAGAACCGGGTGGGCAGCCGCAGCAGCCGGTCCCAGACGGCCGGCTGCAGCGCCGACTCGATACGGCCCTCCATGCGCAGGATGGTCAGGTTCTCCAGCAGCGTGAACGCGGCCGACACCACCCCGCTCACCATCACGGCCAGGCACACCCGCACGATCAGGCCGGTCTGGGCCTTCGGCACGTACTCGCCGAGCACCTTGCCGGTGGCGATCGGCACCAGCGCGCCGATGGCGACCGTCACCAGCCCCGCCAGCATCAGATTGCCCAGGTCGCCGCGCGTGCCGCGCAGGCTGAACCGCAGCAGCCCGAGCGGACCGAGCCGCCGATCGGGCAGCGGCCGGTAGAACATCACCGCGCGCTGCTCGAACTCCTCGGCGTTCGCCCTCTCCACCGGCGTCTCGCGCCCGGTACCCGGATGCACGGCCACATAGCCGCCGCGCCGCCACAGCAGTGCCACCGGCGCCCCGGACAGCGCCCGGTGCCCCACTAGCGGGCCCACGTTCTCCCGCCACCAGCGGCCGTCCAGACGGACCGCGCGGGTGCGCACCCGGGAGGCGAGCGCCACCCGCTCGACCGGGTCGAGGCGTTCGCTCTCGGTGCCGCTCTGCGCGGGTGCGGCCAGCTCGATACCGGCCGCCTCGGCGACCAGCTTGCAGGCCGCGTAGCTCGCGTCGGCGTCGGCGGCCGTCGCGGGACGGGCCGAGCGCCTGCCGATGGAGGCCAGCAGCGTCTGGTCGGCCTGGGCGCGGACCGCCTCACCGGCCTTGATACCGGCCGCCGTACGTGTCTCGTGGGTGCGCTCGAGCTGCTCGATCCACCGGTCCAGCGCGGTCAGCAGCCGGTACTGCTGATCGACCATGCTCTGCCACAGGGCGGGGTCCATCAGCAGATCGGCGGCGGCCTCGGCGCCGTACAGCGAGCCGTACTGCACGCTGCCCGGCGGCACCTGCATCCAGAACACGTCGTCGTCCGCGGGCGCGGCCGACCGCTCCTCGGCCATCGGCGCCTGGAAGAGGACGGACAGGCCACGGCCGACGCCGAGGGCGAGGGCGTACTCCAGCGGGCTGGTCGTGGGCGGCACGTACTGCGGGTTGCCGTACTCGTCGTACGACCAGGTCTGGGTGTGGGCGGGCTGGTACAGCTCGCGCAGGTTGACGCGGTGCAGTACGCAGTCGCGCACCGGGCGGGCCACGAGCGTGTGCTGGGCCCCGGCGACCGGGCCGAGCAGCAGCGCGCCCGCCTCAAGACGGCCCAGATGGTGCCAGTGGCCCTGCTGATCGGCGTCCACCGCGAACAGGTCGAGCGCGCCGGCCGCGACCAGCCACAGCACCTGCGGCCCTTCGAGGTCCACGCGGCTGAAACCGGCGCAGTCGACCCGCGTGCCCAGCGAACCGAGCGCGTCGAGGACGAGGTCGCCTTCGTGCACGGACGTCATCTCACCGCTCCCTGACCAGCGCGGCGTACGCGCCACCGCGCGCCACCAGCTCCTCGTGCCGCCCGCGTTCCACGACGGTTCCGTGCTCCAGCATGACGATCTCGTCGCTGTCGCGGACCGTGCTCAGCCGGTGGGCGATCACCACGCAGGCGCAGCCGCGCCGGCGCAGGTTGTCCATCACGACCAGCTCGGTCTCCGCGTCCAGCGCGCTGGTCACCTCGTCCAGCACCAGAATGCTCGGCCGGCGCACCAGCGCCCGGGCGATCTCCAGGCGTTGCCGCTGCCCGCCGGAGAAGTTCCGGCCGTCCTGCTCGACCATGCTGTGGATCCCGCCGGGCCGGCGCGTCACCACGTCGTGGAGGGCCGCGTCCTTCAGCGCCTCGAGCACCGCCTCGTCGGGGATCGACGGGTCCCACAGGGCCACGTTGTCGCGGATCGAGCCCTCGAACAGGAACACGTCCTGGTCGACGAAGGACACCGAGGCGGCGAGCGCGCCGCGCGGGATGTCCTCCAGCCGGCGGCCGTCGATGCGGATCACCCCGTCCCACGGTGTGTACAGGCCCGAGATCAGCCGCGACACCGTCGACTTGCCGCTGCCCGAGCCGCCGACCAGCGCCACCTGCCGGCCGGGGCCCACGGTCAGGTCGAACCCGGTCAGCAGCGGCTGGTCCAGCGGGCTGTAGCCGAAGGTGACGTTCTCCAGCTCGATGTGCCCGTGCAGCCGGCGGGTGGAGTCGCCCGAGCCGGGCCGCGCGTAGAGCGGGTCGGCCTGGAAGTTCTCCACGTCCTTCAGCCGGGCCACGTCGGCGGCGAAGTCCTGGATGCGGCCCGCCACGCCGTTGAGCCGGGTCAGCGGCGCGGTGAACCGGGTGACCAGCGCCTGGAAGGCGACCAGCAGACCGACCGAGATGTGCCCCTCGACGGCCCGCATCCCGCCGATCCAGAGGATCAGCGCGCTGTTGAGCGTGGCGAGCGTCGGCGCGACCACACCCAGCCAGGCGCTCGGCACGCCGAGCCGCTGCTGCTCCTCCAGCGTGGTGGCGTGCTGCCCGGCCCACTTGCGGAAGTAGCCGTCCTCGCCGCCGGTCGCCTTCATCGTCTCGATCAGCTGCAGCCCGGAGTACGAGGTGTTGGTGAGCCGGGCGGTGTCCGCGCGCAGTTTCGCCGTCCGGGTCGCCCGCAGCCGTACCACCAGCCGCATGGCCACCACGTTCAGCAGGGCCACGCCGATGCCGACGAACGTCAGTTGAGGGTCGTAGGTGTACAGCAGCACCGCGTACAGCACGACCACGATGGCGTCCACGCCCGCCGCCGCGAGGTCGCGGGCGAGGGTCTCGGCCACCTGGTCGTTGGACTGCAGCCGCTGCACCAGGTCGGCGGGGGAGCGCTGGGAGAAGAAGGTGACCGGCAGCCGCAGCAGATGGCGCAGGAAGCGGGCGCTGGAGAGGGTGGAGGAGATGATGCGGCCGTGCAGCAGGTTGGCCTGCTGGAGCCAGGTCAGCACCAGTGTGAGCGCGACGCAGGTGGCCATCGAGGCGAAGAGCACGCCGAGCAGCGAGGTCTGTCCGCCGATGAGGAACATGTCGATGTAGGTACGGCTGAGCGCGGGCACCGCCGCACCCACCGCCACCAGCAGCAGGCTGGCCAGCACGGCGGCGGGCAGGGTGCCCGCGGTGCCGCGCAGCCGGGCCGGCATCGCGCCGAGCACGCCCGGCCGGCGGCCGCCCCTGGTGAAGTCCTCGCCCGGCTCCATCACCAGCACGACACCGGTGAAGCTGCCGTCGAACTCCTCCATCGGCACGAACCGGCGGCCCTTGGCGGGGTCGTTGACGTACACCCCGCGGCGGCCGAAGCGGCGGCCCATGCCGTCGTAGACGACGTAGTGGTTGAACTCCCAGAAGAGGACGGCCGGCGCCTTCACCTCGGCGAGCGCGGCCAGGTCCATCTGCATGCCCTTGGCGGTCAGCCCGTAACCGCGGGCGGCCTTCAGCAGGTTGCTGGCGCGCGAGCCGTCGCGGGAGACACCGCAGGCGATGCGCAGTTCCTCCAGCGGGACGTGCCGGCCGTAGTGGCCGAGCACCATCGCGAGGGAGGCGGCGCCGCACTCGACGGCCTCCATCTGGAGCACGGTGGGCGTACGGACCGTGCCACCACGGGACTTGGGGACCGGCCTGCGGGCCGGGGCGGCCCGTCTGCGGCCGCGGGTTTCCTGGGCGGTGGTCACGGGAGCAGCCAATCGACGGGACGCTGGTCGGCCAGCTTGATCGAACCGGAGGCGAGGGTCATGGAGTCGAGCCGGTACGGCGGCCCCTCGGTGGACGACCAGCGGTAACCGCTCCTCGTCGACGCCGACTTGTCCAGTGCGACCAGCACCGCCACCGGGCGGCCCTTCCGGGTGAACTGCTCGCCGAGCTGGCTGTCGCCGAGGAACGCGGCGATCGACTGCGGGGACTGCGCGGCCCGGTCCACCGACTTCACATGTCCGCGCAGCACGCCGTACCGCTGTGTCGGTACGGACGACACGGTCAGGTCGACCGGGGCGTGCGCCGGGATGGCGGCCGCGTTCTCGGCCGGCACGTACACGGTCGCGTACAGCGGGTCCGAGGCGTGGGCGATCTTCTCCACGGAGGCCACGTTGGCGCCGGTCTGCACGATCTGCCCGATGGTGGCGGCGAGCGCGGTGATCCGGCCCGCGGCGACGGTGCGCACCACCGTGTCGCCCTGGCCGGTGCGGACCTTGAGGACGGGCGCGCCGGCCGGCAGCCGCTCGCCCTGCTTGGCGAGCACGGCCGTGACCTGGCCGGCCACGGGGCTCTGCAGCAGGTAACTGCCCTGCCCGTGGGTCAGGACGGCCTGTGCGCCGACGGTGGAGGCGACCGAACCGGTCACCGCCCATACGGAGGCCGCCGCCATGACGACGACGGTGACGCCGAGCGCGAGCCAGCCCTGGGGGCGGGCCAGCCGCACCGGAAGGTCCAGCTCCTCCGGCGACTGGAGCTTGGCGAGGGCCTGTTGGCGGAACTGCACGGAACTTCCCTCACCCGAGGAGAGACATCGTTACGACAAGACCGCGGGTGCCGCGGGAGGACCGTCGGTCCTGTGCGGGCACCCGAGAGTCCCGGAGCCGGGGGGCGGCTCCGGGACTTCGGTGACACCTAGGTGCGGTCAGAGACCGGCGACCAGGCCGGTGACCGGCGCGGTGTTCAGGCCGGTGACACCCTCGACGGTGCCGACGGCCGTGTCCGCCAGGCCGGCGACCGGGGCAACGCCGTTCACGGCACCGGTCACGGTGTTGAGGGCGTTCAGGGACAGACCGCCGGAGACGTTGTCCAGCTCGGCGTCCGAGATCTCGACGGTCGCAACCTGGGGGGTGGAGTTCATGGTGGAACTTCCCTTCGTATGGATATTCATAAGGGGGGAAGCGGCCCCCTCTGGGGACAGACGGACGGCCGCGACCGCGGGCTCCGGGCCTCCGTCTCCGGAAGCCCGGGGAATGCCCGCGGTGCGATGGATCAAAGCACGCCCGCAGCCCTGGCTTCCAATCAAACAGGCCTCTCACCTGGGCACTTGGCGCGCCAAGGGGCTCAACGGTGCAGGTATGCGCACGCCATGTCGGCTACTCCTTCACATGCCGCACGGCTTCGGCGCGGCCATGTCCTTGTCTGCCGGGTGGCGAATCCGGCACTCCGCGCCAAAGGCGTACCGCGGGGGCGCGCGGATGTGCAGAAACGAGGGCGGCGGTGACGTGCTTGGGCATTCCATGTGCAGATTCCCTGAAGCAGGGATTCCGGTACGTGAGCGGAACTGACCGTTACCGATCGGTAGCCGAACGTGTCGGTCTCGGGGCGTGCGGGCCGTCGGCCCGGGAGCGCGCGGGCCCTCAGCCCAGAAGCGCGTAGACCGTGCTCGCGCGTGCCGCGAGCGCGCCCGACTCCGCGTCGCCCAGGGTGATGTCGGCGAACGCCATCCGCCGGCCCAGCTTGGTGAGCACCGCCTCGATCAGGACGTCCGAACCGGTCACCGCGCGCTGGAAGGACGTCGACTGCTGCACGGTCGTCATCGGCACGAAGCCGCCCCGCGCGGCCGACACCGCGATCACCGTGGCCGTGTCGGCCGCCGCCATCAGCGCCTGCCCCGACAGCCCGCCGCCCTCCCGGGCCAGCCGCTCCGACCAGGGCAGCCGCAGCACCGCGCGGTCCTCGCCCAAGGACTCCACCGCCAGCCCCAGTTCGAGGACCCAGGGGGCGAAGCGGGTGGCGAGGATCTTGTCGGCTTCGGCGATGGTCAGCGTCATACGGGCGATTGTTCCCGGGCCGGCACCGCGACACGCGCGACGTGGCCGATTCACCGCCGTGGCACGGGAGTCGGCAACCGGAATTGAACGCACCACGAGACCCGCCCGTACCTGTAGCCATCCAGGCGCCCCGAACGACTGCCCGACAGCGGCAGAACCCCCGTCCCAGGAGGTCGAGAAGTTTGAGTCACAAGCGAATGCCCAAGCGCAAGGCCGCGATAGCGGTGGGCGGTGTCGCGGCCCTCGGCGCGGCGGCCCTCCTGCTGCCCAACGCCAACGCGTCACAGGACAAGGCCTCGGGCGCCGCCGGCACCGCCAGGACCCTGAAGGCCGCGGACGCCTCGGATCTCTCCGCGCGGCTGCAGAAGGCGCTCGGCGACGCCCTCGCCGGGTCCTACTACGACAGCTCCAAGCAGCAACTCGTCGTCAACGTGGTCGGCGGCGACAAGAACGTGATCGTCCAGGCGGAGAAGGCCGGCGCGGCCGTGCGCCAGGTCGACAACAGCACCGCCGAACTGGCGTCCGCCGCACGGACCCTGAAGAGCAAGGCCACCGTCCCGGGCACCGCCTGGGCCGTCGACCCGCGGACCAACAAGGTCGTGGTCACCGCCGACTCCACCGTCACCGGCGCCAAGTGGGACCGGGTCCAGTCGACCGTGAGCGGTCTCGGCTCCGGCATGGCCACCCTGAAGAGGTCCGCCGGCACCTTCAAGACCTTCGTCTCGGGCGGCGACGCCATCTTCTCCCAGGTGCAGGGCGGCAACGTGCGCTGTTCCCTCGGGTTCAACGTCACCGCCTCCGACGGCAGCCCCGCCTTCCTGACGGCCGGTCACTGCGGGGTGGCGGCCAAGCAGTGGTCCGACTCCCAGAACGGGCAGCCCATCGCCACCGTGGACCAGGCCACCTTCCCCGGGGAGGGTGACTTCTCGCTCGTCAAGTACGACGATCCGAACACCCAGGCGCCCAGCGAGGTCAACGCGGGCAACGGCCAGACCGTGCAGATCAACCAGGCGGTGGACGCCACGGTCGGCCAGACCGTGTTCCGGATGGGCTCCACCACCGGGCTGCACAACGGCCAGGTGACCGGCCTCGACGCCACCGTCAACTTCCAGAGCGAGACCGACCCGAACGGCGTCGACACCGTCACCGGCCTCATCCAGACCAACGTCTGCGCCGAGGCGGGCGACAGCGGTGGCTCCCTGTTCACCCAGGACGGCGGCGCCGTCGGCCTCACCTCCGGCGGCAGCGGCGACTGCACCAGCGGCGGCGAGACCTTCTTCCAGCCGGTCACCGCGGCCCTGCAGGCCACCGGCGCCACCCTCGGCGACGGCGGCAACGGCGCGGGCGGCCAGGCGGGCGCGGGGGACCAGTCGGGCGCGGGCGCGGGCGACCAGGCCGGTGCCGGTGACCAGGCGGGTGCGGGCGCGGGCGACCAGGCCGGTGCCGGTGACCAGGCGGGTGCCGGTGATCAGGCGGGTGCCGGTGATCAGGCGGGTGCCGGTGACCAGGCGGGCGGCGACCAGATCGGCGGCGGCGCGGACCCGTCGGCCACGGCGGGCGGCGGCCAGAGCGGCACGGGCGAGGGCACCGGTGCCGGTGACCAGTCGGGCGCGGGCGACGGGTCGTCCTCCGTCACCGGGTCCCACTGACCCTCACCGGGTCCCACCGAGCCGTACCGGGACCACCGAGCCCCACCACGACTCCCTGACCGGCCCCCAGCGGCTCGGCCGGCCGGGGAGGGTCCGGCCCTCCGGCGGGAGGGCCGGACCGCGGCCGTCACAGCACCTGGGACTCGGCCGCCGGCACAGCGACCGCGGCTCAGCCGCAGTCGTGGGCCCTGAGCAGCAGCACCGCCACGTCGTCCACCCGTTCCTGCGCCGCCGCGCTGTGCCGCACCAGTTCGTCGGCCAGCTCCTCCAGCGGCCGGCCGCCCACCTCGCCGAGCAGCGCGCCCAGGTCGACCAGGGAGTCCTCGATGTCCACGCCGGGCGACTCCACCAGACCGTCCGTGTACAGCGCGAGGACCGAGCCGGGCATCAGGGACACCTCGGTCGTCGGGTACGTGGCGGAGGCGTCGATGCCCAGCAGCGGGCCGCCGGCCAGGTCCAGCACCCGCACCCGGCCGTCCGGGCGTCTGAGCAGGGGCGGCGGATGCCCGGCACGGGCCATCACGGCCCGGCCCCGGGCCGGATCCAGGCGCAGGTACAGGCAGCTCGCGAACAGTTCGGCGCCGAGGTCGATGAGCAGCCGGTTGGTGCTGCTCATCACCTCCTCGGGCGGCTGCCCCACGGTGGTGTAGGCGCGTACCCCGGTGCGGATCTGCCCCATCAGCGCGGCCGCCGTCACGTTGTGGCCCTGTACGTCCCCGATCACCGCCGCCGCCTGCGGACCGGTCGGCACCAGGTCGTAGAAGTCGCCGCCGATCTCCATGCCCTGAGTGGCCGGCAGATACCGGGCGGCCGCCTCGATGCCGGGCAGCCTCGCCAGCGAGTGCGGCAGCAGGGACTCCTGGAGCCCCTGAGCCAGCCGGTGCTTGGCGTCGTACAGCATGGCGCGCTCCAGCGCCTGCGCGATGAGACCGCCGAGGCTCGTCAGGACGGCCCGCTCGTCGGCGGGGAAGACCCGCGGTTCCGCGTACGCCAGCACACAGGTGCCCACCGGCCGCCCGGACGCGATCAGCGGCAGGAAGGCCCAGGCCGCGTAACCGTCCGGGGTCCGCCGCCGGCTGGGATACAGCCGCTCCAACTGCTCCTGGGTCTCGAAGAACGCCGGCACGCCGTTGTTCAGGACCTGGGTGCCCGGGGTGCGCTCGCTCAGCGGCAGCCCGTCGAACCGCTCCACGACATGCGGGTCCGTGTACCCGCGGTGCCCCAGCACGTGCAGCCGCCCGCCCTGGGAGCCGAGGATCACCAGCGCCTGGCTGCCGACCGCCGGGGCCACCTCGTCGGCGACCATCTGCACCACGTCGTGCACCCCGACCGCCTCGGTCAGCGCCCCGGCCAGGCTGAGCACCTGAGAGATCGTCACCAGCCGGGACGGTCCGGGTCCCGGCTGCGGCGCCTCCCGGGTGATCTCCGCCACCGCCCGTGCCCGGGTGATCCGCACGCTCAGCCCGGTCGTGCTCGGGTACAGCCGGAACGACAGCCACTCGCCCGGCGGGCGCAGCGCCACGAACGACGCCACCTGCTGGCTGAGCAGCGCGGCCCGGTAGCGGTCCTCGTACACCGGGTCGTTCAGCCACGGCACCGACACCCACGGCAGGGTGCCCAGCAGTTCGCTCGCGGGCCTGCCGAGCAGCTCGGCGGCCGCCGCGTTGACGAAGCCGATCCGGCCGTGCAGGTCCAGCGACACCAGCCCGTACGGCAGCCGGGCCACCATCCGCGCCGCCTCCATCGAGCCCAGCGTGCCCGCCACCCCCGACACCGGCGCCGCCAGCAGATCGGCCTCGGGGAGCAGCGTCGTGTTCTCCTCCGCGGCCCGGGCCAGCCGCAGCGCCAGCCGTTCGCAGCCCGCGGTCAGACGCTTCCGCTCCGGGTCGGACAGCTCCCGCTGATGCGTCCCGGGCCAGGTCACGAACACGGCGCCGAACACGGTGTCGGCCGTCGCCACCGGCGCCGCGGCCAGCGCGAAGGGGTACGGCAGCACCACCGAGATGCGCGGATAGCGGCGCGCCATCTCCTCCTCGCCGCTGACCCACACCAGCCGGCGCTCGCGCACCGCGTCCGCCACCGGGATCGGCGCGTGCAGCCCGACCCGCTCCCACGGCGCCGCGAACGCGCGGGGCATGCCCGCCATGACCGCCATCTCCAGCACCGGCTCGGAGCGACGCAGCAGGTAGACCGCGCCGGAGTGCGCGCGCAGGTCCTCCAGCATCGCGGCCAGCGCGAGCGATATCAGCGGCCGGCCGGCCGCCGGCGCCGGCTCCGGGCCCTCGGACACGCCGACCACCTCCTCCTACGGCCGCGCGTCGCGCTTTCGGGGACAAGACTCCCTCGGGGCGGCGCCCCGCGCACGGCGAACGTTCATGAGGCCTCCGCTTTCTCCGGCGCGGCGGATGCCTACGCATACCCCGTTCAGCCGTTTCCATGCGCCGGCGCGGACCGGGGCATGAGCCGGAACGGCGGATCGTCGGGCCGTCGCGCCGGCCGCGTCGGCGGCGCCTCGGGGGCCGCTCCGGCCACGGCGCACGAGCCGTGCGCCCGCCGCGGGCCTGCGGTGCGTCCCGCCGTGCTGCCGT
>Ga0308176_10002090_pt1 | contig 12508 bp, 9 predicted proteins | sample PhyCR2_3_FD_203890 | JGI IMG/M metagenome (GOLD analysis project Ga0308176, IMG submission 203890) | Soil microbial communities from UC Gill Tract Community Farm, Albany, California, United States - DLSLS.C.R2 | ecosystem: Environmental > Terrestrial > Soil > Agricultural land | place: USA... | reverse complement strand
TCCGGCAATAGTTTCTGAAAATGCATCGGCACAGATGAGAATCCCAACATGACCGAGGGGTTGAACCGGGACAGGTATCGCGTGCTCCCCTGGGCTCGACCACGCTTCTGAGCCCACACGCAGTGTATTGATTTTGCGATGTGTGCCGACGATGGCGCCATCAGGCGTAATCACGAAGACCGAGTTGTACAGTTTCTTAGACCCGCGGTCTTGTTCAGGGTGGGACAGGAATACCGTCATGCGGAGCCGTGCGGCAAGCCGGCACACACTCGTCATCCACGGGTCTGGCTGAGGCACAATCCATCCGGTGCCGATTGAGTCGGCAAACGTGTAGCCGGAAATAATGAGCTCCGGTGTGACGACCCAAGCGGCTCCTGCCCGAGCAGCGGTTGCAACAGCGATCTCCACGAGCCGGCGGTTGTGGGTGAGATCGGCTGGAATGGGCGCAAGGTGCGCTAAGGCAATGCGTAATGTAACTGCTTTCATGCTTCGTGATTGCACATTAGACGAGAAAATGCTCCAGACCTTATGGTGCCGATCTGTTCAGGCCGCTGCAGAATCGATCTACAGTCCACTCGAAGAAAAACAACGCTGTGTCTTCCAGTAGGTGGCAAGGGCGCCGTCCGCGGCGTCGGATGTGTTGCGTTGACGCCGGCGATCCAGGCCGCATCTTCCCAGCCAATTATTTGAGTACAAGAACCGATTGAGCTGTGAGAGATACGAGCGTGTTTGGAAAGAGGCCCAACAGCACGACACCGGCGAGCGCACAGGCCAGCACAACGGTCATCGCGGGAGAGGCGACGAACCGCGGCGCACTCCTACTCACCGGTTGCGGATCACGCATGTACATGACCATGACGACTCGAAGATAGAAATAGGCGGAGATGGCGGTGAGCACGACCGCGATGATAGCCAACCAGGTCAGGCCGGCTTTGATGGCGGCCATGAACAGGTAGAACTTTCCAATAAAGCCGGCGGTCGGTGGGATGCCGGCTAACGATACCATAAAGACGAGCATCAACAAGGCCGCCATCGGATGTCGTGCGGAGAGTCCGGCAAAGTCTTCGATCTCGTCGCCGTCGACACCTGCCTTACGGACCATCGCCACTACCGCAAACGCTCCCAATGTCATGAAGGAGTAGACCGCGAGATAGAGCATGACACTCGACAGTCCCAGCGTTCGGATACTGCTTTCCGCCTCGGCCTGCCCAGCAACAACGACGCCGATCATGGCATACCCGGCATGCGCGATGCTGGAGTAGGCGAGCATCCGCTTGATATTGGTCTGCACGATCGCCACGACGTTGCCCAACACCAGTGTCGCGACACAAAGGACGAGGAACAGCCATTCCCAGTTCCCCTTGAGCCCTCCAAGCGCCTCTAAAAAGACCCGCATGAAGGCCGCGAAGCTGGCGACCTTCGACGCCACCGCCATGAACGCGGTGACGGACGTTGGCGATCCTTCATAGACATCGGGGGTCCACATATGGAACGGCACGACCGCGATTTTGAATCCGAATCCGACGACCAAGAGGATCATCGCCAATAACATAGCGGGATCGTCCAAACCGAGCATGCTGGTGGCGACCGCGATGGCCGACAACCGAGTGCTGCCGGTAAGACCGTAGAGCAGGGAAATTCCATACAGAAGGATTCCGGACGAGAACGAGCCGAGCACGAAATATTTTGCGGACGCCTCCAACGAGCGGGATTCGGCCCGCTTGAATCCGGCCAGGACGTACAGGGCTAACGACATCAGCTCAAGGCCCAAATAGATCGTCAAGAGGTCCGCCGCCGAGACCATAATCATCATGCCGGCAAGCGACAGAAGCAGAAAGCCATAGTACTCCGCCAGATGGATACGTTCTTCTTTCAAGTACGACATGGACAGGAGGATGGTGAGCGCGCTCCCTCCGTACAACAGCAGCTTCCAGAAGCACGCATAGGGATCGATGATCACCAGATCGCTGAACGCGGAGACGACCCCACCCAGTTGCGAAGCGGTGACACCGATGCAAACAATCAGCGCTCCAAGGCTCAGCCACGCCAACCAGTCTTTCTTGGCCATCGGTGTCAGGGGATCGAGCGCAAGAACCAGACACGCGGTTCCGGCGACAATTAATTCCGGCAAAATGGCCAATAGATCGTTGAGCGGCAAGGTCATGGCATTCGACCCCATAGGCGAGAGACCGATTCGTGCGTATCCCCGTGCCCTCCACCGCGCGCCACGAGCCCGCCTTTGTCATGTTCGACTCGTTCGACCAAGCGATTGACGGTCTGATGCATCGGCGTTAAGAGAGGAGAGGGATAGACACCGATCCAGAACACCAACAGCACCAACGGGGACAGGATGACCATTTCTCGCCAATTCAAATCCGAGAGATGTGAAGCCTGCGCCTTGGCTGGTAGGCCAAAGGCCACGCGCTGCACCATCCAGAGCATATAGGCGGCCGCCAGAATGATTCCCAGCGTCGCAATGACGGCCGCGAGCCGGCTCCAAAAGAAGGTGCCCACCAAGACTAAAAATTCGCCGACGAAGCTATTGGTCCCAGGCAATCCAAGCGAGGATAGCGCGAAGATGACCAAACATGTTGCATAGCGAGGCATGGGGCCGGCTAAACCCGTATTGTCCATGATGAGCCGGCTATGGGTCCGTTCGTAAATCATCCCCACGCAGAGGAAGAGCGCGCCGGTCGTGAGGCCGTGATTGACCATTTGGGAAATCGCGCCTTCGATGCCTTGTTCATTCAGCGCGAAGATACCCAACGTGACGAACCCCATGTGACTGACGCTGGAATAGGCAATCAGCTTTTTGAGATCGGTTTGCGCCAATGCCATATAGGCGCCGTAGATAATGGCGATGAGCGAGAGCGTAATCATAATCGGCGTGAACGTCGCGGTGGCATCGGGCAACAGCGGCAACGTAAAACGCAAGAAGCCATACGCGCCCATCTTCAACAGGACGCTGGCCAGGACGACGCTGCCGGCCGTCGGCGCTTCGACATGCGCATCGGGGAGCCATGTGTGAAAGGGAAACATCGGCACTTTGACGGCAAAGGCAATGAAGAAGGCCCAAAACAACCATGGCTGGAGGGCGGCGGAATATTCCACCTTGCTCAATAATTGAATGTCGAATGTTTGGCCGCCTTGGAAGAACAGCACAATGATGGCGACCAGCAGGAGGACGCTCCCGGCCAAGGTGTACAGAAAAAACTTGATCGCGGCATAGAGGCGGTTCGGCCCTCCCCACACACCGATGAGCAGATACATGGGGATCAACATGACTTCCCAGAACACATAAAACAGGACGAAGTCCAGGGCCGAGAACACGCCGACCATCGCGGTTTCCATGACGAGCAAACAGGCCATGAATTCGCGGAGCCGAGTCCCGATTGCACGCCATGACGCCAGCACACACAGCGGCATCAGGAAGGTTGTCATGATCACCAGAGGCAGGCTGATGCCATCCAACCCGACGCTGTAGCTAATGGGCGGAACGCTGATCCAGTCCGCGCGTTCGGCAAACTGCATCTGCGCCTGATGCGGATCGAATTGAAACCAGAGCGGCAGCGACACGATGAAGGTGATGATCGTGACGACGAGCGCCGTAGCACGTACCGCGGCGTCACGGACCGCAAAGAGCAGTGCGACGCCCACCAGTGGCAGGAAGATAACCGCGCTCAGCACGTCGACGACTCCTCAAGTAAAACGTCAAAAGAGAAAAGGACAACGTACCGCGATCGCATGGCTGATATCCTGTAACGTTTATCTTTTTACTTCTCTAAAACAGCAGATATGCCGTCAAAATGAGTGCCGCGCCTAACGTCATCCCAAGTGCGTAGTGCTGTGTCTGGCCGCTCTGAAAGAGCCTCATGAACCAGCCCCACCACGCGATTGCACGCGCTACGCCATTCACGGCGCCGTCGATCATTCCCACATCGATTCGTGCCCACATCCGGTCGGCCATAAGGAATGTCGGTCGTACCATGGTGCGATCATAGATCTCATCGACATACCACTTGTTGAGGGACAGCCGGTATACCTGCCGCCACTGATAAACAAGGCGATCGGCCAGTGATGGAGCCTGCACATAGATCAAATAGGCTGCGCCGATTCCGACCAGGCCCATGATCGTCGCCAGCCCCATAATCACGACCGAGGCCGCGCCATGATGTCCCGCGCTCTCTCCAAAGACAGGGTTCAGGAAATTCGAAATGCCGAGGTAGCCGCAGCCGATGCTCAACACGGCTAAAATAATGAGCGGGATCGTCATCGTGGCGGATGGCTCATGAATGTGGTGAGCATGATGAGAATCGACTCGTGAATTCCCCCAAAATACAACGAAGATGAGGCGAAAGCTGTAGAAGGCCGTGAGCCCCGCGGTCAGCAGGCCGAGAATGGACAGCACCTGACCGAATGGGCCTGCATTCCACGCGCCGACTAAGATTTCGTCCTTGCTGAAGAAGCCGCTCGTGAAGGGAAATCCGGCCAACGCGAGGGAGCCGACGACCATGGTCCAGTACGTCGTCGGCAATTTGTCCTTCAACCCCCCCATCCGACGAATATCCTGTTCATGGTGCAACGCGATGATCACCGATCCAGCCGCAAGAAACAGCAGCGCCTTGAACGCGCCGTGGGTCAGCAGATGGTACATACCGGCCGTATAGGCGCCGAGCCCGCAGGCCATGACCATGTAGCCGAGTTGGCTGACGGTCGAATAGGCGACAATGCGTTTGATATCGTTCTGCGTCAACGCAATGCTCGCGCCCAGCACCATCGTGAAGCCGCCCGTCGCCGCCACGACCGTCATCGCCGTCGGCGACATAGTATAGAGGGGCGCCAGCCGCGCCACCATAAAGACACCGGCGGTGACCATGGTGGCGGCGTGGATCAAGGCGGAGATCGGCGTCGGTCCTTCCATCGCATCGGGCAACCACACGTGCAGCGGAAATTGCGCCGATTTGCCGACCGCGCCGATAAAGAGCAGGAGACAGATGAGCGTGACGGTCGAGACCGGCCATGTCCCACCGACGGGCCCCAACAGATTCGTCGTCGCTCCGGAAACATCGGCGGCCTGTGCGAATACGTGCCGATATTCAAGCGACCCAAAGGTCAACAGGACCAGCAGCAACCCGAGAAGAAACCCAAAATCGCCGATGCGGTTCACGATGAACGCTTTGGTCGCGGCCGATCGCGCCGCATCGCGCTCGTACCAATGACCGATCAACAGATAGGAGCACAGTCCCACCGCTTCCCAAAAGACAAATAGTTGGAGAAAGTTGTCCGCCATCACGAGCATGAGCATTGAGAACGTAAAGAGCGCAATGTAGGCAAAGAAGCGGGCATATCCTTTGTCGCCGCGCATATAGCCGATGGTATAGACATGGACGAGCGAACTGACGGTCGTGACGAGGATCAGCATGACGGCCGTAAGGCGATCGACATAGAGACCGAACTCGATGTGCACATCGCCGGAGGTCATCCAACTATAGAGCGGGATGGCGATGTTCTTCCCCCCGGCGGTTTCGAGCAGGGCGAGCACGGAGAGAAGCAAGGAACCGAACACGGCCGGGACCGCGATGAGGTGTGCACGCGATTTGATCCAATGACCGCCCAGGCCGACGATAAGAAACGCCAGAAAGGGAAGGAGTGGAATCAACTTATAGAAGACGCCGTCCATTAGGCTCGACCGCTCACCATTTCAAGAGCTGGAATTCATCGACGTTGATACTGGACTTGCTTCGATACAGGGCGATGATAATGGCCAATCCAACGGCGACTTCAGCCGCGGCGACCGTGAGCGCGAAAAACACAAAAACCTGGCCGGATACATTCCCGAGGTAGCGAGAAAATGCGACGAAGTTAATGTTTGTCGCATTCAGCATGAGTTCGATCGAGAGCAGAATGATGATGATGTTCCGCCGAATCAACACCCCGACCAGACCCGTGGTAAAGACGATCGCGCTGAGAATGACGTAGTAACTTAATGGAACCATGGTCAATACCAATTGAAAATTAAAAATCCGAAATGGGCTCCTGTCTTGTCATTGTTTATGTCGAATTTCGCGATTTTAATTATGCGCTTCAAAGAGATCACGCTTCGCGAGAATGATCGCCCCAATCATAGCCACCAGCAAAATCAGGGAGGCGACTTCAAAGGGAAACAAATACGTTGAATACAAGGCCTCGCCGATGGTTTCCGTATTCCCTTCAATGGCCAGCGTCCCATCCGTGGCGCCCAGGCTCGCGGTGGCGGTCTCTTTCGAGAAACTATGCTGCGCGATCAATAACAGCACTTCCGTAAGAATCGTGATGCCGAGCACGGCGCCCAACGGATATTGCGCGTGGTAACGTTCATCGCGTTTTACGTTGAGCAGCATGACCACGAAGAGATAGAGGACCAAAATGGCGCCGGCGTAAACGATGATCTGCACCGCGGCCAGAAACTCGGCGTGAAGCGTGACGTACAGTCCGGCGACATGAAAAAACATAATGAGCAGAGCGAGCGCGCTATAAACAGGGTTGCGCAGCGCGACCACCAGAATGGACGCCAGGACAATCACACCGGCAAAGTAAGAGAAGAACAGCGTCGCCACTAGCTTGCCTTTGGAGGAAGCTGCTTATAGGCGACGTTGAAGAAGGCGACGTTGGGGTGTTGCAGTTCCAGTCTCTTCTCACGCACAGGATAGGAACGGTCACCGATTGCTAATAATTGCTGTTTGTCCAGATGCAGGTGGCGCTTATCATAGACGGACCACTCGAATTCGCGTGTCATGCCAAGGGCATCGACGGGACAGGCTTGTACGCAGAGTCCACAAAACAAACAGCGGGTCATGTCCATGTAATATTCTTTCGCAAATCGTTTCGTCGGTTCGCCGGGCACTTCCGAACTGACGACGCGGATCACCCGCGACGGACACGCCGCCTCGCACAAATCACAGCCCACGCATTTCTCCGTGCCATCGTCATACCGAAGGAGCGCCAGCATGCCGCGGTAACTGTCCGGCAGCGTCCGCTTCTCGTGCGGATATTGCAAAGTAATCGGCTTGTAATGCAGCAGATGTTTCATCGTCGCCCGCATCCCGACGAGAATCTCGTAGAACGTAATCGATTTCAGCCACGCTTTAAGTTGCTTCATTTGGTGATCTCGCGATCTAGTGATTGTTAAAATCCTCTTAAATGTGTCAGACCACCAAGTCGAACTTCTTACTTTCCGGGAAACAGATACGCGGCAATCGAGGTGATTAAAATATTCGCCAGCGCGATGGGCAGCATCACCTTCCATCCAAATCGCATCAACTGGTCGTACCGTAGCCGCGGGAGCGTCGCTCGTATCCAGAAAAAGAGAAACAAAAAGAAATACACCTTCACGGTAAACCAGAAGATGCCCGACAGCCATGCCAAATTCGCCAGCGAGCCGTTGAACTGCAGGAAGGGAGCAGGCGCGTTCCAACCGCCTAGAAAGAGAATGGCGGCGATGCACGACACGAGAATCATGTTGGCGTATTCCGCGATGAAAAAGAAGGCGAATCGCATGCCGCTATATTCGGTAAAGAACCCGGCCACGAGCTCGCTTTCCGCTTCCGGCAAGTCGAACGGAAGGCGGTTGGTTTCCGCCACGGAGGAGATGACATACACCACGAATGCGAAGATCTGAGGGAACGGCAGCGCAATCACGAACCAATTCCAGAACCAGCCCGATTGCGCCTCTGTAATTTTTACAAGGCTCAAGGAGCCGGACAGCAAGATGACGCCGACGATGGCTAGGCCGACATTGAGCTCGTAACTGATGATCTGCGCCGCGGAGCGAAGTCCGCCGAGCAGTGAATATTTACTGTTCGAGGCCCAGCCACCGAGAATAATGCCGTAAGCGCCGATCGAGGTAAAGGCGAGAATATAGAGAATTCCGATATTGATGTCGCTCACGATGAAGGGTTTGATCTGAAGGCCGAACACTTCAATCGTATCGTTTGGACCGAACGGGATCACGGCAAACCCGATCAAGGCGGGTACCAGGGCAAGGATCGGCGCGAGGCTGAACAAAAACTTATTGGCGCCGGCCGGCACGATGTCTTCCTTAAAGAAGAGTTTCAACCCGTCCGCGATGGGTTGCAGAATGCCATACGGACCGACTTCCATCGGCCCCATCCGGTCCTGCATCCAACCTAAGACTTTGCGTTCCGCCAGCGTCAAAATCATCACGGTCAGCATGACCACGCCCATGACCGCCGCAATCTGTGCCACCGATATCGCCGCTCGTAACCCGATTTCAGTCATCTCGTTTCCTCCGGAAATTCAAGGCACGAGGCGAGGGGTACGGGGCGGGCGAAATAATCCGTTGTCTTGTCCATTGTCCCTCGCCTCTAGCCGCTCGCCTTCTCGATTCTCACGCGCGCCGCTCTATAATACGGCACTCCTGTTCGATCATCGATCGTCAGCGGCATCAGCGATAGCGCCTGCTCATCAAAATGTTCAGGGAATGTGACCACGCCATCCGGCAGTCGATCGCGCAGGGTTACGGTCGTTGTCATCTCACCGCGGTCGTTGAATGCACGGACGCGCTCGCCCTCCCTAATATTTAATTTGCCCGCATCGATCGAATTGAGCGCCAGTTTTCCCTCCGCTTCTACATCGAGTAATCCCTTGGCGCGGGTTGAAAATTTCCCCGAGTGAAACAAGCTTTGTGTCAGCACGAGGGTAAAGCTCCGTTCATCTCCCTCGCCCTTCGTCCCTCGCCACTCACCCGAAACCCGATAACGATTGGTCAGATCTTCAGCATAGCCGGACTGCACATATTGCGTGACGGCTGTGGCGTCAGGCCGGGGCGGAGCCGGCACAGGACCTAATAAGGCATAGCCCGGTATGACCGATCGAATTTCTTTGAAAATTTCTTTTGCGTCTCCATATTCTATGGGATAGCCCATTAGCACAGAGAGCGCCGACAAAATCTCCCAATCCGGGCGGCTCTCCCCAACGGAATCGATCGCCTGCCTTACCGGTTGGACCAGGCCTTCGGTATTCGTGAACGTGCCGTCCTTCTCGGCATAGGAGGCGGCGGGGAATACGACATGCGCCAGCGCCGCCGTCTCGGTCATGAACAGTTCCTGACAGACAAGGAACTCACACTGCTGCAACGCTTCCTTTGCGCCTGCTGAGGGCGGCAACGATCCGACGGGATTTTCTCCGACGATATAAAGCGATTTGATGACCCCCTTCTTCGCCTCTTCAAGAATCCCCGTCAGCGTATGGCCGGTGCCTTGCGGCAATTCTTCTTTCCATAGACCGGCGAGGCGTTCGCGCGCGTGACGGTCGGCGAGATCGCTCGGTCCGGGAAGAAATTCGGCGACCGCGCCCATTTCAACGGCTCCCTGATCGTTATTCTCCTCTGCAAGGGTCGCTAGCCCGCATCCGGGCCGGCCATGGTGTCCGGTCAACAGCAAGAGATCCAAGAGATTGGTCGTAATGTCCAGTCCGCCAGGATGGCGCAAGACGCCCTGCCCGACGACAATGATGGCACGCTTCGCTGTCGTAAAGACGTGGGCCGCATCATGCCACGTCTTGGATGTTCGACCGGTTTCTGTTTCCAACATCTCCCATGAGATGGCGTGAAGCGCATCGCCGATCGCCTTGACGTAAGCCGGGGCGCGTTGAGCCAGTTCCGCGTCGACGAGACGCTCCTCCATCACGGCTTTGATCAACGCCCGGACCATCGCGCCGAATTGATCGGGGCGGCCGGCAAAATCGTGGGTTGAGAGATTGGCGATGTTACTGATCTTGCCGACCGCGGGCACCAATGCCTCGATCGTCACCAAGGAGGCGCCATGCTTTTTGACCGCTTCTTTGATCTTCAACCCGGTGATCGGATTGGTTTCCGTCACATTGGTTCCGACCAATAACAAGGCATCGGCGGCTACGAGATCTTCGAAGGTCACCGTCCAGCGAGACGTGCCTTGGACGCGTCGGAGCGCGCGCACGCCGTTGACCTGTCCGTACCGCGCGCTGCTATCGATATTATTTGTGCCGATCACGAGGCGCATGAACTTTTGAAAGACGTACAGATCCTCGTTGGTACAGCGAGAGGTAATGAGACCGGCGAATGCCTGCGGTCCATGCTTCAACTTGAGCGCGATGCATGTCTCCGCGACATGCTCCAGCGCCTCCTCCCAGGTGGCCGCCTCCAATTGCCCGTTGCGCCGAATCATCGGCTGCGTAATACGATCCGGATGCGTACTGACGTGATAGCCGAAGAACCCGCGAGGGCAAAGATCTCCGTTATTGCGGCCGGACCCATGCGCGGAATTGACCTCGATCAGTTGGTTGTTTTTGGTTTGAACCGTAATGCGACATCCATCGCCGCAATAGGTGCAGATGGTATCGGCGCGTTTGAGCATCCAGGGACGGAACTCGTACATGGAGAGCCGGCTGGTGATGGCGCCGACCGGGCAGATCTGCACGCAGCCGCCACAAAATTCGCAATCCAATTCATGCGTGCCGAAGTGCTTGATCTCAGTCATGGTCCCGCGTCCAACGGGCGCCAACGCCTTCACGTCCATCACTTCGTCGCAGTAGCGCACACAGCGCAGACATTGCACGCAACGGTTCATCTCTTTTTCGATCAGCGGGCTGAAATACTCTTTTTGGAAGACGCGCTTGATCTCGATGAACCGGCTTGTGGTGGGCGTGTATTGATGAGAAAAGTCTTGCAGGTCGCACCGTCCGCCCTGATCGCAGACCGGACAATCGAGCGGATGATTGGCCAAAATAAATTCCAGGACCGATTTATGCGCATCGTTCACCACCGTCGTGGCCGTGCGTACCACCATCCCGTTGGAGACTGGAGTGCTGCACGACGTCTGCAGTTTCGGCACCTTTTCAATCTCCACCAGGCACATCCGGCAGTTCGCATCCGGCTTCAATTTCGGGTGATAACAAAAATGCGGAATCATCACCCCAGCCTGACGCGCCGCTTCAATCACCAACGTGCCCTTCGGGACCGTCAGCTTTTGGCTATCGATGGTGACTTCTACTGTTTCAGTTGTAACGTTGGTCATGTTCTTATTTGGGAATCTGGTGATTTGGTGATTTTAAAAGTCCGAACGGACTTCTCAGCAATCACCAGATCACCAAATCATACTCTTATCGTTTCGCCATCGCCGGCATCATCAGTTCGGCCGGCGCGGTAGCCGCGGCCTGTTGGATCAGCTCCTCGTACTCATGCCGCCAATACTTCAACGTGCTCATAATCGGCGCGACTTCGGCATCGCCGAACGCACAGACCGTTCGCCCGGCAATGTTCTGACATAGCTCTACGAGCGTTTCAAGGTCGCTTTTCCGTCCCCGTCCGTCGACAATGCGGCGCATGGTTTGGACCAGCCACGAGCTGCCTTCCCGGCAGGGCGTGCACTTGCCGCATGACTCATGATAGAAAAACTCCATCAAACGGAGCGCAGCCCAGACCATGTTCGTGCCTTCCTCCATGACGGTGACCCCTCCGGAACCAAGCATCGAGCCTGCCTGAGCGACGGATTCGAAATCCAACTTCACGTCGAGATGTTCGGGCGTAAAAAACGGCGCGGACGCCCCCCCCGGAATGATGGCCTTCAACGGTTTGTCGGATCGCATGCCTCCGGCATGCTCGAAAATCAATTCTCGGAGCGTAATCCCCATCGGGACTTCGAAATTTCCCGGTCGCTTGATATGGCCGCTGACACAGAAGATGCGTGTCCCTGAGCTTTTCGGCGGCGAGCCAATCGCGGCAAACCATTCAGCGCCCCGATTGACGATGTGCGGCAGGTTCGCCAACGTTTCGACATTGTTCACCACCGTCGGTTTGTTATAGAGGCCATGGGTCGCCGGAAACGGAGGTTTGACTCGGGGTAAGCCGCGTTTGCCTTCCAGTGACTCCAAGAGCGCCGTCTCTTCGCCACAGATATAGGCGCCCGCGCCGCGATGCACCCAGATATTGATCGAAGGGCCTGCTCCCAAAATATTCCGTCCAACGTATCCGGCCGTCCGAGCCTCCGCCAACGCCCGTTCCAGTATCTGGGCGCCTAAGACAAATTCGCCGCGAATATAGATGTAGGCCGTCTCCACGCCAATCGCATAGCAGGCGATCAGCATCCCTTCGATCATCTGATGGGGGTCGCGCTCGATGAGCTGACGGTCTTTAAACGTGCCCGGCTCGCTTTCATCCGCATTGCAGCAGAGATATTTGGGGCCCTGGTAATCCTTCGGAAGGAATCCCCATTTAACGCCGGTCGGAAATCCCGCGCCGCCGCGTCCGCGCAACCCCGATTTCTTCACCGTCTCGGTGATCTCCGCCGGCGAGACCTTCCCCACCACTTTGCGCAGCGCCTGATATCCCCCGGCACGCTCATAGTCCGCGAGCGATCCCGTGTAGCCGGGCGTCTCCATGTTTTTCAGCAACACTTTCTCGTATTTCGGCATGGGTTAGGAATTCAAAATTAAAGATGCACAGTTGAAAATTGAGCGGTCAATGTTGCCCTTT
>Ga0308176_10002089_pt1 | contig 12510 bp, 10 predicted proteins | sample PhyCR2_3_FD_203890 | JGI IMG/M metagenome (GOLD analysis project Ga0308176, IMG submission 203890) | Soil microbial communities from UC Gill Tract Community Farm, Albany, California, United States - DLSLS.C.R2 | ecosystem: Environmental > Terrestrial > Soil > Agricultural land | place: USA... | reverse complement strand
GTTGGCCGATGTCGCGCTGCGGGAGGGGGTCAGCCTGGTGCACCTGCAGGTGGAGCACGACAACGCGACGGCGGTCCGGCTGTACGAGCGGCTGGGTTTCGCTCGGCACTCCTCGTACGCCTACCTCACCGCTCCTGCCGCGAGCCCCTCCCGGTAAAGAACTGGCGCCCGCGCAGCGCAGCCCACGACAGTGACCCCATGACGTCACGGATCTCCCACACCACGGTCGACTCCCGCAACGCCCATGCCCAGTCCGTCTGGTGGGGCCAGGTGCTCGGGTTCGCGGAGGACCCGCGCGACCCCAACCTGCCGGGTCACGAGGAGTGCATGGTGTTCTCGCCGGACGGGCGCCAGCGGGTCCTGTTCATCGAGGTGCCGGAGGGCAAGACGGTGAAGAACCGGCTCCACTTCGACCTCTCCCCCACCGACTCGACCCGCGACGAGGAGGTGGAGCGCCTGGTCGCCCTCGGGGCGCGGGTGCACGCCGACCTGCGGGTCGAGGGCGGCGGCGGGTGGGTCACCCTGCTCGACCCCGAGGGCAACGAGTTCTGCGTGCTGCGCAGCGAGGCCGAGCGCCCCGACCCCTACGCGCACCTCGTCGTGTAGGGAGGTGGGGGTAGGGCGCGGCAACGAGGTCGCGTCGTACGGTTCGGTCGCGCCCTACGGGTTGGTGCAGACGACGTCGTCCTCGGGGATGTAGTGCGTCGAGAACTGTGACGTCTTGACGACCTTGCCGGCCTTCTTGAAGATCCGCGAGACGGTCACGTCGAAGCCGGGCGTCGGCGTCTGGGGCACGCAGCCCTTCTTGTCGTCGACGATGCGCTTGGGCTCGATGACGTTGCGGCGCGGGCCCTTCACGGACTCGACGTCCCAGACCCTGGTGCCGTGGAAGGTCACCGTGACCGAGCTGCTCGTCGTGCTGGCCTGGATGAGGATCCCGTAGCCGGTGTCGTTGGTCCACTTCTGGTCGACGTCGGGCCAGGAGATCGTCGCCTCACGGCCCTCGGGGTAGCGGGAGATGTAGAAGCTGTGCGGCAGGTACTGGTCGATCCGCACCCCGGAGAAGAACGCCGCGTTGAACGTGGTCGTGGACAGCTGCGAGATGCCGCCGCCGTAGTCCTTGGTCAGCCGGCCGTCGATGATGACGGGGGCCTCGTTGTAGCCCTTCGCGGCGGTGCGCTGGCCGAGCACCTTGTTGAGGCTGAACTGCTCGCCGGGGCCCACGTAGGTGCCGTTGAGGGTGCGTGCCGCGATCTGGATGTTCTCCGTGCGCGGCGGGTTGAAGGGGAAGTTCGTGGTGAAGGTGGAGATGACCTCCTTGGGCTTGATCTTCTCCGCCTGTGCGGTCGTCAGCTTTGGCTGGACGACGGTCGTGGCCACCGTGGCGGTCCGCGTGGCCGAGGTCAGCGCCGGCAGGAAGGTGGCGACGACCGACTTGTCGTCGAGGGCCACCCCGACGGCAGCGGGCGCCACCGTGGGCTTGGTCCCGCGGAACGTGATCTTCGCATCGCGCGCCTTGGTCTCCACCCCCGCCCTGGTGGCGGCGGCGTGCACCGCGGCGACGAGCTTGGCGGGGTCGACGGCGGGAGCCAGGTGGCCGTCCTCGCCGGCCTTCATGCTGAGCGCAGGGGCGTACTCAGCGGGCTTGAGCGCGAACCGCTTCGACCCGGCGACGACCGTGACCGGTCCGGACATCGCGGGCGTCGCGAACTCCTTGACCGCCCGGTCGACCTCGTCCGACGACACGGGCGGCGCCACGGTGTCGAGCTTGGCTGCCACGGGCCCCTTGGCGGGCCATCGCGCGGCGACCTCGTCGGCGGTGCCCGGCACGGACAGCGTGGCGCCGACGACGGGACGCACGACGGAGACCTTGCCCGACGGGAAGGTGATGCCGCCCTGCACGACCTGGGTCTCGAGGCGGCTCTCGACGCCCTTGACCGCGCTCTCGAGCCGCTGGCGGTCGACCGACGTCCTCAGCTGCTCCTCGTGGCCGCCGGTGAGGCGGTCCCACAGGTCGGCGGGCTTGAGGCTGAACCCGCTGAGGCCGTCGACGGTGCCGTCGAGGTCGAGCCGGAGCCCTGCCGCGGCGGGGTCGAGCCGCACGGACCTGTCGCCGCCGGTGATGGTGACCTCGGCCTTCGCCTCGGAGGCCAGCGCACGCTGCAGCGTGTGCTCTGCGGAGGCCGGCGCCATACCGCCGATGGGCACCCCAGCGACCGAGGTGTTGGCGGGGACATGGCGCCCGAGGAACCACGCGAGGCCGAGGTATCCCGCGAGCAGGACCGCCACCGCGACGCCGAGCCTCAGCCCGGCGGAGCCGCCTTCCTTCACGCCCACTCCCATCACCTCAGGACCTCGTAGCGGCTGCGGTAGTAGACCAGCGCGCTCGTCGGGTGCTCGTTGCTCGTCAGGGACACTACTTCGCCGACGACGATGCTGTGGTCACCTGCGGGGTGCACGTCGGCGGTTCGGCACTCGATCGTGGCCAGGGCACCGTCGAGGAGGGCGACGCCGGTCGCCTCCCCGCGGTGGTGCGCGATCCGGTCGAGCTGGCCGTGCAGCGGCCTGCCCTGGGTGGACAGCCACTGGGCCACCGCGCGCTGCTCGGCGCCGAGGATGCTGACGCCCCACACCCCGGCCTCGGTCACGGCGTCGTGGAACCTCGCGTCGACCTCCACGCACACGAGCACGAGCAGCGGGTCCATCGACACGGAGGTGATCGCGTTGGCGGTCATGGCGTGGTCGTGCCCGCCGGCCAGCGTCGTCAGGACGGTGACGCCCGTGGCGAACCGCCCCATGGCCAGGCGGAACTGGTCAGGGTCGACCTCGGTGCTCACGGGGTTGCCTCCAGGAGGTCGGTGTGACGTCGGTCCGGGGTGTCACCGGGCGGGGCGGGAGCGGCCGGCCGACCGGTCTCCGGGTCGAGCAGGGCGAGGCCCTCGCGGCCGGACAGCCGGGCCGCGATGTCGTTGGACAGGGCGAAGGTGCGGCCGTCCTCACCCACGGTCACCTGCGTGACGTGGTGGCGCAGGGCGGCGGCCTGCGCCTCGACGAGGTCCGGCTCGACCACCTCGTGGGTGACCACGGCGTCGTCCACCACCGACGGCGGGTACTCGCCCTCGGGGTCGGGCAGGGTCCAGCCCTCGGCCGGAGGATGTGCACGCAGCCACTCCCGTTCCGCGCGCGCCCACGACGCAGGGGTCAGCACGGCGTACAGCGCCGGACGCTCCTCGGCGGGCAGGGAGGCGACGGCCGCACAGGTGACCCGGTGGGTCTGCACGTGGTCGGGGTGGAGGTAGCCGCCGTGCTGGTCGTAGGTGACGACGGCCACCGGGCGCACGCGCCGGAGCACAGCCGCGACCATGGCGGCCGCGACGTCGACGTCGGCGCGCACGAACGTGTCGGCCCGGGGCGCCAGGTCGACCCCGGCCATCCCGGAGTCGCGGTAGACGGACAGGCGGCCTGCGGCCGGGTCCTCCCCCAGCACCTCGTGGGTCACCCCCAGTGCGGCCATCGCGCCGCGCAGCTCCTCGCGGCGGTGCGGCCCGAGGGCGTCGTCGTGCTGGGCGTCGAGGTGCTGCAGGTCCGCCGGGACCACCTCACCCTCCTCGCCGAGGGTGCAGGTGAGCACGTGGACCCGGTGGCCGTCACGGACGTGGCGGGCCATGGTGATGCCTGTCGTGAGCGTCTCGTCGTCCGGGTGGGCGTGGACGAGCAGCAGCGCTGCCTGGGTGTCGGGAGCCGGTGGGGTCACCGGGCTATCCCACACCCACGGTCGCGAGGTCGAGGAAGCCGCCCAGCGCCTCGTTGGCGGACAGCCCCGTCACGGAGGTGCCGGCGATGAACATCGAACGGCGCTGGGCCAGGGCCACGAACGCCCCCTGGGAGGCCAGGCTCGCGTCGAGCCTGCTCCACGCGACGGCCTGTCCTGTGGGGTCGGCGATGGTGGAGATGCGGCTGATCTCCCGGTCGACGGCCGGGTCGGAGAAGCCGCCGAGGTCGCGCCCGGTGCCGTTGGCGGTGAGGTTGAGCCGACTGTCGAACAGGGGCGGGATCACGGTGGAGGCCGAGGGCCACGCCGGGGCCCAGTTGGCCCAGAACACGTCGGTGCGCCTGGTCTGGCCGGGCCGCGCCATGGTCTCGAAGTAGTCCTTCTCGACGGGCTGCAGCTGCACGGAGAAGCCGGCGTCCTCCCACCCGTTGCGCAGCGCAGCCATCGCCTTGTCGGCGGTCGGCGTCGAGCGGTAGGCCACCCGGATCTTCACCGGCAGCGTCAGGCCGGAGGCCGCCAGCTCGGTGCGTGCCCGGGCCGTGTCACCGGTCGGGCCGCCGCCGATCACGTCGGTATCGCTGTGGCCGGGCAGGGCAGGACCGATGAGGCTGTAGGCGGGCTCGGCGGCGCTGGGGCCGCCCAGGGCGGTGACGTAGCCCTCGCGGTTGGTCGCCAGGGCCAGGGCCTTGCGCACCTCGGGGCTGCGCATGACACCGGACGCCGCCGAGGGGGCGAGGTAGTCGACGAACTGCGCCGTGGGGTTGATGGCCCGCTTGCGCAGGGCGTCGTCGGACAGCACGTGCTGCTGCATCGCGGGTGGGGCGGAGTCCAGGGTGACGGCGCGCTTGCGGGCGCCCTCGTCGTTGATGACCTGCTGGACCGCCGTCTGCGACTCGGTGCCCTCGACGTACTCGACGGAGTCCGGACCGGCCTTGCGAATGGTGTCGGTGGCCCGGTCCCAGTGCGGGTTGCGCACGAAGGTGCCCCCCGCGTTGGGGTCCCACCCGCCCTTGAGCTGGTAGGGCCCGCTGGAGAACACGGCGTACGGGTCCTTGGCGCCCCGGTCGTTGGCCTTCTTGACGGGGGCGAACGCCGGGAGCGCGACCACCTGGTTGAAGTCGACCATCGGCGTGCTGAGCCGGAACGTCACGGTGGACCCCTTGCAGGTCACCGCCTTGTCGTACGACGACTGGCCGGCGCCCGCCCACGGCCCCGTGTAGGTCGAGGTGCCGTCGGCCTTGCGCGGGATGTCGAGGTAGGCCAAGGGGTAGTTGAGGCCCTCGGTGGCGAACGGGTTGCCGAAGGACCGCGAGACGCCGTAGCGGACGTCGTCGCAGGTGATCGGCGTGCCGTCCTGCCAGGCGACGCCGTCACGCAGGGTGAAGGACCACACCTTGAGCGTCTTGTCGTGCGTGCCCGCGTCGGTGGCGAGGTCGCCGACGACCCCACGACGCGCGGCGGCATCCGGCCCGGCCGGGTGCGCCGTCAGGGTCCGGATGAAGGTGCGTCCCGCGAAGGCCATGTCTTGCGGCGTGGCCATCCGCTGGGGGTCCCACGTGGCGACCGGGCCCAGCGAGAGCACGGACAGCTGGCCGGGTGTCCCGCGGTCGGAGGACTGCTCGGTCCCCCCGCTGCACCCCGCCACGGCCAGCAGGCCCAGCACGGCCACCAGCGCGACGGTCAGCCGCGCTGGTGGCCTGTGACGGTGGTCGGTCCGCACCGGCACCGCCCGCGCTCAGGCGTTGCGCGCCCGGGCCGCGGCGCGGGCGCGCAGGGTCTGGTCGAGCTCGACCTTGCGGATGCGCACGGCCTCCGGGGTCACCTCGACGCACTCGTCCTCGCGGCAGAACTCCAGCGACTGCTCGAGGCTCAGCTTGCGCGGCGGCACGATCTTCTCGAAGTTGTCCGAGGAGGAGGCGCGCACGTTGGTGAGCTTCTTCTCCTTGGTGATGTTGACGTCCATGTCGTCGGCGCGGGAGTTCTCGCCGATGATCATGCCCTCGTAGACCTCGGTCGTCGGCTCGACGAACAGGGTGCCGCGCTCCTGCAGGTTGACCATGGCGTACGCGGTGACGACACCGGTGCGGTCGGACACCAGCGAGCCGCTGGTGCGGGTCACGATCGGGCCGAACCACGGCTCGTAGTCCTCGAACACGTGGTGGGCGATGCCGGTGCCGCGGGTCTCGGTGAGGAACTCGGTGCGGAAGCCGATGAGACCACGCGAGGGCACGAGGAACTCCATGCGGATCCAGCCGGTGCCGTGGTTGGTCATCTGCTCCATGCGGCCCTTGCGGGCGGCCATGATCTGCGTGATCGGGCCGAGGAACTCCTCGGGGGTGTCGATCGTGAGGCGCTCGACCGGCTCGTGGGTCTTGCCGTCGATCTCGCGGGTGACCACCTGCGGCTTGCCGACGGTGAGCTCGTAGCCCTCGCGGCGCATCTGCTCGACGAGGATCGCGAGGGCCAGCTCGCCACGGCCCTGCACCTCCCAGGCGTCAGGACGCTCGGTGTTGAGGACGCGCAGCGACACGTTGCCGACGAGCTCCTTGTCGAGGCGGTCCTTGACCATGCGGGCGGTGACCTTGGAGCCACGCACGCGGCCCACCATGGGGCTGGTGTTGGTGCCGATGGTCATGGAGATGGCCGGCTCGTCGACGGTGATGACGGGCAGCGGGATGGGGTTCTCCGCGTCGGCCAGGGTCTCGCCGATCATGATCTCGGGGATGCCGGCGATGGCGATGATGTCTCCGGGGCCGGCGGACTCGGCCGGCTTGCGCTCGAGGGCCTCGGTCATGAGCAGCTCGGTGATCTTGACCCGCTCGACGGTGCCGTCGACCTTGCACCAGGCGACGTGCTGGCCCTTCTTGATCGTGCCGTTGTGCACGCGCAGCAGCGCGAGGCGGCCGAGGAAGTTGGACGCGTCGAGGTTGGTGACGTGCGCCTGCAGCGGGGCCTCGTCGTCGTACGTCGGGGCGGGGATCGTCGACAGGATCGTCTCGAAGAGGGCCTCGAGGTTGTCGGCGTCCGGGAGGCCGCCGTCGACCGGGCGGGTCATCGACGCGCGACCGTTCTTGGCCGAGGCGTAGACGATCGGGAACTCGATCTGGTGCTCGTCGGCGTCGAGGTCCATGAACAGCTCGTAGACCTCGTCGACGACCTCGGCGATGCGCGAGTCGGGGCGGTCGACCTTGTTGATGCACAGGACGACGGGCATCTTCGCGGCGAGCGCCTTGCGCAGCACGAAGCGGGTCTGGGGCAGCGGGCCCTCGGACGCGTCCACGAGGAGCACCACGCCGTCCACCATCGACAGGCCGCGCTCGACCTCGCCGCCGAAGTCGGCGTGACCGGGGGTGTCGATGATGTTGATGGTGGCGCCGTCGGCCAGGCCGGCCTCGGCCGCCGCCTTGCCGGCGTAGTGGATCGCGGTGTTCTTCGCGAGGATGGTGATGCCCTTCTCCCGCTCGAGGTCACCGGAGTCCATCGCGCGCTCGTCGACGTGCTGGTGCTCGCCGAACGCACCGGCCTCCCAGAGCATCTTGTCGACGAGGGTGGTCTTTCCGTGGTCGACGTGGGCAACGATGGCGACATTGCGGATGTCACCGCGGGTCTTCATGGGCATGAGCACCATTGTCTCAGGATTTCTCCGTGCTCCCGACCACGGGCCGCATGGGCGGTGGCCACCCCCACAGCGACGCCGTGGGACCGGTCAGCGCAGGCGGCGGGCGACGACGTCGAGGATCGGCAGGTCCGCGGGGAGCCACGGCACGGAGTACAGGTCGTCGGCGGTGAGCCAGCGCAGCACGTCGTGGTCCTCCAGCGGCGCCGGCTCACCCTCGACCACCACGGCCCACCAGACGGTCATCGCGTAGGCGTCGCCGAGCGGCCAGCGACCGTCCTCCAGAGGGCCGGGGAGCTGCTCGCCGAGCAGCACCGACACGCCGAGCTCCTCGCGCAGCTCGCGGTGCAGCGCCGCCTGCGGCGACTCGCCCGGGTCGACCTTCCCACCGGGGAGCTCCCAGCCGCCGGCCAGGGCGGACGGCTCGGTACGCCGCGCGCCCAGCAGCCGTGTGGGCGCGGCCAGGTCGTCGACGATCGCGGCGCCCACGACGGCGCGGACCTGGGGCAATCGTGCTGTTTCCGGCATGGGTCTCACTTTTGTTAATTTCCGCGGCGAGGGGGCTGACCCGCCGGACTTCTCGCTAGGGTCTGCGACCAACCGTAGAAGGTCTGCGCCTCGGCGCTCCTCTGCGGGCCGCTTCACCAGCAACACCTTTGGCGCCCGACCGGGTCGACCAACGTTCGCACACCAAGCGAGGTATTCATGAAGCTCACGCGGAAGGCGACCCCGGTCGTCTTGGCGACGACGCTGGCCCTCACCCTTGCCGCTTGCGCGCAGTCCAACCGGGACAGCGGCAGCGGCTCGTCGGCCAGTGGCGGCAACAACAAGGACACCATCACCTTTGGCGCAGCCGGCGCCCCGGAGCTCTTCGACCCCTTCTACGCCACCGACGGCGAGACCTTCCGGGTCACCCGCCAGATGATGGAGGGCCTGGTCGGCATCAAGCCCGGGACCGCCGACATCGAGCCGGAGCTCGCCACCAAGTGGGAGTCGTCGTCCGACGGCAAGGAGTGGACCTTCTCGCTGCGCGAGGGCGTCAAGTTCTGGGACGGCGAGCCCTTCAACGCCGCAGCCGTCTGCTACAACTTCGAGCGCATGTTCGACCAGAACGAGGTCGCCGCAGGTGGCCCTGCCGGCTACTGGGCCGACGTGATGGGCTCGTTCAAGTCCGACGCCAAGAACGCCCTCTACCAGGGCTGCACGGCCAAGGACGACATGACCGCGGTCCTCAAGATCAGCCGCCCCACCTCGAAGTTCCCCACCGCCCTGTCGCTGGACTCGTTCTCCATGCAGTCGCCCAAGGCGCTCAAGGCCGGCGACGCGAACAACGTCACCAAGCAGGGTGACGGCTTCGGCTACCCCGCCTACTCCAAGAACCCCGTGGGCACCGGTCCCTACAAGCTCGAGAAGTTCGACGAGGCCAACAAGACGGTCACGCTCGTCGCCAACGACTCCTACTGGGGCGAGAAGCCGAAGACCAAGAAGATCGTCTTCAAGATCATCCCCGACGAGTCGACCCGTCGCCAGGAGCTCGAGGCCGGCAGCATCGACGGCTACGACCTGCCCAACCCGGCCGACTGGAAGGGCCTGAAGGACTCGGGCAACCAGCTGCTGATCCGCCCGGCGTTCAACATCCTCTACGTCGGCCTGAACCCGGCGAAGAACCCCAAGCTCAAGGATCTCAAGGTCCGCAAGGCGCTCTACTACGCCATGAACCGCGACCAGCTCGTCAAGACCCAGCTGCCCGAGGGCGCCCAGGTCGCGACGCAGTTCATGCCGGAGACCGTCTCGGGCTACAACAAGAGCCTGCAGGCCTACCCGTACGACCCGGAGAAGGCCAAGACCCTGCTCAAGGAGGCCGGCGCCGAGGGCATGACCCTCAACTTCGCCTACCCCTCCGACGTGTCGCGTCCCTACATGCCGAACCCGCAGAAGATCTACGAGGCCCTGCGTGCGGACCTCGAGAAGGTCGGCATCAAGGTCAACGTCAGCACCAAGCCGTGGAACGGCGGCTACCTCGACACCGTCGACAACGGCGGCTACGACGCGTGGCTGCTCGGCTGGACCGGTGACTACAACTCGGCCGACAACTTCATCGGCACCTTCTTCTCCAACCTCAAGGCCAACGACTTCCACACCAGCGCGACGTCCTACGGCGCGCAGCTGTCGAAGGACCTCGAGGCCGCCGACTCCATCGTCGACGAGGGCCAGCGGTCCGCTGCCTACGAGAAGCTCAACCAGCAGATCCAGGAGGACTACCTGCCCGGTCTGGCGATCAGCCACTCCCCGCCGGCCCTCGTCGTGAGCGACAAGGTGAAGGGGCTCGTCCCGAGCCCGCTCACCGCGGAGACGTTCTCGACGGTGACCGTCAGCAAGTGAGCCGGGGCGTGACCTCGGACAGCACTTCCTAAGACTGTGGCCGTCCCAGCACAATCGCTGGGACGGCCACAGTCGCGACTGAAGGAGATCGACCCCCCGTGCTCAGATTCATCCTCAGACGGCTGCTCCAGATGGTGGGTGTGGTCATCGTGCTCTCGATGCTCGTCTTCCTCTGGTTGCGGTCCCTCCCCGGCGGCACCGTGTCCGCCATGCTCGGCGAGCGGGCCACCCCCGCCCGCCGGGCCGCGCTGGAGAAGGCCCTGGGCCTCGACCAGCCGATCTACGTGCAGTACTGGGAGTTCGTGAAGCGGGCTGCCCAGGGGAAGTTCGGTGCCAGCACGGGGGTGCAGGCCGGCACCGACGCCTTCGACATCTTCCTCCAGCGGTTCCCGGCGACGATCGAGCTCGCGCTCTTCTCGATCGTCCTGGCGATCGTCATCGGTATCCCGCTGGGCTACCTCGCCGCGCGCCGCCGCGCCTCGTGGTTCGACAACCTCTCGGTGGTCGGGTCCCTGATCGGCGTCGCCGTGCCGGTGTTCTTCCTGGCCTTCCTGCTCAAGTACTTCTTCGCGATCCAGCTGCACTGGCTCCCCGTCTCCGGGCGCCAGGACTCGGGCATCGACGCGACCCGTATCACCGGGTTCTTCGTGCTCGACGGCCTGCTCACGCGCGAGTGGGACTCCGCCTGGGACGCCCTCAAGCACCTGATCCTCCCGGGCCTGGCCCTGGCCACGATCCCCTTCGCCGTGATCTTCCGCATCACGCGCGCCGCCGTCCTCGACGTCATGGACGAGGACTACGTCCGCACGGCGGAGTCCAAGGGCCTCACCCGCCGCGTCATCCGCGGCCGCCACGTCCTGCGCAACGCGCTCCTTCCGGTCGTGACGACCATCGGCCTGCAGACCGGCGGACTGCTCGTGGGCGCCGTGCTCACCGAGCGCGTCTTCAGCTGGGGCGGCCTCGGTGAGGCCACGGCGCTGTCGTTCGAGCGCCGGGACTACGCCGTGCTGCAGGTCCTGCTGCTGATGTTCGCGATCACCTTCGTCGTCATCAACCTGTTGGTCGACATCGCGTACGCCGTGATCGACCCCCGAATCCGGACGAGGTGAGCCAGGTGCCCAACCCCCTCAACCCCAACACCCGCAAGCAGCGCATCGACGACCTCGCCGCCTCCTCGGCCGGTGGCGGCGTGGCCCTCGCGGACCGCTCCGTCGGTGACGCCGGGCACGTGGAGGAGTCGGCCGGTGTCTCGCTCATCGCCAGCGCCTGGCGCCGGCTGCGCGGCAACCCGGTGTTCCTCCTCGGGGCGACGATCAGCGCGCTGTTCGTCCTGCTCGCGATCTTCTCCCCCCTGCTGGCGCCACACGACCCCACGGCACGGCTGCTCATCGACCAGGTGCGGCCGCAGAGCAACCCCATTCCCGGCGCCCAGCCGGGCTACCCGCTCGGGGCGGACTCCGTCGGCCGCGACATCTTCTCCCGCCTCATCGTCGGCAGCCGGCAGACCCTCGTCGTCGGTGTGCTGGCGACGCTGTTCGGCTTCGCCGGTGGCCTGACCCTCGGCACCCTCGCCGGTGCCTTCGGCAACTGGGTCGACTCGCTGGTCATGCGCCTCGTCGACGTGATGCTCTCCATCCCGTCGCTGCTGCTCGCCGTGTCCATCGCCGCGCTGGCGTCCAAGCCGAGCCAGTGGACCGTGATCATCGCCATCGCCGTCGTCCAGGTGCCGATCTTCGCCCGCCTGCTACGCGGTTCGCTGCTCGCCCAGCGGTCCAGCGACCACGTGCTGGCGGCCAGGGCACTGGGCGTGAAGCGGTCCGCGATCGTGTTCCGGCACATGCTGCCCAACGCGCTCGGGCCCGTCATCGTCCAGGCCACGCTCGTGCTGGCGGGCGCCATCATCGACGCCGCCGCGCTGTCCTTCCTCGGCGTCGGGAACCCCGACGACCGCCAGCCGGAGTGGGGCCAGATGCTGGGCGCCGCCCAGGAGTACATCTACGACCACCCGGCCCTCGCCATCTGGCCCGCGCTGTGCATCATCACCGTGGCCCTGGGATTCACCCTCATGGGTGAGTCGCTGCGCGAGGCCCTCGACCCCAAGAGCCGGAGGTAGCCCGACTCATGACTGAAACCATCGAGAACGTCCAGACCAGGCGCGGCGGCGGCGACGAACCGCTGCTGTCCGTCCGCGACCTGCGTGTCACGTTCCACCGCTCCGGTGACGAGCCCTTCGTGGCCGTCGACGGCGTCAGCTTCGACGTCCGCCCCGGCCAGACAGTCGGCCTCGTCGGCGAGTCCGGCTGTGGCAAGTCGGTGACGTCCCTGGCGATCATGGGCCTGCTGCCCACCCGAGGGGTGCGCGTCGAGGGCGAGGTGCTGTTCAACGGCACCGACCTGCTCAAGGAGTCGCAGGACCAGATGCGCGACCGGCGCGGCCGGGACCTGGGCATGATCTTCCAGGACCCGCTGTCGTCGCTGAACCCCGTCGTCCCGATCGGCCTGCAGGTCACCGAGGTGCTGGAGCGGCACCGCGGGCTGTCCCGCAAGGCGGCGGTCCCGATCGCCCGCGAGATGCTCGACAAGGTCGGCATCCCCGACCCGGTCCGCCGGCTCAAGGACTACCCGCACCAGCTGTCCGGCGGCATGCGCCAGCGCGCGCTCATCGCCATGGCCCTCGCCTGCGAGCCCCGCCTGCTCATCGCGGACGAGCCGACCACCGCGCTGGACGTGACGATCCAGG
>Ga0308176_10002086_pt1 | contig 12515 bp, 9 predicted proteins | sample PhyCR2_3_FD_203890 | JGI IMG/M metagenome (GOLD analysis project Ga0308176, IMG submission 203890) | Soil microbial communities from UC Gill Tract Community Farm, Albany, California, United States - DLSLS.C.R2 | ecosystem: Environmental > Terrestrial > Soil > Agricultural land | place: USA... | reverse complement strand
AACGTGTTTTTTTCATCAGGCTACTCCTTCCGGTCGTACCGCGCCGCCCTCACTAGATTTCGTACAAGCCTCGGAGCGGTCGTTTGCTTTCTGAGAGTTTACTCCTCAAGGGCGCGAATTGATATAACGGGACCGGAACAAGCGACAATCGGTGACGCAAGAATATGGCGAAGCAATCACGGCGTGACTTACTACGAACAACTGCGGCAGCCGCTCTCAGCGGGAGCGGCCCCGTAGGCGGACTGGCCGGGCAATCCCGGGCTGCGAAGCCTCGGAATGTCGTTTTCATCCTCACAGATGATCAGCGCTATGACGCCATGGGGTTTATGCATGGACAGCCCTGGCTGCGGACACCGAACATGGATACTCTCGCTCGCGAGGGAGCGCATCTGAAGAATGCGTTCGTCACAACCGCGCTCTGCTCGCCTAGCCGTGCCAGCATCCTGACCGGCCTGTATGCGCATCGGCATCAGATTGTGGACAACAACACGGCCATCCCTCCGGGCACGAGGTTCTTCCCCGAGCTGCTACAAAAGGCCGGATACCAGACTGCATTCATCGGCAAATGGCACATGGGCGCGACCGGCGATGATCCTCAGCCAGGCTTCAACAAGTGGATCAGCTTCAAAGGCCAGGGAAGCTATCTTCCGAATAAAAATGGCCTAAACATAGACGGCAAGCACGTTCCCCAAAAGGGCTACATCACCGACGAGCTAACCGATTACGCACTCGAGTGGTTGAACGGTATGGGGCGTGACCAGCCCTATTTTCTGTACTTGTCTCATAAGGCCGTTCACTCCGAATTCATCCCGGCCGAGCGTCACAAGGGCATGTATGCGGGACAGAAATTCGTACCGCCCAAAACAATGGCTCCATCGGGACAGTTCGCGCAACATCGCCCCATGTGGGTCCAGAATCAGCGGAACAGTTGGCACGGGGTCGATTTTCCTTACCACTCCGATCTGAACATCGCCGAGTATTATGAGCGCTACGCAGAAACCCTGATGGGTGTGGACGAGAGCATCGGGCGAGTTCTTAAGACCCTGCGGGATCGTGGCGAGTTGGATTCCACCCTGATCATCTTCATGGGCGATAACGGCTTCGCGTTCGGGGAGCATGGCCTGATCGACAAGCGGACGGCCTACGAAGAATCAATGCGTGTTCCCATGCTGGCTCGCTGTCCCGAACTATTCGGCGGCGGAAAGGTTGTGAACGATGTTGTGGCAGGGCTGGACATCATGCCGACCGTTCTCGATGCGGCGGGCGTCAGCCTTCCCGATGGACTTGATGGGCGCAGCATGTTGCCGCTTTTGACTGGCAAGGGCGATCCGAATTGGCGAAAGGAACTCCTGTACGAATACTACTGGGAGCGCAATTTCCCTCAAACGCCCACCATGCACGCTTTACGAACGGACCGTTACAAGTACATCCACTATTACGGAATCTGGGACATCGACGAGCTGTACGATCTGCAGGAGGACCCGCTCGAAACTACCAACCTGATCTTCAACCCCGAGCGGAAGAAAACAATTGCAGACCTCAACAAGCGGCTGTTTGATGTCATGGAAGCCGACGGGGCAATGAAGATTCCGCTATTCCGGGATTCCGGTGCTCAGTCGAATAAACGCAACGCGAACAAAGAGCGCGCGGCGGATTTTCCGGATGAGCTAAAAGTGAAGAAGCCTTAGGGCTTGGCTTTCTGATAGATGGCTTCGATGTTACCCGCGAGCCTGGCCTCGAGCGGGTTCTGGCCGAAGTGCACCGTGAAGTTGTCCAGATTCTGCGCCACGTAGTCGCCATAACCCTCGCTCCGAAAGCTCTTGAGAGAACTGACGGTGATAAGCTTCTGAACCTCTGCGAGAGGGTTGCCCGCCTTCTTCGCCTCTGCGACGCGAGGCGTCAGCTCTTCTATGTAATTCCGGAGTTGCCCTATGCGCGCGCGATCGTGCTGTACGGGACCGTGTCCTGTGATCGTCTGATCGAACGCAAGCTTTTCGACTGAGGTGATAGTGCCCGGCCACTCGCCCGGATACCCATCGCCCATAAAAGGTAGGAATCCAGAGATCATGTCGCCAGACGCGACAACCCGTTTCTGGGGGCTGAACACAACGATGTCTCCGGCCGTGTGCGCGCGGCCATGGAATTCGAGGTGTAGGTCCCCCATGGAATCTTCTAAAACGTAAGATTTCGCGAAAGTCAACGTCGGAAGGTCCGGGCTGTAGTTCTCCATTTCCCTTCGATATGCGTTCAACTGCCGGATCTGTTCCTTCCAGTAAGCCCGGTCTTCAGGCGATTTCGATTTGCTCATCTGCGCCTGGACCTGATCGATCATTCTCGGCACGCTGTCCACCGATTCCTTCGCCCGGTTGCGTCCCAGTTGCGCCATCAGCTGTTTAGTCGTATCGCTCGCAACGATTGTCACCTTGGGGTTCTTCGCCTTGTAGGCGGAATCGCCCTGCGTGTGGTCCCAGTGGAAATGGCTATTGATCAGGTAGGGAACCGGCTTGGTTGTGATCTCACCGGCGATCTGGTTGATCAGGGAGGCGGCAGCGGAGGGCTTCGAATGCGCATCAAGTACTACCACATGGTCGGAGTTTACGAAGATCGCCGCATTGCAGTTAATCATCACCTGCGGCTTCGCAAGAGCGGCAAATACCCCGTCGGCGACTTTCTCCATGGTGAAGAGGTGGTTCCCTGCTCCGCGGGCTTGGGCGCGCGCCCATGTTGCACGGAGGAAACCCTCTTCGAAAACCGAAGCGCCTAGCAGGATTCCGCCGAACGCCCGTGAAAAGAAATCGCGCCTGGTATGAGAGTGCTCCTGCGTGCCCGAACTGTGATGGTGCGTATGACCGTGCTCGTGCATATAAGCTCTAATACCGGACTCGTACGGAGCCCGGCGTCTGCCAGTATATTTCTTCGGCGGACGGACTTCGTGCCTGCGGCGAGTAAAATCAGCAAGAGCCACTCATTGAAACAGATCCCATACACTGCCAAATTTGCGTTTCTCGCAGTTTTGGTGACGATCACCGCACGTTGCGCGACTGGGGATGAAGCGTCCCGCTGGTCGGCTCACGCTCAGAACGTGACTGTTGTTCGTGACGATTGGGGCATCGCTCACGTATACGGGAAAACCGACGCCGATGCAGTTTTCGGCATGATCTACGCCCAGGCGGAAGACGATTTCAACCGGGTTGAGACGAATTATTTGAACTCTATGGGGCGTCTCGCGGAAGCCGAGGGAGAATCCAAGATCTTCCAGGACCTGCGGATGAAGCTTTTCATTGATCCTGTCGATCTGCAGAAGGAGTACGCCGCCAGTCCCGCCTGGCTGCAGAAGTTGATGGATGCGTTCGCCGAGGGCCTCAACTTCTATCTCGCGAAACATCCCGCCGTAAAACCGCGTGTGATTACCCACTTCGAGCCCTGGATGGCGCTTTCGTTCACCGAAGGCAGCATCGGCGGGGATATCGAAACCATTAAGCTTGACGCGCTCGAAGCATTCTATGGGAAAACTCCGCTCAAGAAGGTTGCGCAAGATGAGGAAACGCGTCAGGACGAACCTTCCGGTTCGAATGGGATCGCGATCTCACCGTCGAACACGGTGAATCACCGCGCTCTATTGCTGATCAATCCACACACCTCTTTCTTCTTCCGGTCGGAACTGCAGATGGTCAGCAACGAAGGTCTGAATGCCTATGGCGCGGCGACCTGGGGCCAATTCTTCCTATATCAGGGATTCAATGACCGCGTTGGCTGGATGCACACCTCGAGCAACGTGGACGCCGTCGACGAATACGCCGAAACGGTAACAAAACGGGGCGGCGGTATGTACGCCAGGTACGGAAAAGAGGAACGGCCTCTCGTCACCAAAGAGATCACGATTTCCTACAGAACCGGATCCGGCATGGCGCAAAACAGGTTCACCACCTATCGCAGCGCTCATGGTCCGGTAATTCGAAGCGAAGGGGACAAGTGGATCAGCATCCGGCTGATGCAGGAACACATTAAAGCGCTCGAGCAGTCCTACATGCGTACCAAGGCAAGGGACTACAAATCTTACCGGCAGACGATGGAACTGAAAGCGAACTCGTCGAACAATACGGTTTTCGCGGACGCGGACGGCGACATTGCCTACTTTCACGGCAACTTCATCCCCAGGCGCGATACGAGATTCGACTGGACAAAAATGGTCGATGGAAGCAATCCGGAAACGGAGTGGCACGGTCTTATGACTGTTGACGAGATTCCGCAATTATTCAATCCGAAGAGCGGCTGGCTTTACAACTCCAACAATTGGCCGTGGTCCGCGGCCGGTCCGGACAGCCCAAAACGAGAGAATTTCCCCCCTTACGTGGAAACCGGCAGCGAATCAGCGCGCGGACTGCATGCAATCCGCGTTCTAGAGAACAAAAAAGAGTTTACGCTCGAATCCCTGATCGGCGCCGCGTACGACAGCTATCTACCTTGGTTCGACAAGACGCTTCCGGCGCTACTCACGGCCTGGGAGAGCGCGAGTCCCTCCGATTCACTGAAGACGAAACTGGCAGAGCCGATCGCAGCCCTCAGATCATGGAATCATCGCTGGGCGGTTCACTCAATCCCCACGTCCCTGGCCGTATTCTGGGCGGAGGAAATTCGCCGCGAAACGTTCCCGGGGTCGAGAAGGGATACCGTTCTCGAAGAAGATTACATCGCGACGAAAGTACCGGGCGGACAGTTGCTGGAAGCGTTTGAAAAGGCCTGCCACCGGCTCACAAGCGACTTCGGCACCTGGAAGACTCCGTGGGGTGAGATCAATCGGTATCAACGCCTGACGGGCGATATCGTGCAGTCGTTTAGTGATGCCAAGGCAAGCATCCCCGTTGAATTTACATCCTCCCTGTGGGGCTCGCTTGCGTCGTTTGCGGCGCGCCCGTATCCGGGCACGAAGAAATGGTATGGCACGAGCGGAAACAGTTTTGTCGCCGTGGTTGAATTCGGCGATCACATTCGTGCTAAAGCGGTGACGGCAGGTGGAGAGAGCGGGGACCCGAGCTCGCCACATTTCAACGACGAAGCGCAGCGCTACAGCACGGGCAACTTACGGGACGTCTACTTCTATCGGGACCAGCTCAAGGGGCATACGGAACGCGAGTACCATCCCGGCAGCTAGGTCACGAGCCGTTTTACAGGCCGGGCCCCAGTCCTGACAACTTAACCGGGGCCCAACCGTTTGAGCCAATACATACAACTTAGAAGATCGGTGGTACAGCCAGCAACGACTGCTCGTTGCAGTTTTCGCCGTCACCTACTCTGCTTTTATTAAGTCGTATTAACATAACCGTTAGTTGCGACTCAGCGGGGCATGAAATTCCTTACACGCAAGTTTCAGGCTGGTGATTTTACGAGGTGCTGGCCGCTCTACTTTGCGCATTCGCGTTTCAGCGAGGAGGAAACCGATCAGATCAGACGAGCTTGTGAGTATCTGATTGCAAACGGGTCGATGCAGGGGGCTGTCATTTACGATGCCGATTCTCCCGACGGAGAGATCCGGGCGTTTGGTGCTTCGATGTTCATGCGCCGGAGTTGGGTTGAGGCACTGAAGGAATGTCCAAGACCTTACTCGTTCATTCAGTGCCTCATCGACTTCGAATCGAGCGACTCGCCCATTCTGGACGAAGACGGGATCGCGGCAGATAATTCGGGCGAAGGCCTCTCACTGGCTACCGCGATAGACGGCTTTGCGCCTGTGCCCACTGGCTTGCTCGAGGTTGGAGGCCGGCTGGTTTCGGCCTATCAGAATGCGCATCGAGGATTTCACCTGAGGGAGACGGTCGGGGAAGTTTATGGACTCGAACCTCTGAAGTTTTGCACGCAGAGCGGAAGCTGGACAGAATTCAGCCGTTACGAGGATTATTACCTGCGCAGCAACGAACCCCTGCCCGACGAAACAGGGCAACCGATCTTGCTGACGGCAACTCCGGCCTCCTGCACCATGGCGTCTCCGCACTGGGTCATGTTTGATTTTTCGCCTCCAGTCCTGGATCTAAGCCGGCGGCAGAAGCATGTGCTCATGCTGGCATTGGAAGGGATGTCAAATCGAGCCATAGGGGCGGCTCTGGACCTCCGGCCGGCTTCCGTCCATAACTGTTTCCGGGGCGCCTGGACGAAGCTTTCGCAGCATCCCACGTACCAGAACATGATCGAGCCACCCAAAGGAGGTGCGGGCGGCAACAGGCGGCGAGTTCAACTGCTTCGTGTGCTGGAGCACCACATGGAGGAACTCAGGCCATGGATCGTACGGCGAGCATCAGGCGTTAAAGGCGGAAAGCTCAGCGTTTCGCAAGCGGCCTCTCTTTCGTGACAGGCCGGCGCTATTCATATCGCAGGGCCAGCATGGGATGAACCTGAGCCGCGCGGCGGGCGGGCAAATAGCCGGCCAGCATGGCAACGGTCATAATGGCAAGCGTTGCCGCCGCAACCGACAGCGGGTCCGTGGGCTGGATGCCGTAAAGCTGAGAACGCACGGACTGAGTCAGCGCCCAGGAGAGTGGCAGTGCAATGAATATTCCGGTTCCGAGCAGAATCAGAACTTCCCGCATGATCAGCCATAGCACGTGCGGCTTGGCAGCTCCGATCGCCATACGGATTCCAATCTCGCGTGTTCTCCTTGTGACGGTATAAGCCATGACTCCGTAAAGCCCGATCGCCGCAAGAAGAGTCGCAAGCAGTCCGAAGCCCGTTGACAGCGTCGTGACGAGCCGCTCTGTGACAAGTGAGTTCTCCATTTGCTTTTCGAGCGTGATCATCTCGAATACGGGCAGATTCGCATCCAGGTCGTGCACTCGTTTGCGAATACTGTTGAACATTTCTTGCGGATTGCTGCGCGTCCGGACATACCCAGTTATGCCTGTTGCGAACTCCATCTGCCGGTAAGGACGGAAGACCTCGATCGGGACTTCATCCCGCAGGCTTTCGTATTTGGTCCCGCGCACCACGCCGATGACTGTAATGTCAGTCTTTGTGCCGGGATCGATGCCCATTCCGATCTTGTGGCCGACTGCGTTGACGGTGCCGAAATATTTCTTCGCGAAAGCGTCGTTCACGATGCAGACCTTCGCACTGGCCAGGGAATCATTGATGCGGAAATCACGCCCGTTCAGGAGGGGAATGCCAAGGGTATCGAAGTACCCCGGGTACACAAAATTCATGTGGGGATCCGGCAATTCGCCCGTCTTCGGTGAGTAGGAGTCGATTGTCACCCATTGGTCCCATTCATCGCCTTCAAGGACAGGCATCACGGCCAAGGCGGAGCGTTCCGCTCCAGCGAGCCCTTCTAAGTTGTCGCGAAGCTGGTCGTAGAAAGCACGGGTACGCTCAGGCGTGTATCCGTTCAATGTGGGATTCACTTTGAACGCCAATAGATTTGAGGTGTGAAAGCCGGGGTCGAGTTCCTGCAAGCTGCGGAGGCTCCTAATGAACAGGCTGGCACCGATCAGCAGGATGATGGAAAGCGATACCTGCGCGACAACAAGCGCCTTGCGTATTCCTGTTGAGGCGCCGCCGGAGACGGAGCCGGCCTGATCCTTCAGAGTACCGGCAACATCAAGGCGAGTTGCTTGCAACGCAGGCAAAAGCCCAAAGATCAACCCGGTCAGCACCGACAACGCGAAATTAAAGCCGAGTATGCGAAGGTCCGGAAGGGATGACAGCTTGAGAGGCGTCGCACTCTGGGGCAGAAAGCTGATGAGCGCGTGGTCGATCCAGAACGCGAGGGCGAGGCCCGCCAGCCCGCCAGTTATCGAAAGCATCAGAGATTCCACCAGGAGTTGCGAGACAATGCGGCGTCTACTGGAGCCGAGTGCAAGCCGGACCGCGATCTCTTTTTGCCGTGATGTCGCGCGCGCAATCAGCAGATTCGCGACATTGGCGCATGCGATGAGCAGAACCAGGGCTACGGTCGCTGTCAGGACAAGGAGCGGCTTCGAAAATCGGCGGCGCAGGCTGGATCGTCCGTTGGACGCCGGCAGAACATCCATGGACATCTGGAGAAACGCCTTCTTCATCTCTGGGGCCGCCTTCGCGAAAGCTTTCTCCTGCACTTCCCTTTGCAGGATGCTGTGAAAGAACGGCTGAATACGAGCCTTGGCTTCCTTCAACGTCACGCCGGGTTTGAGCCGCCCGAAAACAGTGACCCATCGTGAGCGCCGGTCATTCAGGTCCATATAGCGCCCGAGTTTCGCAGCCATCGACACGGGAACGCGAATTTGCGGCGCATAGTTAGGATCGGTTCCGGTAAACGCCGGGGAACTGACGCCAATCACCGTAAACGGGAATCCATTGATTAATAATTTCTGCCCTAAGACCCCCGGGTTAGCGGCAAACCTCCTCTGCCAGAAGTCATAACTCAGGACAGCAACCGGATGACCGCCCTGATAGAGATCATCTTTTGCGGTGAAGAGCCGGCCCAGTGCAGCAGGAATGCCTAATACCGGGAAGTAGTTGCCCGACACCACTTCACCGGCTACGCGCTCCGTTCGGCCGCCGAACCCGAGACTCATTGCCACATCCCGGAAACAGAACATCCCCTGGAAACCCAGGTCATGATCGCGAAAATCCTGATACATGGGATAGGACAGCCGGTTCCACCCCTGATTGCTGCCGTAATGCCTCCCGAGCGCGCTGAGCAATACCAGCTGACCCGGATCTTTGACCGGAAGCGATCGGACCAGAATTTGATCAGTCAGGGAGAAGATCGCAGTATTTGCCCCGATACCGAAGGCAAGCGACAGGACGGCAACGGTGACAAACAAAGGCGACTTGGCAAAGCTGCGAAGGGCGAAACTGATGTCGCGCGTCAGGTTCATGGTTTTCCTTTGACGAGTGTCTTACCGGGCAGTTAGGTAAGAACGCTATTTCTTCTTTCGCAGATAGATCTGCCCGTTGAACGTTGTGAATTGATACTCGGGGCCGCCCCCGTTAATCGTTCCGCGGAGTGTCCGATCGAAACGCAACCGGTAATGCCCGTTTTTGCGTTGCGAATCCGATTCTTCGACACGCGCCCCCGGCTCGAACTTCACCTCGAAATCGCTATAGATCTCGCCGTGGTCCGTCTTCATCCGCACGTTTGCCTTTGGATTCGACGGCAGCGTCACGTCGATGTCCCCGTTCATCGTGCTGAATGAAAGCGGCTTCGACGGATCCACGCTGTCAAGGACCGCAATCACTTCACCATTGAGCGAATGGGCGTTGACGGTACCTGAGACGTTCTTCAACGTAACGCGGCCATTCAGGTTATTCGCTTCTATGTCGCCGTCGACACCTTCCACTTCAATGTCGCCGTTGTTCATGCACTTCAGCTGCAGCGATGATCGGCGGGGCGCAGTAATCACCAGGTCGACGGGCCGATTGAAGGAGGAGGTCTTTATGTCAACGGTGTTGTCTTGTTCGGTAATGTCCAATCCTGCGTTGCCGGGCAGGTTCAATCGCTTCATGCCGCGTGATTCTGCCGGCCGGCGCTCACGTTCACGGGCGTCCTCGCCGTCGTGCGAACGAGCTTCAACGGTTACGTCTTTCACGCTCCCGCCTCGCACCGTTATGCCCCCGAGCATCAGGTGTGCCCTTATTCGGACAGGCCGGGCAGGATCGTCCAGAGGTACGGTCGCCTTCTGCACGCCGTCCTGGGCAAACATAATGCCGGAATACAGAAATACAAATGGAAGAATGTAGTTCATAAACAGATTCCTTATTGCCCTCGATGCAACCGAATGCTTCCGTTCAAAGTGTTGAAGCTCAACTCTGGCCCGCCGCTTCCGGCGCGGGCCGCCGACATTCTGTTGCTGTGGTACACATACTTTCCGTCCCGGCGTCCGCTCTGAAGCTCGGCCGTAGCTCTTGCCGAAACATCGAAGTCGCTGTAGATCCCGCCATTGAGAGTTTTGAAGACGAGATCCGCCGAAAGATCCCTGGGGAAAAAGGCGTCCAGTGCTCCGTTCACGCTTTTAAAGCTGCAGGGTCCCGATGGGTTCTTGGCGAAGTGCACCGTTACGGCTCCGTTGACTGTATGCGCATCGCCCGATCCACCGACCGCATTCATGCGAATGGCTCCGTTCACATTCCCGACGTCGAAATTACCGTTCAGCCCATCCAGTTGAATGTCGCCCCCGTTGACGGTCGAAAGTGCGGTCCTCGCATCGCGCGGTACTTGCACATCGATGTCGTAAGTAACTTCGTAAAATCGCCTGCCCTCTTTCGTGCACGGGTGGCCTTCGCCCCTGCAACGCCACGGAGCATCGTAAGAGACAGACACCTGGCCCGGCTTCTCCGAAACGTCGAGTTTCACATCGCGCTTCGCTTGCGCGAGATCGGCGTCGGTTTCAGCCCGGATGATCTTGTGTGCCGTGATGTGAACAGTCGATCCCGAGGAAGCCGTGGCATGCACGTAACCTTGCACATTCTCGATCACCAGTCGATTCGGAGAGCCCGAGAGAGGCAATGTCTTTTCAATCGTTTCTCCTTCCCGAACCGGCCAGCGGTCCGAAGAAGAGCCGGCGAGACACAGTGCTCCCAGCCCGCACGCCGCAAGCGTGAGGTAAACACCAGTTTTCATTTGATTGTCCTTAGTTCAGTTAATTCAGAGAGAGCTTTTCAAGACCCCACCGCGCTCGCTGCTGGACGGTGGCGTTCAGTCCCTTTTCCTCGGTAAGCTTGCGCAATTCTCCGGCGGCGGCACGATCCTGGATGTGGACCAGTGAATCGATCAGCGCAATCTGCACAAGAGGAGAATCCTGTTGCCGGATCGAGTTGACAAGAGCCTGCCGCACATCCTTATCGCGGGTAAACTTCTCCAGAGCGTCAAGCGAGGCAAGGCGAACGTTTGTATTCGGATCGTGATTCAGAGCCTGGACGAGTGCATTCCGAAGTTCTGGATCCAATTGATCCACCTGCATGCTCCAGGAAACTCCCTCCAGCCGGGACGTCGCCGACTGCCGGTCCATGAGCGATAACGCAACCGTTTGCCGCAACTCCTGCACCTGGTTGTGTAGCTGGGCCATTTGGTCTGTGGCCGGACGATTCCCTTTTTCACGTCCCACGAACAATCCCACGGCAAACAGCGCGACTGCGACCAATGCCTGCCGCACCAGGCCGGCCAGCCCCGGCTTCCACCAGGCAAAGCCACCCTGCGCCAATTTGGCTTCGCGATTCGAGACTTCGTTCAGCCTTCGATAGAACCGAGTTCTTAAAAACGGGCTGGGCTGCTCTTCATCCATATCAGCCAGGTCTTTCCAAACGCCTTGCAGTTCCGCCAACTCGCGCCGCAATTCACCATCGATTGTGAGTTGCGCCTCGAATATCCTCTTTTCTTCCGGAGTCAGCCCGCCGGAAAGGTAGGCCGGGATCAAGTATCGAAACTCCTCAGACGTCATACAGCTTCTCTCCACGTAATTCGCAAAACCTCTCGCGAAGCTCACGCAAGGCACGATACACTCGCACCTTTACCGTGCCTACCTCACACTTCATGATTTTGGCGATTTCCTGATACCGGAGGTCGTGAAACCGGCTCAGGACCAAAACTTCCCTTTTTTCCTCTGACAGAGTCTGCAGGGCTTCTTCGAGCAACAGCCGCTCTTGCTTCCGCGCGAAAACTTCCTCGGGCACCGGTTCACGGCTCCTGATCTCCAGGGTCTCCGCACTCATCGGTTCCGCGGAACGACTCCGCAGAGTATCAAAGAACGCATTGCGCCCCATCCGATAGAGCCACACGACAAACGGAAGGTCCGGATCGTAGGTTCCGGCATATTTGAGCACGCGAAAAAAAACCTCTTGCGTCAAGTCCTCACTCACGGCCCGGTTACGCGAAAGCTGCATCAGGTAGCGAAACAGACCAAGGTGGTGCCGCTCAAACAGCACGGCGAGGTGGCTGCTATCGCCACCCTGAACCAGCTTCATCAATGCGCTATCCGTCAGTTCCTCCACTCACCCTCACCTCTCAATACTGGCGGACTCGGAGGAGGTTACAAGAATTCTTTGCGACGGAGTCCGATACGGATTTCAACCCAACTCAGGATTGCTTGGCCAGATCCTCGTCTCGCGTCTCCGGAATCAGGAACAGGCCTACGAGGGTCAGCACCGCTGAAGCGGTTAGATAAAACCCAACATAGGCAAGCCCGTAATTCTTTGCCAGCCAGGTCGCAATGTAAGGGGCCAGCGAGGCGCCCACGATACCCGCTAAATTGAACGCAAGAGAACTGCCGGTGTAGCGAACCGCTGTCGGGAACAGCTCCGACAAAACGGTTCCAAGCGGTCCGTACGTGAGTCCCATGAGCGAGAGACCTATCGCCATTGCCACGACTGCTCCCGTCGTACCGGCCGAAAACAACGGCGCAAGGACGAAGCCATACGCCGCGATCAGCACCGTCACCCAAAGCATCACGCTACGGCGGCCCCGCTCGGCCCACAACGCGGAAAGCGGAATGGTCAGGGCGAAGAAGGCGATGCAGAACAATTGCATAAGAAGAAACTTGCCCCGGCTGTAG
>Ga0308176_10002085_pt1 | contig 12516 bp, 10 predicted proteins | sample PhyCR2_3_FD_203890 | JGI IMG/M metagenome (GOLD analysis project Ga0308176, IMG submission 203890) | Soil microbial communities from UC Gill Tract Community Farm, Albany, California, United States - DLSLS.C.R2 | ecosystem: Environmental > Terrestrial > Soil > Agricultural land | place: USA... | reverse complement strand
CCGGATGCGGTCAACTCTCTCTTGACCAACGCGTAGACGCTCCGCTGGTCACGGGGTGGGGGCGTACGGGCATATTCGTACGCCGCCCGTCACCCGGCCCGGTCGCCGTCGGCGGCCGCGCGTTCGCGGCGGGTGGGGCGGGGGACCGGGCCGGGCCATAGACTGGTGCGCTGCCCGTCCAACCCCCGCCCGAGAGGCCCGATCCCGCCCATGAAGCTCGTCTTCGCCGGTACCCCCGAGGTCGCCGTTCCCGCCCTGGACGCTCTCCTCGCCTCCGGGCGGCACGAGGTGGCCGCCGTCGTCACACGGCCCGACGCGCCGGCCGGACGGGGGCGCAGGCTGGTGGCGTCCCCCGTGGCCGAACGGGCGGCGGAGGCCGGGATCGAGGTGCTGAGGCCGGCCAAGCCGCGCGACCCCGAGTTCCTGGAGCGGCTGCGGGAGATCGCCCCGGACTGCTGCCCCGTGGTCGCGTACGGCGCCCTGCTGCCGAGGGTCGCCCTGGACATCCCGGCGCACGGCTGGGTCAACCTGCACTTCTCCCTGCTGCCCGCCTGGCGCGGGGCCGCACCCGTGCAGCACGCCCTCATGGCGGGCGACGAGATCACCGGGGCCTCCACCTTCCTCATCGAGGAGGGGCTCGACTCGGGGCCGGTGTACGGCACCGTCACCGAGCAGGTCCGGCCCACCGACACCAGCGGCGACCTGCTCACCCGGCTCGCGTTCGCCGGCGCCGGACTGCTGGCCGCGACCATGGACGGCGTCGCGGACGGCACCCTGAAGGCCGTACCGCAGCCGGCGGACGGCATCACCCTCGCACCCAAGATCACCGTCGAGGACGCCCAGGTGGACTGGGCGGCACCCGCCCTCCGCGTCGACCGGGTGGTGCGCGGCTGCACGCCCGCGCCCGGCGCCTGGACCACGTTCCGCGGCGAGCGGCTCAAGCTCGTCCAGGTCACGCCCGTTCCCGAGCGCACCGGCCTCACCCCGGGGCTACTGGCGGCCGGCAAGAACAGCGTGCACGTGGGCACCGGTTCGTACGCCGTCGAGCTGCTGTGGGTGCAGGCGCAGGGCAAGAAGCCGATGCGGGCCGCCGACTGGGCGCGCGGGGCGCGCATCGCGGAGGGGGAGACGCTCGGCGGCTGAGGCCCCGAGCGGCGGCGACGCGGCCGCTGCGACGTACGCTGGGAACCGCATCCCCTTCTTCACATCCGGAGCACCTTTTTCGTGAGCGAGCAGTCCCAGCGGCCGCGCAGGCCCGCCAAGCCCTACCGCCGTCCCCAGAAGGACCCCGTCCGCATCCTGGCCTTCGAAGCGCTGCGCGCGGTGGACGAACGGGACGCGTACGCCAACCTGGTCCTGCCGCCGCTGCTGCGCAAGGCCCGCGAGAAGGGCGACTTCGACGCGCGGGACGCGGCTCTCGCCACCGAGCTGGTGTACGGGACGCTGCGCCGGCAGGGCACCTACGACGCCGTCATCGCCGCTTGTGTCGACCGCCCGCTGCGCGAGGTCGACCCGCCGGTGCTCGACGTGCTCAGCATGGGAGTGCACCAGCTCCTCGGGACCCGGATCCCGACCCACGCCGCCGTGTCCGCCTCCGTGGAGCTGGCGCGGGTGGTGCTCGGCGACGGGCGGGCCAAGTTCGTCAACGCGGTGCTGAGGAAGGTGGCCCAGAACGATCTCGACGGATGGATCGAGAAGGTCGCGCCGCCCTACGACGAGGATCCCGAGGACCATCTCGCCGTCGTGCACTCGCATCCCCGCTGGGTCGTCTCCGCGCTGTGGGACTCCCTCGGTGGCGGCCGGGCCGGCATCGAGGAACTGCTGGCGGCCGACAACGAGCGGCCCGAGGTCACGCTGGTCGCGCGGCCGGGCCGGGCCACCGCCGAGGAACTGCTGCGCGAGGACGCCGCCGTGCCGGGCCACTGGTCGCCGTTCGCCGTGCGGCTGGCCGAGGGCGGCGAGCCGGGCGCGGTGCGGGCCGTGCACGAGGGGCGGGCCGGGGTGCAGGACGAGGGCAGTCAGCTGGTCGCCCTCGCGCTCGCGAACGCTCCGCTCGACGGCCCCGACGCCACGTGGCTCGACGGCTGCGCCGGTCCCGGCGGCAAGGCCGCGCTGCTGGCCGCCCTCGCGGCGGAACGCGGGGCCGCGCTGCTGGCCGCGGAGAAGCAGCCGCACCGGGCGGGACTGGTGGCCAGGGCGCTCCAGGGCAACCCGGGCCCGTACCAGGTCGTCACCGCCGACGGGACCCGGCCGCCGTGGCGGGCCGGCTCTTTCGACCGGGTCCTGATGGACGTTCCCTGCACCGGGCTCGGCGCCCTGCGCAGGCGCCCCGAGGCACGGTGGCGGCGCCGCCCGGAGGACCTGGAGACCTTCGGGCCGCTGCAGCGCGCCCTGCTGCGCACCGCGCTGGACTCGGTGCGGGTCGGCGGGGTGGTCGGCTACGCCACCTGCTCGCCGCATCTCGCCGAGACCAGGGCGGTGGTCACCGACGTGCTCAAGCAGCGCCCGGAGACCGAGCTGATCGACGCCCGCCCCCTGCTGCCCGGCGTCCCGGCGCTCGGCGAGGGACCTGACGTGCAGCTCTGGCCGCATCTGCACGGCACCGACGCGATGTACCTGGCCCTGATCCGCCGCACCGGTTGACACCGGCCGGCGTTCCCCAGGGGCGCGGGAACTGCGCGACCAACCCGTACCGGCCCGCAGCCGAAGCACAACCTCGATGGACCGCCGTTACGGGCAGGCGTGGCGGCATGGCAGGCTTGGGTCATGGCCGCGCAGATCAACCCCAGCATTCTGTCCGCCGACTTCGCCCGCCTCGCGGACGAGGCCAAGGCGGTCGAGGGAGCCGACTGGCTCCATGTCGACGTCATGGACAACCATTTCGTCCCCAACCTCACGCTCGGGGTGCCGGTCGTGGAGTCCCTCGCGCGTGCCACGGGCACCCCGCTGGACTGCCATCTGATGATCGAGGACCCCGATCGCTGGGCGCCGCAGTTCGTCGAGGCGGGGGCCTCTTCGGTCACCTTCCACGTCGAGGCGGCCGCCGCGCCGGTGCGGCTCGCCCGGGAGATCCGCGCCAAGGGCGCCCGCGCCTCCATGGCGCTGAAGCCCGCGACGCCGATCGAGCCGTACGAGGACCTGCTGCCGGAACTCGACATGCTGCTGATCATGACGGTCGAGCCGGGTTTCGGCGGTCAGGCCTTCCTCGACATCATGCTCCCGAAGATCCGTCGTACCCGGGAGCTGATCGGCAAGCACGGTCTCCAGCTGTGGCTGCAGGTCGACGGCGGTGTCTCGGCCTCGACCATCGAGCGGTGCGCGGACGCGGGCGCGGACGTCTTCGTGGCCGGCTCGGCCGTCTACGGGGCCGACGACCCGGTGGAGGCGGTGCGGGCGCTGCGCGCCCAGGCGGATTCCGCGACCGCCAAGGCGTCCTGGGCATGCGGCCACTGAGCCACGGCCACGTGAACGCTTGAGTGAACGCCGCCCATGTGGGCGGATCAGCCGCGCCGGATCTGCAAGGATGAACGGCGAATCCAGAGTGTGAACAGCAGTGAGGAGATCGCCGTGTCGGGTATGTCGGCGGGCCGGTCAGCCATGCGGATGGGACCCGCTGAGCTGGTCCAGGCGGCGGCCATGGCCCGCCGCTTCTACCTCGAGGGCAAATCCAAGATCCAGATCGCGGAGGAGTTCGGCGTCAGCCGCTTCAAAGTGGCCCGGGTCCTGGAGACGGCCCTCGAACGGGATCTCGTGCGCATCGAGATCCGTGTGCCGGCCGAGCTGGACGCCGAGCGCTCCGACGCGCTCCGCGCCCGCTACGGCCTGAGGCACGCCGTCGTGGTCGAGTCCCCGGCCGAGGCGGAGGAGACCCCCGACCCCGAGAATCTGGGCGAGGTCGCCGCCGATCTGCTCGGCGAGCTCGTCAACGAGGGGGATGTGCTCGGGCTGGCCTGGGGCCGGTCCACCATTCACATGGCGGCCGCGCTCGACCGGCTGCCGCCGTGCACGGTGGTGCAGCTCACGGGCGTGTACGACGCCGGGACCTCCGAGCGCGGCTCGGTGGAGGCCGTGCGCCGCGCCGCCCAGGTGTCGGGCGGCGACGCCCATCCCATCTACGCGCCGATGCTGCTGCCGGACGCGGCCACCGCGGCCGCGCTGCGCAACCAGACGGGGATCGCCCGGGCCTACGAGTACTTCGACAAGGTCACGGTCGCCTGTGTCTCCATCGGCTCCTGGGAGCCCGGCATCTCGACGGTGCACGACATGCTCAGCGACGAGGAGCGCGCGCACTACGCCTCCCTCGGTGTCGCCGCCGAGATGGCCGCCCACCTGTTCGACGCCGAGGGGCGCCGGATCGGGCGGGACCTGGGGGAGCGGTGCATCACGGTCAAGGCCGAGCAGCTCCGCCGCATCCCGGAGGTCGTGGCGATCGCCGGCGGGCAGCGCAAGGCGTCCGCGATCGACGCGGTGCTGCGCTCCGGGCTGGTCACCAGCCTGGTCACCGACACCTCGGCCGCCGACTACCTGATGACGGCCGGGCCGGCGCCGAAGCCCACGCTCGGCCGCACGGACCCCGACGGGCACTGACGGACCCCGTCGGCGCACTGACGGACCCCGTCGGCGCACCGACGGGACCCGGCGGGCTCGACGGAGCCTGCCGGGCTCTGCCGGGCCACGTGGGCGGGTCGCGGTGAGGACGTGACGGGACGGCCGTGACAGCATCGGTGGCATGCTGCTGCCGCGGTTCGTCCCCGACGCGTTCCCGAGGTCCGTTCTCCGTGCCGGGGCGCGGTGCGTTCCCGCCGTGCTCGCGGGGGCGCTGCTGGCGCTGGCGGTCCTGCTGACCGGCTGCTCGGGCACGGGCGGAGCCGCGCCGGCGGGCACGAGCGCGTCGGCCCCTGAATGGGCCCGGGGCATGGCCACCGTCCAGGAGTCCCGGCTGCCGGCCGAGGCGCGCAGGACGCTCGCCCTCATCGACAAGGGCGGCCCCTTCCCGTACGCCAGGGACGGGGTCGTGTTCGGGAACTTCGAGGGACGTCTGCCGAAGCAGCCGCGCGGTCACTACCACGAGTACACGGTGCCCACCCCGGGTTCACCGGACCGCGGGGCACGACGGCTGGTCACCGGGCGGGACGGGGAGATCTACTACACCGATGATCACTACAACTCGTTCCGGGCGGTGCTGAGATGACCGAAGACCTGACGGGCCGGCTCGTGGTCGCCCTCGACCTCGACGGGGTCACGGACAAGGCGGGCCTGATGGACCGCGCGGCCCGGGCCCTGTCGCTGCCCGACTGGTTCGGCCGAAACTGGGACGCGCTGGCCGACTCCCTGTCCGACCTGTCCGTCTGGCCCGAGGAGGCCGGGGAGCGGGGACTGCTCCTCGTCGTCCGGGGCTGGCAGGCGTACGCGAAGGCGCGGCCGGAGGAGTGGGAGACCGCCCAGGACGTGTTCTCGCACGCCATGCGCGTCATGCCGGCGCTGACCGTCGCCCTCGTGCTTGGAGGATCCTCCCAGCCCCCTTCCGGCGGGCCTGGAGGTTCTGTGGGGGCGTGACGGGCCGGTCGTCATGGGACAATGAAGTACGTGCTCTTTTCCCCCTGGCGCACCCGTCGGGGGGTCACCTCTGATCGACTGGGATGTGCGGCACGTGCGTTTCCTCAATGACATCCAGCCCGCGTACGACCTGACGTACGACGACGTGTTCATGGTGCCGAGCCGCTCCGCGGTGGGCTCGCGTCAGGGCGTGGACCTCGGCTCGCCGGACGGCACGGGCACCACCATCCCGCTCGTCGTCGCCAACATGACCGCCATCGCCGGCCGCCGCATGGCCGAGACGGTCGCCCGGCGCGGCGGCCTCGTGGTCATCCCGCAGGACATCCCGAACGACGTGGTCACCGACGTCGTCTCCTGGGTCAAGAGCCGCCACCTGGTGCTGGACACCCCGATCGTGCTGGCCCCGCACCAGACCGTCGCCGACGCCCTGGCCCTGCTGCCCAAGCGCGCGCACAACGCCGGTGTGGTCGTCGACGAGGAGCAGCGGCCGGTCGGCGTCGTCACCGACGCGGACCTCAGCGGCGTCGACCGCTTCACCCAGCTCGAAGTGGTCATGTCCAAGGACCTGCTGCTGCTGGACGCCGACATCGACCCGGGCGAGGCCTTCAACACCCTCGACACGCACAACCGCCGCTACGCCCCGGCCGTGGACAAGGACGGCCGGCTCGCCGGCATCCTGACCCGCAAGGGCGCCCTGCGGGCCACGCTGTACACCCCGGCCGTGGACGCGAACGGCCGGCTGCGTGTCGCCGCCGCCGTAGGCATCAACGGCGACGTGGCCGGCAAGGCCAAGCAGTTGCTCGACGCGGGCGTGGACACGCTCGTCATCGACACCGCGCACGGCCACCAGGAGTCGATGATCAGCGCGATCAAGCTGGTGCGCGCCCTCGACCCGCAGGTGCCGATCGCGGCGGGCAACATCGTCTCCGCCGAGGGCGTCAAGGACCTGATCGACGCCGGCGCGGACATCATCAAGGTCGGTGTCGGCCCCGGCGCGATGTGCACGACCCGGATGATGACCGGCGTGGGCCGGCCGCAGTTCTCCGCGGTCCTGGAGTGCGCCGCCGAGGCGAGGAAGTACGGCAAGCACGTGTGGGCCGACGGCGGCGTCCGGCACCCGCGCGACGTGGCCATGGCCCTCGCGGCCGGCGCGTCCAACGTGATGGTCGGCTCCTGGTTCGCGGGCACCTACGAGTCCCCCGGCGACCTCCAGCAGGACGCGAACGGCCGCCTCTACAAGGAGTCGTTCGGCATGGCCTCCGCGCGCGCGGTGCGCAACCGCACCTCGGAGGAGTCCGCCTACGACCGCGCCCGCAAGGCGCTGTTCGAGGAGGGCATCTCCACCTCCCGCATGTTCCTCGACCCGGCCCGCCCGGGCGTCGAGGACCTGGTCGACTCGATCATCGCGGGCGTCCGCTCCTCCTGCACCTACGCCGGCGCCGGCTCCCTGGAGGAGTTCGCCGAGAAGGCCGTCGTCGGCATCCAGAGCGCCGCCGGCTACGCCGAGGGCAAGGCGCTGCACGCCAGCTGGAACTGACCACGCCGGCCGGAACCCGGCCCCGGCACCCCTTCCGTACGGCCCTCACCGATCCCGTTCCCGGGACGGCCGGGGGCCGTCGGCGTGTCCGCGGCGGACGCGCCGGCCGGGTGCGAACCTTCCGCACCCGACCCGCCCGTCAGGCTCCCTTTGCGTCAGGGGTCCTTGACGACACTCCTGGCGGTATGACCACACCACAGGGCATCGAGTCGCAGCACACCCTGCTCACCGCCGTCGCGCGCCTGGACGGACTGCGGATGCGCGAGTCCCTCGCCGGGGGCGGTGGCGACGAGCAGGCGCCCGGCAGGGACGAGCTGCTGGAACTGCTCGCGCTCAGCGAGGTCGTCGCCCGCAAGGCCGCCTACGGGCGGCAGCTCACCGTGCGCGCGGCACGTGAGGCCGGTGCCTCCTGGGCGCAGATCGGGGCCGCGCTCGGCACCAGCAAACAGGCCGCCTGGGAGGCGCACGCGCGCTGGATCGAGGCCCAGGCGCAGGCCTGCGGGAAGGCCGGGCAGGCGGGCTTCGACGTGGCCGACGAGGCGGCGGCCCGGGCCGTCGCGGGGGAGCCGGAGGAAACGTAAGAAAAGGGGCCGAAGAGGCCGCCGCGCAACGGTTCGCGGTCCGGGCGCAACAAATGGGCACCCGGTCCCGATCAACGCAATGATCATGCGGGTATGCGCAACTCTGCTGCATTACGCCCGCGAAGCCGCGCCTCATAGGGTGCTGCGCTGTAGGTGGCGTGGCGGGGAATCCGCTCGGCGGGTTCCTGCCCTTACGGGCTTCCGCCGGTCCTCGTCCGTCCTGACCGGCAGCGAAAAGGAGCCAGCACGTGCTCGACCAAGGCGCACCCCCGCAGGATCAGAGAACGGCCGCCCCCGCGTCCCCGGGCGTCGCCGCGCGCCTCATGCGCCGCAAGCCAGTGGAACGCCTGGTCGCGGAGGGCGGCCAGGGCGAGGGAGGAACGCTGCGACGGTCCCTCGGGCTGTGGCAGCTGACCATGATCAGCATCGGTGCCACCCTCGGCACCGGCATCTTCGTCGTCCTCGGCGAGGCCGTTCCCAAGGCGGGTCCGGCCGTCACCCTCTCCTTCGTGATCGCCGGGCTCACCGCACTGTTCTCGGCCCTGTCCTACGCCGAGCTGGCGGGCACCATCCCGGTCTCCGGATCCTCGTACTCGTACGCATACGCAACCATGGGCGAACTGATCGCCTGGGTCTGCGGCTGGTGCCTGCTCCTTGAGTACGGCGTCTCGGTCGCCGCCGTCGCCGTCGGCTGGGGCGAGTACCTCAACGAACTGCTCGACGGCACCATCGGCGTCACCATCCCGGACGCCCTGTCCGCCCCGCCCGGCGACGGCGGCGTCTTCAACCTGCCCGCCCTGATCGTCGTACTCCTCGCGATGGCGTTCCTGCTCGGCGGCGCCAAGGAGTCCGCGCGGGCCAACACGATCATGGTGTGCGTGAAGATCGCCGCGCTGATCCTGTTCTGCGCCATCGGCTTCATGGGCTTCAGGTCCGGCAACTACGCGCACTTCATGCCGTTCGGCATGGCGGGCGTCAGCGCGGCCGGCGCCACGCTGTTCTTCTCGTACATCGGCTTCGACGCCGCCTCCACCGCCGGTGAGGAGGCGAAGAACGCCAAGCGGGACCTGCCGCGCGCGATCATGCTGTCCCTCGTCATCGTGACCACCCTGTACGTGCTGGTCGCGGCCGTCGCCGTCGGCGCGCGGCCCTGGCGGAGGTTCAACGACTCCGAGGCCGCGCTCGCCCAGATCATGAGGGACGTCACCGGGCAGAGCTTCTGGGCCACCCTGCTGGCCTTCTGCGCCGTCATCGCCATCGCGAGCGTCGTCCTGACCGTGCTCTACGGCCAGACCCGCATCCTCTTCGCCATGTCCCGCGACGGACTGGTGCCGAAGGTCTTCGCCAGGGTCCACCCGAAGACCGGCGCGCCCCGCGCCAACACGGTGATCGTGTCGCTGTTCTGCGGCGTCCTCGCCGCCGCCGTCCCGCTGGGCCAATTGGCCGACGCCACCAGCATCGGCACGCTGTTCGCCTTCGCTCTGGTCAACGTGGCCGTGGTGGTGCTGCGCCGGACCCGCCCGGACATGCCGCGTACCTTCCGCGTCCCGCTGACGCCGGTGCTGCCCGCGCTGGGCTTCGCCTTCTGCGTCTGGATGATGGGGAGCCTGTCCGCCGTCACCTGGGTGGTCTTCGGTGTCTGGATGGCGGTCGGGCTCGTGTTCTACTTCGGGTACGGCTACCGCCGTTCCCGTCTCGCGACCGCTGAGGACGTCGCGGTGGCGGCGGAGAAGTGACCGAACCGGAGAAATGAACCACCCCTCGTGCTGAACGATCTCGACGAACGCATCGTGCACGCCCTCGCCGAGGACGCGCGCCGCTCCTACGCGGACATCGGGCAGCTCGTCGGCCTGTCCGCGCCCGCCGTCAAACGGCGCGTGGACCGGCTGCGGGCCACCGGAGCCATCACCGGGTTCACCGTCCGGGTGGACCCGGCGGCGCTCGGCTGGGAGACCGAGGGGTTCGTCGAGATCCACTGCCGGCGCAACACCTCGCCGGAGACCATCCAGCGGGGCCTGGAGCGCTACCAGGAGGTCGTGGCCGCGTCGACCGTCACAGGCGACGCGGACGCGATCGTCCAGGTCTTCGCCTCCGACATGCGCCACTTCGAACGGGTGCTGGAGCGCATCGCCGGTGAGCCGTTCGTGGAGCGGACCAAGTCGGTGCTGGTGCTGTCACCACTGCTGCGCCGCTTCTCCTCGGGGGCTCCGGGCTAGAACCCCGCTTCCCGTCGGTGGTCGCCCCGAAAGCCGTCCCGGAGGTGATCCGGAGTTACCGCAGGTCACCATTGCGGTCCGGATCACCGTCCCGTAGGTTGTGCCGGACTTTCTACTGACTGGTAACACCGGCAGGTAACCCATGCGCTGGCCCGTCGGCCGTCCCACCACCGTCCGCGCGCGGATCGTGGCGCTCGCCCTCGCCCCGGCCGTCGCGCTGATGGGCCTGTGGAGCTTCACCATGGTGTCCGTCACCGCCGAACTGCGCGCCCTCGTCCGGCTCCAAGGGGTGTACGAGGACTTCGGCACCCCGGTGGACACCGCGGTCGGTCAGATCCAGATCGAACGCCGGATGTCCGCGGCCTACCTGGGCGCCCACCTCGACACGGCCGTCGCCGGCGACCTGCTCGGACAGCAGCGCCGCACCGACCGGGCCGTCGAGGCCATGCGGCGGGCGGTCCGCGGCGGCGACCGCGGCCGGCTCACCGGCCGGCAGCGGCAGGCCGTGGACGCCATGGTCGCGGCCACCGGGAAGCTGGAGGGCCTGCGCGAACGCGTACTGACCCGGCGGGTCACCTGGGACCGGGCCGTCGAGGAGTACGGCGAGCTCGTCGAGCCCGGCTTCGACGTCCAGTCCACGCTCACCGCCCTCCAGGCCGGGCAGCTCGCCCGGGAGTCGCAGGTCGTCATCGAGCTGGTGCGGGTGCGGGAGTTCGTGTCCCGGGAGGACGCCCTGGTGGCCGGGGCGCGGGCGGCGGGCACGCTGACCGGCCGGCAGTACGACACCCTGACCGCGACCATCGAGGACCGGCGGGTCTTCGAGCGGACGTACGTACCGGACCTGCCCGCCGACTCGCGGAGCCTGTTCGACGAGTTCCAGCGCACCGAGCCGCACCGCTCGCTGGTGCGCGGCGAGGACGCGCTGCTGCGGGCCGGCGCCGCGGGAGCCGGGCGGGCCGTCGCGGCGGACACCTGGCGGTCGGCCACCGACCGGGCCGTCAAGCGCTACATGCGGCTGTGCACCCGCTCCGCCGAGAACTCCGCCGCGCGCGGCCGGGCCTTCGCCTACCACGAGCTGACGAAGGCCGCCGTCGTCGGAGCGGTCGGGCTGGCCGCCGTGGCGCTGTCGCTGTGGCTCGCGGTGCGCGGAGCACGGCGCGTCTCACGCCGTCTGGAAACGCTCCGGGACGCGGCCGACGTCCTCACCGCGCGACAACTCCCCGACGTCATGCGGCGATTGAGCGCGGGCGAGGAGGTGGACGCGCTCGCCGAGGCGCCCCCGCTCGCCGCCGACGAGGTCCGCGACGACGAGATCGGCCAGGTCGGCCGGTCCTTCAACACCGCGCGCCTGGCCGCCGTGGAGGCCGCCGTCAGACAGGCCGGCCTGCGCCGGGGGCTGTTCGCGGTGCTGCTCACCATCGCGCGGCGCAACCAGGCACTGGTGCACCGGCAGCTCAAGCTCGTCGACACGCTGGAGCGGCGGACCGACGAGCCGGAGATCCTGCGTCAGCTGTTCCGCATCGATCACCTGACCACCCGGATGCGCCGGCACGCGGAGAGCCTGATCATCCTCTCCGGCGCGGCGCCCGGCCGCCGCTGGCGTCGGCCCGTGCCCGTGGCGGACGTGGTCGCCTCGGCGGTGAGCGAGATCGAGGACTACACGCGCGTGGTGGTGCCGCCGATGCCCGAGGTGGGCATCGCGGCCGACGCCGTCGCCGACGTCGTCCACCTCATCGCCGAACTGCTGGAGAACGCCACGATGTTCTCGCCGCCACACACCCAGGTCACGCTGCGGCCCGGGCGGGTCGGCGGCGGGTTCGTGCTGGAGATCGACGACCGCGGGCTCGGTCTGGACGCCGAGCAGCGCGCCGAGGCGCACCGCACCCTCAACGACCCCGACGCCTTCGACCCCACCCGGCACGACCGCCTCGGCCTGTACGTCGTCGGCCGCCTCGCCGCCCGGCACGGTATCGAGGTGAGCCTCGGGGATTCGCCCTACGGGGGTACGACGGCGGTGGTGCTGCTGCCTCCGGCGGTGCTGGCGGACGGGGAACCGGCGGAGGCGCCGGCACGGCGACCGCGGACACCCGCCGGGACACCGGCGCCGGAGCCGCCGTCCGGTGCGGCCCCGACACCGGAGCTGCCGTCCCGGACCCGGAGCATCCTCGCACCCGCGCCCGCCCCCCAGGGCACCCCCGCTGCCCCCGCGCCGCATACCGCCCCCGAGCCGCACGGCACCCCCGCTGCCTCCGCGCCCGACCAGCTCCCGGCCCCCGAGCTGCCGTCCCGGACGCGGAGCATCCCCGCGCCGGCGTCCGTGCCGGACGGTGCCCCCGCTGCTCCCGAGCCGCACGGCACCCCGGCCCCCGAGCTGCCGTCCCGGGCGCAGAGCACGCCCGTGCAGGCGCCCGAGTCGCAGGGCGCCCCCGCGCCCGACCAGCTCCCGGCCCCCGAGCTGCCGTCCCGGACGCGGCGCACCCCCGCACCGGCGTCCGTGCCGGACGGCGCCCGCGTTGCCCCCGAACCGCATGGCGCCCCCGCCCCCGACCAACCCCCCGTCCTGCCCACCCGGACCCGCCAGGCCTCCCTCGTCCGGGAGCTGCGGGACGAGCCGCCGGCCCGAACC
>Ga0308176_10002084_pt1 | contig 12523 bp, 9 predicted proteins | sample PhyCR2_3_FD_203890 | JGI IMG/M metagenome (GOLD analysis project Ga0308176, IMG submission 203890) | Soil microbial communities from UC Gill Tract Community Farm, Albany, California, United States - DLSLS.C.R2 | ecosystem: Environmental > Terrestrial > Soil > Agricultural land | place: USA... | reverse complement strand
CCTGGGCGATCCCCAGCCGCCGCTGCATGCCGCCCGAGTACTCGCCCGCCCGCCGGTCCGCCGCCCGCTCCAGGCTCACCGCCTCCAGGAGCTCCGCCACCCGGCGGCGCAGCGCCGAGCGGCCGAGCGGCACCTCGCGCAGCCGGGCGCAGTGGAGCAGGTACTCCCGCCCCGTGAGATGGCCGATCGGATGGAAATCCTGGGGGAGGAAGCCGATCCGCCGCCGGATCGCCGCGCGCGCCCGTGCCGGCGAGGCGTCCAGCCCGTCGTAGACCCGCCGCCCCGACGTGGGCTCCAGCCCCAGCACCAGGATCGAGAGGAGCGTCGTCTTGCCCGCCCCGTTGTGGCCGAGCAGGCCGAACATCCCCTCGTCCAGGCGCAGCGAGACCCCCTTCAGGGCCTCCAGGCCATCGGCGTAGGTCTTGGTGATCCCTTCCAGCTCGATCATCGAAGCAAAGCTCTCCCAGGGGATGCCCGGATGGCGTCCCGCGTTTCAGCGCTCCTTCCGTTGTCTACGTGTAGTGTACTACGAGTGTCACACAGTTGGCGAGAGGGATTCGTATCTGGGGCCCCGCCCGGGGATCAATCCCCGGGCTACGAGGCAAACGAAAAGCCGGGTGAACCCGGCTCCAGGAAGAGGTGTGTTGTCTTGGGAGCCGGCTTCAGCCGGCTTTTCGGTTGAAGCGTAGCCCGGGCATTGATGTCCGGGCGGGGCCGGCGGAGACGATTCCCCCGCAGGAAATCCCCACCCCCCGGGTTTCAGTTGGAGAATGGAGACGCAGACACCCTCACCCTGGAGCCCATCCATGAAAGCCACCCTCAGAATCGCCACCGCCGCCGCCCTCGTCCTCTGCGCGGCCTGGGCCGGAGCCGCTGCCTATACGCAGGAGGAGAAGCCGCTGGCCGTCCACATGCCCTGGAAGCAGGCGGGGCTGACCGAGCGCCAGGCGGCGGCCCATCTGCTCAACCGCTTCGCCTTCGGCCCCCGCCCGGGCGAGGTGGACGCCGTCGTCAAGATGGGGCTCGACCGCTGGCTGGAGCGCCAGCTCGGCGCCAACCTGCCCGACGGCAAGGTCCGGGACGACCTCCAGGTCCTGCCGGCCCTCAGCATGTCCACAGACCAGATCCTCCAGACCTATCCCCCCGTGGGCATGGTCCTGCGGCAGGCTAAGGAGGCCGGGATTATCCCGGACGACATCAAGCCGGGGGACCTCAAGAACAAGGCGGACGAGGACCAGCGGGAGACCCTCAAGGAGAAGGTGAAGACCTTCGCCGCCGGGAAGGGGTACCGGCCCGAGAAGGAGCTGCTCGGCCAGCTCATGACCCAGAAGCTCGTGCGCGCCGTCGAGTCCGAGAACCAGCTCGAGGAGGTGATGACCGACTTCTGGTTCAACCACTTCAACGTCTCGCTGACCGACAACAAGGCCCGCCCCTTCCTCCTCTCCTACGAGCGGGACGCCATCCGCCCGCACGCGCTAGGGAGCTTCCGCGACCTCCTGGAGGCCACGGCCAAGAGCCCGGCCATGCTCGTCTACCTCGACAACGCCCAGTCCACGGCGGCGGAGAACGAGCCGACCACCCTGCAGGACGAGATGGGCCGCACGCCGCGCCAGCGGGCCCGCTTCGGCGGCCGGGGGCTCGGGGCCACCGGCGACCCGTCCATGCGCCCGTTCGGCGGCCAGGGGATGCTCGCCGGACGCCAGAACCGGCTCGCGAGGTCCCCGCAAGCGCAGAAGCGCAAGCAGCAGGGGGTCAACGAGAACTACGCCCGCGAGCTGATGGAGCTCCATACCCTCGGGGTCGACGGCGGCTACACCCAGCAGGACGTCATCGAGGTGGCTCGCGCCTTCACCGGTTGGACGATCCTGCCGATCCAGCCCAAGGTGCGCGAGGCGGCCGAGACGCGGCTCGCCCGCGCCGAGCGGGCCGGCGGCCTCGGCTTCCGCCAGGAGGGGGACTTCCTCTTCCGCGCCGACGCGCACGACGCCGCTCCCAAGAAGATCCTGGGCACCAAGTTTCCGGCCGGCCGGGGGATCGAGGACGGCGAGGCCGTGCTCGACCTGCTCGCCGCCCAGAAGGCCACGGCGAGGCACATCTCGACGAAGCTCGCCGTGCGGTTCGTCTCGGACCATCCGCCGCAGGCCCTGGTCGACCGGCTGACGGACGTCTACCTGACGACCCACGGCGACATGCGCCGGATGATCGTGGCCATCGCCGAGTCCCCCGAATTCTGGAGCCGCGACGCCGTGGGGTCCAAGATCAAGTCCCCCTTCGAGCTCACCGCCTCGGCCCTGCGCGTGACCGGCGGCGACGTCATCGATCCGCGCGAGATCCTCAAGTGGGTCAACCGCATGGGCCAGCCGCTCTACGCCTACCAGGCGCCGACCGGCTATCCCGACCGCGCCGAGGCCTGGGTGAACACCGGCTCGCTGCTGAACCGGATGAATTTCGGCCTCCAACTCGCCGCCAACCGGGTCAAGGGGGTGAGCCTCGACCTCCCCGCGCTCAACGGCGGGCGCGAGCCTGAATCCCGCGAGGAGGCCCTGAAGACCTACGCCGCCCTGCTGATGCCGGGCCGGGACCTCACCGCCACCCTCAAACAGCTCACCCCCATGGTGGCGGACCCCAGCCTGGCCAAGCGCGTGGACCAGGCCGCGCCCAAGGAGGCCGCTAAGAGCGCCAAGAAAGCCGACCCCAACGAGGATCTCCTCGACGGCACGCCGGAGATGGCGGCGCGGACACCGCGCTCCGTAAAAGTCCGTGGCCTCCTGGGCGACGAGCCCAAGCAGCCGGTCGACAAGCGGCCGCCCACCCCGCTGGAGCAGGTGGTGGGGGTGATCCTGGGATCGCCGGAGTTTCAGCGGCGGTAACTACCTAGCAGCTCAAGAAGATAGGAATACTCATCATGGTAACTCGCAGACTCTTCCTGAAGACCGGGGGCATCGCCCTCTTCACCCTGGGCGTGGGTGGCGGGCCGGGGTTCATCACCCGGGCGGCGCTGGCGGCCCAGGGGACCTCCTCGACCTCGTCGCGCCGCCGCAAGGTCCTGGTCGCCATCTTCCAGCGCGGCGCCATGGACGGCCTCGCCGCCGTGCCGCCGATCGACGACAACACCCTCAAGGGGCTCCGCCCCCGCCTCGCCATGAGCGGCGCGCGGGCCGCCGGAGACGAGGCGCTGCTCGACCTCGGCACCGGCTTCGGCCTCCACCCCGCCTTCGCGCCGCTGCTGCCGCTGTGGAAGGAGAAGCGGCTGGGCATCGTCCACGCCGTGGGCTCCCCGGACCCCACGCGCTCGCACTTCGACGCCCAGGACTTCATGGAGACCGGCACCCCGGGCATGAAGGGGACCCCCAGCGGCTGGCTCAACCGCGCCGTGGGGCTGATGGGCCATGAGGCCTCCCCCTTCCGGGCGGTGGCGATGACCCCCTCTCTGCCGCGCTCTCTCTACGGCGACCAGCCGGCGCTCGCGGTGACCAACCTCGCCGACTTCAAGGTGCAGCTCCCGGGCGCGGACCGCACCGCCCTCGCCGCCGGCCAGGGGTTCGAGGCCCTCTACGAGCAGACCTCCCAGGGGCTGCTGCGCGACACCGGCAGCGAGACCTTCCGGGCGGTCCACATGCTCTCCGCGGCCGAGATCCAGAAGTACAAGCCGGCGGACGGGGCCGACTACCCCAAGACGCCGCTCGGCAATGCCCTGCGGCAGATCGCGCTCCTCATCAAGTCCGACGTCGGGCTGGAGATCGCCTTCGCCGAGTCCGGCGGCTGGGACACCCACGTCCAGCAGGCCGGCACCTTCAACCGCCAGGCCCGCGACCTCGCGCAGGCCATCCAGGCCTTCTGGACCGACCTCGGCCCCTATCAGGATCAGGTCGTGCTGACCACGATGACCGAGTTCGGCCGCACCGTCCGCGAGAACGGCTCGGGAGGAACGGACCACGGCCACGGCTCCTGCCTCTTCGTGGTGGGCAACCAGATGGACGGCGGCAAGGTCCACGGCACCTTCCCGGGCCTGGAGCAGGGAGCGCTCTACGAAGGCCGGGACCTCCCCGTGACCACCGACTTCCGCTCCGTCTTCTGCGAGCTGGCCGGAAAGCACCTCGGGGTCAAGGACGACTCCAAGCTCTTCCCGGGGTGGACGGGGAAGCGGATTCCGCTGCTGAAAACGTAGCCGCATCCTAGGGGAGCCGCGCGCCGAAACGGCTCCCTCCGCCTGCGTCCAGACTGGCTTGGCCTAGGTTTGGGCAGCGGCTGCCCAAGCCTAGGCCGGCATCGCTGGACCCCAGGTCACGGAGGCCCGGATCCCGGCCAGCTCGGCCTCGGCTCCGGCCAATCTGGCCGCTCGAAGGCCGCAGCGGCCTGGTTCCAGGCCCGCCCCACCTAAGCTCAGGCCGGGGGAGCCTGGGGCCGAGCAACGCCGGCCTTTCCGGCACGGAGCGCGTCCGCGAGGAATTCCAGCACCCGCCGCTCGTACTCCGCCCCCGCGAACCGGTCGAGATCCACGTGGGCCGCGCCCGGCACCAGCCAGAGTTGCTTGGGATTGGGCGCCGTCGCGAAGAGCGCCTTGGTCTGCGCGGGCGTCGTGTGCTGGTCTTCTGCTCCCGAGATCACGAACACGGGGCACCGCACCCGGGAGATGCGATCGATGGGACGCAAGGCGGAAGGGGAGATGCCCAACTGCGGCTCGATCTGCGCGAGGAGCAGCGGCGCGAGCGGTGGGCCGAGGGCCCCAAGCCGGATTCGCAGCCGGTTCCGCGTCGCCTCCTCGATCGTGGGATAGACCGCCTCCAGCACCAGCGCGTCGAGGTCGAGAGGCGGATCGGCCAGCACCGCCGCGGCGCCGCCCAGAGAGCTCCCGATGGCCGCGACCGGCTGGCCGGGGAGCTCGCGGTGGACGAGGTCGAGAGCGGTCCTGGCATCCCGGCTCTCCAGGTGGCCGAAGGTGATGTGCTCCCCCGGGCTCTCGCCATGGGCCTGGAAATCGAACAACAGCACCGAGTAGCCGTGATCCCGGAACAGCCGCGCCCGCCTCACCATGTTCAGCCGGTTGGCGCGGACGCCGTGCATCAGGATCACCACGCCGCGTGATCCCGGTACCCGGCAGAGCCACCCCCGTAGCCGGCTCCCGGAAGCACTGGGGATCTCGACGGCCTCGGCCCGCAGATCCGGCGGCGGAGGTCCGATTACGGCCCGCTGAGGCGCGGCCAGGAGGTGCCCGGCGTAGAGGAGGACGCCCAGGCCGGCGAGGAGGCCGCCGAGGAGAAGCAGCGCGATTAGCCTGGTGCGGCGCATCAGGCGAGGGTGAGGAACTCCGGAGGCGCCAGGAGCCCGCGGCGTCGCAGCGGCTCCGGTCCTTCCTGCTCACAGAGATCCCGCAGCCGTGGCATGATCTCGGCTGCCCGGACGAGGAAGACCTTCTGGGGAGCGGGAGGCACCTTGGCCGTCCAGGCCGGCGGAGCCTGTCCTGCCCTGGATGCCAGGAGCTCGGTGATCCCAGCCGCCAGAGCCGAAGCCGTGGGATCGAGATCTTTGGGGGCTGGCACTTTGGACCAACTGAAGCCGGACCGCTCGGCATCCACGAGCCACTGACGCGCGGTCAGGGTGTCATAGGCGAGGAGGGCGTTCACCAGATCAAGAAGGTCCATGGTTCACGTCTGCGCTGGGTAAAATAGAACGTCTACCTAGAAGGGAATATCATCTTCCGGATGAAGTGTTTTAAACTCTTGGACTGCCTGTTGTAACCGCGCGCTCCACTTCTTCATGCTCCCGAACATCATTGATTCTGCCGCATTAAAGAAGCGGCGGTCTTCTCTTCGAAGTCCCTCTAGGAACGGCCTCTCGATCCAGCCATTCGGTTGATCGAATAAGTCGTTAATGCCTGTGACTAAATAATGCAGTACATAGTCCTGTTGCTCTTCTTCGTCTGAGTAAAGCTTGGAGATTATAGTGCTTAGCATCTCGTTTTTGAGAATTGCATGCGGGAAGATCCTCGGAGCCCATGTTCCAAGTCCCCCGGTTATGCACCTTCCATCAAAGTATTGGCCCTCTTTTATCGACCGGATGAGTCGGTTCTCGATTCGTAGCTTGGCCACTTCTGCAATTCTGCCCCACATTGAGTGGAAGCACTGAATTGTGAGTCGAATTGCCGTCTCACTATCTGTGATCTTGAGCTCGTCCGAGATTGCTTGCGATATCTCTTCCTTTTCATCTTCGCCCAGTTCTTGTAGCAGTGTCTCGAAAAACAAGCTTAGGTTTTCTCCCTTGCCTGTCTCTTTCTTTCGGTATATTTCGTAAAATACGTTCAGCCTTTGCCTGGGAGGGATCTCTTTGACGAGTAGCTCGGCATATCTGGGTTGCGCTAAAAAATCAGGGTCTAAAACTCGAGCGCCAAAGCTTTCTACTGAGAAAGGTGATTTTGAATGGTCTATGATGTTCGTTATGTAGCCAACAAAAAGAACTATGGCTTGAGCGTCTGTCTCGTTGTCGTTTAGTCGTTCGTGGCTTCGTGGGTTACGTACGGCTTGGTAAAGTCCGCGAACTATCTGTTCTACTCCTCTTTGGATATTCCAATCAGAGTCGCTCTGTAGCTTGTTTACCTTAATTCTTGGAGACTTTCCGCCTAGGGCTTCACCTGTGAGTGCGACTCCGTCCGATTCCACTCCTGCCTTTTCTCGGAGTGTATCGCTAAGAAAATGCATCGCATCGAGAATTGCCCCGGTGAAGTTGCTATTCTCGTAATTTGCCCTGATTGCTTCCCATAAGCGGGGGGAGACTTTTGCCTGCACGTTCATAAGCTAGGTTAATAGCCAAGTGACTAGATTTGCTGCCTCCGATCTGCTGGTTGAACCAGGCGTTGTCGCACGACTAATCACTTCCGCCCCACCGAGTAATACACCGTCAACACCGCCCGCCGCCCTTCCCCTCCGGGGCCGCTCTCGAAAGGCGCCAGGACGACCGTCCCCTGGGGATTGCGCACCAGGATGGGGTCGCCCGGCCAGCGGCCGATGTTGTTCGGACAGGCCTGGGCGGTGGGGCAGTCGAGGCTGTCCTTGCCGTCCTGCACCTCGTAGCGGTAGGCCGTGTAACGCGCGCCGGCTGGCAGGGCGATGCGCAGGACGTGGCAGCCCCCTGGGAGATCGGCGGGCACGGTCCCCCCCTTCAGCTTCGCGCCGAGATCCCCGCAGCCGCTTCCCCCGCCGGAGATCACCCATTCGGTGGACAGGGCGGTCTCTCCGGGCTGGCACTCGACGCAGGTGCGGTCCTTGGCCGTCCGGATGCGAATCGCCTCGACCGGCGGAGCCTCGGACGGGGGGACGGGCGCCGGAGTCGGCAGGACGGTCGGCTGAGGAGCCGGTGCCGGAGTGGGGGCCGGAGCCGGATTCGCGGGTGGAGTCCTGGGCATCGGATGGGGTGGGATCTTCGGGGCGCTCGGCTCGGGCGTCTCCTGCTTCGGCGGCTCGGGCGCGGGCTGGGCCTTGGCCTCGGGTGCCGCCGGTGGCATCGCGGGGGCCGGACGGGGAGCCGGAGCGGCGGCCCGCGCCGGAGCCGGTCCCGGGGTGCCGCGCGAGAGCTTGACCCGCATTAGGCTCGTCCCCCCGCCGGGCACCCGGAACTGAGTGACGTCCACGATCTCGGGACGGCCCCCCGGACGGACGTTGATCTGCGCGATGTAGGTCATGAACCCGTCGTGGCTGACCTCCACGTGCCAGGCCCCCTCGGCGAGACCCGCCACGTTCGCCCTCCCGCGGGAGTCGGTCTCCACCGCCGGCGGCCCGTCCTTGGGATTCACCGAGGTGTACTGGACCAGGACGTGGGCGCCGGCCAGGGCATGCCCCTTGTCGTCCTCCGCCCGGACCTCCACCGCGGCCGGTCCACTCCAGAGTTGGGCGTGCGCCACGGTGGGCGCGATCAGCAGCCAAAGCCAGCAGAGCTTCCGCAAGTCGAATTGCATGATCCGCCCCTTTCTGTGAAGCGAGCCAGAGCTCCCGGTGACGTTCCCTGAGAATAATACTCGGCGGAGCCTCTGAAACCTTCTCCATCGGACTCCGTATCACCCCCTTGACGTCCAACGACCCAGGTAGTACTATCTGGGTAGTTGAAGCGGAGGAAGCGATATGGAAACAGCGGAGACATCGCACCATCTCGGGGATCTACAGCTCGCCATCATGCGGGTCCTGTGGAGCCGCGGCGAGGCGACGGTGGCCGAAGTCCACGAGACGCTCGAGCCGGAACGCGGGCTCGCCCTGACCACCATCGCCACCATGCTGACCAAGATGGAGAAGAAGGGGGTGGTGGAGCACCGGGCTGAAGGGCGCCGATTCATCTACCAGCCCCTGGTGAGCGAAGACCAGGTCCGGCACTCCATGGTGGCCGATCTGACCTCGCAGCTCTTCCGGGGCGACGTGACGGCCCTGGTCAATCATCTGTTGTCCGAGCATGAGATCGACGCGCGGGAGCTCGCCCAGCTCCGGGAGCTGATCGCGTCCAGAGGACGCAAGGAGGGACGCTGATGTTCACGGGATCTTTCGCCGGCCAGGCGGTCGCCTGGATGCTGACCTACCTCCTGCACAGCACCCTGCTGCTGGGCCTCGCCTGGCTCGCCTCGAAGCCGCTCTCGCGGTGGTCGGTGGCGGCCGAGGAGATGGTCTGGAGGCTCGCTCTGGTCGGAGCTCTCTTCACCGCGTCGCTCCAGCTCGCCGCCGGCTGGCAGCCGCTCGCCGGCCAGTGGCGCCTGGCGGATCTCGGCGGCACCGCTCAGACGATGAATGCGGAGACGGGGCTCGTCCCTGCCCGGGTGGCGGCCATCCCCGCTCCTGCCTTGAAATCCTCTTCCGTGCGCGCAATTCCCGAGGCTCTCGCGCTGGCTCCGGCCGCGGCGCCTTCCCGGTCCCTCCCCTCGGCTGCGGCACTGGCTCTGGGCGCCTGGGCGCTGGGCGCTCTGGTCCTGCTGATGGCGTTCGGGCGCTCGTACCTGCGCCTGGGCCGCCGCCTCCACACCCGGCCGCGGGTGGTGGGTGGGGATCTCCACGCCCAGCTCCAGACGCTCGCCGCCGAGGCTGGGCTCGGAGACTCCGTCCTCCTCTCCTGCTCGTCGCGGGTGCCCGTGCCGCTGGCGATGGGCCTGCGGGAGCCGGAGATCTGCGTGCCGCCGCGCGCCCTCGTCGGCCTCACCGGAGAGCAGCAGGAGGGGATGCTCGCCCACGAGCTGGCCCACCTCGCGCGGCGCGATCCGTTCTGGCTCGTGCTCGGGCAGGGGATGGCCTGCGTCCTCTTCTTCCAGCCGCTCAACTGGGTGGCCCGCCGCCGTCTGCGGGAGATCTCCGAGATGCTGAGCGACGAATGGGCGGTGGCCCGCACGGGCCGTCCGCTCTCGCTCGCCGGCTGCCTCGCCGAAGTCGCCGGCTGGTCGGTGGGCTATTCGGCCCTGCCGGTGCCCAGCATGGCGGACCGGCCGTCGAGCCTCGGCCGCCGCATCCGCCGCCTGCTCGACGAGAGCCGCCTGCCCGAGAGCCCGGCCCGCCGGGCCTGGCTGGCCGCCGCCATGGGGGTGCTGATCCTCGCGGTCGCCGCCGCGGCCCCCGCGGTCTCCGCCGCCCGTCCGGACGAGCCTCTCCAGCCCAAGAAGCAACCGGCCGTGCCCCACGTCGAGGTCGACGTCAACGACGCCACTGACGCGCCCACGGCCCGGGCCGTGGAGGAGGCGGACCGCCACAACGGCCGCCACGAGGACCACTCCCACGCCATGAAGGACCGCGACGATGCCGCCGGCGACGAGGGGGATGTCGAGCCCGTGGTCGATCCGGACGAGATCGGCGATCAGGTGAGCGCGTCGGTGGATGCGGCGATGGCGGGGCTCGACGGCCAGCTCGCGGCCCTCTCCGAGCAGCACGAGCTCACCAAGGAGCAGCAGGAGAAGCTGTCGCGGGACATGGAAAAGATGAGCCGGGACCTCCAGAAGAGCCTCAACCCGCGCCTCGAGAAGCTCTCCCGCGAGCTGTCCGAGAAGGCGACCAGGATGGCGCCCTCCGCCGAGATGCAGCGGCTCGCTCAGGAGATGGCCAGGCTCGGCGAGCAGATGCGTCCCTCCGAGGAGGAGATGGCCAAGCTGCACACCCTGATCGAGCAGGAGGTGCGGAAGCACGGCCCAGACGGCAAGCTCACCGCCGAGGAGCGCGAGCACATCCGGCGTGAGGCCCGAGAGATGGCCGAGAAGATGAAGCCCACCGAGGAGCAGCGGCGCAAGATGGAGGAGCTCCGCGCCCAGATGGAGGCCGAGAGGGCCAAGATGGGCGAGGACTTCCGCGCCGCCAACCGGGAGGAGATCGAGAAGCTCCAGCGCCAGGTCCGCGAGGAGGTCGAGCGCGAGATGCAGGGGATGCGCGACGAGATGCGCCGTGAGCTCGACGAGCGGAAGGCGATCGAGAAGCAGGAGCGAAAGGAGCGCCGGGAGCACCGGCGCGACGCCAGGCCGGACCGGGATCCGGATGACGACGGCGGCCGGTCCCCGGGCCGCTGAGCCTGTCTTTTGTAGGGGCGGCCCTATGTGGCCGCCCTTCCTACTTCTTCGCCCGCACGCTCTTGAGCATCCCCACGAACGCGTCCCGCTGGGGCCCAAGCGTGGAGTCCGGCCCGGTGGCCTTGAAGAACCAGGGGCCGCCCGGGCCCTCGACCACCGCGCCGTAGAGACGCGCGTTCGTCACCGGCGCGCTCGGGCCCGTCCCCATCTGGCTCGGCTTCAGGGTCCCCTTCACGTCGACCCAGGTGACCTTGTAGCCGTTGGTCTCGAAGGTCTCGGGCGTGGGCTTGGCCGCCCCTTCCATCTGCCCCACCCAGCGGTCGATGTTGGCGTCCACCGGCCCGCCGCCGCCCGGTCCGAAGTAGAAGACCGCGAAGTCGCCGGGTCCGCCAGGCCCGGGGATGGCCGTCTGGACCATGCGCATGCTCGACGAGGTCTTCTGGCTCTGCCACCCCTTGGGGATGTCGAAGTCGATCGAGCCCGCGGCCCCCGCCGCCTGCTGCGAGTTGGCCTGTGGATCGATCACGGCGCCGTGAGAGGAGATCGGGCCGACCCCGGCATTGCCGCCCGGTTGGGCGGAGGGGGCGGCGCTGGTCTCCGCCACGCTCGGCGGGGCGGTGCTGGACGACGCCTCCGGCGCCGGCGCGGCGGTCTCTCGATTGCCGCAGGCGCAGAGGCTCAACAGAAGCAGGGTCAAAGGCAGGGCATGACGGGTCATCGGGATCCTCCTCGGGTTTTTGCGCGACAGAGACTATCACCGCCCCGGCGGGGGAGGCTCGCCGCGGACGAACAGGATCTCCGCGTCGGACATGCGGGTCGTGCTGAGGACCCGCAGCCGGCCGCGGGTCGCGGCGGGGAGCGCCGACAGCGACCCTGCGTCCAGGATGGCGTAGACCGGCGCCGGCCCGGCCACCGCCCGCTCGAGCTCCTCCGGACCCTGCAGGTCCACCGGGTAGACGCCGCGGGAGTAGAAGGCGACGGCACGCGGCTGGTTGCGCAGGCCGAGCTCCAGCACCCGGCCCCCGGCCGCCCGGTAGCCGGCGGTCTCCCGCGCGATCTCGACGGAGAGCCGGCGGACGGACTTGATGGGATTCAGCGCCGGGAAGACCACCGACTGCGCCACTAGATATGAGACCGCCAGGGCGGCCGCGGTCGCGGCGATCGCTCCCCTCCAGCGTCCGCGCGCCGACGGCACGAGGATGGCGACACCGCCCAGGACGAACGGCACGGCGAGCGCCAGGCTGACGCCCGTCAGGTCGACCGGCAGCCTGGCGTGGCGGGCGGCGAACGGGAGGGCGAGCCCCGCGGCGGCCGCGATGCCCCCGAAGATGCCCAGGGAGACCGTGACCCAGCGCCGCGAGGGGACCCGCCCTTCCCGGTCGGCCAGGGCGGCGGCGAGCCCGGCGGCGAGCAGCGCGAAGGCCGGGAAGGCGGGGAGGACGTAGAGGTCCCGCTTCTCGGTCGAGACCGAGAACATCAGTACCACGGTGGCGCTCCACACCAGCAGGAACCGCTCCCGGGGGGACCGGCGCTCGCGCCAGGCCAGCACCAGCCCGCCGATCACGAGGCCGGTCCAGGGCAGCAGGTCGACCGGCAGCGTGGTCAGGTAGAACCAGGGGGGCTGGGCGTGATGCATGCCGTGGACGGCCCGCTCCAGGAAGTGCTTCCTCAGGGCATCGAAGACCGAGTACTCCCCGCCGGCTCCGGCCGCCACCGCCCAGGCGCCGGTGAGGGCCAGGAAGAGCGCCGGCCCCGTGAACGGCGCGAAGCGCCGCCAGGAGCGGAGGTCGCGGTCGGCCGCCAGGGTCAGGAGGGCGATCAGGAGCGGGATCAACAGCCCGACGGGCCCCTTGGCCAGCGTCGCCCCCGCCGCCGCGGCCCAGAACAGCAGGCCGGCCGGGCGTCCGCGGGCCTGGCCGGCGCGAAAGGCCTCGAAGGCCGAGAGCGAGACGAGGATCAGGAAGCAGAGCAGGGCGTCGATCTGGACCGACCGGGCCTGGCGCCAGAAGA
>Ga0308176_10002082_pt1 | contig 12528 bp, 10 predicted proteins | sample PhyCR2_3_FD_203890 | JGI IMG/M metagenome (GOLD analysis project Ga0308176, IMG submission 203890) | Soil microbial communities from UC Gill Tract Community Farm, Albany, California, United States - DLSLS.C.R2 | ecosystem: Environmental > Terrestrial > Soil > Agricultural land | place: USA... | reverse complement strand
TGCTCCGGACACGACCGCGGGACCGGGGGCGCCGGCGGCTTCTTCTCGAGGTTCCGGCGATCCCGGTAGGCGACCGGCGTCTCCAGCCGGCCCCTCCCGGCGTCGCATCGCTGGTCTCGGTGGAACTGCTGGTCAGGGCGAGGAACGGGGCTGAACCGGAAGGCCGCCCAGATCTACTGCTTGCGCTGAGCAGCCGTCGGTCGGCTCAGCCCAGCCCGAACAGCCGGACCCAGTTCTCCCGGCTGGAGATCGTCGGCATGGCCGCGCGGTACTGCTCCTGCAGGGCCGGTGCGGCCTTGCGCAGCTGGTTGATCGCCTTGAGGCCGCGGGTGAGCAGCTCCTTGGCCGCCTCGGGGTCGCGACGGCGGACGCGGACGCCCTCCTGGCTGGCATCGGTGACCACCACGGTCTCGAACCGCGACACGTGGTACCAGTGGGCGTCTCTCGAGGAGATGGTGACCGGACGACGGTCGGTGCGCCCGCGCGCCTGGGCCAGCACCCGCTTGGCGAGGACGGCCAGTTTCAGCGCTCCCGGCGGCGGTGCGGCAGCCTCGATGCTGGCATCCGATGCCCGCAGGCCCGGGATGGCCGACGCCGGGTGGCGGACGGTCTCCCCGTAGCCGGCACGCTCCTTGCGGATCTCGCCTGCCGCGGCGACGCCGCCGTCGGCGAGGATGTCGGGCCCCTGCGCGAAGTCCTCGACCGCCTTGATGAGGGTGTGCGCCAGCCCGTACTGCATCGAGAGCACGTAGCGGCCCAGCTGCGCGGCCAGGCCCTTGGCGATCTGCCGGCCGTCGAAGCCGCTGTGCAGCGCGGAGGTGATCAGTGCGTTGCGGATGTTGAAGTACCGGTGCCAGTCGTCCCAGTCCTTCCACCCGAAGTCGGCGTGCCAGACGCCGGCCCCGGGCAGGGTGACCGTGGCGAACCCGGCGGCGCGGGACCGGAACCCGTACTCGATGTCGTCCCACTGGAAGAACAGCGGCAGCGGGAAGCCCACCGCAGCGACGATCTCGGCCGGGATCAGGCAGGACCACCAGCCGTTGTAGCCGGCGTCGACACGGATCTCCTGCCGGCACTCGACGACGTCCTCGGCCTGCAGCGCGTTCGGCGACGCGATCCCCGCCCCCAGGTTGCCGAGGTCGGCGGTCTCGGCTCCGACGTGCAGCTGGTCGGGGTGCAGCAGGTAGAGCATCTGCGCGCCGACGACGGCCGGTTCCACCGTGAGGTTGGCGAACGCGTTCAGCCGCGCGATCGTCTCGGGCTCGCAGAGGATGTCGTCGTCCATGAAGATCACGTTGGCGTGCTCGCCGCCGGCCGCGCTGGTCACCTCGACCAGGCCTCGGGTGAAGCCGCCGGCACCGCCCAGGTTGGGCTGGGTGAGGTAGACCAGCCGGTCACCCAGGGCGGCGGACACCGTCGCGAAGCCCGGCCGGGTGTCGACGCGGTCGGTGCCCTGGTCGACGACGTAGACGGCGTCGGCGGACCGGAGGAACGCCGGGTCCTCGGCGATCGCGCGCAGCGTGTTCACGCAGTCGTCGGCGCGGTTGTAGGTGCAGATGACCGCCGCGAACGGACGCAGCCGCTCCGGTGAGGCCACGGTCCAGGCCAGCTCCTCGACCTGGAGCTCGGCGTCGGAGGTCTCCCACTCGACCCACAGCGCGCCGCCGTCGACGAACCGGTCGATGGCCGCGGTCAGGCTGACCCGGCCGGCCTCGGCGATGTCGGCCACCGCGACGGTGCGCGATTCGCCCTCGGGGTCGCTGGCCAGCACCGACATGCGGCCCCGGCCCGAGACGGTGGCGGTGACCTCGACCTCGGTCACCGCGGTCCAGCGCTGCCAGTAGCTGGCCGGGAAGCGGCCGAAGTAGGTGTTCGTGGTGGCGTGCGCCTGGGGCTCGAGCCGCAGCGTGGCGCGCTCGCGGTAGCCCATGCCCTCGTCGATGACGACGTAGAGGTCTTCGGACACCAAGGGCGACGGCCCGGCGAACAACCCCCGTTGGGCCACGAGGCGCCGCGGTGCGGCGTGCTCCACGAGCGCCTCGCGGACCACGTCCGGGGTCGTGCCGACCGCGGTGCTCTCGTCTGGCATGTGTGTCGGTCCTCCAGCGGTGGGGGTCGCGCCGGCAGCCGACCGGCTGTCGGACGGAGCCGACCCGGGCCACGGGGGCCCGGAGACTGGTCTGTCTCGCCTCGCCCAGGCTACCAATCCGAGATCGACGGACCGGCCCGGAGACTGCGACCGCGGCCTTCTCCCCGGTCAGCCGAGCAGCCGCTGCACACCGGCCAGCCGGGCGTCGCCGGCCATCGAGGCCAGCCACGCCGACCAGCCCGGGCGGGTGCTCAGCGCCTCGAGCGCGGTGCGGGCCGCGGAGCGGTCGCCGCGGCGGGAGGCGGCCAGAGCGGCGTAGAGGTCGCGCGCGCCCTCGGGGGCGAACAGCGCGAGGGTCTCGTAGTCGCGCTCGTCGTAGGCGCGCTGCAGGTTGCGCAGCATCCGCAGCTGGGCCACCGGGTCGCCGGAGTCGTCGACCCGCAGGTCCATGCGCACGCCGTCGTCCTCGTCGGTGACCGGGTCGGCCCCCACGACGAGCAGCGCCGCGGACTGCCGGCCGCGGACGTCGCCCCCGGCGTCCTGCCCGGCCGTCAGCGCGGCGAGCAGCCGGTCGGGCAGCCCGCCCCCGGCCGCGACGAACGCCTGCGCCATCGCCGGCAGGACGTCGGTCGAGGCGAGCATGTTGCCCTGCACGCTCCAGCCCTCGCCGAGGATGTGCCCGCTGACCGGGAAGGAGCCCGGGGCGGTGTCGGCGGCCACCCGCCCCGTCGCGTCCAGGACGGCGATCTGCCGGTCGGCGTCCTCGGCGGAGTGCGCCGCGCGCTTCACGAGCTCGTCGGGGGAGGCGCCGTCGGCCAGGCCGGCGAGCAGGGACGTGCCCAGCCCTCGGCGGCTGCGTGCCTGGACGGCGACCACGCCGACGCCCGGGCGCACGCTCGGCACCGCCCGGCCGACGGCGAGGATGCACGAGGAGACGGCGATGCCGAGCTCCCCGGTCGCGGGGTCCCGCGCGAGGACCGAGTACGTCACCCCGCAGAGGCGGGGATCGACATGGTCGGGACGTCGTCGGGCACGGTGAGCTTCGCGCCGGTCTTCTCGACCACCTCGTCGACGGTCACGCCGGGCGCCACCTCGCGCAGCACCAGGCCCTCGTCGGTGACGTCGACGACGGCGTGGTCGGTGATGATCCGGTCGACGCAGCCCGGCCCGGTGAGCGGCAGGGTGCACTCCTCGACGATCTTCGCCGAGCCGTCGCGGGCGACGTGCTCCATCATCGCGATCACCCGCTTGGCGCCCTGGACGAGGTCCATCGCGCCGCCCATGCCGTTGACCATCTTCCCGGGGATCAGCCAGTTGGCCAGGTCGCCGCGGACGTTGACCTGCATGGCGCCGAGGATGGCGAGGTCGAGCGCGCCGCCGCGGATCATCCCGAAGGACGTCGAGGAGTCGAAGAAGCTCGCCCCCGGCAGGATCGTCACGGTCTCCTTGCCGGCGTTGATGAGGTCGGCGTCCTCCTCGCCCTCGTACGGGTAGGGGCCCACGCCGAGGATCCCGTTCTCGCTGTGCAGCACGACGTGCACGCCGTCGGGCACGTAGTTGGGCACCAGGGTCGGCATGCCGATGCCGAGGTTGACGTACTGGCCGTCGAGGAGCTCCTGGGCCGCGCGGGCGGCGAGTTGGTTGCGGGTCAGAGCCATCAGGCCGACGCCTCCTTCTCGGCACGCGGCCGGGTGGTGCGGAACTCGATCTTCTTGCCCTCGGTGCCGACCTCGACCACCTTCTGCACGTACACCCCGGGCAGGTGCACGTCCTCGGGGCGGATCTCGCCGGGCTCGACCAGCTCCTCCACCTCGGCGATGGTCACCGCCCCGGCCATGCCGGCCAGCGGGTTGAAGTTGCGGGCCGACTCGTGGAACACCAGGTTGCCGTGCCGGTCGCCGACGGCGGCGCGGACCAGGCCGAAGTCGGCGGTCAGCGCGGTCTCCATCACGTACTGCCGGCCGGCGAACTCCCGGACCTCCTTCGGCTTGCTGGTCTCGACGACCTTGCCGTCGGCGTCGTAGCGGATCGGGATGCCGCCGTTGGCGACCAGCGTGCCGACGCCGGTCGGCGTGTAGAAGGCGGGGATGCCGCAGCCGCCGGCGCGCAGCCGCTCGGCCAGCGTGCCCTGCGGGGTCAGCTCGACCTCCATCTGGCCGGTCAGGTACAGCCGCGCGAGCTCCTTGTTGCCGCCGACGAACGAGCTGATCGTCTTGCGGATCCGCCCGGCGTAGAGCAGCACGCCCAGCGCCTGGTCGTCCACGCCGCAGTTGTTGGAGATCGTGATCAGGTCCTTCGTGCCCTGCTCGAGGAGCGCGTCGATGAGCTTGATCGGGACCCCGCAGAGCCCGAAGCCGCCGACGGCGAGCGTCGCCCCGTCGAAGATGTCCGCCACGGCTTCCCGGGCGCTGGCGACCACCTTGTCCATGCACGAACTCCCGATTCGGAGGGCGCGCCGAGGGCGACCCTCAGGCGGGCCGTCCCAGCGCGCGGATGCCGTCGATCTCGGGTCCGAGCGTAGCCGTGACCCGTTCGGCGGCCGCGCGGGCGGCCAGCCCCGCGGGATCGGGGTGCCGGCACAGCACGAGGGAGGCGCCGGCCGCCAGGGGAGCGAGCAGCCAGGCGACCGGGCCGGCCTCCGCGGCGGTCGCCTCGTCGACGAGGACGCGGTCGCCGTCGGTGAGCCCGAGCCGTCCGGCGAGCTCCTGCGCGGCCGCGGTCAGCCCGCCCAGGGTCAGTTCGAGCCCGCCGGCCCGCAGACCGGGTGCGGCCGGGTCCGGGGGCGTCCAGGGGACGAACTGGTCACCGGCGGCGCGGACCTCCAGCGCGAAGTCACGGGCCGCGCCCGTGTAGTCGGTCATCCCCAGGCCCAGCGGGTGCAGGGACAGGCCCAGCACCTCGCCGGTGGCGACCTCCTCGACCGGGTGCAGCCGGTCCTGCTCGACGAGGACGACGTCGGCGTCGGCGAGCGCGCCGTCGTCCTCGGCCGGGCTGTCGAGCACCGTGGCACCGCAGCTCCACGCGGCGAGCAGCACCGCGGCGGTCTGCCAGTGCACCGGCAGGGCGACCGCCACGGTGCGGCCGGCCTCGACGTCGAACTCCTGCTGCAGGAGGTTCGCCGTCTTCGCCACCCAGTTGGCCAGCGTGGTCGCCGACAGCTCGACCCGCTCACCGGTCGCGTCGTCGTAGTGGGTGACCAGGGGCCCCGCCGCGTCGCGGCGGACGGCCCCGTCGAGCAGGTCGGACGGGACGGCTGGAGGGCGTGGCACGCCCTCCAGCCTGTCAGGTCAGTTGATGCAGCTGGTGTCGGCAGCCGTCCGGGCGTCCTCGCCCTCGGTGGCGGAGGTAGGGGTGGACGGGGTGGCGGTGACCGCCTGGCCGACGCCGTTGAAGTCCGAGCCGAGCACGAGCTGGACGGTGCCCTTCGCCGCGTCCGTGCTGGGCGTGAGCGTGGCGCCCGGCACGCTGGCCAGCAGCGTGTTGGCCAGCGCCTCGTCGCCGGTGGCGTAGCGGATCTCGCTCTTGGTGTAGCTGCTGGAGTCGGCGTTGCCCGTGGTGCCGACGACGAAGCCGGCGCTCTGCAGCGCCGTCGCCGTCTTGCCCGCCAGGCCCGGCGTGCCGGAGCCGTTGTAGACGTCGACGGTGACCTTGCTCGGCGCCACCGTCGCGGGAGCGGCCGGCGTGCTGGTGGTCGAACCCTGGGCGGGCTCGACCGGATCGGCCGACAGCTGGGCGAAGAATTCGTGGAGCGTGTCCTTGTCCTTCAGCCGCAGGATGTACCGGCCCTGGTCGTCCTTGTCGTCGCCGACGTAGGGGATGGTCTGGAACTCGATGCTGCCGGCGGTGACCGACTGCAGCTGCTGAGCCAGCTGGAGCATGTTCAGGCTCTGGTCGACGGTCAGCGACTGCGCCGCGGCCTCGACCAGCTCCCGCTGCTTGCCCAGGTTCAGCAGCACGTTGTCGTCGAGGATCTTGCGGATCATGCCCGCGATGAACGTCTGCTGGCGGATGATCCGGTCGAAGTCCCCTCGCGGCAGTCCGTGCCGCTGCCGGACGAAGGCCAGGGCCTGGTCGCCGCTGATCGTCTGGACCCCGGCGGGGAGGTTGACCCCGGAGTAGCTGTCCTTGACCGGCGCGCAGAGGTTGACCTCCACACCGCCCACCACGCTGGAGAGCTTGAAGAAGCCGAGCAGGTCCACTTCGGCGTAGTGGTCGATCTGCAGCCCGGTCAGCTGGCTGATCGTCTGGATGAGCAGCTGCGCGCCGGCCGACTGCTTGGCGTCATCGGTGGCATCGCTGCCGGCCTCCGCCGCTCCGTAGGCGTACGCGGCGTTCAGCTTGTCCCAGCCGTGGCCCGGGATCTGGACGTAGGAGTCGCGCGGGAAGGAGACGAAGGAGGCGCGCGACCCGTCGGCCGGCACGTGGACCAGGATCATGGTGTCGGTGGCCATGCTGCCGGCGTCCTCGGTGTGGAGCTCCTCGAGCTCGGCCTCCGAAGCGCTCGCGCGGCTGTCGTTGCCCACGAGGAGCAGGTTCATGGCCGTGCCGCTGCCGGTGCCCTCGTTACCGGTGGTCGGGATGGCGTCGGTGCGGTGCACGCTCGCGTCGGCGACCCGGTTGAGGTACCAGCCCCAGCCGGTCGTCCCCAGCAGAACCAGGGACAGGACGGCCGCGACCACCCGCCCGGCGATGGCCGCTCGCCGGCCTGCCGAGGAACGCGCCGGCTGACGGGGGGCCTCGCCGTCGCCGCGCCGCGCCGGACGGCCGGCGCGGGGGTCCAGCCGGGCGGGCAGTTGGCGCTGCCCGTCGGCAGCGCTGTCAGAAGTGCTCACGATTCGTCCTCACGTCGGGCTGGCCGGCTCCGGCGCGGTCTGACGTGGCCGGGGGCCAGCGGCGTGGCCGGACGGAACGATACGTCCCGCATCGGCCCGCCCCGGGGAGCAGCGTGGGTTGTGGGAAACTTCTTCCCCGTTCATCACTTGCACCTCGCTCGTCCGGCTGGGGACGTGCCCTTCCTCGATGACGGGGGACTCTGGAGACATGCGCATCCTTGTGACCGGCGGTGCCGGCTTCATCGGCTCGCACTACGTCCGGACGATGCTCGGAGGGGGATACGCGGGCTTCGAGGACGCCGAGGTGACCGTCTTCGACAAGCTCACCTACGCGGGCAACCTGGCCAACCTGGCGCCGGTCGCGGACAACCCCCGGTACCGCTTCGTCCAAGGCGACATCTGCAGCCAGGAGGACCTGGACGCCGCCGTCCCGGGCCACGACGTCGTCGTGAACTTCGCCGCCGAGTCGCACGTCGACCGCTCGATCCACGGCGCCGCCGACTTCGTGCTCACGAACGTCCTCGGCGCGCAGCAGGTGTTCGAGGCGTCGCTGCGCCACCGCGTGGGGCGCGTCCTGCACGTGTCCACCGACGAGGTGTACGGCTCGATCGACGAGGGCTCGTGGCGCGAGGACCACATCCTCGAGCCGAACTCGCCCTACTCGGCGGCCAAGGCCGGCAGCGACCTGATCGCGCGCGCCTACGCCAAGACCTACGGCCTGAACATCTCGATCACGCGGTGCAGCAACAACTACGGGCCGTACCACTTCCCCGAGAAGGTCATCCCGCTGTTCGTGACCAACCTGCTCGACGGCGAGAAGGTGCCGCTCTACGGCGAAGGTGCCAACGTGCGCGACTGGCTGTTCGTCGACGACCACTGCCGCGGCATCCAGCTCGTGGTCGAGAAGGGGCAGCCCGGCGAGTTCTACAACATCGGTGGCGGCCGCGAGCTGTCGAACAAGGAACTCACCGAGAAGCTGCTCGAGGCCACCGGCCGCGACTGGAGCTACGTCGAGAACATCGTCGACCCGCGCGGCGGCGGTCACGACCTGCGCTACAGCGTGGACTACTCCAAGACCGCCGAGCTCGGCTACGCGCCCCGGATGACCTTCGAGGACGGGCTCGCGCTGACCGTGCAGTGGTACCGCGACAACCGCGACTGGTGGGAGCCGCTGAAGGCGAGCGCGGCAACGGCCCGCCGGTGAGCACCACCTGGCTCGTCACCGGCGCGCGCGGTCAGCTCGGCGTCGACCTGCTGGGCGTCCTCGCCGGACGTGAGGCGGACCGCGTCCGCGGTGTCGGGCGGCAGGAGCTGGACCTCACCGACGAGAAGGCGGTCCGCACCCTCGTGCGGGACTGGCTGGGCGAGGCGGACCGGGAGGGCTGCCGCGCCGTGCTGGTCAACGCCGCCGCCTACACCGCGGTCGATGCCGCGGAGGAGGACGAGGCGAGCGCCCAGGTGGTCAACGGCGAGGCGCCGGGCTGGCTGGCGGAGGAGCTGGCCGGCCGCGGCCGGCTGCTGCACGTGTCGACCGACTACGTGTTCGACGGGACCGCCACCGAGCCCTACCCGGTCGACGCGCCGGTCGCGCCGCGCTCGGCGTACGGCCGCACCAAGGCGGCGGGAGAGCGCGCCGTCGCGGCCGCGGGCGGTGACACCGCCACCGTCCGCACCGCGTGGGTCTACGGCCGGCACGGCAGCAACTTCGTCCGGACGATGGCCCGGCTGGAGGGCGAGCGGGACACCGTCTCCGTCGTCGACGACCAGACCGGTTCCCCGACGTGGTCGGCCGACCTGGCCGCGGGCCTGGTCGAGCTCGGCACCCGTGCGGAGCCCGCTCCTCCGGTCCTGCACTACACCAACGCGGGCGCGGTCACCTGGTGCGGATTCGCCCGTGCGGTCTTCGAGGAGCTCGGCGCCGACCCGGGGCGCGTGCTGCCGACCACGACCGACCAGTTCCCGCGGCCGGCCCCCCGTCCGACCTACTCCGTCCTCGACGGCTCGTCGTGGACGGCCGCCGGGCTGGCGCAGCCGCGCCCCTGGCGCGAGGCGCTGCACCTCGCCATGAGGTCCGGCTTCCGGGACTGATCCGGACGCGCAGCGGCCCCGTGCCGCTGTGACGTGAGCAACGCTTGGTCACGGTTCGTTCACGAATCGAGATGTGCAGCGGCGCGTTGCCGCCGATCGTCACTCTCCGCTAGGCACCCTGTGCAGACCGTCTGCACTTCTGTGCGACGTGCGTACTGCAACGAAGGGTTCGAGATGACGAGAAGAGGCCGACGCCTGCTGGCCCTCGTGGCCGGTGTGCTGGTCGTGGGGGTCGCCGGTGCTGCGGTGGCCACGGCGGCCAACCGGAACCACGACGACGCCTCGACCGCGGCGACGGGGACGGCGACGGCCGGCTCGACCACCTCCGCGGCCACGCCCTCCGACACCGCGCCGTCGGCGTCCGCCGGGTCGTCCTCGGGCACCGTCAGCTCCTCATCGGCGGCTCCGTCCGCGACGCCCTCGGCGAGCGGCACCGCGACGCCGGCCGGCCGCGAGGTCCCGGTCATCCTCGGCTACGCCGACTGGGACGCCGCGGGTCAGCAGGTGGAGGCCGCCGGCTTCGTCAGCGGGACCATCGCGTCCGGAGGCCTGTGCACGCTGACCCTGACCTCGGGAACGGCGACGGTCACCGCCACCAGCACGGCCGAGGCCGACGCGACGACGACGAACTGCGGCGCGCTCACGATCCCCGGCGCTCAGGTGGCGCCGGGCTCCTGGCAGGCCACCCTCAGCTACCAGGCGGACACCGCCCACGGGACGTCGGCCGCCATGACCGTGACGGTGCCCTCCCGATGAGCCGTACCACCCGAGATCGGGTCCAGGGGCGCCCGCGCCCGACGCGGGCGCGACGATCCCTCTTCCGTCGGGCGATGACCCGTCGCCCGCTCACCGTCGTCATGGCGCTGGCCGCCGTCGCGGCCGTCCTGGCCGTCGGCGGGAGCCAGCCCGACGCGTCGCTGCACCCGGCCGCGGACCTCGCCATGTTCAACGCCGGCAACATCATCAGCGACGAGGTCTTCTTCGCCGGCTCGGCGATGTCGGCCGCCCAGATCCAGACCTTCCTCGACGCGCGCAACCCGAACTGCGTCCCGGGGCCGGACGGCACGCCGTGCCTGCGCACGTTCACCCAGACGACGACGACGCGGGCCCCCGACGCCAACTGCGGCGGGTACGTCGGCGCCGCCAACGAGCCGGCGGCGACGATCATCAGCAAGGTCGCCCTGTCCTGCAACGTCAGCCCCAAGGTCCTGGTGGTCATGCTCGAGAAGGAGCGTGGCCTCATCCGGGCGTCGGGCTCCTCGCTGACCGAGGGGGACTACCGCATCGCCATGGGCTACGGCTGCCCGGACACCGCTGCCTGTGACACGCAGTACTACGGCTTCCAGAACCAGGTCTACATGGCGGCCTGGCAGATGCAGAAGTACGCGAAGAACCCCTGCAACTACACGTACAAGGCCGGCCGGACGGTCAACATCCAGTGGCATCCGAACGCCGCCTGCGGGTCGGCGCCGGTGGCCATCCAGAACCAGGCGACGGCGGGCCTCTACAACTACACGCCCTACCAGCCGAACGGCGCGGCGCTGGGCCGAGGCGGCAGCACCGAGTGCTCGTCGTACGGCAACCGGAACTTCTGGGTGTACTTCACCGACTGGTTCGTCTCCACGCAGAGCGACGCGGTCGTGGCCGCCTCGCCCCGCGGGAACGTCGAGAGCCTCGAGCTGACCGCCTCCGGCTTCACCGCGTCGGGTTGGTCGTTCGACCCGGATGCGGCGACCTCGGCCGTGACGGTGCAGGCCACCGTCGACGGGGCGCCGGTCGGCCCGGTGAGCACGACGCTGCCCCGCCCCGACGTGAACAACGCGTTCGGCATCGGGGGCAACCACGGGTTCGCGCTCAGCGGCGACCTGGCGTTCGGGTCGCACCAGGTGTGCATCGTGGCGAACAACCTCGCCGGCCAGGGCGTGGCGATCCAGCTGGCGTGCAAGTTCCTGGACTTCACCAACCGCGCTCCGGTGCTCGGCCTGGAGACCTTCGCCGAGCAGCCGGACGGTTCGGTGCTGATCGGCGGCTGGGCCTACGACCCCGACGGGTCGGCGACCGCGCTGCACGTCTACGACAACGGTGTGGGCAAGGCCTACTCGACCACGGTCGCCCGCCCCGACGTCCAGGCCGCGGCCCCCGTGGCCGGGAGCACGGCCGGCTTCTCGATCACCGTCGGACCGCTCGCGGGCAGCCACAGCGTGTGCCTGTTCGCCGTCGACACCGTGGCCCCCGGCAACAACCGGCTGGTGCAGTGCCCGACGTTCGGCTACAAGGCGCCCGTGGGCCGGGTGGACGGCGTCAGCGAGGACGCCTCCGGCGGCCTCGCGGTCAGCGGTTGGGTGTACGACCCGAGCCTCCCGACGACGTCGATGGACGCGCACGTCTACCTCGACGGACGCGGTGTCGCCGTGCACGCCGACCAGCCCCGGCCCGACATCGCGGCCGCCTTCCCAGGAGCGGGGAGCGCCCACGGGTTCAGCACGGTCATCCCGACGACGGCCGGGACGCACTCGCTGTGCGTGTTCGGCTACAACATCGGGATCGGGGGCACCAACCCGATCCTGCTGTGCACCACGGTGACGCTCACCTACCAGGCGCCCACGGGGAACGTCGAGCTCATCACCTCCGGCGGTGCCGGCCAGGCGCGGGTCGCGGGCTGGTCGCTCGATCCGAGCGTGCCGACGGCCCCGCTGACCATGCACGTGTGGGTCGACGGACGCCCTCTCCAGGCCGTCACCGCCAATCTGCCGCGGCCGGACCTGCAGCGCTTCTACCCCACGGCCGGCCCGAACCATGGCTTCGACGCCCTGGTCCCGATCAGCCCCGGCCGGCACCAGGTGTGCGTGTTCGCGCTCAACAACGGCGTCCCCGGGGCGAACCTGCTCCTGCGGTGCGGCGACGTGACGGGGTGACCCTGGGGCTGGTGTGACACGGGGGGGAGGACGGACCGGTTCTTCACGCCGGTCCGGTCTGGCTCGGACGCCTGGAGCGCCCCGGCGGTAACCTGCCAGGGAGAGGGTTGACGCCGTCCGCCACGGACACGCCGGCGGACGAGATCTCCGGACGGTCGTCCCGCCTCCCACCCGAGCAGGAGAGAAGCCGAACACCATGTCCCTGACTTCCGCCCTCGACCCTGCGGTCGCGACCCCGATCCGCGCGGCTCGACCCGGAGCCACGGCAGGCGAGTGCACGGTGTTGCGGGCGGTCCGGTCCAGCTACCGGGACGGCGCCGAGGAGCGGCTCCTGGAGATGGTGGCCGGCGCGGCCGACCTCGGCTCGCTCAACGAGGAACTGCACGCACAGGCGACCACCTGGGCCGAGCGGTACCACGTGGACCGGCAGCGGGTGAACGTGCTGCGAGCCTTCGACCTCTCCGGGGCCGAGCGGGTCCTCGAGGTGGGCGCCGGCTGCGGGGCCATGAGCCGCTACCTCGCGGAGGCCTGCACCTTCGTCGACGCGCTGGAGCCGGTGCAGGCGCGGGCCGCGGTCGCGGCGCAACGGTTGCGCGACCTCCCG
>Ga0308176_10002081_pt1 | contig 12531 bp, 10 predicted proteins | sample PhyCR2_3_FD_203890 | JGI IMG/M metagenome (GOLD analysis project Ga0308176, IMG submission 203890) | Soil microbial communities from UC Gill Tract Community Farm, Albany, California, United States - DLSLS.C.R2 | ecosystem: Environmental > Terrestrial > Soil > Agricultural land | place: USA... | reverse complement strand
ACCGCGTCGTTGACGGTCATCCCGAAGTGCTTCTTGACGGTCTTCACGTCGTCCAGGGGCAGCGAGCCGAACGCGAAGCGCCGGTGCGCGGTGATGGTGCCGTTGAGCGGGGTGCGCGGCGGCCTGAGCTCGCGCGGGTCGGGTCGCTGGTGGGCCGGCTCGCCGAGCAGCCGTCCGACGGCACCGGCGGCCTGGCTGACCAGCCGGGTCCCGGGCACGTTCGTCGCGCCGGGCAGCTGGTCGACGTACTGCAGGGACTTGGGGACCGTGCGCAGCACCTCGACGGGGTTCACCGCCATCGCGTGCAGGCCGCGGCGCACCAGGTCGACCGTCGACGGCATCTCCCGCGGAACGTACGGCGCGTCCTCCGGCTCGACCTGCCGCGGCTCGACGGAGAGGTCCATGATCGCCTCGAGGATCTCGGCCCCGGAGACCCCGTCGATGGCGGCGTGGTGGATCTTCGAGTAGAACGCGCACCGGCCGCCCTCGACGCCGGTGATGATGTAGGCCTCCCAGAGCGGGCGGGTCCTGTCGAGGGGTCGCGCGTGGATCCGGGACACCTGCTCGCCGAGCTGCGCGGCGGTCCCGGGCTCCGGCAGCGCGAGCTCGCGCAGGTGGAACTCCAGGTCGAAGTGCGGGTCGTCGACCCAGTAGGGACGACCGAGCCCCAACGGCACCTCCACCAGACGCTGCCGAAGCGGCGCCGCGAGGTGCAGCCGGGGCTCGAAGACGGCACGGACGGACTCGAGGTCCCACCGGCCGCCGGGAGCGGTGCCCGGGTCGAGGAGGATCAGGCTGCCGACGTGCCCCACCGTGGTGGGGGTCTCGACGTGCAGGAACTGCGCGTCGAGCGACGACAGCTGGCGCATGCCGTGTCCTCCTCGAGCCCGGCCGCCGGTCAGCCGGACAGACGCTCACCGCTCTCGGTGTCGAACACGTGCACGTGCTGCGGGTCCGTGGTGACGTGCAGCGTCTCGCCCTTGCGGTGGTCGCGACGGGCGTCGATCCGGATGATCACGTTGTCCGGGGTGCCCTCCGCGCCGCTGGTGCCGTAGACGAACCCGTCGGCGCCGAGCTCCTCGACGACGGTGACCTTGACCGGGATGCCCTCGCCCTCACCGACGATGCGCCAGTTCTCCGGACGCACGCCGACCGTGATGTCGCCGTGGCCCTTCGCGGCCGCGGCGCGGTCGATCGGCACCTCGATGTCGCCGAGCTTGGCGTGCCCGTCGACGTTGTGCGCGCGGAGCAGGTTCATCGCCGGCGAGCCGATGAAGCCCGCGACGAACAGGTTCTTCGGCTTGTCGTAGAGGTTCAGCGGGGTGTCGGCCTGCTGGAGGACGCCGTCCTTGAGCACCGCGACCCGGTCGCCCATCGTCATGGCCTCGACCTGGTCGTGGGTGACGTAGACGGTGGTGACGCCGAGCCGCTGCTGCAGCGCGGCGATCTGGGTGCGCGTGGAGACCCGCAGCTTCGCGTCGAGGTTCGACAGCGGCTCGTCCATGCAGAAGACCTGCGGCTGGCGGACGATCGCGCGGCCCATGGCGACCCGCTGGCGCTGGCCGCCGGACAGGGCCTTGGGCTTGCGCTCGAGGTACTGCTCGAGGTCGAGCAGCTTCGCGGCCTCCTTGACGCGCGCCATGCGCTCCTCCTTCGGCACCTTGGCCATCTTGAGGGAGAACGCCATGTTGTCGGCGACCGTCATGTGGGGGTAGAGCGCGTAGTTCTGGAACACCATGGCGATGTCCCGCTCCTTGGGCGGCAGGTGGGTGACGTCGCGGTCGCCGATGTAGATCTTGCCGCTGGTCACCTCCTCCAGGCCCGCGAGCATGCGGAGGCTGGTGGACTTGCCGCATCCGGAGGGTCCGACCAGGACCAGGAACTCGCCGTCCTCGATGTCGAGGTTGAGGTCGTCGACCGCGGGCTTGTCGGCACCGGGGTAGAGACGCTCCGCGTGTTCGTACTTGATGGTGGCCATGCTGATACTTCCCTTCACCGGCAGGTACGTGCCGGACGATCCGTCGTAAAGGTGACGGGCCTCACACTACCCAGTTCGTGCGGGTTGGCAATGCCGACCGAAAGACGCACACGCGCCCGGGCCCATCCGGGCGCAACCGGGGTCACTCGGGCACGACGAGGACGGCCTCCGCACCGACGTCCACCCGCACGGGCTGGTCCGGCGAGAGCCGGGAGGCGCTGGCGCTGGTGAGCTGGGCCACCAGGATCTGGCCGTCGTCGAGCCGGCACTGCACCCGGGAGATCGGGCCGAGGAAGGCCACCGACACGACCCGGCCGTTGGCGTCGCCCTCGGCGGGAGTGACCCCCAGCGACTCGGGGCGCACCAGCGCGTGCCCGCTCCCCTGCTCCACCGAGCCCTCCAGCAGCGGCAGCGCGGAGCCGAGCACCCGCGCCGTGCCTCCGGAGACCTCGGCGCGCATCCGGTTGCTCAGCCCGACGAACTCCGCGACGAACGGGGTCGCCGGGCGCGCGTACAGCTCGGTGGGCGGGGCGACCTGCTCGAGGCGGCCCTGGTACATCACGCCGACCCGGTCGGCGACCGCGAGGGCCTCCTCCTGGTCGTGGGTGACGAACAGCGTGGTGGTGCCCACCTCGAGCTGCACCCGGCGGATCTCGTCGCGCAGCTGGACCCGCACCTTCGCGTCCAGCGCCGAGAGCGGCTCGTCGAGGAGCAGCACCGCGGGCTCGATCGCGAGCGCGCGGGCCAGGGCCACCCGCTGCTGCTGCCCGCCGGAGAGCTGGTGGGCGTAGCGCTTGCCCTGGGTGGACAGGCCCACCAGCTCGAGCATCTCGCCGGCGCGCTGGTGCCGCTTGCTGCGGTCGATGCCGCGGAGCTTGAGCCCGAAGGCGACGTTCTCCTCCACGGTCAGGTGCGGGAAGAGGCTGTAGGCCTGGAAGACCATCCCCATGTCGCGCTTGTTGGCCGGCACGTGCGTGATGTCCCGGCCGGCCACCATGACCGTGCCGGAGGTGGCGACGTCCAGGCCGGCCAGGATCCGCAGCGCGGTGGTCTTGCCGCAGCCGGACGGACCCAGCAGCACCACCAGCTCCCCCGGCGCCAGGTCGAGGCTCAGGCCGTCGAGGGCCCGCACCTCTCCGTAGTGCCGGTGCAGGTCGCGGAACGCGACCGCGGGCTCGGTCTGGGTCGAGACGGCGGTGGTCACGTCAGCTTCCTTCCGTACGGCGCGAGCGCCCGACGACCGACAGCAGGAGCAGCAGCACGAACGCGAAGGCGATCGCCGCGAGGGAGGCCGCCACCGACGTGTTGGCGTCGCTCTTGCCGAGCAGGTTGATGACGACCTGCATGTTCTCGTAGTTGAGCAGCGAGGCGATGGTGAACTCGCCGAGGACCAGGGCCACCGAGATGAACGCGGCCGAGAGCAGCCCGGACCAGATGTTCGGCACGATGATCCGGCCGATCACCGTCCCCCAGCTCGCCCCCAGGGACCGGGCGGCCTCGGCCAGGGTGGTGGCGTCGATCGACGAGAGCGCCGCGTCGATCGCGCGGTAGGCGAAGGGCAGCACCAGGACGACGTACACGAACGTCAGGTTGAGCACGTGGTCGCCGAGGAAGTAGGTGACCCACTGGTAGACGTTGCTGATCCCGACGACGATCACCAGCGCGGGGATGGTCAGCGGCAGCAGGCACAGGAACTCCAGCAGCCGCGTGGCGCGGGGCACCCGGAGCCGGACCCAGATCATCGTCGGGACCAGCAGGAGCAGCATCAGCACGACGGTGAACAGCGCCAGCAGCAGCGACGCGACGATGGCCCGGTTCAGCTCCGGGTTCTTGACCAGGTTGGCCCAGGCGTCCCAGGTGCGGGAGCCGTTGGTGCCGCGGGTGCTGAAGTCGAGCATCGCGAGCAGAGGGCCGAAGAAGAACACCGCGAAGAGCAGCAGCATCACCACCCGGAAGACCCGGAACGCCGGCGACGTCCTCATCGCAGCCACCTCGCCGTGCGCCGCAGCAGCAGGCCGTACATCCCCATCACGATCGCGACGACCACGATCATCTCGAAGGCCAGCGCGTACGCGAGGTGCTGGTGCCCGAGCAGGACCTCGCTGCTGAGGCCGGAGCGGATCAGCAGCGGCACGATCGGGTTGCCCTGGCTGACCAGCGCCGCGGCCGTCGCGTAGGCCGCGAAGGCGTTCGCGAACAGCAGCAGGGTGGCGCCGAGGAACGCCGGCCGCAGCAGCGGGACGGCCACCTGGGTCCAGTACTGCCAGCCGTTGGCGCCGAGGTTCACCGACGCCTCACGCCACTGCGGCTTGATGCCGTCGAGCGCGGGCAGGAACACGATCACCATCAGCGGGATCTGGAAGTAGGCGTAGACGAGGATCAGGCCCGGTAGCGCGAACAGCCAGCCCGACCCGAAGATGTCGATGCCCAGATGGTCCCGGAGCCAGATGGTCAGGGTGCCGGAGAACCCGATGGTGGCGATGAACGCGAAGGCGAGCATCACGCCGCCGCACTGGGCGAGCACCCCGGACAGGGAGACCACCGACCGGCGCAGCCACGAGGCCGGGCCGCCGCTGACGACCAGGTAGGCCAGCACCGCACCGAGGGTGGCGCCGATCACCGCGCTGACGGCCGAGAGCACCACGCTGGTGCGCAGGGCCGCGAGCGTGACCGGGTCGCCCAGCGCGGTGATGTTGGCGAGCGTGAAGCGGCCGTTCTCCGCGAAGGCGCCGACGACCACGGTGACGGTCGGCACCAGCAGGAACACCGTCAGGTACAGGAGGAACGGCAGCAGGGCGACGGACGGCGCGAGCCGGGCCAGCCGGCTCACGCCGCACCTCCTGCCTGACGTCGGGTCACTTGACCGCCGCAGCCCAGTTCTTCGCGAGGTAGTCGCTCATCTTGGTGGTCTGCTCGGTCGTCGGGATGACCGGCGTGCCGGTGACCTTCGGCAGTGCGTCGTACTTCGCCTTGTCGATGGTGCCGGCCTTGACCATGGCGTCGGCCCGGATCGGACGCGCACCGCCGGCGAGCCAGAGGTTCTGGCCCTGGTCGGAGAAGAGGAACTCCTCCCACAGCCGCGCCGCGGCCGGGTGCGGGGCGTCCGCGTTGATCGCCTGGTAGTAGAAGCCGCCGACCGGGTCCACGTTGGGCAGCAGTGCCACCTTCCACGTCGCCACGTCGTTCACGTGGGCGGCGTTGGTGTAGTCCCAGTCGATGACCACGGGGGTCTGCCCGGACTTGATCGTGGCCGAGGTCGGGTCGACCGGCACCAGGTTGCCGGCCTTCTTCATCTGGCTGAAGAAGTCGACGCCGGGCTTGATGTTGTCGGCGGAGCCGCCCTTGGCCACCGCGGCCATCAACACGCCGCTGAAGCCCGCACCGGAGGTCGTCGGGTCGCCGTTGAGCGCCACCTTGCCCTTGTACTTGGGGCCGAGCAGGTCGTCGATGGACTTCGGCGCGGGCACCTTGGCGGAGTCGTAGCCGATGGCCATGTAGCCGCCGTAGTCGTTGACCCAGGCGCCGTTCGCATCCTTGAACCGGGCGTCGATGTCGTTGAAGCTCGCCACCTTGTACTTCGCGTACATGCTGGTGTTCGCCAGCGCCACGGCCTGGCCCAGGTCGAACACGTCGGGCGCCCGGTCGGTGCCCTTGGTCCGCTTCGCGGCGTCGATCTCGTCCTGGCTGCCGGCGTCCGGCTGCTGCGAGGTGACCTGGATGCCGTACTTGTCGCCGAAGGTCTTGATGATGTTGCCGTAGTTCGCCCAGTCCGGCGGCAGCGCGATGACGTTGAGCTTGCCCTCCTTCTTGGCCGCCTTGACCAGCGCGCCCATGCCGCCGAGGTCGGCGGCGGAGGTCGCGGTCGCGGCGTCGGTGCCGGACCCTCCGGATCCCTTCTCCTTGGCCGGCGGCGCGCAGGCCGCCAGGGCTGCCACGCCGACGGCGGCGACGAGTGAGACGCGCAGGGTTCTGCTGGCCATGAAGGACCTCCACAAGAGACGACACGTGGGGTCGGAACGTGCTTCCCCGGTCCCCCGACGTCGCCCGGCGCACCCGACCTTCCATGCGCAACGTAGCCCAACTTTCCGTCACCGGTGAGTACCGCGACACGAAATTTTGCGTGCCCTGCCGATGAGCGTCGGACGTCCGGCGTACGGCGTTTCAGTGACCGGCCCGGCCGAGGCGTCCGCGGATCGTCTCGCCGGGCGCGCCCTTGCGCTGGACGTGCACCGAACCCATCAGCGAGAAGCCGCGCAGCCGCACGACGGGGCTGTCCGCGGTGGGCGCGAACGGCACCCGCGGTCGCTGCTCGGAGTACTCCCCCATCACGCCGGTGCCCTCGACCACGACCGTCGTCGCGGCGTCCACGACCACCTTGATCTCGCCCATCACGGCGTTGGCGTTGACGACCACCTCGCGCTGCGTGAAGGACGCCTGCCGCAGGTCGAGCACGATGCTGCCCATGAGGGCGAACGCGTTGTGCGTCCCGTCGACGGTCCAGGCGCCCACCCGCTTGCACTCGCCCATGATGGCCAGCGAGGTCGCGTAGGCGGGGCCGCCGGCCGGGACGGTCCGGTGCTGCTCCGGCCGCGGAGCGACCGGGGACGTGGTGCCGTGGACGGGCAGGTCGACGGTCAGCGGGACCAGCTCGCCGTAGGTCTTGGCGGCGTAGGCCGCCTCCAGCCGCTGGTCGAGCTCGTCGAGGTCGATGCGCCCCTCGCCCGCCGCCTTGCGCAGCACCTCCGCCACCTGGTGCCGGTCCTCGTCGGAGATCCGCAGCCGGCTCGGGTCGGACCGGTCGAGGTCGCCCCCATGCCCGGCCCCCTGACCGACGCCGTGACCCAGGTCTCGTCCCTGTCCCTCCATGGGGGTCAGCCTAACCAGCCGGACTACCCTCGGGACGCCAGATTTCCCGCACGCCCCGAGGTGGCTGCCCGCATGAGTGCCGACGACGACTTCCGCTACTCCGACCTGCTGCCCACGGGACGGGACGAGACGCCGTACCGGCTGCTCAGCGCGGAGGGCGTGCGCACGTTCGAGGCCAACGGCCGGACCTTCCTCCAGGTCGACCCCTCGGCGCTGCGGCTGCTCACCGCCGAGGCGATGCACGACATCGCGCACTACCTGCGTCCCGCCCACCTCGCCCAGCTGCGCAAGATCATCGACGACCCGGAGGCCTCCGGGAACGACCGCTTCGTCGCCCTGGACCTGCTCAAGAACGTCAACATCTCCGCCGGTGGGGTGCTGCCGATGTGCCAGGACACCGGCACCGCGATCGTGATGGGCAAGAAGTCCGAGGGGGTGCTGACCGGGGCCGACGACGGCGAGTGGATCAGCCGCGGCGTGCACGACGCCTACACCCGGCTGAACCTGCGCTACTCGCAGCTCGCGCCGCTGACCATGTGGGAGGAGAAGAACACCGGCACCAACCTGCCCGCCCAGATCGAGCTGTACTCGACACCGGGCACGAGCGGCGCGCCGGAGTACAAGTTCCTGTTCATGGCCAAGGGCGGCGGCTCGGCGAACAAGTCGTTCCTCTACCAGGAGACCAAGGCCGTCCTGAACCCCACGCGGATGCTGGAGTTCCTCGACGAGAAGATCCGCTCGCTCGGCACGGCCGCCTGCCCGCCGTACCACCTCGCCGTGGTGATCGGGGGTACGTCGGCGGAGTTCGCCCTGAAGACCGCGAAGTACGCCTCGGCGCACTACCTCGACACCCTGCCCACCGAGGGGTCGATGGACGCGCACGGGTTCCGCGACCTCGAGCTCGAGCAGCAGGTCTTCGAGCTCACCCAGTCCTTCGGGATCGGCGCCCAGTTCGGCGGCAAGTACTTCTGCCACGACGTGCGCGTGGTCCGGCTGCCGCGGCACGGCGCGTCCTGCCCGGTGGCGATCGCGGTGTCCTGCTCGGCCGACCGGCAGGCGCTCGGCAAGATCACCGCCGACGGCGTGTTCCTCGAGGAGCTCGACCGCGATCCCGCGAAGTACCTGCCCGACACCACCGACTCCCACCTCGATGCCGGCGACGTCGTGAAGATCGACCTGAACCGGCCGATGAGCGAGATCCTCGCCGAGCTGTCGAAGCACCCGGTCAAGACCCGGCTCTCGCTGACCGGTCCCCTCGTCGTCGCCCGCGACATCGCGCACGCGAAGATCCAGGAGCGGCTCGACGCGGGCGAGGAGATGCCGCAGTACCTCAAGGACCACGCTGTCTACTACGCCGGCCCGGCCAAGACCCCCGAGGGCTACGCCTCCGGCTCGTTCGGCCCGACCACCGCCGGCCGGATGGACTCGTACGTGGAGGCGTTCCAGGCCGCCGGCGGGTCGATGGTGATGCTCGCCAAGGGCAACCGCTCGGTGAAGGTGACCAACGCGTGCGCCGCGCACGGCGGCTTCTACCTCGGCTCCATCGGCGGCCCCGCCGCCCGGCTCGCCCAGGACTGCATCAAGCACGTCGAGGTGCTGGAGTACCCCGAGCTCGGCATGGAAGCGGTCTGGAAGATCGAGGTCGAGGACTTCCCCGCCTTCGTCGTCGTCGACGACAAGGGCAACGACTTCTTCGCCGAGACCCAGAAGCCGATCGCCCTGACCATCCGCTCCCGCTCCGCCGAGAAGGTCTGACCTCCCGTCGACCCGGGTCAAAGTTCCAGTCGAGCCGGGACAAAGTTCCGTCGAGCCGGGGCAAAGTCCCGTCGAGCCGGGCCAGAGTTCCGGCGAGCCGGGGCAAAGTTCCGCCGACCCGGGGTCGGCGTGCATATGACCCGGCTCGACCCGCATATGGCCCGGGTCAACGGTGAATATGACCCGGGTCGACGTGAACATGACCCGGGTCGGGGAGCATATGACCCGGGTCGGAGGGGAGAGGGCAGGCATGGAGTACGTCGAGATTGCGCGGGCCGAGTCGGAGCGCGGCGAGGTCGTGCTGCGCGAGCGCCGCGACCCGGAGGAGCCCACGGCGGCCCCGGTGCTGGAGCTGCGCGTGAACGGCGTGTTCGTGATGGACACGCACGAGACGTCCACCGAGCGGCAGCTCGCCGCGGCCGCGCTCGCGCAGGTCGAACGACCGCACTCGGTCATCATCGGCGGGCTCGGGCTGGGCTACACCCTGCACGAGGTGCTCGCCGACCATGCCGTCGAGCGGGTCGTGGTGGTGGAGATCGAGGACGCGCTGGTGCGGTGGATGCGGGACGGCACCATCCCGCACGGCCCGGCGCTGCTGGCCGACGAGCGGCTGCACCTCGTCGTCGCGGACATCCGGATGGCGATCACCGAGGCGACCCCCGCGTCGTACGACCTCGTGCTCCTCGACGTCGACAACGGGCCGGGCTACCTCGTCTACCAGGACAACGCGCCGCTGTACGAGAGGACGTTCATCGCCGAGGTGGCCAACGCACTGCGCCCCGGCGGTGCGCTCGTGGTCTGGTCGTCGGCCGAGTCGGCCGACCTGGCCGAAGCCATGGAGTCGGTCTTCGGTGCCGTCACCCCGATCCCCTACGACGTCACGCTGCTGCACCAAGGCGGCCGCGCGCGGGACGAGCGGTACTGGCTGTACCTGTCCCGCCGCTGACCGCTCGGTAGTCTCGGGGCCATGGACGGCTACCGCATCGAGCACGACAGCATGGGCGAGGTCCGGGTCCCGAAGGACGCGCTGTGGCGGGCGCAGACCCAGCGCGCCGTCGAGAACTTCCCGATCAGCGGCGCGGTCCTGGAGGCCGAGCACGTGCAGGCCATCGCCCGGGTGAAGGCCGCCGCCGCGAAGGTCAACGCGGAGCTCGGCGTCATCACCGACGAGCAGGCCAAGGCGATCCGGGCGGCCGCCGACGAGATCATCGGCGGCGAACACCTCGACCAGTTCCCGATCGACGTGTTCCAGACCGGGTCCGGCACCTCCTCGAACATGAACATGAACGAGGTGCTCGCTTCGCTCGCGGGCCGTGCCGGGGTCGACGTACACCCCAACGACCACGTCAACGCGAGCCAGTCCAGCAACGACACCTTCCCCACCTCGATCCACGTGGCGGCCGCGTCGGCCACCGTCGGCACGCTGGTGCCGGCGCTCGACCACCTCGCGGGCGCGCTGGAGGCCAAGGCCGAGGAGTTCGCCGACGTGGTGAAGTCCGGCCGCACGCACCTGATGGACGCGACCCCGGTGATGCTGGGCCAGGAGCTCGGCGGGTACGCCGCCGCGATGCGCCTCGGGATCGAGCGCCTCGAGGCGACCCTGCCCCGGGTGGCCGAGCTCCCCCTCGGCGGTACGGCGGTGGGCACCGGGATCAACACGCCGGAGGGCTTCGCGGCGCGGGTCATCGCCGAGCTCGCCGAGTCCACCGGGCTGCCGTTCACCGAGGCCCGCAACCACTTCGAGGCCCAGGGGGCCCGCGACGCGCTCGTCGAGCTGTCGGGTCAGCTGCGCACCATCGCGGTCGGCCTCACCAAGCTCTGCAACGACCTACGCTGGATGTCGTCCGGACCGCGCACCGGCCTGGCCGAGATCAACCTGCCCGACCTGCAGCCCGGGTCGAGCATCATGCCGGGCAAGGTCAACCCGGTGCTGCCCGAGGCGACGCTGATGGTCTGCGCGCAGGTGGTCGGCAACGACGCGGCGGTGACCATGGCCGGGGCGAGCGGCAGCTTCGAGCTCAACGTGATGATGCCGGTGCTGGCGCGCAACCTGCTCGAGTCGATCCGGCTGCTGTCCACGAGCAGCCGGCTGCTGGCGGACCGCTGCATCGCCGGGATCACGGCGAACGTCGAGCGGATGCGCACCTACGCCGAGTCCTCGCCGTCGGTGGTCACACCGCTGAACCGCTACATCGGCTACGAGAACGCCGCCAAGGTCGCCAAGAAGGCGCTGGCGGAGGAGAAGACCATCCGCGAGGTGGTCGTGGAGATGGGGTTCGTCGAGCGCGGCGACCTCACCGAGGAGCAGCTCGACCGGGCCCTGGACGTCGCCCGGATGACCCACCCGTAGGCGCCAGGCGGGGCCGGCTCAGTACCAGTTGTGGCCCTGCTTGAAGCTCCAGGCGCCGCACGGCGTTCCGTAGCTGTTCTTGATGTACTCCAGGCCCCACTTGATCTGGGTGGCCGCGTTGTTCTCCCAGTCCGGGCCGGCCGAGGCCATCTTGGCGCCGGGCAGCGCCTGCGGGATGCCGTAGGCGGACGAGGACGGGTTGTCGGCGTGGATGTTCCAGCCGCTCTCGCTCATGTACAGCGAGTCCAGGCAGGAGAACTGGTCCTCACCGAAGCCGAAGTCGGACAGCATCGCGCGGGCGATGGTGCGGGGGTCCTGGCTGGAGAGGTCCTCGGTCTCGGTGATCTGGCCGCCGGAGTCCTGGTTGAGCACCGCCTGCTTCACTGGATCGACCGAGGTGCGCCGGTCGGAGCGCGAGGGGGCAACGGTGCGCCCGGAGAGGTCGTCGGAGGAGACCTTCGTCTGGTCGGGGCCGTCGTGGCTGCGGTCGAGCGAGGCGGCGGCCAGCGCGGCGGAGGCGGCGTTGCCCGGGCCCTGGGCCTTCATCACGATGCCGGACGAGACGGCGATGCCGGTCGCGGCCACGGCCACCCCGGAGAACATCACCGACTTGCGGATGCCCTTCTTGAGGGCCGGCTCGCCGAGGGGGCCACGGTGCTTCGGGACGTACGAGTCACGTCGGGGCACAGGGGAACTCACAAACGTCGACAACTCAGGACGATGCCGCGCAAACCCCCTGAATCGCGCGGCGAAGACCTACCTTCGCAAGGATTGACAGCGAAGCGCAAACCAAACACCGGCGTGTGGGGCATGACGGCGCCCACACCGTGACCGATGGGACCGGTGTTACGCGTGTGGCGCTAGTTGCGCTTCAGCCACGCGGACGTGGCTGCGGGGAGTCGTCCTTCCGTGCCGAGATCGTCGCTCGTGAGGAGAATGTCGTACCCCTCGGGCAGGGGCGCATGCGTGCCCGTGACGTTCACCACGCAGGCGAAGCCGGGCCCCCGGGTGAACCCGAGCACCCCCTCGGGCAGGTCCAGCCAGGTCAGCTCGCCGTCGCCGAGCGCGGGCGTCTCCCGGCGCAGGCGCAGCGCCGCGCGGTAGAGCTCCAGCATCGAGCCCGGGTCCCCGGTCTCGGCCTCGGCGGTCAGCCCCGCCCAGTCTCCGGGCTGCGGCAGCCACGGCGCCGCGGCGCTGCCCTCCGGGCTGAAACCGTACGGCGGTGCGGACCCGGACCACGGCAGCGGGACCCGGCACCCGTCGCGGCCCCGGTCGGTGTGCCCGGCGCGCTCCCAGGTGGGGTCCTGGAGCACGTCGTCGGGCAGGTCCTCCACCTCGGGGAGGCCGAGCTCCTCGCCCTGGTAGACGTAGGCACCCCCGGGCAGGCCCAGGGTGAGCAGCACGGCCGCGCGGGCCCGGCGCCGGCCCAGGTCGAGGTCGGCGGGCAGGTCGAGCAGCTGCATCACGCTGCTGCCCGGCTCGCTGCGCTCTCGGGCGAACCGTGAGACGTGCCGGGCGACGTCGTGGTTCGACAGCACCCAGGTGGCCGGGGCGCCCACCGCGCCCTGCTCGGCGAGCGTCT
>Ga0308176_10002078_pt1 | contig 12542 bp, 17 predicted proteins | sample PhyCR2_3_FD_203890 | JGI IMG/M metagenome (GOLD analysis project Ga0308176, IMG submission 203890) | Soil microbial communities from UC Gill Tract Community Farm, Albany, California, United States - DLSLS.C.R2 | ecosystem: Environmental > Terrestrial > Soil > Agricultural land | place: USA... | reverse complement strand
AAATCGGGGGACACCGATGCTACCTCGACCGAGGTGAACGCAGGCTCGGCAAGGGCGCCACCGCTACTGGAGCAAGCATGCCCATGACCAGCGCCGGCATCCTGATGTACCGCGTGCACGAGGGCGTGGCGCAGGTCCTGCTCGCCCATCCAGGCGGTCCGTTCTGGCGCCGTCGCGACGACGGCGCGTGGATGCTGCCCAAGGGCGAGCTGCTGCCCGGTGAGAAGGCCGAGACAGCCGCGCGGCGCGAGTTCGGGGAAGAACTGGGCGCGCCGGCGGTCGGACCGCTGCATCCGCTCGGTCGGCTGCAGCAGCGGGGTGGTAAATGGGTCGAGGCGTTCGCACTGGAGGGCGATTTCGACCCGACTGCGCTGCGCAGCAATGTTTTCGAACTCGAATGGCCACCCCACAGCGGCCGGCGTGCGACTTTCCCTGAGATCGATCGGGTCGTCTGGTTCACCCTGGCGCAGGCGCGCGGGAAGATCCTGGCCAGCCAGGCAGAACTTCTCGGTCGACTGGAGGCCGGCCTGGAGCGCGGGTGGTAGGCGTCGGCCTTGCGGGTAACGCATGCCTGCAGGCGGTGCGCCCGCTCACGCCGCATCGCAGGGCCTGCCGGTTGAATGGAACTCATGGCCACGTTTGCGCAGACGCCAGTGCTCTTCTGCGACGCCATGCTGGCCAGCCTCGCCCGCTGGCTGCGTGCGGCAGGCCACGATACCGCGCTTGCGCCGGCCAGCGCCGCCGACCGGGCCATCCTCGACGCATGCCGCGCGGAGGGTCGCATGCTGGTCACGCGCGACCACCATCTGGCGGCCCACGCAGGCCAGTCCGTGCAGGTGGTGTTACTGACTGGCAACAGCCTCGACGCCCAGGCAATCGAGCTCACCGAACAGCTTGGCATCAACTGGACAAGGGCGCCGTTTACCCGCTGCCTGCTCGACAACACGCCACTGCAGGAGGCTACCTCGGAGCAGCGCGACCGGATTCCTGAGCAGTCCCGGGGCCTGCCCGGCCCCTTCCGCGGTTGCCCCTGTTGCGGCCGGGTCTACTGGCCCGGCAGCCACGTGCGCCGCATGCAGGCGCACCTTGAGCAGTGGCAGGCTTCTGCGCGACCGGCACCCGACCCGTGATCAGGCGACCACCACGCTCTCGCCCAGCTTTCCGGCGACGACGCAATTGCGTCCGGCGCGCTTGGCGCGGTACAGGGCCTGGTCGGCATCGATAAGCAGCTGGCGCAACTCGTAGCCGGACTCGCCGGTGTAAGCGACACCGAAGCTGCCCGACACCGGGATGCCCGGCTCGGCCTGGTCGCTGAGCGCCGCGATGGCACGGCGGATGGCTTCGGCGCGCTCGATGCCACCGTCCATCGTGCACTCGGGCAACAGGATGCCGAATTCCTCGCCGCCCAGGCGGCCGAACACATCGGTTGAGCGCATGTATTCCTGGCAGGCCAGCACCGCGCGCCGCAGCACCTGGTCGCCCATCGCGTGGCCGTAGGTGTCATTGGTCAGCTTGAAATGATCCAGGTCGATCAACACCAGGCAGGCGCCCCGCGAAGACCGCTGCGCATAGCGCAAGACCTGCTCGGCCTCGCTCATGAAGTGCTTGCGGTTGTAGATGCCGGTCAGGCTGTCGCACTGGGCCATGCGCATGAACTGCAGCTGCGAGCGCTTGAGCCGCAGCAGCCACAGGCCGACCGCCAGTAAACCAAGCAGCAGCACGACGATATACAGCCGGCTGGCCTCCACCGCCTTGCGATCCAGCGCCTGCTGCAATTGCAGAATCTGGTTCTGCCGCGCCAGCGAGTCGACCTCGGCCTTCTTCGCCTGCACCTGCTGCTTGACCATCTGGTAGGCCAGGGCCTTGGCGCTGACGTCGTCCAGATAGGCCTTGTCGGCGGCCATGTACTTCTCGTGGAACGACAACGCGCTCTGGTAACGCCCGGCCTTCAGGTCGGTCTTGTAGAGCAGCCGGTAAGCATCGATCAGCGGCTCGGTGTACTCGCCGCTGATGCTGGCGTCCACCGCCGCCAGTGCGTGCTGCCGGGCCCGGGCCGGGTCCCCGCGCAGGTCATAGGCCTGCGCCAGCTGGGCGTCGAACTGGGAAATCAGGTTGCGGTAGCCGTCACGGGTGACATCCGTGTAGTGGGCCTCCAGCAACCGGATGGCGTCCACGGCGCGGCCGTTGCCGAGGTAGTAGTGGGCCAGATCGCCGCGGATGCAGTTGGCGAAGAGTATCTCGCCGGCGCCGGTGCACTGGTTGATGCCGGCCAGGAAATCACGCTCGGGCGAAGCCAGCTTGCCCAGGTGGTATCCGGCGTGCAACACGAAGTAGTTGGCTTTGCACTGTCCGCCCGGCGTGCCCAGTTCATGCTTCATCCGGTTGGCGTAATCCGCCGTGAGATCGTACTGCCCTACGCCGCCGTACAGCTGCGCCGCCTCGGACTCGACCTGGAACCGCGCGGGCCGGTCGGTGACCCGCGGCAGCTGTTCGAGCAACTGGTCCAGGCGGGTGAAGGCCTCCTGGTAGCGATGTCCGAGCCCGAGCATGTTGACCGAGGTGGCACCGGCCCTGGCCCGCAGCGTGATATCGCCGGCGCCGTCCATGACCGACAGCGCCAGGTCGGTTGCCTTGGGATAGTCGCCGACGTAGGCGGCTTCCCACGCCTGCAGGTAACGCAGGTACCAGCGCTGGCCGTCCGGCAACCGGGCCGAGTCACGGTCGATCCGATCCAGTAAACGCGCGAACCTGGCGTTGTCGGTGGTCTTGATGCCGTCGGCCTGGCGCAGCAACGCCGCCGGATCGCTCGCCGGCGCCGGCGGCTCTGGAAACGCCATGCACGCCTGCGCGACCAGCAGCAACAGGCTGCCGATCGTCAGGAGGATTGGCCTCGGACGCATGGAAGCAGGTGGCGGGCGGCCGCCCATCGACGCCAGGGTCGATGGTTACGGGCGCACGTCCGGCAATTGCCTTTCGGCGCCGCCGTCGTCCTCGTCGGGAGCGTCTTCTTCCTCGGCGGGCACCTGCACGGCCATCAACGGGCCCTGTCCCAGCAGGCCGTAAAGGGCGTCACTGTCGCGCGCAACCAGCAGCGTCTTGAGCTCCGGATCCAGCGCCGAGCCGGCCACGAACTCGCGCAGCGCCTGCTCCGACCCATGAAGGGCACGCGCGTCCGCACCGACCTGCTCCAGAAAATCGATCACATCCATAGTGCCCCCAAGTGAGCCGTTAAGCCGGCTCGCAGTCACTTCACCCCAGTCGACACGGCCCACGACCGGCAAAACCGGGGAGCTCACCACCCGCCAATAATGGCCAATGGCCGGCCAGAAAACCACTCTATTTTCACGCCGGACGGCCATTCGTCAGGCGGACTGATGAAAGGGTCCAGCGGGCGCTGGCGCAAAGGTACACGGAAGGCGTGCAGTCGCCTTTCGGTGGCATGCGATCGCTGGCAACCCGCGTGGAACGTCATGCCAGCCGCTTTCCCAAGCGCGCCCGGACTGTGCTCTCACCCACGCTTCACAGCCGCCCGACGCCTCGCGTTATGCAATCGCGCCAACCCACCCGGACTCACTGCCATGCCCAACATCCTCGACACGCTCAAGAGCGAGCACGATCGCCTGCGCGAGCTGTTCGCCAAGATCACCAAGACCGCCGATTCAGAAGCGGACGCCCGCCACGACCTGCTCAAGCAGATCGAAGCGGTACTGATCCCGCACTCGAAGTGGGAGGAAACGGTGTTCTACCAGGCGTTCGAGGATCGTGCCGATCACGACCAGAAGCTGATCTATGCCGAGGCGATCCAGGAGCATCGTGCGGTGGAACTGGCGGTGCTGCCGGATATCCACGCCGCGGCTGTCGACTCACGGCAGTTTGCCGGTTCGGTGCAGGTCTGCGGCGAGCTGGTCAAGCATCACGCGCACGAGGAGGAGACCAAGATGTTCGACGCCGTGCGCCAGTTGTTCAGCGCCGAGGAACTGGCGGAGTTCGACCGCAAGTACGCCGCGTGGAAGGACTCCTCCGCCGCGGACGCGATCGAGGGCTACGCCAAGATGAAGACCTCGGCAGTGGCGATGATGCGCAATCCGGACTCACCGGCCTGAGCGCGCGGGCTCCGGGGCCGGCCGCACGCGGGAAGGCCCTGCCCGCGTGCCCGACCTGCGCCGCCGGCGCGGGTTGCCGCCCATGAGCGAAGGCTTCGAGGCCACCGAAGCGGCGGTCATTCAGGCGGTCCAGTGGCTGAAGCTGCTGATCGAGACGGTGGGCGCAGCTACGGTCGGTATCGGCATGTTGCTGGCGGTCTGGCAGTTCGCCCGGATGATCGCGTTACACGAGGCCAACGACTACAACGGCATCCGCCTGACCCTTCGGCAAACTGGGCGCGATCGCCGTGATCCGTACCGGCCTGAACTGGTTCCTCTCCCGGGAGATGGTGGAGGAGCGCGAAACTCAGGCTACCGTCGCCCGCGCCGGCATGTCGCCATGATGGGCTCGGGCGCGTCGGGTCCGCCATGAGCGACCTGGTCGATGCCCTGCAATGGCCGGCCATGGCGATCACGCTGGTGGCCGCCTGGCTGGTCGGCTCGCTGTCGCGACGTAAACGCACCTGGGGCTTCTGGTGCTTCGTGCTGAGCAACGTGCTGTGGGTAGCCTGGGGCTGGCATGACCATGCCTGGGCGCTGATCGGCCTGCAGCTGGGGTTGTTCCTGTCCAACCTGCGAGGCGTGTCCAAGAACGATGACGCCCCTTCGGAGCAGGCGAACTCGTAGGAGCCCGCTGGCGGGCGATGCTTTTTTTGGTGGCGCGTATCAAAAACATCGCCCGCCAGCGGGCTCCTGCAGGGGACCCGATTGGTCGGGTCAGCTGGCGATCATCGGTCAGGTGCGTTGGCGCCGCCGCAGCAACCACAGCGCCAGCGCCGCACCGGCGACGCCGAACGCGGCGGTGCGTGCCCGCGGCGAGCGGCGCACGTCGTCCAGCAGGCCTTCGCCCACGTTCACGCGGTCGGCCATCAGTAACAGCATCCAATGGCGCAGGTCGCTTTCACTGTGCCGGAATGCGCGTCGGCGGATCCAGCCACTCAGGCCACGGGGCGGCGCGCTGGTACCGAACACCGGCGTAAGGCCTGGCCGTTCGATGGAGTGAAGCACTTCGACCGTCTGCGGTTGTTGCGCGGGACGATCCCAATGCACGCCTTCGAGCCGCGGCGGCGTGCGCTCCATCGGCACGGCGGGCCGCTTGGCGGGGTCGAGGTCCACGCCCCAGTCGGGAATGTGCGAATGATCGATCGCCTGGTTCATGGCCGTGGCCTTCAGTGCAATTGGGCGGAGGCCGGCTTGGCCACCGGCGTGGGGGTGTCGATGCGGCCGGCGTGCGGCGGGATCAGCACGGTCTTGATGCAACCGTCCTGCTTGGCCGAGAAGCGGTGGTAGGCCTCGTCGACCTCCTCCAGCGGCACGCGGTGCGTGATCAGCTCGCGCGGCTTGAGTCGGCCGGCGCGGATGTGTTCGATCAGGTGCGGCAGGTGGCGCTTGACGCTGGCCTGGTTCATGCGAAGGGTCAGGCCCTTGTTCATCGCGCTACCGATCGGCACCGCGTTGAAGGTGGGCCCGTATACGCCCACGATCGACACGTTGCCGCCGCGGCGCGTCGAGTTGATTGCCCAGTGCAGCGCGGTGGCGGCGCCGGCCTGCAGCTTCATCTTCACGCCGGTGAGGGTCTGCATGAAGTTGCCGTCGGCCTCGCAGCCAACCGCATCGATGCACACGTCGGCGCCCTGCCAGTCCGTCATCTTCTTGATGTGCAGGGCGATGTCTTCGACCTCGCGGAAATCGACCGTCTCGGCTTGGGCAAAGCGGCGCGCGAAATCCAGCCGGTAGTCGACCTGGTCGACCACGATCACCCGTCCGGCGCCCATCAGCCAGGCGCAGCGCGCGGCCATCAGGCCGATCGGACCGGCACCGAATACCACCACGGTGTCGTTCTCGTGGATGTCACCCATCTCGGCGGCCTGGTAGCCGGTCGGCACCACGTCGGTGAGCAGCACGGCGTCTTCGATGTGGATATCCGAAGGGATTACGGTCGGGCCGATGTCGGCAAACGGTACGCGCACGTACTCGGCCTGGCCGCCGTTGTAGCCGCCAGCGGTGTGCGAATAACCGTAGGCACCGCCGACCGCGGTCGCTTCGGGATTGACGTTCTCGCAGTTGCCATAAAGCTCGCGCGAGCACGATGCACAGGTACCGCAGAACACGTTGAATGGCACCAGCACGTGGTCACCGACCTTGAGGTTGCGCACGTTGTTGCCGACCTCTTCGACAATGCCGGTGAACTCGTGGCCGAAGATCGAACCGACCCGCGTGTCCGGTACCAGCCCGTGGTAGAGGTGCAGATCCGAACCACAGATGCAGGCGCGCGTGACCCGCACGATCGTGTCGTCGGGATGCTCGATGACCGGTTCGGGCACCTGGGCGGCACGCACCCGGTAGGGGCGGCGGTACGTGGTGGCAAGCATGGGATCTCCTTCCGCGGGCGGCGCGTCTGTCGATGCGCGGGAAAACTAGTCGCGGGCATGTCGTCGGCACGGGAAGAGCCCACGATGCGCCCATGCAGGAGCGCTGGGCGTCCCACCAGGCGGCAGGCGGCTGTGCGGAATCCTTGCGTGCCTGTCACCGCCACTGAACGCCGGGCGACCTATAAAGGGACGGGCCTGCACCTGGCAGGCTTGGAGGAGCAGCCCATGAACGACAATCGCATCCAAGGCACCAAGCACGAGATCAAGGGCGCCGTGAAAGAAGGCGTCGGCAAGCTGACCGGCGATACCTCGCAGGAGGTTTCCGGCAACGTCGAGAAGAACGCGGGCAAGGTGCAGAACGAGGCCGGCAAGGTCCAGGACGATATCGAGGACACGGACGACTGATCACTGCGCGCCCGAGCCGGGCCGGACGCACTTCCGGCCCGGAGGCCGAGGCGGCAGGATCCTTCCGGCGGCGATAACAATCGCCGCACGCGCCGATCACCCATCCGCGCGAAAGATGCCGGCATGGTCCCTCGGCCATGCCGGACGGGGCCGCCCACCGGGAGGCTCCCATGAAAACCCGCTGCGTCTTCAGCACCCCCGACCTCGCCACCGCGCGCGCCGCGATGGCAGCGGCCCGACAGGGCGGCATTCCCGATGACGACATCTCGCTGATCGCCCGCGAGGACATCGAACTGCAACAGATCCCCGATCACCTGATGACCGGCCGCACGGACTTCTATCCGGCGGCCGCCCGTGGCGTGGCCTGCGGTGGCGGCAGCGGCGTGCTGCTGGGCCTGATCGCGATGGTGGTGCCGCCGCTGGGCGTCACGCTCGCCGGCGCGACCGCGATCGCACTGGCCGGCGCAGCGGTCGGCTGCTGGACTGGTGCGCTGATCGGCACCGATGTGCCCGACTCGGTGCACCGCAAGTTCAAACGCGAGATCGACGACGGCCGGATCCTGGTCGTACTCGATGCCTCCAAGGAACGCCTCACCGCCGCCTGCCCCGCGGTGCTGGCCAGCGGCGCGCAGCACCTGCCCCTGCACGCGCATCCGGAGGTGCCAGGGCTGGCCGCCTAGCGTTCGCTCCGCGAGCCGCGCTCAGGCGCGGTGGTACGGATGGCCGGACAGCAGCGTGGTGGCGCGATAAAGCTGCTCGGCCAGCACCAGCCGCACCAGCATGTGCGGCAGCGTGAGCGGACCGAGCGACCAGCGCTGGTCGGCGCGCGCGAGCACATCGGGCGCATGGCCGTCGGGGCCACCGATCAGGAAGGCGATGTCACGGCCGGCCATGCGCCAGCCGGCCAGTTGTCCAGCCAGCTCCTCGCTGGACCAGGTCTTGCCGCGACCGTCCAGGGCGATCACGTGGGTGTCGCGGGAGAGTGAGGCGAGTATCGCTGCGCCTTCGTCTTGCGTGGCACGGGCGTCGTCACGCCCTTTGCCGCGGGCGCCGGGCTTCAGCTCGACCAGTTCCAGCGGCAGGTCGTGCGACAGCCGCTTGCGGTATTCGGCGAAGCCCTCGGCCACCCAGCCGGGCATGCGCTCGCCAATGGCGATCAGGCGCGCGCGCATATCAAGAGAGCCGCGCGGCGCGCTGCGCCACGTTGGCCGCCAGGATGTTCACCGGGCGGCGCTCCTTGAAAAACGCTTGGCAGGTGACGACATCGCAAAACCAACTCCTCACCCAAGCGCGGTCTCCGAAGAGAGCGGGCACAGGGCTCAACCGGCGCTGGCCGCATCCATGCCGGAGTCGCGGTCGCCGACCGTCCACAGCCGCTCCAGGCCGTAGAACTCGCGGATGCGCGGCAGCATCACGTGGACGATCACGTCGCCCAGGTCGACCAGTACCCACTCGCCTTCCTGCTCGCCTTCGACGCCCAGCGGCATGACGCCGGCCTTCTTGGCGAACTTGACTACTTCATCGGCAATGGATTTGACGTGGCGCGCCGAAGTGCCCGAGGCGATCACCAGCAGGTCAGCGATGGAGGTCTTGCCGCGGACGTCGATCTCGCGGATGTCCTTGGCCTTGAGCTCTTCCAGCGCATCGAGCACGTGCTTGCGCAAGCTGGTGACGTCGACGGATTTCCTGGCGGCGATGGAAGGCTGGCTACGGGGGGACGTACTCAAGTGGAAGTGCCTCGGGGCGTGCGTAAGGCGCGGAATGGCGCCAAGCCAGTATAACCGGCCCGGCTCCATGCAACGTCAAGCGAGCGTGCAGCGAGCTGCGGCGTGTTCCTCCATCAGCGTCCGCACCAATGCCGCGGCCGGCATCGGGCGCACCCGCACAGCCGCCTGCCCGCACCATTCGGAGAGCAAATCGCCGCGTCCGGCCGCCGCTGCGGCGCGCCGCAACGGTGCGGTCAGCGCGTTCAGGACCGGATAGGGCGGCAGTTCATCGGCAAACGGCTGCATGGCTTCCACGAAGCGGTTGCGCAGCCCGCGCGCAGCGCGCCCGGAGAAGCTGTAGATGGTGCCGACGCGGTGGTCGAAGGCCTGCGGCAGGTCGTGCTTCCAGGCTTCGGCGGCGGCCGACTCCGGGCAGGCGAGGAAGGCCGTGCCGAGCTGGCTGGCGTCGGCGCCGAGCATTTGCGCGGCGAGCATGCCGCGACCGTCCATGATCGCGCCGGCGGCAATCACCGGGATGTCCACCGCCGCCACGGTGAGCGGCAACAGTGCGAACAGGCCGACCATCGCCTCGTCTGGCGCGTGCAGGAAGGTGCCGCGATGGCCGCCCGCCTCGGCGCCCTGCACGCACACCGCGTCCGCGCCGCACTCGGCCCAGGCGCGCGCCTCGGCCACACTGGTGGCGGTACCGACCACGCGGATCCCGAGCGCCTGCAGTTCGCGCACTTGTGCGTGGCCGAGCAGGTCGAAAGCGAAGCTCGCCACCGCCGGGCGCGCCTCGCGCAGCGCAGCGAGCTGATCGGAGAAGCGCGGCGCCCAGCGCGCGGGACGCTCGGTGCGCACGGTCAGACCTTCGCTTTCCATCAGCGCGTCGAGCCGCCGGCGGATCGAGTCCACCCGCGCCTCGTCCACCTCGAACGCATCCGGCAACACGAACAGGTTGATCGCGAACGGCCGGTCGGTGGCGGCGCGGATCTGCGCGGCCTGCTCCAACAGCGCCGGCGGCTCCAGGTAGCTGGCGCCGAGCGATCCCAGCCCGCCGGCTCCGCTCACCGCGGCGACCAGCGCCGGCGTGTTGGAGCCGGCCATCGGCGCCTGGATCAGCGGATGTTCGACGCCCAGCGAACGAAGGAAGGCGGACATGGCTCGGCTCCTTGGTGGCAAGCCGCCATTGTCGCGCCGATCAGCGCTCGCGGCAGGCCTACTCGCCGGCCAGCGCCTGCATGCGCTCGACCGTCTGCTCCAGCGCTGGTGCCGTTGGCGTCCCGCGCTGGATGAACAGGTCGGCGAGCAGGCGGTAGTAGGTCAGCGTGCCGTCGCGGCCGCCGTTGAAGCGGTCGAACACCTGCCGGCCGACCCGCGGGTTTTCCAGGTCGCCGATGATGGCGCGCGCGTTGTGCAGCTTGTCGCAACCGGACACCAGCAGGGTGTCGTCCGCGGCGCCGGCCAGGTGGGCCAGGTAGGTCTGCTTGCGCTTGAACCAGTCCCGCCGCCTGGCCTCGGGATCGGCCGCCTGCGCCTTGGCCTCGGCGGCGCCATCCGTGCAGCCGCGCACGATGGCCAGCACACGCGCGCCAAAGCGCTCGCCGATGGCGGCGGCGTGTGCTTCGCCGCAATCCTCGATGACGTCGTGCAGCAGTCCGGCGATCGCCTGGTCCTCATCGCCTCCGTGCTCGAGCACCAGGCTGGCCACGCCCAGCAGGTGCTGGAGGTAGGGAATGGTGGTGCGTTTGCGGAACTGCCCGGCATGGGCGATGCGTGCGTAGTCCACGGCGGCGGTGAAGCGTTCGCTGAGCATGGTGGGTCCTCCCTGGTGATGCCCGCCAGCGTGCCCGTTGCACGTCTCAGTGGACGCGACGCCACTGCGGCGACAGCAGCCGCCCGCCCAACGCGGCATTGGCCGCCACCACCACCGCGACGGCCACCGCATGCATCAGCAGATCGGTCGCCGCCGCGTCGAAGGCGTGGCAGATCTCCAGCAGGCTGGCCGAGGCGGCGGCGCTGGCCAGCCCCACCAGCACCGCGGTGAGCACCGGCCGTAGCGGACAGGCGCGGCGCAGCAGACCGATCAGCAGCGCCGACAGCGGCAGCGAAAAACCGATGATGAAGAACAGGCAATCGCCCGCCTCGTGCGCGCTGGCGATGTGCGTGGCCGGCGCGACCCAGCTGCGCAGGCAGCCCAGCCCGCTGGCGCCGATCCACAACAAAGCGGGCGCCAACGGCAACCACGCCCAGGCGGTGCGGCGGCCGGGCACGCCCAGCGCGAAAGCCGCCCAGGCCGCGGCGACCGCGGTGAGCGCCGCGCCCAGGCCGGCCCAGCCCAGATCCGGCGCGCCCGCCCAGCGCGCGAGCATCGACGCGCTGCCGTAGCGAGCAAACAGGACAACCGCGATCAGCGCCACCGCGCACAACCAGGCCAGCGTGCGCTGCCATGGCGGACGCAACCGACGCACCGGCGCCAGCTCGGCGCCGAGTGTGGCGATCAGGCGGTCATGGGCGTGCAGGTCCGCCATCGGTCTAGTCGTCTCCATGAATGCGGCCGCGCAACGCTTTCAGCGCGCGATGCAGGTTCACCTTGAGCGCGCCGGTGCTGCGGCCCGTACGAGCCGACGCCTCCTCCAGCGACAGTTCCTTCAGGCCGAGCTGTTCAACCGCCTCGCGCTGGCCGGGCGGCAGCTGGGAGACGGCGGCGCGCAGCCGCTGCGCCTGCTGCGCGCGCTCGCTCGCGGCGCTGGCGTCCTGTTCGTCCGGGTGGCCCACCACCGCGTCGTCATCGCCGATCTCGCGATGTGCCTGCCGGCCGCCGCGACGCAGGCCGTCGATCGCGCGACGCCCGGCCAGCGCCGCCAGCCAGGCGTCGTAAGAGCGCGCCGGGTCGTACGTGTGGCGCACGCGATGGACGGTGAGCAGGGTTTCCTGCACCACGTCGTCGAGGTGGTCGTGCCTGACCCCATGCCGGCGTGCGACCGCGCGCACCAGCGCGACCGAATCGGCCAGCACGCGCTCGTAGGCGCGCCGGTCGCCCGCCTGGGCAGCCGCCATCCACGCCGCGCGGCGGCGCTCGGGAGTGTCGCTGGCAGGTTCGGCTGGCACGACGCGGTGGATGCTCACCCGGGTGGGAAAGCATGCATCTGGAACCATCAGGCCGGTGGCGGTCAAGTCCGGCATGGGCGCAGGGGACAGGTCATGTGGTGGGTTCGCCGCATCCGGCGGCGGGGTTACGTCGTACAGGTCTGGTAGGGGGATCTCGCAAGGCTTCCCCCTCCGCCTGTCCGCACCTTTTCCCGTGGGACGGGGGAAGGCCCGATTGGCTGCGTCCCGCTTGGCCTTTCAACCCTGTGAGATTCAACATCCGGACTGATCCTTCCTTCGTTGCACGGGGGAAGCTGCCCGGAGGGCGGATGGGGGCGCTCTTCGAGCGCCACTCGCCCACCCTGTAACCCATCACCCCATCCCATCGAATACCCGACCACACTCCCGCGGAAACCTGCCTCATGTTGCTGCTGATCCTCGCCTACCTGGGCGGCGTCCTGACCATCCTCAGCCCATGCATCCTGCCGGTGCTGCCGTTCGTGTTTGCCCGCGCCGACCGGCCGTTCGCGCGCAACGGCCTGCCGATGCTGCTGGGCATGGCGCTGACCTTCGCGCTGGTCGCAACACTGGCGGCGTTCGGCGGCGGCTGGGCGATCCGCGCCAATCAATACGGCCGTGCCATTGCGTTGGTGGTGCTGGCGTTCCTCGGCCTGACCCTGCTCTCGACCCGGCTGGCCGAATGGCTGACGCGGCCGTTCGTGGCCCTGGGCAACCGCCTTTCGCAGCGTTCGGATGATGAGGGCTCGGTGTGGTCCGCCGCCGGCCTGGGAATCGCCACCGGCTTGCTGTGGGCGCCCTGCGCGGGG
>Ga0308176_10002077_pt1 | contig 12543 bp, 10 predicted proteins | sample PhyCR2_3_FD_203890 | JGI IMG/M metagenome (GOLD analysis project Ga0308176, IMG submission 203890) | Soil microbial communities from UC Gill Tract Community Farm, Albany, California, United States - DLSLS.C.R2 | ecosystem: Environmental > Terrestrial > Soil > Agricultural land | place: USA... | reverse complement strand
CCGGGAACGACAGCTCCTGGGCGCCGATGGCGTCCATCTCCTCGCGGATGATGTTCTCGATGCGGCGCAGCACCCGCAGGCCCAGCGGCAACCAGGTGTAGATGCCGGGGGCGGCGCGGCGGATGTAGCCCGCCCGGACGAGGAGCCGGTGGCTCGGCACCTCGGCGTCCGCGGGGTCCTCTCGCAGGGTCCGCACGAACAGGCTCGACATCCGGGAGATCATGGGCAGCAGGCTACTTGTGGCCGAGGGGCGAGTGCGAACCAGTTCCGTGTGGACTGCAACCCCGCGGCGGGTCGCTGCGTCCTCGTCGTGTCACCGGGAACCACCCGGTCCGGACCCGGGAGCCAACCATGAAGCTCACCACCATCGCCGCCTCCGCGGCCGCGACCCTCGCCCTCCTCGTCGGAGCCGCCGCCCCCGCGTCCGCGGTCCCGGTGACCGTGCTCAGGCCGGCCCAGCTCGAGCGTGGCCCGGACGTCGCCATCCCCCACCTCGAGGGCCACACCGTCGTGGACGGTGACACCCGCATCAGGGTGCGCGCCGGACAGGTCCGCCTGCTCGGCACCTCGGGGAACGACTACGTCGTGGGCACCAGCAACGCCGACGGGTCCGGGCGGTATCGGGTGGTGCGGCTGACGCCTTCGGGCGACCGCACCGTGGTCCTGCGGGACGTGCCGATCTGGGAGCTGGTGCTCTCCGGCGACGGCACCCGGATCGCCTACGCCCAGCAGTCCCGCCCGAGCACCCGGATCCGGGTGTACGACGCGGCCGGCGGTGCCGTCCGGGCCGACCGACGGTTCCGCGGCGTGGTCTCCGTGCTCGACTTCGACGAGCAGCGGATGGTGCTGGGGGGCTGGGGACCCAACCGCACGTTCTGGTGGAACGCCGGCAGCGACGCCACGAGGCGGATCAACGGCCGGACCGGCTACGCGGCCGACATCGGCGCGGACCGGGTCGCGTCGTACACCAGGGACCCCTACCGCGGTGGCTGCTCAGTGGTGACCACCCTCGGCAGCCGCGAGCGGCTGTGGGGGTCCTGCACGCAGCGCGTCGCGACCTTCGCGCCGCGCGGCACCCGGATGGCCACCATCCACATCCTGACCGACGGCCTCGGCCCGAGGGACGTGCTGCTGCGCAAGCCCCGCGGCACGGTGCTGGCGCACTACTCGGCGCAGTGGTTCGGTGCGCTCGACTGGGAGTCCGACCGGAAGCTGCTGCTCGACACCAACGGCACCGAGAAGTCCGCCACCGTGCGGTGCGTGGTGGCCGACTGCGAGCGTGCCTCGGACCTGCGGCCGGTCCCGAACCTCCGCGTCGCGGCCAGCTGACGTGGTCGAGCGCGCCGGCCCCGGCGACGTCGGTCAGAACATGACCGTGGCGAAGCGGGCGGTCTCGCGGAACCCGACCCTCTCGTAGGCCTTGCGGGCCGAGGTGTTCCACTCGTTGACGTAGAGGGAGACCACCGGCGCGACCTCGCGTCGTACCAGCTCCACGACGGCGGCCATCCCGGCCGTGGCCAGGCCCTCGCCGCGGCGATCGGGGGGTACCCAGACACCCTGCACCTGGGCGGCGTGCGGCGAGGCGCAGGCCACCTCCGCCTTGAACACGAGCCGGTCCCCGTCGAACCGCGCGTAGGACCAGCCCCGGTTGACCAGCTGGGTCACGCGGGCGCGGTAGAGCTCGGCTCCCCCGCCGTGCTCGGGCGAGATGCCGACCTCCTCGGTGTACATCGCGACGCACGCGGGGTACAGCTCGTCCATGTCCTGGCGGGTGGTGCGGCGCACCAGCGGGTCCGGGGCGACCTCAGGCGGCCCGGCGATCTCCAGGTGCGGCTGGTTCCAGCGGATCTCACGGGGCGTCCCCCAGCCGCGGGCGACACCGTTCCAGAAGGTCCGTACGGCGTCCTGGGGCCCGACGATCGTCGACACGGTCCGCCCGCGCGTGAGTGCCCGCTCGGCGAACGCCCGGGCGTCGTCCTCGCCGGCCTCCACCGGCACCAGGTTGGCGCCCACGTGGCAGGCCGCGACGAGCTGCCCGGCGTCGAAGCGCCCCCACATCTCCCCGCCGAGCCAGCGCGGCTCGAGGGTGGTGGTACGGGCCCGGTAGTCGACGAACACGTTCACCACCGGATCGCGTCCGGCAAGCGCCAGGAACGCGTCGAGATCGGGCGGCCCCAGGGGGCGCACCCCGTGGCGGGTCGTGAGCACGAGGGGAGCCTACGCGGCCCGGGGCCGCGTCGGGACCAGCTGCTGTGCAGTCCCGCCCGCCGGCGGGGCCGAAGCTCCAGGAGCCCGCGACTGTGGAAGTCCCGTGATGGGGATCACACCGACCGGTACCCTCGACGCGTGAAGAGCCCCCACGAGGGAGACGAGCCGGCGGCGAGGCTGCGCCGGCTGCTGCGCGCCCAGGGCAGCATCACCGGCGTCCTGGACCAGCAGGCGGTGCTGCACCGGATCATCGTGGCCGCGTGCGAGCTGGTCGACGCGCCGTTCGGCGCCCTGGGTGTCATCGCTCCCGACGGGGCCGGCCTCGAGCAGTTCATCCACGTCGGCATGGACGACCCCACCGTGGCGACGATCGGGAGGCTCCCCGAGGGCAAGGGACTCCTGGGCGCACTCATCGACGACCCCCGGCCGATCCGTCTCGAGGACCTCGGCACCGACCCCCGCTCGATCGGCTTCCCCGACGGTCACCCGCCGATGCGGGGGTTCCTCGGCGTGCCCGTCCGGGTGCGCGACCAGGTGTTCGGCGCGCTCTACCTCACCACCCTGGTGCCGCGCGGGTTCAGCGCCGAGGACGAGGAGCTGATCTCGTCGCTGGCCGGCACCGCCGGGACCGCCATCGAGAACGCGCGCCTGTTCGAGACCGCCCGCCGTCGCCAGAGCTGGTTGCAGGTCTCGACCGACACGACCCTGCAGATGTTGACCGGCTCGCCCGACGAGGTGTTCACCGCGATCGGGCACAGCGTCAAGGAGATGGCGGGAGCCGACATCGTCACGGTGGTGCAGCCCAGTGACGACGGGGAGCGGCTGATCGTGGAGGTCGCCGTCGGGGTCGGCAACCAGGAGCTCCGGGCCTCGTCGTACCCGCTGGAGAACACCCTCAGCAAGCACGTCCTCGAGACCGGCCTGCCGCTCGTCGTCGACATCGCCCACGACACCCTCCCGATGCTGGGCAGCGTCTACCTCTCCTCCGTGGTCCCCGTGGGCCCGGTCATGGTGCTGCCCCTCGTGGGCGCGACGACGAACCGTGGCGCGCTCGTCGTGGGCCGGCTCCAGGGCCGGCCGCGCTTCACCGAGGACGAGGTGGAGATGGCCACCGCCTTCGCCAACCACGCCTCCATCGCCATCGAGCTGGTCGAGACGCGCCGCGACCAGCAGCGCATGGTGCTGCTGGAGGACCGCGCCCGGATCGCGCGCGACCTGCACGACCACGTCATCCAGCAGCTCTTCGCGGCCGGCATGGGCATCCAGGGGGTGGCGGCCGGGCTCGACGACCAACGCGCCGACCAGCTCGAGGAGGTCGTCGGACGGGTCGACGAGGCGATCCGGCAGATCCGCTCCTCGATCTTCCAGCTCACCCCGCACCGCTTCGGTGGTCACCTGCGCACGGCCGTCATGGACGTGGTCGACGAGGTGGCCCCGGTGCTGGGGTTCTCGCCGGAGGTGAGCTTCAGCGGCCCGGTCGACATCCTCAGCGACCCCGAGCTGACCGGCGACGTCGCCGCCGTCGTGCGGGAAGGGCTGACCAACGTCGCGCGGCACGCCCGGGCCGGCCGGGTCCAGGTCAGGGTGTCGGGGAGCGCCGACCAGATGACGGTCTGCGTGACCGACGACGGCGTCGGTCTCGGGGAGGGCGGGCGGCGCAGCGGGCTGACCAACATCCGGCGTCGCGCCGAGCACCGGTCGGGCTCGTTCATCATCGAGGACTGCGCGCCCGGCACGCGGATCACCTGGACCGCCTCAGTCGTCTGATCCCGGGTGGCCGGGCACCACGGCCACCGAGCACACGGCGTGCTCGACCACCGCGCGACGGGTCCCGCCGAACCCCCACGGCCCCGGGCCGTGTCGCGGTTTGCTGCCGACCACGACCATGCTCGCCCCCTCGGAGACCCGGGTCAGGTGGCCGGTGGCCGAGCCGCGCCTGAGCTCGGTGTCGACCCGGACGTCCGGGTACTCCTTGGCCAGCCTGGCCACCGACTCCTCCAGCGCTCGACGCTCGGGGCAGTCGCCCTCCACCGGGCCCTCATGGGCACGGTGCAGCCCGCCCACCTCGATCGGCAGGCAGCGTACGACGGTGAGCCGGGCGTGCCGCGCCCCCGCCTGCGCGAACGCGAACGTCATCGCGGCCTCGGCGACGGGGGTGCCGTCCGTGCCCGCCACGATCCAGCGCCGGTCCACGGTCTCCCCCGACGCGTCCAGCTCGGCCCGGACCACCACCACCGGGCAGGGGGCGTGGTGCGAGACCCACAGGCTCACCGACCCGAGCAGCAGGTGCCTCATCGTGCCCCTCCCCCGCGAGGCCACCACGAGCAGCGCTGCGGACCGGGCGGACTCGGCGAGCGCCTCCCTCGGGTCCAGCGTGCTCCAGACCAGGGTCACCGGCAGCTCCGGTGCCTGCTCGCGGGCCAGGTGCCTCGCCCGGTGCAGCACCTCCTCGGCCGCCTTGTCCAGCGCGTCGGAGAGGTCGATGCCCGGGAACGTCGCCCCGACGCCCGAGTAGACCACCGGGCGCGGGTCGTAGGAGTGCACGATGCACAGCGGACGCTGCTCGAGCTCGGCCTCACGAACCGCCCACCGCAGCGCGACCAGGCTCGCGTCCGAGTCGTCGACGCCGACGGTGACCGCGTCGGCCGGGACCTCACCTGTCATGCACCCCAGCGTCGAGGACCACGCCCGACCCAGGCAGCGGCGTACGACACCTCGGCGGCGGACCAAAGGCCCTGGGTGGGAGCGCTTCTAGGAGACGCTGACCTGCGCGCCTGCTCCGTCGACGGAGTCCATGCCCTCGGCGATCCGCATGGCCTCCTCGATCAGGGTCTCGACGATCTTCGACTCGGGAACGGTCTTGATCACCTCGCCCTTGACGAAGATCTGGCCCTTGCCGTTCCCGGAGGCGACGCCGAGGTCGGCCTCGCGGGCCTCGCCCGGGCCGTTCACGACGCAGCCCATGACCGCGACGCGCAGCGGGACCTCGAGCCCCTCGAGGCCCGCGGTCACCTCGTCGGCGAGCTTGTAGACGTCGACCTGGGCGCGGCCGCAGGAGGGGCAGGAGACGATCTCGAGGCGGCGCGGGCGGAGGTTGAGCGACTCCAGGATCTGGAGTCCGACCTTGACCTCCTCGACCGGCGGCGCGGACAGCGAGACGCGGATCGTGTCGCCGATGCCCTTGCTGAGCAGGGCGCCGAAGGCGGTCGCCGACTTGATCGTGCCCTGGAACGCCGGCCCGGCCTCGGTGACGCCGAGGTGCAGCGGCCAGTCGCCCCGTTCGGCCAGCATCTCGTAGGCACGCACCATGACGACCGGGTCGTTGTGCTTGACGGAGATCTTGAAGTCGTGGAAGTCGTGCTCCTCGAAGAGGCCGGCCTCCCAGACCGCCGACTCGACCAGCGCCTCCGGAGTGGCCTTGCCGTACTTCTCGAGCAGCCGCTTGTCCAGCGAGCCGGCGTTGACGCCGATCCGGATGCTGGTGCCGCGGTCCTTGGCGGCCGCCGCGATCTCCTTGACCTGGTCGTCGAACTGGCGGATGTTGCCGGGATTCACCCGCACCGCGGCACACCCGGCGTCGATCGCCGCGAAGACGTACTTGGGCTGGAAGTGGATGTCGGCGATCACCGGGATCTGCGAGTGCTGCGCGATCTCCGGGAGCGCGTCGGCGTCGTCCTGGCTGGGGCAGGCCACGCGCACGATGTCGCAGCCCGACGCCGTCAGCTCCGCGATCTGCTGGAGGGTCTTGTTCACGTCGGCGGTCAGCGTCGTCGTCATCGACTGGACCGAGATCGGCGACTCACTGCCGACGCCGACCTTGCCGACCTTGATCTGGCGGGTCGGACGGCGGGGGGCGAGCACCGGCGGCGGCGCGGCGGGCATGCCCAGGCTGATCTCGGTCATGGCTTCAGGTTACTGGTGGTCTCGACAGGCTCGACCACCGACGGCTGGGCCTGCGTCATGAGTCGATGTGGAGCGGGACGACGAGGTCCCCGACGATCAGCACCAGGCCCATCACCAGCAGGCAGGCGGCGACGCCGTACGCGATCGGCAGCAGCTTCGCCACGTCGACGTACCCGGGGTCCGGGCGTCCGCGCAACCGGGCGAGGGCCCGGCGGACCGCCTCCCACAGGGCACCGGCGATGTGCCCGCCGTCGAGCGGCAGCAGCGGCAGGAAGTTGAACATGCCGATGAAGAAGTTGAAGCCGGCGACGAGCATCAGCAGGAACACGGCCTTGTCGACCAGCGGGAAGCCCTGTTCGGAGACCGTCTCACCGGCGAGGCGGCCGCCGCCGACGATGCTGACCGGGCTGTCGATCGCCCGCTGCTTGACCCCGGCGATGGCCTCGGCCACGCCCCACACCTTGACCGGGAGCGTGCCGAGCGCCTTGACCGTGTCGACGGTCATCGTGCCCATCTGGTCGAGGGTGTAGACCGGCCCGCCGGAGCCGTACGACGAGATCGGCGTGAAGCCCAGGAAGCCGACCGGCTTCAGCGTCTGGTCGGTCGCCGACGTGGGCCGCGGGGTCACCATCGTGTTGGTGGTGAGCACCTGGGTCCGGCCGTCGCGCTCGACGGTGATCTGCGCGGTGCCCGCGGCGTTGCCGCGGATGAGGTCCTGGAGCTGCTGCCACTCGGTGATGCGGGTGCCGTTGAAGGCGACGATGCGGTCACCCTTCCGCAGCCCGGCCTTGACCGCGGGGCTGACCGGGTCCTTGTCGGTGCAGACGCGGCCGGACTCGGCGGCCGGGACCACGCAGGCCTCGACCCGGTCGACCACCGGCGAGATCCGGACGTCACTGGGGTTGCCGTAGGTGGAGAAGACGGCGGTGAAGATGCCGAAGGCGATCAGGATGTTCACCGTCGGGCCGCCGGCCATGACGATGACCTTCTTCCACCACGGCATCCGGTAGAAGAGGCGGTCGGAGTCCTCGGGCCGGATCGTCTCCCACTCGGCCGCACGGGCGTCGGAGATCAGCTGGGTGAACATGCCGGTGTTGGACTTGCGCACCCGGACGACCTGGTTGCCCTGCGCGTCGTGGGTGACCTCGTCGGCCAGCTGCTCGGCGCCGGGCGGGAGCATGCCGACGATCTTGACGTACCCACCGAGCGGGACCGCCTTGACGCCGTACTCGGTCTCGCCGACCCGCTTGCTCCACACGGTCGGGCCGAAGCCGATGAAGTACTGGGTGACCTTCCCGCCGAACTTCTTGGCGGGGATCATGTGGCCGAGCTCGTGCAGGCCGATCGAGGCCAGGATGGCGACCGCGAAGATCACCACGCCGAGCAGGTAGTACAGGGCAGTCATTCGCCACCTTCACAAGCCGTGCCATCGATGGTCCGCGCGGCCTCGTCACGTGCCCACGCGTCGGCGGCGAGGACGTCTGCCACGCCCAGCCGCTGCCTCGAGGGTACGTCGTGCCGCTCCAGGACGCCGGAAATCGTCGTCACGATGTCGTTGAACGCGAGCCGCCCGGTCCGGAAGGCCTCGACGCACACCTCGTTGGCGGCGTTGTAGACCGCGGGCGCCGTGCCACCCGTCTCCCCTGCCCGCCGGGCCAGCGCGACGGCCGGGAAGGCCGCGTCGTCGAGGGGGAAGAACTCCCAGGTCTCGGGCCGTGTCCAGTCCACCGCCGGGGCCGCGTCGGGGACCCGGTCGGGCCAGTTCAGCCCGAGCGCGATCGGGATCAGCATCGTGGGCGGGCTGGCCTGGACGAGCGTCGAGCCGTCGACGAACTCCACCATCGAGTGGACGACGCTGGTGGGGTGCACGACCACCTCGATGCGGTCGAAGGGGATGTCGAAGAGCAGGTGCGCCTCGATCACCTCGAGCCCCTTGTTGACCAGGGTCGCGGAGTTGATCGTGATGACCGGCCCCATGTCCCAGGTCGGGTGGTTGAGCGCCTGCTCGGGGGTGACGCCGGCCAGCTCCTCACGGCTGCGCCCCCGGAACGGCCCGCCGCTCGCGGTCAGCACCAGCCGGCGTACCTCGTCGGGCGCACCGCCGCGCAGGCACTGGGCGAGGGCGGAGTGCTCGGAGTCGACGGGCACGATCTGGCCGGGGGCGGCACGCTCGAGGACCAGCGGTCCGCCCATGATGAGCGACTCCTTGTTGGCCAGGGCGAGCGTGTTGCCGGCGTCCAGCGCGGCGAGGGTCGGACGGAGGCCGACGGCGCCGGTGATGCCGTTGAGCACCACGTCGCAGTCGTGCCCCGCCGCCTCGACGCTGGCCTCCTCGCCCAGGCCGTGGAAGACCGGCGAGAACTCGGCGACCTGCTTCTCGAACAGCTCGGGGTTGGAGCCGCCCGCGGTCAGGGCCACCACCCGGAAGCGGTCGGGGTTGGCGCGGACCAGGTCGAGGGCCTGGGTGCCGATCGAGCCGGTGGAACCGAGGACGACGACATCGCGGGGCGTGCTCACGGGGCCATCCTCGCAGCCCCCAGGATGGGGTACGGAACAGGCGTTGCCCCGCACGGTGCCGGCCACCGCCGGACCCTGTTGCCGTGCCCCGGTTCCTGATCGCGGCGGTCCTCGCGTCGGCCCTGCTGGCGGTGCCGTGCGCCGGCGCCGGTCCGGTGGACGCCGCCGCGGCGGCTGCCGCGGCCTGTCCGGCGGGGTTCGTCTCGCTCACCTTCGACGACGGCCCGTCGGCGACGGTGACGCCGCGGCTGGTCGGGATCCTGCGGCGGGTCCACGCACCCGCGACGTTCTTCATGGTCGGCCAGCGGGTGGCCTCCGCCCCCGCCGCGGCGCGGCTGGTGGGGTCGTCGGGGTTCCTGGTCGGCAACCACAGCTATCGGCACCGGGACATGACCACACAGACGCGCGCCCAGATCCGGGCCACCCTGCGCGCCACCGAGCGCCGCCTCCGCGCGACCGGTCTGCAGCCCACCCGACTGATGCGACCGCCGTACGGCGCCATCGACGACCGCGTCCGCAGGGCGGTGCACAGCGTCGGCCTGGTGCCGGTGCTCTGGGACGTGGACCCGCGGGACTGGGCAGGCGGCTCGACGCGGACCATCGCCCGCCGCATCCTGGCCGGGCTCCGGCCGAACCAGCGGAACATCGTGCTCCAGCACGACGGCGTCGCGAACTCCGCCGCCTCGATCGCCGCGGTGCCGCGCGTCGTCCGCGTCGCACGCAGCCGGGGCTACTGCTTCGTGGCGCTCGACGAGAACGGGCAGCCGGGATTCCCGACGCCGGTGGCGAAGGTGGAGCTGACCGGGGCCGCCGAGGGGGGACAGGCCGTGGCCACCGTCCACCTCGACCGCCCCACCGCACGGACGACGACGGTGCGCCTCGACACCCGGGAGCTGGAGGCCAGGGCCGGGTCCGACTTCACGTCCCGCGACGTCGTGCTCCGCTTCCCGGCCGGCGCGACCCGGTCGAGGGTGGGGATCCCGATCCTGCGGGACGGTACCGACGAGCCCGTGGAGCGGTTCGAGGTGCTGCTCTCACGCCCCGTCGGCGTGCGGATCGGCACCGCCCGCGCCGTCGGGTCGATCACCGACCGCGACCGGCCCACGGGCGTCTCGGCGGTGGACCGGGCGGTGCCGGAGCCGACCGACCAGGCCGTCACCGTGCCGGTGAGGCTACGTCTGGGCCACCTCAGCGGCTACCCGGTCCGGCTGCGGGTGCGTACCGTCGCCGGCACCGCCGGCGCCGAGGACTACCAGCCGTTCCGGGTGACGGTGACCGTCCCGGCGGGCCGGAGGTCGACGACCGTGCCTGTCACGGTGCTGCCCGATGCGGTGGACGAGCAGGAGGAGACGTTCGTCGTCAGGATCACGCGCGCGACCCACGCACGCGTCGTACGCGCGGACGCCACGGTCACGATCACGCCGCCCGCCGCTTCGACTGACGGAAATCGCGGTTCGGGAGCACTTCGACGGACGCATCCGTCGCCACGACGGTGAGTGACAACTACTCTCGATCCATGGCTCCCCACCTCTCCGGCGGCCCCTCGCTCCCCCAGGAGCGCCGCCTGGTCACCCAGATCCCCGGCCCCGCCTCGCTGGAGCGGCTCGACCGCAAGAAGGAGCACGTCGCCGACGGGGTCGGCACCACGCTCCCGGTCTTCATCACCGCGGCCGGTGGAGGTGTGCTCATCGACGTCGACGGCAACTCGCTGATCGACCTCGGGTCGGGCATCGCGGTCGTGAGCGTCGGCAACGCCGCGCCGGCCGTCGTGTCGCGGGTGCAGGAGCAGGCGGCGGCGTTCACGCACACCTGCTTCATGGTCACGCCGTACGACGGCTACGTCGACGTCTGCGCTGCCCTCGCGGAGCTGACGCCGGGCGAGCACGCGAAGAAGTCGGCGCTCTTCAACTCAGGCGCCGAGGCGGTCGAGAACGCCGTCAAGATCGCCCGCGTGGCCACGGGGCGCGACGCGGTGGCGGTCTTCGACCACGCCTACCACGGGCGCACCAACCTGACGATGGCGATGACCGCCAAGAACATGCCGTACAAGCACGGGTTCGGGCCGTTCGCCGGCGAGGTCTACCGGGCACCGATGTCCTACCCGTTCCGTGACGGGCTCTCCGGCGAGGAGGCCGCGGCGCGGGCCATCGACGTGATCGAGAAGCAGATCGGGGCGACCAGCCTGGCCTGCGTGGTGATCGAGCCGATCCAGGGTGAGGGCGGGTTCGTCGTGCCGGCGCGCGGCTTCCTGCCGGCCCTGTCGGAGTGGTGCACGCGCAACGACGTGGTCTTCATCGCCGACGAGATCCAGACCGGCTTCTGCCGCACCGGCGACTGGTTCGCCTCCGACCACGAGGGCGTCATTCCCGACCTGGTGACCACGGCCAAGGGCATCGCCGGCGGCCTGCCCCTGGCCGGCGTGACGGGACGGGCCGACCTGATGGACTCCGTCCACGTCGGCGGGCTCGGCGGGACGTACGGCGGCAACCCGCTCGCGTGCGCGGCCGCGCTGGGCGCGATGGAGGAGATGCGCACCCACGACCTCGCCGGCCGGGCCCACCAGATCGGTGCGCTCATGCACGAACGGCTGGCCGCGCTGGCCGCCGACCACCCGGTCATCGGCGACCTGCGCGGTCGCGGGGCGATGATGGCGATCGAGCTCTGCGAGCCCGGCACGACGCTGCCCGACCCGGTCCGCACGGCTGCCGTCTCGGCGTACTGCCACCAGCAGGGGGTCGTCACGCTCACCTGCGGCACCTGGGGCAACGTCCTGCGCTTCCTGCCGCCGCTCTCGATGCCCAACCCTTTGCTCCACGAGGCCTTCGACGTCCTGGCCGAGGCCTTCACCGCCACCGACTGACCCGGAACCCACGCGGGGTCTCAGCGGGCGCCGGTGAGCCCCTCGGCGGTGCTGCCGGACAGACGCTGGGCGAGGTAGATCGGCACCGCCGACAGGAGCACCAGGACGGCCGCCACGACGTTGACGACCGGCCCCTGGTTGGGCCGGAAGAGATTCTGGAAGATCCAGATCGGCAGCGTCTGGTCCGTCGGGCTCGCGGTGAACGTCGTCACGACGATCTCGTCGAAGGACAGCCCGAAGGACAGCAGCGCGCCGGCCAGCAGGGCCGAGCGGAGCATCGGGAACGTGACGAGCCGGAACGTCGTGAACGGCCCGGCGCCGAGGTCCATCGAGGCCTGCTCCATGTTGCCGCCGAGCCGCTGGAGCCGGGCCTGGACGTTGTTGAACACGGTGACGATGCAGAAGGTCGCGTGGGCCACCACGATCGTGAACAGGCTCAGCCCCACCCCCAGCACCGTCGTGAAGGCGTTGTTCAGCGCGATGCCGGTGACGATGCCGGGCAGCGCTATCGGCAGGATGATCACGAGCGAGACGACGTTGCGCCCGAAGAACCGGGTCTGCCGCAGGGCCAGACCGGCCAGCGTCCCGAGCACCAGCGCGATCGCCGTCGCCGCGAGGGCGACCTGGACGCTGGTCCACAGTGCCGAGCGCGCGCCCTGGCTGTGCAGCGCCACGTCCCACCAGTGGAGCGTGTAGTCCGGCGGCGGCCACGTGAACGTGCGGTCGACGTTGAAGGAGTTGAGCACCACCAGCGCCAGCGGCGTGTAGACGACCACCAGCACCAGCACGGTGAAGACGAGAAGCAGGGCGCGCAGCCCGCGGGACAAGCTCATCGAGGCCTCACATGTTCTCCAGCGCACCGGTACGGCGGACCGCGGCGAGGTAGACCAGCATCACGACGATCGGCACGGTGGCGACCGCCGCGGCGAACGGCAGGTTGTTCGCGGCGCCCACGTTGTTGTAGACGACGTTGCCCAGCAGCTGCGACGTTCCGCCGACGATCCGCACCGCGATGAAGTCCCCCATCGACAGCGAGAACGTGAAGATCGAACCAG
>Ga0308176_10002076_pt1 | contig 12547 bp, 10 predicted proteins | sample PhyCR2_3_FD_203890 | JGI IMG/M metagenome (GOLD analysis project Ga0308176, IMG submission 203890) | Soil microbial communities from UC Gill Tract Community Farm, Albany, California, United States - DLSLS.C.R2 | ecosystem: Environmental > Terrestrial > Soil > Agricultural land | place: USA... | reverse complement strand
GGGTGACCCCGCCCGACTCACGCACCCAGGTCAGAACCAGCTCCTCGATCATCGCCGACCAGCCGCGGACCACCAGCCGGCTGGCGGGGGTGTCGGGGATGATCTCGCCCTGGGCGTCCTCGCGGAAGATCCGGTCGGTGAGGGCGGAGCGTGCCTCCTCGTAGATCTGCCGCACCGTGTCGTTCCCGCCGGCCGCGCCCTTGACCAGCGACAGGTAGCCCTCGTAGTTGGTCTCGACGTAGTCGAGGTAGGCCGACACCGAGATGAGCAGCCGCTCGAGCGGCTCGCCGTCGACCGGCGGCGCGGTCTGGGCGATCAGGTCGTCCGCGGCCCGGCGTACGACGGCCTCGTGGAAGGCGTGCTTGTTGCCGAAGTAGTGGTAGAGCAGTCCCCGGGAGATCCCCGCCTCCTCGGCCAGCAGGTCGATCGAGAGCTCGTCGAGGGACCGGGTGGCGAGCAGCCGGACGCCGAGGTCGAGCAGCTGGGAGCGTCGCTGGTCGGGGCTGAGCCGGGTGCGCGCGGCGGCCTCGCGGGTCGGGGTCGGCTGGTCCGGTGATGTGTCGGGCGTCACGGTCCGCATTCTATTGACACTTGTTCAATAACGCCAATACGGTCGACGACATGGCCACTCACGTCAAGCACCTCGTCGTCGGCGCCGGCTTCGCCGGGCTCTGCGCGGCGGTCAAGCTGCAGGAGGACGGCGAGACCGACTTCCTCGTCGTCGAGAAGGGCGCCGACGTCGGCGGCACCTGGCGCGACAACACCTACCCCGGCGCTGCGTGCGACGTGCCCAGCCAGCTCTACTCCTTCTCCTTCGCACCCAACCCCGACTGGTCGATGTCCTTCTCCCCCCAGCCGGAGATCCAGGCCTACATCCGCCGGGTCGCGGAGGAGTCCGGGACCCTGGACCGGTTCCGGTTCCACACCACGCTGGAGTCGGCCGCCTGGGACGACGACGCCCAGCGCTGGCGCGTCGAGCTGTCCGGCCCGACCGGGCGCACCAGCCTGACCTCGACCACGCTGGTGGTCGGCGCGGGCGGCCTGTCCGAGCCGCGGCTGCCCGACATCGACGGGATCGACGGCTTCCAGGGCGAGCTCTTCCACTCCGCCCGCTGGGACCACGACGTCGACCTCACCGGCAAGCGCGTCGCGGTGATCGGGACCGGTGCCTCCGCGATCCAGATCGTCCCCGAGATCCAGAAGGTCGCGGGGCACCTCGACGTCTACCAGCGCACCGCGCCGTACGTCCTCCCCCGCAACGACCGCACCTACGGACGCCTCGAGCGGCTCGCCCTGCGGCACGTGCCGGGCCTGCAGAAGCTCTACCGGACCGCGATCTACTGGGGCCGCGAGACCTACGTCCCCGGCTTCACGCTCCAGCCGAAGCTGGCGCTCCCGGCCAAGAAGATGGCCCTGGCCAACCTCGCCAAGGGCGTCTCCGACCCCGAGCTGCGCGAGCGGCTGACCCCGACCTTCGAGATCGGGTGCAAGCGGATCCTGATCTCCAACACCTACTACCCGGCGCTGGACTCCGACAACGTCGAGGTCGTCACCGACCCGATCGCGAAGGTGACCGGCAACGCGATCGTCACCACGGACGGCGTCGAGCGACCGATCGACGTGCTGGTCGTGGCCACCGGCTTCTTCACCACCGAGCTGCCGATCACCGAGCACATCACCGGCCGCGAGGGCCGCACGCTGGCCGAGCAGTGGCGTGAGAGCGGGATGGCCGCCTACAAGGGCACCACCGTGCCGGGCTTCCCCAACATGTTCATGCTGGTCGGCCCCAACACCGGGCTCGGCCACTCGAGCATGGTGTTCGTGATCGAGTCGCAGGTGGCCTACCTCCGCGAGGCGATCCGCACCATGGGCCTGCACCGCTACGCCGCCGTCGAGCCCACCCGGGCCGCCACCGGGGAGTGGAACGCTGACCTCCAGCGCCGGATGGAGCGCACCGTGTGGAGCACGGGAGGATGCTCGAGCTGGTACCTCGACGAGCACGGCCGCAACACCACGCTGTGGCCGCGCTCGACGTTCGCCCTCCGCGGGCTGCTCTCGCAGTTCGACGTCGCGGCGTACGACGTGCGCGCACCCCGGCCGGCCAGCCCGGTCCCCGCAGCAGACCACGCAGACGCAGAGGAAGTGACCGCATGAAGACCCTCGACGACAAGGTGGTCGTGATCACCGGTGCCGGCTCCGGCATCGGTAGGGCGCTCGCCGTGAACCTCGCCCGCCGCGGGGCGCTGCTCGCCCTGTCCGACGTGGACGAGGCCGGGCTCGCCGAGACCGTCGAGCTGGCCGCGACCGCCGGTGCGCGCGAGGTGCGCCAGGACCGACTCGACGTCGGCGACCGCGCCTCCTTCTCGGCCTACGCGAACGCCGTGGTCGATCAGTTCGGCCGGGTCAACGTGGTCATCAACAACGCCGGCGTCGCCCTCGCCGGTGACCTGGTCGACCTGACCTACGAGGACATGGACTGGATCGTGGGCGTCAACTTCTGGGGCGTCGTGCACGGCACCAAGGAGTTCCTGCCGCACCTGATCGCCTCCGGCGACGGGCACGTCGTCAACCTCTCCTCGCTCTTCGGGCTGATCTCGATGCCCGGCCAGAGCGCCTACAACGCGACCAAGTACGCCGTGCGCGGCCTGACCGAGGCGCTGCGCGAGGAGATGCTGATCGCCGGCCACCACGTCGGCGTCACCGCGGTGCACCCCGGCGGCATCAAGACCGCCATCGCCCGCAACGCCCGGGTCTCGGCGAAGGAGGACAAGGCCGCGACCGCGAAGCTCTTCGACGAGAAGCTCGCGAAGATGACGCCCGAGAAGGCCGCCGAGATCATCGTCAAGGGCATCCTCGGCAACAAGGCGCGGGTGCTCGTCGGCCTCGACGCCCACGCGCTGCACCACCTCGCGAAGCTGACCGGGTCGCGCTACCAGGACATCGTCGCCGCCGCGAGCAAGAAGGTCGTGCCGCCCAAGGCCACCGTCGTCTGAGTGGTAGACAAGGCAGCGTGACCGTTGCCGAGCGTCCGGGCCCCGGGGCCGAGGTCCGGTTGGTGATGACCAAGTGGGGCGACCGGCCGCACTGGGAGTTCGACGCCGTGCTGCTCGGCTCCGACGCGCTCGGCGACTGGATCGGCATCCCCCGCGGGACCTTCATGTCCAGGCCCGGCGCCGAGTACGTCGCTCCCGTCGACCAGGTCGGCCTGGTCCCGGCAGCGGGCCCGGACGAGCAGCGCGGCTGGCTGGCGACCTTCCACGCGGTCGGCGGGCCGGTCCAGGTGTACGTCGACATGACCACGCCGCCGGTCTGGGACGGGTCGGTGCTGCGCGCGGTCGACCTCGACCTCGACGTGGTGCGCGGCCGCACCGGACGGGTGTGGGTCGACGACGAGGACGAGTTCGCCGAGCACCGGGTGCGCTTCGGCTACCCCGAGGACGTGAGCCGGCTGGCGATGACCTCGTGCGACCGGGTGCTGGCCGCCGTCGTCGCCGGCCACCCGCCGTACGACGGGAGCAGCGCCGGCTGGCTGGACCTGCTCGCCACCCGCTGAGCGCCCGCTCGTCTCAGTCCTCGACCGCCAGCGCGGGCTCGCCCGACTGGCCGCCCGACTGGCCGCCCGACTGGCCTGCCGTCTCGCGGCGCTGCTCGCGGCGGGCCGTGCGGCCGGTGCGCACCTTCAGCGGACCGACCAGGCGCGGCCCGGCGAGCCGGCTCTCGAGCTTCTGGGCCTCGCGCTTGAGCGGCTGCGCGACGTACTCGCCGAGGATCACGCCGGAGGCCAGTGCGGTCGCCACCGAGGCGGCGGTGATCAGGGCGAGCAGGCCCTCCGACGTGGCGGGGCCGCCCTCGCCCAGCAACGACAGGCCACGGTAGATCGAGAGGCCGGGCAGCATCGGCACCACCGCGGACACCACGACGACCAGGGGCGGCACCCGCAGCCGGCCCGCGACCGTGTAGCTGACCAGGCCGACGAAGAAGGCCGCCAAACCGGTCGGCCAGGTCCGGCCGGCGTCGGCCGAGGTGAGGGTCTGGGAGATGACCATCGAGACCGCGGCGATCCCCGCGATGGGCACGATGATCCGCGGGGGCGCGTAGGAGGAGAACGCGAACGCGCCGGCACAGATCGCGCCGCCGAGCGCCATCATCGAGACCGCCTCGAACCCGGCCTTGCCCGGATCGAGCCGGCCCACCTCGACCCCGACGAGCTTGGCGAGCGTGAGGCCACCGCTGACGCCGGCGATGATGCCCGAGGTGGCCAGCAGGGCCTCGGTCAACCGGGCCCCGCCGGTGACGTAGAAGCCGGACAGGGCGTCCTGCAGCGCACCCATGAAGCCGATCCCGGCGAGCAGCATGATGATGTTCGCGGTCACGACCAGCGAGGGGTCGTTGACCAGGCCGAGCGCCGCGGCGAGGGTGGCGAGGATGGTGGCGACCGCTCCACCGGCGACCTGCTGGTAGAAGTACGGCAGCCGCCGCCTCGACATCATCAGCTGGAGCCGGTCGATGCAGACCGCGGCGGCGAACGCGATGGCCACCACGGTCGAGGTGCCGCCGAGCTGGAGGCCGACGCCGGCGCACATCAGGCCCCAGCCGAGGGTGATCACCCAGCGCGGCGTGCTGTGCCCCGAGGAGACGATCCGGGCGAGGACCGAGCGCGCCTCCATCAGGTCCACCCGGTCCGACAGCACGTCGCGGACGAGGTGGTCGACCAGGGTGAGGTCCTCGTAGTCGATGTCCCGCTGCTTGACCTGCCGCACCTGGATCAGCGGCGGCTCCTCGGGATCGGCCTGGTAGCTCATCCTCAGCGAGGTGAAGGTGATGTCGATGTCGGGGTTGCGGACCCCCAGGTGCCAGGACAGCGAACGCATCGTGGCGGTGACGTCGGCGGCTCCGGCACCCGAGGACAGGAGCATCTCGCCGACCCTGAGGCAGAAGTCAAGTGTCAGGTTCAGGGCACGGGCCTCCAGCATGGCCACCATGCTGACAGGGCGGGGATGTGCTTCGCTTGCGGGGTGCGCATCGACTTCCGGGGGTCTCCCGAGCCGACGATCGGCGTCGAGTGGGAGCTCGCGCTCGTCGACCGGTCGAGCCGTGACCTGGCCAACACCGCCGCGGATCTCTTCGCCGCGGCGGGCCCGCGGCTACCCGATCCGGGACGGCTCCACAAGGAGCTCCTCCGCAACACCGTGGAGGTCGTGACCGGCGTCTGCCACACCGTCGGCGAGGCGATGGCCGACCTGCGCCGCACGCTGGAGGTGGTGGTCCCGGTCGCCGACCGGCTCGGCGTCGACCTGTACGGCGGCGGCACGCACCCGTTCGCGTCCTGGACCCGGCAGCAGCTGACCGAGGGCCACCGCTACGAGGAGCTGATCAACCGGACCCAGTGGTGGGGCCGTCAGATGCTGATCTGGGGGGTCCACGTGCACGTGGGGCTGCCCTCGCAGGAGCGGGTGATGCCGGTGCTGTCCTCGCTGCTCAACCACTACCCCCACCTGCTCGCCCTCTCGGCCTCCTCGCCGATCTGGGCCGGGGTGGACACCGGCTACGCCTCCAACCGGGCCCTGATGTTCCAGCAGCTGCCCACCGCCGGCCTGCCGTTCCAGTTCGAGCGGTGGTCGGAGTTCGAGGCGTACGCCTCCGACCAGCTCGTCACCGGCGTGATCGACGACCTCTCCGAGATCCGGTGGGACGTGCGCCCCGCGACCCACCTCGGCACCCTCGAGAACCGGATCTGCGACGGCGTCTCCGACTTCGACGACCTCTCCTCGCTGGTGGCGCTGATGCAGTGCCTGGTGGTCGACCTCGACACCCGGGCCGCCGCCGGCGAGACGCTCCCCACGATGCCGCCGTGGCACGTGCAGGAGAACAAGTGGCGCGCCGCCCGCTACGGCCTCGACGCGATCGTGGTGCTCGACGCCGACTCCCACGAGCGGCTGGTGACCGAGGACCTCGCCGACCTGCTCGAGCGCCTGGCCCCGGTCGCCGAGCGCCTCGGCTGCCCCGACGAGCTGGCCGCGGTCGCCGAGATCCCGCGCCGGGGCGCGTCGTACCAGCGGCAGCGGGCGGTCGCCGAGCGCACCGGCGGCGACCTGGTCGCCGTCGTCGACTCGGTGGTGGCCGAGCTGCGGGCCGGGCTGGGCTGAACTGGCTGCACGTGTCGGGGGCGCGCGCGCGCCGGCCCGGACGTCATGCGTTTCATGGCCTACGACCATCAGAACGCATGACGTCCCGGCCGGTCGGTCAGTAGCCGCCCTCGGGCTCGGTCATCTCCAGGCGTACGCCGAGGAGCCGCACCGGCCGGTCGTGCTCGACGCGGTCGAGGAGCGAGACGGCGGCGTCGGCGAGCACCTCCGGGTCGTTCGTCGGCTCCGGCAGCGTCAGGCTCCGGCTGAGCGTGACGAACGGCTTGAGGCGCACCTTGATCGCGACCCGGGCCGCCGGCCGCCCCTCGCGGTCGATGTCGGCCACCACCCGGCGGGTCAGGGCCCGGACCTCGGCCGCGATCCGTTCCCAGTCCTCGAGGTCGACCTGGAAGGTCTCCTCCCGGCCGTGCGCCCGCGCCACCCACGGCGTCGCGTCGACGGGGCTGGTGTCGGCGCCCCGGCCGAGCCGGTGGTACCACGGCCCCATCGTGGGTCCGAGCTCCGCCGCGAGCACGCGCGCGTCCGATTCGGCGAGCTGCGAGACGGTGTCGATGCCGAGCGCCGCCAGCTTGCGGGCGGTCTTGCGGCCGATCCCCCACAGCGCGTCGGTCGGCCGGTCACCCATCACCTCGAACCACGTCGCCTCGGTGAGCATCCCCACCCCACGCGGCTTGCCGAACTCGGTGGCGATCTTGGCCCGCAGCTTGTTGTCGCCGATCCCGACCGAGCAGTGCAGCCCGGTCGCCTCCAGCACCCGGGCCCGGATCTCCTCGGCGAAGTCGCGGGGATCGCCCTGTTCGGGGGACCCACCCCCCTCCCCTGCCGCCACGAACGCCTCGTCCCAGCCGAGCACCTCCACGACCACCGGCACGCCGCCCCACTCCAGGGAGCGCAGGGTGGCCATCACCTCCTGCGAGGCGGCTTCGTACGCCGGGTTGTCGGCGGGCAGGAACACCGCCTCCGGGCACTTGCGCGCGGCGACCCGCAGCGGCATGCCCGACCCGACGCCGTGCTCCCGGGCCTCGTACGACGCCGTGGCGACCACCCCGCGCTCGGTCGGGTCGCCACGTCCACCGACGACGACGGGCAGGCCGGCCAGCTCGGGGCGGCGCAGCACCTCCACGGCCGCGATGAACTGGTCGAGGTCGACGTGCAGCACCCACGGCTGCGCGACGTCCTGACCGGCGCCCGGGCCGGTGGTCGGCCCGGTCATCGCGGCGGCGGGGGCAGCGCGTCGGTCGACTCCATCTGGTCCAGGCCGGTGAGCATGAGCAGGTCGACCACGACCGACCGCAGCTGCGCGAGCACCACCTCGGCAGTGAGCTCGTCGGTCCGCTCGACCCGGCCCGTGGCGTTCCCGACCGCGAGCAGCGCCGGCTGGGCGCTGGTCGCCATCCGGTCGGCGCTCAGCTCGTCGGCCACCTGGTCCGCGGCGTCGGCGAGGTCGAGCGCCAGCAGCGAGTAGGAGCTCGGCACCGGACGGCGGTGGTAGGCCGCCACCGCCGTCTGCCGCACGAGCACCCGGGTGCTGCGCAGCGCCCGGTCCAGCGGGTCGACCAGCTCGACCATCCGGCGCAGGTTGCCCTTGTGCCGCACGCGGAACGGGGAGGAGGCCACCACCGACAGGCCCTCGTCGGCCGCCGCCTGGAGCTCCCGGATCAGGTGGTCGGTCGACCGCGCATCGGCCAGCAGCGCCAGCGCCCGCTCGACCTCTCCGTCGACCATCACCTCCCCCGCCGCGCGCAGCAGTGCGGACACCTTGCGCATCACGACCGCCGCCTGCTCGCGTGGCCGCCGCAGCGGCGCCGCAGGCACCGCGCTGGCGGCGACGAGGGCCACCGCTCCCCCGACCAGCGCATCGGTCCAGCGGGTCAGGGCGGCGCCCGTGTCGGGGATCAGCGTGCTCACCACGATCGACTGCACCGCGGCCTGCGTGACGAAGAGCTGTCCCCCGTCGAGCAGGAACGCCGTGGACATGGCCAACGCCACGATCAGGCTCAGCTGCCACCAGCCGGTCCCGAGCCACGCCACCAGCAGGTCGCCGAGGAAGACCCCGATGGCCACGCCGATGGTCACCTCGACCACCCGACGCAGTCTCTGCCCGTAGGAGGTGCCGAGGCTGACCACCGCCGCAATCGGTGCGAAGAACGGCGTCTGGTGGTGCAGCACGTCCGAGGCGACCAGCCAGGCCGCGCCGGCGGCGAGCGAGCACTGGGCGATCTGCCACCGCTTGGACTCCCACCGCCGGACCCGTGCCCTCACGGAGGTGCGGCCCTTGCTCCACATCGTGTCGAGCGGGGCGGCCTCCATGCCGGTGATCCTAGTGAGCGCCGCTGCGGTGCGCCGTCACCCCCGGCCCCGGCGACGTCACCTCGAGTTGGCGTAGTCCAGCGACGTCTTCATCCGCTGCAGGTCGCGGTACCAGATGATCACCTCCGTGCGGCAGCGCACCTGGTTGACGCGGTTGTGATAGTCGTCGCACGCCGCCTTCGCCTTCGAGATCGCGGGCGGGTAGCGAACCGTGCCGTCGTAGTGCTCGATCGTGAAGCCGTTGCGCTTGTCGCCGCTCACGTCGGTGATGGTGCCGTCCGGCGGCGGGTCGCCGGCGGCGGCCCAGGCCGCGGTGCCCCCGGCGGTCGTGAGGATGCCGGCGGCTGCGACGACGGCGATGGCCTTCTTCATGGTGCTGCTCCTGGGTGTCAGGGCGCCGGCGAGTTCCGGCGTACGCAGGACGTTAGGAGCCGGGACGGCCCCTGCGCGGGCACTGCGGACGGGCATGGGGAGGAGCTGTCCCGGACCGCCCCCTGTGGACGGGAAGTGGGCCGTGGCCGGGCCGGCACGGCGACCCCCGCCCCGGCGTACCGGACCCGCTCTTGTGATGACCGTCCCCACCCGCAAGGATCGTCGTCTCGACAGAAACGGGGTCAGCGTGGTCTCACCGATCGATCCGACATCCGCAGCCTTCCTGCTGGCGGAGAACCGGAGCCAGCCCATGCACGTGGGCGGGCTGCAGCTCTTCGAGAAGCCCGAGGGAGCCGGACGCAACTACGTCCGTGAGATGTACGAGGAGATGCGCGACGGCACGGACGTCGCGCCGCTCTTCCTCAAGCACCCGCACCGCTCCCTGGGCACCGCCGGCCAGCTGGTGTGGGAGACCGACGAGCAGTTCGACATCGAGCACCACCTGCGCCACAGCGCCCTGCCCCGGCCCGGTCGGGTCCGCGAGCTGCTCGAGCTCTGCGGCCGGCTGCACAGCACCCGCCTCGCCTGGGAGCGGCCGTTGTGGGAGGCGCACGTCATCGAGGGCCTGCGCGACGGGCGCGTGGCGATGTACACCAAGACCCACCACGCGCTCGTGGACGGCATCTCCGCGATGCGGCTCATCCAGAGCGTCCTGAGCACCGACCCCGAGCGGCGCGGCATGCCCGCGCCCTGGGCGGTGCGCCCGGCCTCGACCAAGGTCCCCAAGCCCGCCGAGCCGGCCGAGCACGACCTGGCGCAGGTCCCGATCAAGGCGATGCGCACGGCGGTCGCGATCACCGCGGAGGCGGCCGGCCTGCCGGGCGCCCTGATCCGCACGCTCAACAAGGGCCTGCGCAACGAGACGTCCGCGCTCTCGCTCTACGCCCCGCGCACGATGTTCAACCACAGCATCACCGGGTCGCGACGGTTCGCAGCCCAGGACTGGCCGATCGAGCGGCTGCGCGCGATCGGCAGGGCCTCGGGAGCGACCCTGAACGACGTGGTGCTGGCCATGTGCAGCGGCGCGGTCCGCGCCTACCTGCTCGAGCTGGCCGCGCTCCCCGAGACGTCCCTGGTCGCGATGGTGCCGGTGGGTCTGAACGCCAAGCAGTCCCAGATCGCCTCGGCCGAGGGCGGGAACGCCGTCGGCGCCGTGATGTGCAAGCTCGGCACCGACCTCGCCGACCCGGCGGACCGGCTGGCGGCGATCCACCTGTCGATGCTGGACGGCAAGCGGGCCCTGTCGAGCATGACGCCGATGCAGATCCTCGCGATGAGCGCGCTCGGCCAGGCACCGGCCATCCTGCCGCCCCTGCTGCGGATGCAGGGCATCGTGCGGCCGCCGTACAACCTGATCATCAGCAACGTGCCGGGCCCGCGCACCACGCACTACTGGAACGGCGCGAAGCTGGTCGGGCAGTACCCGCTCTCGATCCCGATCAACGGCATGGCGCTCAACATCACCTGCACGTCGTACGACGGCAAGATGGGCTTCGGCCTGACCGGCTGCCGCCGGACCGTGCCGCACCTGCAGCGGCTGCTGACCCACCTCGACGACGAGGTGAAGGCACTTGAGAGGGCCGCCGGCGTCTAGGGGAGGTACATCCGCCTGACGACCGCGTCGAAGGCACCGTCGGGCAACATCCGCCGGGCACGCAGGATCGTGCCGGCGTTGCGGCCCACGGGGTAGCGCGCCCGCGGGTTGCCGGTGGTGGCCGCCTTGACGATCTTCCTGGCGACCACGCCGGGGGGGCTCGACATCAGCCTGCTCGTGTCGGCGCGCTCGAGGACCTGCCGGACGTTGCCGGCCATCTCCTCGTACGCTCCGCCGCGGCTGGTCTCGGTGAGGCTCTCGCGGGAGATCTCGTTCCACTCGGTGCGGATCGGCCCGGGCTCGATGAGGACCACGTCGATGCCGAACGGCGCCAGCTCGATGCGCAGGCTGTCGCTGAAGCCCTCGACGGCGAACTTCGTGGCGTGGTACCACGCCCCCAGCGGCTCGTAGAACTTGCCGCCGATCGAGGAGATGTTGATGATCCGGCCGCTGGCCTGGGCCCGCATGTGCGGCGTGACCAGCTGGGTGAGCCGGGCCAGGCCGAACACGTTGACCTCGAACTGGCGCCGCGCCTCGTCGATCGGCACGTCCTCCACCGCCCCGTAGGAGCCGTAGCCGGCGTTGTTGACCAGTACGTCGAGGCGGCCGCGGTCGGCGATGATCCGCTCCACGCCCGAGACCATCGAGTCGTCGTCGGTGACGTCCATGGCGAACGTCGTGACGCCCGCCTGCTCCAGCGCTGTCATCCGGTCCACGCGGCGGGCCACGGCGTACACCTCGAAGCCACCCTTGCGCAGCCGCAGCGCGGTCTTCTCCCCGATGCCGCTGGAGCCTCCGGTGACGAGCGCGACGGGGGGTTCGTCGTGGCGGTCCTGCCGCTGGTGATCGGCCTGCTGATGGGGGGACCGGCTCTCGGGGGGTGGGGTCATGGCGTCAGTGTGGCGGTTCCTCCACCAGCCCACCACCGACCGTCTCGGCAACCGCGCGCAGCCGCGCCCGGGTGATGTCCGCGACGGTCAGCAGCCCGGCGGCGTGGGCGTTGGAGCCCACCCGGGTCGGCTCGGCGGAGTTGATGCTGAGGCAGCGGCGGGTGCCGCCGTCCTCGGCGTTCTGGAGCGCCACGGCGTGACCCGTCGTGCCGCTGCCGGCGAAGAAGTCGAGCACCACGATGTCGTCGGGCATGGTCGCGAGGATCCGCCTGATCAGCCCGGTCGGCTTGGGCGACTCGAAGACGTGGCCCACGATGGCCTTGAGCTCGGCCACCGCGGTGTCGGTGGAGCCGACATCCTCGGCCAGCCAGATCGTGCGCAGCTTCTTGCGCCGCCCACCGGGCGTGTCCCGGTGCAGCCAGTCCTTCTGGAACACGTCGACCCGGGCGCCGTTCTTGCCGCGTACGGTGCGGCAGACGAGGTCGTCGGGGCGCTGCTCGATCAGGGGGCGGCTCCACCGCCAGACCGCCGGGCGGCCGTCACCGAAGACCGGGCCGATCTCCTGCCCACCGTCGAAGGCCGCCGTGCTGACCCGCCCCGTGACCGGGTCGCCCCAGACCGTGAAGTGCAGGGTCCGCGCGGTGACGGGGTTGAACTTCTTGTTGGTGTTGCGCAGCGGCAGGTGTCGGTAGCGGCGCCCGTCCGGCGCGATCAGCGGGAAGTCGCGCTCGTCCACCGCCTCCGCGGTGCTCGCGTCGAGCACCGTGCACCGGGCCTCGCGGGCGTAGACGAGGAGGTACTCGTGGCTCGTCGCGAACCCCTTGCCGAGCTGGCGTCCCTTGGGGTTGAGGTTCACGACCACCTGGGCGAGGAAGTTGGGCTCGCCGAACACCTCGTCCATGAGGAGCCGCAGGTGCGCGACCTCGTTGTCGTCGATGCTGACGAAGATCGCACCGGTGTCCTTCAGCAGCCGCCGCGCCTCTTCCAGACGCGGCCGCATCATCGCCACCCACGCCCGGTGCCGGGTGCTCCGGGCGTCCCCGTGCCGGAAGTCGTCGTGGTAGGCGAAGTCGTTGCCCGTGTTGTACGGCGGGTCGATGTAGACGAGATCCACCGGCTCCCCAAGGCACCCCAGCACCTCGAGGTTGTCCCCCTCGATGAAGGTGTTCCAGGGA
>Ga0308176_10002074_pt1 | contig 12553 bp, 8 predicted proteins | sample PhyCR2_3_FD_203890 | JGI IMG/M metagenome (GOLD analysis project Ga0308176, IMG submission 203890) | Soil microbial communities from UC Gill Tract Community Farm, Albany, California, United States - DLSLS.C.R2 | ecosystem: Environmental > Terrestrial > Soil > Agricultural land | place: USA... | reverse complement strand
GGATCATGCCGCCCGTCGTCCTGGTGATCCCCTTCTTCTACCTCCTGCAGTGGGGTGGCCTCCTGGACAGCATCCCGGGCCTGGTCATCGTGACGGTCGCGCTGCTGCTGCCGATCGCGGTGTGGGTGATGGTGGACTTCTTCAACGGCATCCCCCGGGAGATCGACGAGATGGCGATGCTGGACGGCTGCCCCCCGTTCCAGACCTTCGTACGGGCGATCCTGCCGAACTCCCTGCCCGGGCTGACCGTGGCAGCGATGTTCTGCGCCGTGTTCGGCTGGAACGACTTCTTCTTCGCCTTCCGGCTGACTTTCACCGAGGTCCAAACCTTGCCCCAGGCGGTCGTCGCCCTCAACTCCTCCATTCCACCGTGGTGGACACTGTCCGCCGCCGCGCTCTTCGGCGTGGCACCGCTGATCCTGCTCGCCCTCTGGGTGGAGCGCCTACTGTCCAAGGGCAACCTGTCGGGAGCCGTCCGATGAACCTGAGTGTCACTGATCTGTGCCTGACCGTCGACGGCGTCGACCACCTCAAGAACGTGACCGCCACCTTCCGGCCCGGACGGCTCCACACCGTCATCGGCCGGACGATGGCCGGGAAGACGACGCTGCTACGCGCCCTGGCCGGCCTGCAGAAAGTGGACTCCGGCTCGCTGACCCGGGCGGGAGCCGACTTCCTGAAGACGCCGGTGTGGCGGCGCGACACCGCCATGGTCTACCAGCAGTTCATCAACTACCCGCATCTCAATGTGTTCGGCAACGTGGCCTTCCCGCTGAAGCGGGCCGGGCTGTCACGGGACGAGATCCAGCGGCGGGTCCGGCAGAGCCTGGCGAGCGTGGGGCTCGCGGACTTCGAGAAGCGCAAGCCCTCGCAGCTCTCCGGCGGCCAGCAGCAGCGCGTCGCGATGGCTCGCGCCCTGGCCCGCGGTACCGGCATCCTCCTGCTCGACGAGCCACTGGCCAACCTGGACTACAAGTTGCGCGAACAACTGCGCGACGAGTTCAAGGCCCTCTTCTCGGACCAGGGCGACACGATCGTCATCTACACGACCACCGAACCCGCCGAGGCGATGATGCTCGGGGACGTGGTCCTGGTCATGCACGAGGGGCGGATCCTGCAGACCGGCACCCCGCAGGAGGTCTTCGAACGCCCGGCGACCACCACGGTGGCGTCCATCATCAACGACCCGCCCATGAACATCTTCGCGGGCCGGCTCGAGGGCGGCCAGGTCACGGTGGCCGGCTTCCAGGCCACACACGTCTCCGCGCACCTGGCCGACCAGCCCGACGGTGCCTACCAGTTCGGCCTGCGCGCCACCGACGTCAGCCTGGCTTCCAGCGGGGTCGAGGGCGAGGTCACCTTCGTCGAGATCTCCGGCTCCGAGACCTTCGTCCATGTGGTCGTCGGCGAGACCCCCTTCGTCGTACAGATCGAGGGCATCCACGACGTCGCCCTCGGCGACCTGGTCAAGCTTCGGCTCCGTCCCGACCGGCTGTTCGCCTTCGACGAGCAGGGGACGCTCGTGCGAACACCTTCATACGCTCTCGCTTCAGTGGAAGGGTGTTGATATGGCGCAGTTGGACATCGTCGACGTCGGGCACGCGTACGCGCCGGGTGCCGAAGAGGAGCGGTGGGCTCTCAAGCCGCTGAACCTGACCTTCGAATCCGGCAAGACCTATGCGTTGGTCGGACCCTCGGGCTGCGGCAAGACGACGCTGCTGAACATCCTGTCCGGCCTGGTCAGACCATCCCAGGGACGGGTGCTGTTCGACGGCGTCGACGTCACCGCCCTGCCCACGAAGGCGCGCAACATCGCCCAGGTCTTCCAGTTCCCCGTCATATACAAGTCGATGACGGTCTACGAGAACCTCGCCTTTCCACTGCAGTGCCGGCGCTGGGACAAGGCGAGGATCGACGCCAAGGTCCGGCAGGTCGCCGAGGCCCTGGACCTGCACGACCGGCTGAGGCAGCCCGCTCGCGGGCTCACCGCCGACGACAAGCAGCTGATCTCACTCGGCCGCGGCCTGGTCCGTGACGACGTGGCGGCCGTCCTGATGGACGAGCCGCTCACCGTGATCGACCCGCAGCTGAAGCACTCGCTACGGCGCAAGATCCGCGAGATCACCGAGCAGTTCCGGCCCACGGTGATCTATGTGACGCACGACCAGTACGAGGCAATGAGCTTCGCGCAGGAACTGCTCGTCATGAAGGACGGCCGCGCCGTGCAGCAAGGCACCCCTGAGCAGCTGTTCGAGGCACCCTCCTCCACCTACGTCGGCTACTTCATCGGCTCACCGGCGATGAACTTCCTGACCGTGGACCGGAACGACGGGCCCTTCGCGCTGGGCGGCCAGCCGCTGTCCGTCGCCTGGGACATCCCCCAGAGCACGACCGAGGTCCAGGTCGGCGTCCGGCCCGAATACGTCAAGATCGTCACGGACCCCGGCCCCAACACCTTCCCCGGCCGGCTGCGGGGCGTCAGCGACCACGGCGCGCAGCGCGTGCTCGAGGTGGAGGTCGCCGGGCAACCCGTCAGGGCCAAGACGCCGCGGGAGGAGGGAGTTCCGGTCAGCGAGGAGGTTCTCGTGCACCTGCCGCGCGCCAGGGCCCTTCCGTACGCGGACGGAAAGCTGATCCTCCGGTCGTAACGATCCGTCCGCCATTGCCGCGACGCGTTCGGTGTCGTGGAGTCCGCCGGCCGGCACCGGCAAGCCCAGCTCGTACGAGCGTGTCGCTATGAGCCCTGATGGCGCGGCCGGAGCGCAAGCGAAGCGCGCCTGCCCTTGGATCGGCTCGTCGTCCTGCCGGTGCCGTATACACAACGTCTTTTTCGATGCAGGGCGCACAGGCGTCAGCGAAAGGAATCCCATGGTCTTCATCACCGCCAAGTTCCGAGTCCGTCCCGAGCACGCCGACCGTTGGCCCGAGATCACCGCTGACTTCACCCGGGAAACACGCGCCGAGCCCGGCTGTCTGTGGTTCGACTGGTCGCGCAGCGTGGACGAGCCGACGGAGTACGTCCTGGTCGAGGCCTTCCGCGACGACGAGGCCGGGGCCACGCATGTGCAGTCCGCGCACTTCAAGGCTGCGCAGCAGACGCTGCCGCCGCATCTGGTCGAGACGCCGCGCATCGTGAACGCGAGCGTTCCGCAGGATGACTGGTCGTTCCTCGGGGAGATGGCGGTCCCCGGACAGCAGTAGCTCCCTGTCCAAGCGTCAGCGAGCGGTGCGCTCACGTACGACCGCCGTGGCTCCGCCGCTTCCGTCCGCCGCAGTCACGGGGGCACGGCAGTGCGAGTGCGGACATCACGAAGGTGAGGCCGAGCAGATTGCCGAGGTGGCGGTCGGGTGGTCACCGGAGGAGGCACAACTGCTCGTACTGGAGCGCTGAAGGGGCACGTGGCCGTCGGCCAGGTGTCCGGGGGGATAGCCGTGTTCGCGGCCCCCGTCATCTTCACTCGCGGCGCAGGACCTTCGACCCGTGCCAGCGGCAGATCGTGAGAGCGAAGTGGAGGTCGAAGGCGTTGGCGTCGAGGTCAAGGTGGTAGTGGTCGACGGCGCGCTGGACTCGGTAGTGGACGGTGTTGCGGTGCACCATCAGCTGGTCCGCGGTGGCGGCGTAGCTGCGATTGGTGGCGAGGAAGACGCGGAGCGTCTCGCGGAGGAGTTCGCGGCGGCGGTCGTCCACGGCGAGCTCGCCGAGGGTGTCGAAGACGAAGTCGGCCAGTTCGCGGGGCTCCTCGACCAGGAGAGCGACCGGGGCGACGCGGGTGAAGGCCACCACTGCGGGGGTGCCGGCCGCCGCCGAGAGGGCGAGGACCTTGGCGCGGGCAGCGGCGCGGGTGCTGCGGCGGAAACCGTCGAGGCCCGGGCGGACGATGCCGAGGGCGACACGCACCGGCAGCGCGGCATCGGCCAGTTCGGCGGCGACGGTGTCGGGGTCCACCGGGCAGTCGGGCCTGACGGCAAGCCAGATCCGGGCGTCGGCCTCGTCGGTGTGGACCAGCAGGGGGCGGCCCTGGGCATGCAGGACGGTGGACAACAGCGAAGCCAGCCGGTCGAAGACGGCGGTGGTGCCGGTGGTCCCCGTGGTGCCGTGGAGCCAGCCTTCGACGGCCATGTGGTTGCCGGACAACCGGTAGTCGAGGGCGGCCTCGGCCTGCCGCAGATCGACGCGGGGGTTGTCGAGGAGCTGGTTGACCCAGTACTGGCGCAGCATGCCGCGGGTGCCCACCCAGCGTTCACGCTCCTCCTCGTAGACACAGCCGATCTGGTCGCAGACCCGGTCCACATAGGCGGAGCTGAGGCCGACCAGGGTGATGACGGTGCCGGCCGGGTCCGGCAGTCCCAGTCGGACTGCCTCGGCGAGGACCAGGTCCAGGCTCTGCGCATGGCCGAGCCGGTAGGCGCGCAGCAAGGCCGAGAGCGGAACATCGCGCTGGGCGAGCCTGCGGGCGTAGGAGACGGCTGAGGCCGGCGCGTCCACGGTCCGCGGGTCGATGCGGTTGATGATGACGTGCAGGGCGGTGACGATGTTCTCGGTGATGCTGGCTTCCAGGAGCCCGTGCAGCGGCTCGTCGTGTTCCAGTTGGGCGATCTCCGCCTCGGTGGTGGCGACCAGCCTGGCGATGACGTCGTCCCGGTTGGCCTGTATCACCTGGGCCGCGAGAACGACCGGATCCGGTGCCCCCTCCGGCCGCTGCACGGGACCGCTCACCGGTCCAGGTACCGCAGTGCGGAGCGGGCGGCGTTCGCCCCGCACATGCCGTGCACACCGGCGCCGGGTGGGGTGGCCGCCGAGCACAGGTAGACGCCGGGGATGCCGGTGCTGTAAGGGTCGAGGGCCGCCCGGGGGCGCAGCGCGACCTGCCGTGCGGTGTTGGCACCGGCGACGATGTCGCCACCGACGAAGTTCGCGTTGTAGCCAGCCAGTTCGGTGGCCGAGCGCGCCGAGAGTCCCACGATCCGCTCCCGGGCCCCCGGCGCGAACCGCTCGATCTGGCGCAGCACCGCCTCGGTGGCGTCGCCCGGGTGGCCGTGCGGGACGTGGGCGTACGCCCAGATGGGGTGGATGTCGCCGCGGGAGCGGCCGGGGTCGGCGAGGTACTGCTGGCCGACCAGGACGAACGGGCGCTCGGGCATCCGCCCGGCGGCGGTCTGCGCCTCCGTACGGACGACCTCCTCCAGGGCGCCGCCCAGATGCACGGTGCCCGCGCGGCGGCATGCCTCATGGGTCCACGGGATGCCGTCCTGGACGGCGAGGTCGACCTTGAATGCCGCCGGGCCGTGCCGCCAGCCGCGGTAGGCCCGGCGCACCCGGCCGGGCAGCCGGTCGCCGCAGACGCGTGCCGCGGCTGCGGGCGTGGTGTCGAGCATGACGATCCGGGCGGGGGCCAGTCCGGCCAGGGAGTCCACCCGCACCCCCGTCTCGATGGTCCCGCCGAGTTGGGCGAGCAGTGCGGCCAGCGCATCGGTGATGGTCTGGGACCCGCCGCGGGCGACCGGCCAGCCGAAGCGGTGGGCGGCGCCGACGAGCATCAGTCCGACTGCGGAGCTGGTCGGCCCGGTCAGCGAATACATCAGATGTGCCGCCGCCCCCGCGAACAGCGCCCTGGCTTCGTCGGTGCGCCAGCGCCGGGCCACCGCCGTGGCCGGTTGGAGTGCCCTGAGCCCGAAACGGGCCAGCGCCACCGGGTGGGCGGGCAGATGAGGCACCGGGCGCAGCACATCCTCGGAGAGCGCGTCGAAGTCGTCGGCCAGTGGGCCGAACAGACGCGCCCAGGCGGGGCCGTCCACGCCGAGCCCGCGCACGGTCCGCTCCATGGAGCGGAGCAGCACGCCGGCCCGACCGCCGTCCAGCGGGTGGGCCAGATCGACCTCGGGCCACGCCCAGTCGACGCCGTAGCGCTCCAGGCCGAGGGTACGCAGGAACGGCGAGCCGACGCCCAGCGGGTGGACCGCGGAGCAGTGGTCGTGCAGAAGGCCGGGGAGGGTCAGTTCGCTGCTTCGGGTGCCGCCGCCGATCTCGTCGGCGGCCTCCAGGACGGTCACCTTGAGCCCCCGCTGGGCCAGGGCGACGGCGGCGGCCAGCCCGTTCGGGCCGGCCCCCACCACGATCGCGTCACTCATGTGCGGCCGCCACCTCGGTCGCCGGTCGCGGGCGCGCGACGGGCTCGACGGGGATCGCGGGCGGCTCGTCGTCGAGCCAGGGCTGCCGGGTCACCATCTCCCCCACGTTCACATGTCCCTCCTCGATCAGGCCGCTCGCCGCGTCCACGATGCGGTAGTGCTGGCGCTGCCGGTGGGTCGGCTGGGACTCCAGCACGACGACGCGCAGGTCGCCCGGCGCGAAACCGCACCGCTGCTGTACGGCGGCGACAAGCTGCTCGTTGTGCAGGTGGCCGTCGCCGAAGTTCCAGCCGAGGACCGCTCCCGCAACGGTCTCGCCCTCCCGCACATCGTAGGACTCCACGTCGGCCACGGCCCGCGGCAGCAGCCCGGCCAGCGCGCGGCCGTGGCTGTGCATCGCCCGCCAGGCCAGCCCCTGGTGCAGCACCAGCTCGGCGGCCTCGGCTCCGTACAGGCGGGTGAGCTGGTCCACGGGCAGACCGGACGCCTTCACGATGTGCTCGTTGAGTCGCTGCTCGGTGCCCTTGCGGAAGCACCACAGGCTGGTGGCCCAGTTGCCGGCGTAGTAGCGCATCGAGGGAAGGAACGACACCAGGTCGGGGCGGGCGTGCCCGAGCAGCGGGACCACGGCCAGGCTCAGCACCAGCACCGCGGCCAGCAGCGGGGAGTGCAGGGCGAAGGCGCCGACCGCCGCGTCGTGGCCGAAGAGGACGAGCGCCGAGTAGATGAAGAAGACGTTCCACTCCAGCGGTACGCCCATCGGGAAGGTCGACATGATGTGCAGATGGAAGACGACCATCACGGCCAGAGCGACCGTGGTGACGGTACCGCCGTGCGAGAGCGCCAGGACCAGCGGCACCGCGTACTCGATGACCGTACCGCCGTGCGCGGCCGCGGCGGCGAGAGCCGACGGCCTGAGATCGTCGGGGTAGTGGCGGTACAGCCGGCGTTTGAACCAGGCCGGGCGCAGCGGGCTGTTGCTCACCATCACCGCCACCACGAACGGGAAGTGGCGATTGAGCTTGGAGGAGGCGGCGCCCCACCACAGGGCGAGCATGACCAGTTTCAGCGCGGCGGTCATGTCGCTCACCGGGAAGAGAAAGACCACCAGCGTCAGACCGTAGTGCTCCGCACGGGCGGCGAGGAAGACGGTCTTGTCGCGCAGCCCGAGCAGCGCGAGCAGCGCGGCGAGGACGGCGACGCGCCAGGGAGCCAGCACGCCGGACGCGCCCGGGCCGCCTCCCTCGCCCGGTGAGCACAGCAGCCACACCGCCGCCCCCAGCAGCGCCGCGTACAGGGCCACATCGGCCACCTTGCGCCGGGTTCCCGCGGTGAACGGAATCCGGCCGGGCCAGGGGGGCAGCCGTACCGTGCCGGGGCGCAGCCAGTGCAGAAAGGCGCCCACCGGCGGCAGGAAGTGGGAGCTGAGCGGGCCCGAGCCGCAGCCGAGGCCCAGCACCTCCCACAGCAGCGTCCAGACGACGAGTTTCTGATAGACGATCGGTTCCGCCCACCAGGAACCGAAGTGCGCGATATCTCCGGCCCCGGGCGCCGCCGAGACGACCGCGATGCCGCCGAGGGCGTACGCGGTGATCTTCACCAGGTACAGCAGGTGCACGATGCCGGGGGTGCCGAAGCCGTGCAGGGCCCAGTGCTCGGCCAGCGGCCTGATGCGTTGCTGGTAGGGGCGGCTGCGCCACTGCTGCAGGTCGACGTCCGCCGTGTTCGGTGCGAGAAATCCCATGACCGCTTTCCCGCCCCTGCTCAGCCGGCCACGGCGACGGCGGTGGCCCTGGCCCGCAGCGCGGGCTTGTCCGTCTTGCCGACGGAATTCCTGGGCAGCCGGTCGACGAAGGTGATCTCGGTGGGCACCTTGAACCCGGGCAGCCGGACCCGGCAGTGGTCGAGCAGTCCGCCCGCGTCGGTGGCCGCGCCCGGACGCAGCGCCACGAACGCCACCGGTACTTCGCCGAGCCGCGGGTCGGCGGCGCCCACCACGGCGGCTTCGAGCACATCGGGATGGTCGCCGAGGACGGTCTCGACCTCCTTGGGACAGATGTTCTCGCCGCCGCGGATGATCATGTCCTTGATGCGGTCGACCAGCACCAGATAGCCGTCCTCGTCGAAGCGGCCGACATCGCCGGTGTGCAGCCAGCCGTCGACCACGGCGCGGGCGGTCTCCTTCGGGCGGCCCAGGTAGCCGCGCATCACGTTGGGTCCGCGGACGACCACTTCACCGGTCTCCCCCGCCGGGACGATCCGACCCTGCGGGTCCATCACGGCGACCTGCTGACCGGGCAACGGCCGTCCGACCGTGCCGGGCCTGCGCGGGCCGTCCAGCGGGTTGCTGGTGGAGGCGCAGGTCCCCTCGGAGAGGCCGTAGCCCTCCAGGATCGGGATGTCGTAGCGGCGCTCGAACCGCTCGATGAGTGCGGGCGGCATCGGGGCCGCCCCGCAGGCGGCGAACCGCACCGACGAGGTGTCCGGCCGTACGTGGTCCGGCAGTTCGGCGAGCATCGAGTAGATCGCCGGTACCGCGGAGAAGCAGGTCGGGCGCGCGGCGGCGACCAGGTCGAAGAAGGTCTCGGCCCGGAACCGCCCGGCCACCGTGACCCGCCCGCCGGCCAGCAGCGGGGACAGCACGCCGACCACGATGCCGTTAACGTGGAAAAGCGGCAGAATCAGCAGGCTGTGGTCGGCCTCGGAGAGCCGGGCGGCCTCGATCATCATGCCCGCCATGGCGGCGAGGTTGGCGTGTTCGAGCATGACACCCTTGGGGCGCCCGGTGCTGCCACTGGTGTAGATCAGCAGGGCGAGCGCGTCCGCATCCGTCTCGGGTGCGGCCGTGTCTTCGACCGCGGCGCCCAGTCCGGCCACCGTGAGCGTCCCGGCGAGGGGCGACGGCTCCGCGGTGACGACCACCATGGCACCCGCGTCGCCGAGCTGGTACCGCACCTCGTCCTCGGTGAGCGCCGGGTTGACCGGGGTCACCGCCGCGCCGAGTCGCCAGGCGGCGAAGAGCGCGACGACGAAGTCCGCCGTGTTGGGCAGCAGCAGTGCCACCACGTCCCCGCGCCCGATTCCCCGCGCCCGCAGGGCCGCCGCGGCCCGGCGGACCCGGCGGGCGAACGCCGCGTTGTCCAGCGCTGACGTCTCGTCTGCTGTGCAGGGACCGTCCGGGTCCCGTCGGGCCCGCAGATCCGGCAGTTCCGCGATGTGCATGTCGGCTCCTCGTAGTACGTCGACGGACGTCGGACGGGCGGGGTGCCCGTACCGACGCGGGACGGATGTCCGGTACATGAGGAGAGACGGTACGAATCGGCGGGGCTCGCGGCCCATGGGCGCGGACGACGACGCTCGCGGCCGGACTTGTGCGCGGCGCACGAAGCCGGGGCGGCACGCCCGCACTGGTCCGCGCCGGCCCCGAGGCACGCTTCACTCGGGGCCGGCGCGGGGTGGTGGGAATCCTGGATCAGACGAAGGCGCTCTCGCCGGTGACCGCCTTGCCGACGATGAGGGTGTTCATCTCGCGGGTGCCTTCGAACGAGTAGATCGCTTCGGCGTCGGCGAAGAACCGGGCGATGTCGTAGTCGAGCACGATGCCGTTGCCGCCGAAGATCTCCCGGCACCACGCGACCACCTCGCGCATCCGCGAGGTGACGTACGCCTTCGCCAGCGAGGAGTGCTCGTCACGGAAGACGCCGGCGTCCTGCAGCCGTGCGAGCCGGACCAGCATGCCCCAGCAGGCGGTGATGTTGCCGAGGCTCTTGACCAGCAGGTCCTGCACCATCTGGAACCGTGCGATCGGGCGGCCGAACTGCCTGCGCTCCTTGGCGTAGTCGAGCGCCAGCTCGTAGGCCCCGATCATCACGCCGAGAGCCTGCCAGGCGACCCCGCTGCGGGTGGCGCGGAGGATCTCCGCCACGTCACGGAAGGAGTCGATCCGCTGCAGCCGGTTGGCCTCGGGCACCTTGACGTCGGTCAGGGTGATCTCGGCGTTCTCCACGATCCTGAACGCGATCTTGTTCTCGATCTTCACCGGGGAGAAGCCCGGTGTGCCCTTCTCCACCACGAAGCCCTTGACCTTGTCGTCCGCCTCGTCGCGGGCCCAGACCACCACCAAGTCGGCGAAGGTGGCGTTGCCGATCCACCGCTTGGCACCGTTGAGCACCCAGTTCTCGCCGTCCCGGCGGGCGGTGGTGCGCATGCCCCCGGCCACGTCGGAGCCGCCGAGCGGCTCGGTCATCGCGAAGGCGCCGATGGTCTCCAGCGCGGCCATAGAGGGCAGCCAGCGGTCCCGCTGTTCCTGGTCACCACCGCGGTAGATGCTGTACATCGCCAGGCCGCTGTGCACCCCGAAGAAGGTGGCGGTGGAGGCGTCTGTGCGGGTGTACTCCATCGAGAGCATGCCGACCAGCAGGTTGCTTCCGGCAGGCAAGGGGTCGCCGTACCCCTCGTAGGGGACGCCGGCGAGCCCCAGTTGGCGAAACCTGCCGATGAGCTCGCTGGGGAACTCCCCCTTCGCCCAGTACTCGTTGACCAGCGGCTTGACCTCGGTGCGCATGAACGACCGGGCCCGCAGCAGCAGTTCGCGCTCGTGCGGTGGCAGCAACGCCTCGTAGTCGTAGAAGTCCGCGGCCAGCCGCTCGTCGACGGAAGCCTTCGCGTATGCCTTGTCGGATGCCTTCTCGGGCAGCAGGGCGGTCATGACCGGGTCTCCTTCTCCAGGCTGGTGGCGCTGTCCCTGGCGGACAGCACGGCGATCTGCTTGGCGTCGCGTGCCTCGCAGAGCTCCGCGTAGGAACGGGAGCCGTAGGCGTCCTCGACGGCCGTGACGAGTCGTTCGGTCTGTTCGGAGCTCTGCTCCGGGCGGCCGAGCGAGTCCCACATCTTCTGCATCGACACGCCGATGTGCTCGGCCATGTGCCGGTAGCCGCCGGAACCGCCGCCGAGGTGCGCGCCGAGGAACGGTCCTACCGTCGCCCAGCGCAGGCCGAGCGAGTTCACCATCACGGTGTCCAGCTCTGCCGGGCTGACGACGCCCTGCTCCACCAGGTAGATCGCCTCCCGGCTGAGGGCGTTCTGCAGGCGGTTGCCGACGAAGCCGGGGATCTCCTTGCGTTCCACGACCGGCACCCGGCCGACGAAGCGGTAGAACTCCACGGCCCGCGCCACGCTCTCCTGCGAGGTGCGCTCCCCCGGCACCACCTCCACCAGCGGAACCAGATGCGGCGGGTTGAAGGGGTGGCCGATCAGGATCCGGTCGGCCTCCTCGATGGTGTCGGTGAACGCCGTCGCGGGGATCGCCGAGGAGGAACTGAGCAGCAGCGCGTGTGCGGGGGCCGCGCCGACCAGGGTGGTGAACAGCTCCCGCTTGAAGTCGGCGGTCTCCGGCCCGTTCTCCTGGACGACGTCGGCGTCGCGCACCGCGTCGGCGAGATCGTCGGCGATGTGCACCCGCTCGGCGAGGCCGTGCGTGTCCAGGCCCTGCGCGGCCAGCTGCCCGGCCGCCCGGTCGAGCGCCTCGGCGACCGCCTCGGCCAGGTCCGGGCGCGGGTCGGTGACGCGTACCCGCATGCCGTGGGCGGCGAAGAGCGCGGCCCAGGACAGGCCGATCGTCCCGGCGCCGACCACCGCGGCGGTGGTGAATGGCTCGGTCATCACATGTCTTCCTTCTGGGTGCGTGGCTGTGTTCACCGCACGGGGCGGGCGGGCTGGGCCAGGTAGTCGTGGACGGGCTTTACCGGCGCCAGGATCAGATCGGTCAGGATGTGGCTGGCGGAGACGATCTCGCGCACCGGCAGATCGGCCAGCGGTGCCAGCACGTGCTCGAAGAGCTGCAGCCGGGCGGGGCCGGTCCAGGCGCCCTTCACCGCGATGTCGGTGATCTCGGTGCGCACCAACTGCGCCACCTGCGGCGCCCCGTCGAACCCGGGGACCAGCTTCAGCATGTAGGTCGGCACACCGACCTGGGCCACGGCCTCCTCGACCGACAGCCCGTAGTGCTTGTAGCCCATCGTGGCGGTCGCCACCCGCAGCGTGCCGACGTCGAGGACACCGACCAGCGCTCCGTGGTCGACGTAGAGGGAGGGCGACCCGGCGGTCTTGGGATAGGCACTGGCCTCGCGGCCGGACGTGATGGCCGGAAGGTTGTCCAGGTACATCGCGTGCAGGTACTCGCCCCGCTCGCCTTCGTAGCGGACCGGGATCGCCTGGCCGGACTCGGTGTACGGTCCGTATCCGCTGACGTCGCCCATCCGCATGACCTCGAAGCGCACGAGCGGCTCGTCGATCTCCAGCGGTTCGGGCACGACGGCGCGCAGCGCCTCGTGGTCGGTGCGGTAGACGATGTTGAGGTACTCGCGGTTGGTGAAGCGCGGCACGACCGGCGGATAGGCCGGGCTGGTGAGCGGCGTGGCGATGT
>Ga0308176_10002072_pt1 | contig 12556 bp, 13 predicted proteins | sample PhyCR2_3_FD_203890 | JGI IMG/M metagenome (GOLD analysis project Ga0308176, IMG submission 203890) | Soil microbial communities from UC Gill Tract Community Farm, Albany, California, United States - DLSLS.C.R2 | ecosystem: Environmental > Terrestrial > Soil > Agricultural land | place: USA... | reverse complement strand
CGACGGGACGCTCTGTGGCGATGGGATCCCGCCGAGCTCTGGGTGACGGGGCCCGCCGGTGGCGGGTAGCCTGGCGCCGATGCGGCGCCTGCTCCCAGATCCCGGGCCGACCACGGTCTCCGAGCAGCTCGACTCCTACCGGCCCTGGGAGGAACCGCGCGAGGAGCGCCCGCTGGTCGCGATGAACTTCGTCGCCACCGTCGACGGGCGGGCGACGATAGAGGGACGCTCGGGACCGATCGGCTCCGACGCCGACACCGAGATGCTGGCCGGCCTGCGCACGCGGTTCGACGCGGTGATGATCGGCGCCGGAACGATGCGGGCGGAGCGCTACGGGCGGCTGGTGTCCAGGCAGGAGACGCGTGAACGGCGCGAGCGCCTGGGCCTGCCCCACGACCCGCTGATGGTGCTGATCAGCGGGCGCCTCGACCTCCCCTGGGACGCCCCCCTGTTCAGCGACGGCGGCCGGGTCCTGATCTTCACGGCCTCGGCGGCCGAGCCGCCGGCGACCGAGAGCTCCGTCCGCGTCGTGCGCCACGAGGGGGCGGTCAACCTGCGTGAGGCGCTGCGCTACCTGCGCCAGGAGCGCGGGATCCGGGCGCTGCTCTCCGAGGGAGGCCCCCACCTGCACGAGCAGATGCAGGCCGACGGCTTGGTCGACGACCTCTTCCTCACGATCTCCCCAAAGCTGAGCGGCGGCGACGCGGTGCGGATCATCGAGGGCCCCCTGCCCGAAGTGATCGACCTCGACCTGGCCTGGCTGCTGGAGGAGGACGGCGAGCTCTACGCCCGCTACCGGCGCGGCTGAGCCGGGCCGATCCAATACCTTTCGCCCTCCCGGCGGACTACGAGAGGACGAAGATGGACTTCAACCCCAGCCCCGAGGTTGCCGCGCTGCGCGAGCGCGTCCTCGACTTCATGGACGCTGAGATCTACCCGCGCGAGCGCGAGGTCATGGAAGCGCTCGACGAGGAGGTCGGCCCCGGCGTCCCATACCCGCGGATCCTGGTCGAGATTCGCGAGAAGGCCAAGTCGGAGGGGCTCTGGAACCTCTTCATGCCCGACGAGCGCTTCGGGCCGGGACTGGCCAACTGGGAGTACGGGCTGCTCTGCGAGGAGATGGGCCGCAGCCCGATGGCGGCGCCGATGGCGTTCAACTGCTCGGCGCCGGACACCGGCAACATGGAGATCCTCGCCGAGCACGGCACCGCCGAGCAGCGCGAGCGCTGGCTGGAGCCCCTGCTCGAGGGCCGCATCCGCTCCTGCTTCTCGATGACCGAGCCCGAGGTCTCCGGCTCGGATCCGACCCTGCTGCAGGCGCGGGCGGTGCTCGACGGCGACGAGTGGGTGATCGACGGCCACAAGTGGTTCACCAGCGGCGCCGTCGGCGCCGACCTGGCGATCGCGATGGTGGTGACCGACCCCGACGCCCACCCCTACGGCCGCGCCTCGATGATCTGCGTGCCCACCGACGCGCCGGGGTTCAACCTGGTGCGGCCGATCTCCGTGATGGGGCACGACGGAGGCCCCGGCCACTGCGAGATCCGCTACGAAGGCTGCCGGGTGCCGGCGGCCAACCTGCTCGGCGAGCGCGGCGCGGGCTTTGCGATCGCCCAGGACCGTCTCGGCCCCGGCCGCATCCACCACTGCATGCGGGCGATCGGGACCGCCGAGCGCGCCCACGAGATGATGTGCCGGCGGGCCAACGAGCGGGTCGCCTTCGGCGGCCCGCTGGGCGAGAAGCAGTTCGTGCAGGAGGCGATCGCCTCCTCGCGCATGGAGATCGACCAGGCGCGGCTGCTTACCCTCTACGCCGCCTGGAAGATGGACAGCGAGGGCAAGCGCGCGGCCCGCCAGGCGATCTCGGCGATCAAGATCGTCGCCGCGAACATGGTCATGGACGTCCTCGACCGGGCGATCCAGGTCCACGGCTCGCTCGGCATGACCGACGACACGCCGCTGGCGATCATGTGGCGCTTCAGCCGCATGCTGCGCCTCGCCGACGGCCCGGACGAGGTCCACAAGATGGTCCTCGCCCGCCGCGAGCTCAACCGCTGGGCGAAGCGCGCCGAGGCCGAGGCGGAAGGCAGCCTCGAGCCCCGGCACGCGGCGCGGATGGTTTAGGGCGGCTACTTCGTTCCGAGCACGTCGACCCCGGCGTTGCTCCCGAGGATGCCGCTGCCGGAGCTGCAGGAGGAGCTCACGACGTAGACGTAGAACGTGTGGTTCTGCGCCGCCCCCTGCGCCAACCGCTTCATCCCGATGGTCCCGGCGATTTCCGTGAATTCAGTGCGCTTCGTCACGGCTCCCGGCCCGAGGTCGGAGACAACCCCGTAGCCGGCGATGCTGTCGGCAGTCGGGGCGAACGGATTGGGGGGATCTAGCAGCAGGTAGAGCGTCGCGGATCGCGGCTGCACGCAAGTGGCGGAGAAGGTGACGTCGAGACCGCCAAGGTAGAGATCATCCTCCCCGGCGGACTGGGTATACGAGCCCAGCGCGGTCGCCGATCCGGTGGCCTGCAGATTCATCGGCCCCGCGTTCCGCAGCCTCGCGACGATCTGCGAGAACGACGTCGAGCCGGCGTTGATGTCCGCTCCGCTCAGCGAGCCGTCGGCAACCTTCTCCCCGGTTACGGCGCCGCTCTGGATCTTGGCGCCGCTCACCGCGCCGTCGCCGAGCTTCGCGGCGCTCACCGCACCGTCCGCGAGCTTCGCGGCGCTCACCGCACCGTTGCCGATCTTCCCTTCGGTAACGGCGCCGTCGGCGAGCTTGGCGCCCGTGACCGCCCCCTTCTTGATTTTCGCCGCCGTCACCGCGTTCTTCTTCAGCTGCCTGCTGCCGACGCTGTTCTTGGCGAGGTGGGAAGCCGCGAACGCGGTCGCGCCACCGAGGACGAGGAAGACGGCCAGGGACGACATCACGTTGGCGTACGTGAGCCGCTTGCGTATCTGCTTCAAGACGGACTCCTTGTTTTGGGACGAGGTGCGGGGCGCCCCCGGCGCACTTTGGGGAACGCCCCGAGTGTCAGATCTCTGACGCTCTCAGTCGGAGCGGACGCTGTCAACTCGCTCGACGCGCGCCCTAGGAAAAAGGCGAGTCAGCTCTCGCCCGCGACCCGCTCGGCCTCGGCGGCCAGCCGCTCGACGATCCGCGCGAAGGCCTCGACCCCCTCGTTCACCTTGCCGTAGCCACCTGCGGTGTAGCGCGCGTAGACGCCCTCGAGGATGATCGCCAGCTTCCAATAGCCGAGCGCGACGAAGAAGTCGAGCTGGGAGAGGTCGCGGCCGGACCGCTCGGCGTAGCGCGTTATCAGCTCCGCGCGAGTGGGGAAGCCGGGCGCCAGGTTCGCCGGCATGCCGAGGGAGACCGTCTCCTCCCCGCGCTCGGGCCAGTAGACCATCAGCAGGCCGACGTCGGCGAGGGGGTCGCCGAGCGTGCAGAGCTCCCAGTCGACCACCGCCGCCACCTCGCCTCGTGGGGTGAGGATCATGTTGTCCAGCCGGTAGTCGCCGTGGACGATCGTCGCCGGCCCCTGCTCCGGTATCCGCGCCGAGAGGGCGTCGTGGACCCGATCGACCGACGGTATCTCGCGCGTCTTGGACTTCTCCCACTGGCCCTGCCAGCGGTGCAGCTGGCGAGCGACGTAGTCCTCCTTGCGGCCGAGGTCGCCGAGACCCGCCGCGTCAGGTTCGACCGCGTGGATCTGCACCAGGGTGTCGGCCACGCGCTCGCCGATCGCCCGCCGGTCGTCCTCGTCGGGGAAGGTCTCCGCCTCGGCGAGGCCGCGCAGGATCGGGCCCTCGACGAACTCCATCACGTAGAAGGGCGCGTCGTTGACGCTCTCGTCCGCGCACAGCCCGACCACCGGCGCCACGGGGACGTCGGTGCCCCCGAGGGCGGAGACGACCTTGTGCTCGCGGGCCATGTCGTGAGCCGAGCCGAGCCGCTTGCCGAGCGGCGGCCGCCGCAACGCCCAGCGCTCGCCGGCGGCGTCGGTGACCCGGTAGGTGAGGTTGGAGTGGCCGCCGGCGATCCGCTCGAAGGAGAGCGGAAAACGGACCCCGGGGACGTTAGCCCCGAACCAGCCTTCGAGCGCCGGGGCGTCGATCCCCTCCGGCCCCCGCCCGGTCCCGTCGGCGCTGCCGGTAGCCTCGTCCTCCATAGGCGCGCAAGCATATTCACGTTCCCCCCGGCGGCTCAGCCCGTCGCTCGCCAATCGGCTCAGGATCGGGTTTGCGATCGGGTTTGCCCTGCTCACGGCGATGGCCGTGATCGGCGTCGGTCGCTTCATCCAGCAGCGCCAGGACTTCGAGGACTCGATCGCCCGTTCCTACCAGGTGGAGATGCGAGCCCGCGTGCGGCTGGCCGAAGGACGGGACGTCGAGGCCGCCCGGGCGGAGGTCACCGCCCAGAACCGCCGCCGCCGCGAACTCCAGGACCAGATCTCCGGCGACACCCGCGACACCGCGCTGCTCGTGGCGGCGGGGCTGATCGCCGGGCTGACCGGCGCTCTGCTCCTCTTCAGCGGGCTGATCTCGTCGATGCGCCGCCCGCTGGAGGAGCTCGTCGCCGCCGCCGGGAGGCTCGCGGGCGGCGACCGCAGCGCCCGGGTCGAGGTCGGTGGCCTCTCGGAGACGGCCACCCTCGGGGCGGCCTTCAACGAGATGGCACAGGAACTCGAGGCGGAGGCCAGCCAGCGCGACCAGCTCGACCGCCTCAAAGACGAGTTCGTGCTCACCGCCTCGCACGAGCTGCGCAGCCCGCTCACCTCGGTGCAGGGCTTTGCCGAGCTGCTGATGCTCGATCGCGACTCCCTCACGCCGCGCCAGGCGGAGACCGTGGAGATCATCCTCGACAACTGCCGCCACCTGGTGCGCTTGCTCAACGACCTCCTCGACCTCGCCCGCAGCGACGCCGGCAGGCTGGCGATCCAACCGCGGCCGACCGAGATCGCGCCGTTGATCGAGGACGTCGCGCGGACGATACGGGCTCAGACCGAGGCCAAGAGCCAAACCCTGGGCGAGGACCTGCAGCCGGACCTGCCGCTGGTCGAAGCCGAGCCGGACCGCATCCGACAGGTACTGATAAATCTGGTGACCAACGCCCACGAGTATTGCCCGGACGGTGCGTCCATTCAAGTAACGGCGCGCGCCGTGGGTGCCGAGGTTGAAATCGCGGTGAGCGACAACGGACCGGGGATACCCGAGACCCAGCTGGAACGGATATTCGACCGCTTCACCCGCGGCGACGCCGGGCTGACCCAGCGGGTCGGCGGCACCGGCCTCGGCCTGGCGATCTCGAAATCGCTCGTCGAGCTGCACGGCGGCAGCATTCGGGCCGCCTCGACTCCAGGCCAGGGATCGATCTTCGCCTTCCGGATCCCGGTGGCGAACGTCCAGCGGTCCGCTCCCCGTCCCGGCGCCGCCGCGGAGGCGAGCTGATGGCACGGGTCCTGATCGCCGACGACTCGGAGACGATCCTCCTGCTGATGCGGACCCGGCTGGAGCTCGCCGGCCACAGCGTCGAGACCGCCTGCGACGGCCAGGAGGTGACCGACAGGTTCGCCAACGGCAACGGCGACCGTAACGTCGACGTGCTCCTGCTCGACGCGATGATGCCCCGCAAGTCGGGCGTCGACGCCCTGCGGGAGCTGCGCGCGGCCGGCATCCAAACGCCTGCCCTGATCGTCAGCGCCCACCAGAACCCCGGCGACGCCGACGCCGCCACCGACCTGGAGATCAGCGGCTACGTGACCAAGCCAATCGACTTCGACCGGCTGCTGGAGCGAATCTCCGAGCTGGCTTAGTCGGACGGGGGCGGGTTGGGGGAGGGTGATGCCCCTCCCCCCGCAAAGCGCTCCGTTCGACGGCGAGCGGTCTCGGTCCAGAGCTCCCGCACGCCTACGTCCTGCAGATTCTGCCCGACGAGGGGTGGCCAGACCCCTCACGCCGCCTCAGCTCTTGGCGATCTCCAGGCGGATCTCTTTCCCCTTCAGCTTCGTCCCGTCGAGGAACTCGACGGCGCGCTCGGCCTGGTCGGGGTCCACCTCGACGAACGAGAAGCGGTGCAGCACGCGGACGTCGTGGACTGCCTCGTCGGGCAGAACGGCTCCCTCGCGCAGCGCCCAGCGCAGATCCTCCTCCTCGATCCCGCTGCGCTCGCCGCGGTTGACGAAGAGCTTCACCGTGTCTGCCTTCGCCGCGGGGGCCTCCGCAGGGGCATTCGCTCCGTTGGCCGCCGCCGGTCGCCGCTCGCGCCGCTCGCGCCGGCGCGGCCTGGGAGCGTGCTCGAGCCGCTCCTCGGGGGTCTCCCACTCGCCGATCGAGGTGTTGACGTCGCGCTCGATGCGGGCGATCTCGTCGCGCTCGTCGGGCGTGACGAAGGTGATCGCGCGGCCGGTGCGGCCCACCCGGCCGGTGCGGCCGATCCGGTGTACGTAGGTCTCCGAGGAGTTCGGGACGTCGTAGTTGATGACGTGGGTGACGTGCTCGACGTCTAGCCCCCGGGCGGCGATGTCGGTGGCCACGAGCAGCCTCACGCGGTGGTCCTTGAAGGAGATCATCACCCCGTCGCGCACCCCCTGGCTGAGGTCGCCGTGCAGCGCCTTGACGTCCAGGCCTTTGTCCTTGAGCGTCCTTTCCAGCCTCGATGCGCCGATTTTCGTGCGGGTGAAGATGATCGCCTGCTCGGGTTCTTCGACCCTCAGCAGCTCGACCAGCCGCGACGCCTTCTCCCGCGCCGGCACCTCGACGAAGGCCTGCTGGATGGCATCGACGGTGAGTTTCTTCGGGGTGATCCGGATCGTCGTCGGGTCGTACATGTAGCCCTCGGCGAGCTTCTGGATCGGCGGCGGCATCGTCGCCGAGAAGAGCGCCGTCTGGCGTCCGCTCGGGCACATCCGCAGGATCTTCTCGACGTCCTCGATGAAGCCGAGGTCGAGCATCTCGTCGGCCTCGTCGAGGACCACGTAGCGCGCCGCGGTGAGGACCAGCGAGCGCCGCGACATCAGGTCCATCATCCGCCCCACGGTCGCGACGACCACGTGGGCTCCCGAGCGCAGCTGCGACTGCTGCGAGCGGATCGGGGCGCCGCCGAACACGGCGACGACCTGGACGTCGAGGTGCTCGGCGTAGGTCCGCAGCGCCTGCGTCACCTGGATGCAGAGCTCCCTGGTCGGGGTGAGGACGACCGCCTGCACCTCGTCGTTGTCGGGATCGAGGTACTGCAGCAGCGGCAGCCCGAAGGCCGCGGTCTTGCCGGTCCCCGTCTGGGCCTGGCCGATCACGTCATGGCCGGCCAGCAGCTCCGGGATCGCCTGCTCCTGGATCGGGGTCGGCTCGTCGAAGCCCAGCTCGTCCAGCGCCTGCTGGATGTCCGACGAGAGGCCGAGGTCCTTGAAGGCGGTCACGAGATCATCGGGAGGGGTCCAGGAGGAGCTTGCCGGTGGTGCGGCGGGCGATCAGGTCTTCGTGCGCGCGCCGCGCCTCGGAGAGGGGGTAGACCTCGCCGATCGTAGCCGTCAGCTCGCCGGCCGCGACCGCCCCCAGCAGCTGCTCGATCATCGGGCCGAGCAGGTCGCGGCGCGCCAGCAGATGCGCGAGCCAGAAGCCGACCACCGACTTCGATCCCCGCAGCAGCGCCGCGGTCGAGACCTGGCGCTGCTCGCGCGAGGCGATGCCGAAGACCACCATCCGCCCCAGCGGGGCGAGGACGTCGAGCTCGGCGTCGAAGGCCTCGCCGCCGCTCATGTGCAGGATCGCGTCGACCCGCTTGCCGTCGTTTGCCTCCCGGATCGCCTCGCCGAGGCTCCCGGCCTCGAGGCCGGAGTCGACGCAGGCGTCGGCGCCGAGCCGGCGCACGGCCTCGCGCTTCTCCTCGCTGGAGGCCAGGCCGATCACGCGGGCACCCGCCCGCTTGGCCAGCTGAACCGCCAGCGTGCCGGTTCCCCCGGCGGCCGCCTCGATCACCACCGTCTCCCCCGGCTCCAGCCGGGCGCAGCGGTGGACCAGCGCCAGCGCGGTCAGGCCCTGCAGCAGGACCGCTGCGGCCTGGTCGTCATCGACCCCCTCCGGGATCGGGATCAGCGAGGCCTGCGGAACCGCCGCCTGCTCCGCGTAGCCGCCGCTGCCGAGCAGGACTGCGAAGCGCCGCCCGTCGGAGGTGCGGCCGGCGATCTCGGCGCCCGGGATCAGCGGCAGGGTCTGCTCGGCGAGGTAGTCGTTGCGGGTCGTGTGGGTGTCGGCGAAGTTGACGCCGCTGCGCGTGATCTGCACCACGACCTCGCCCAGGCGCGGGCTCGGATCATCGACATCGACGTGCTCGAGCACCTCCGGGCCGCCGAACTCCTGGATCTGGATCGCCTTCATCGGACGGTGAGTCTCGCAGGGCGCGGCCGGTGGCGCGGTCTCGCGCGTCGGATTGGCTTAGGCTGCCGTGCCGATGTCGCTCACCGTGGTCGGATCGATCGCCTTCGACGCCGTCAAGACCCCCTTCGGGGAGCGCGAGCGGATGCTCGGCGGCGCCGCCGTCCACTTCTCCCTCGCCGCCAGCTTCTTCACCGAGGTGCGGCCGGTGGGCCCGGTCGGGGACGACTTCGGCGCCGAGCAGTTCGAGGTGCTGGAAGCCCGCGGCATCGCCACCGAGGACGTCGAGCGGGTCGCCGGCGGCAAGTCGTTCTTCTGGCGCGGCCGCTACGAGTACGACCTCAACGTCGCCCACACCGAGGACACGCAACTGGGCGTCTTCGCCGAGTTCGAGCCGAAGCTCTCGGAGGCCTCCCGCGCGGCCGACACCCTCTTCCTCGCCAACATCCAGCCCGACCTGCAGCGCCGCGTGCGAGCCCAGTGCGAGGCGGCGCGGCTGAGTGGCCTGGACTCGATGAACCTCTGGATCGAGACCGCCAGGGACTCGCTGCTGGCGGCGATTGCCGAAGTCGACTGCCTCGTCGTCAACGACGCCGAGATCCGCCAGCTGACCGGCGAGCCCAACCTCGCCCGCGCCGCCCGCGCGGTGATGGCCCAGGGACCGCGGGCGGTGGTCGCCAAGCAGGGTGAGTACGGCGCCGCCCTCTTCACCGAGGACGGCTTCTTCGCGCTGCCGGGCTTCCCGCTCGAGGACGTGCGCGACCCGACCGGCGCCGGCGACAGCTTCGCCGGCGGCTTCTTCGGCTACCTCGACGGGCTCGAGGGGGCGCCCGACGACGCGGCACTGCGGCGGGCGATGGGCTACGGCACCGTCCTCGCCTCGTTCAACGTGGAGGAGTTCGGGACGGAGCGGGTCTCGCGCCTGACCCGGGAGGAGATCGACGAGCGCTTCGAGCAGCTGCGCCGGATGACCCAGTTCGAGGGCTCCGGCGACCTCGCCGCCTAGCCCTCCCAGCGGCCGCGCCGAAATCTGGCTGGGACAGGCGAGGTGCGATACTTGGCTCTCCCCGCGAAGAGCTTCCAGAGGAGGGCGATGGCTACCCAGCAGGAGATGCACAACGCAAGCCCCGACGACGCCAGCGCCACCGGCAACGAGTCGCTGACGGTCACCGACAACCGGACCGGCAAGACCTACGAGCTGCCGATCTCGGACGGCACTGTGCGCGGGATGGACCTGCGCCAGATCAAAGTCTCCGAGGACGACTTCGGGCTGATGTCCTACGACCCGGCCTCGACCAACACGGCCTCCTGCCGCTCGGCGATCACCTACATCGACGGCGCCGCGGGGATCCTCGAACACCGCGGCTACTCGATCGAGCAGCTCTGCGAGCGCTCGACCTTCCTCGAGGTCGCCTACCTGCTGATCTTCGGCGAGCTGCCGACCGCCGCCCAGTTCGACCGCTGGGTCTTCGACATCACCCACCACACCTTCGTCCACGAGGACCTCAAGCACTTCTTCGAGGGCTTCCGCTACGACGCCCACCCGATGGGGATGCTGCTCGCCGGCGTCGGCGCGCTATCCACGTTCTACCCCGACGCAAAGCAGATCGGCGACCCCGAAGAGCGCTACATGGCGGCGGTGCGGCTGATCGCCAAGGTCCCGACCCTCGGCGCCTTCTCCTACCGGCACAACATGGGGCTGCCCTACGTCTACCCGGACAACGACCTCAGCTTCGCCGAGAACTTCCTCTCGATGATGTTCAAGAAGACCGAAGAGAAGCACGTGCCCAAGGCGGCGCTGGCAAAGGCGCTCGACGTCCTCTTCATCCTCCACGCCGACCACGAACAGAACTGCTCTACCAACGCCGTGCGCGGCGTCGGCTCCTCCGACGTCGATCCCTACTCGGCGGTGGCCGCCGGGGTGGCCGCCCTCTACGGGCCGCTGCACGGGGGCGCCAACGAGGCGGTGCTGCGGATGCTGCGGCGGATCGGTGAGATCGAGAACGTCCCCGACTTCCTCGAGCGGGTCAAGCAGCGCGAGGAGAAACTGATGGGCTTCGGCCACCGCGTCTACAAGAACTACGACCCGCGGGCGCGGATCATCCAGCAGCACATGGCCGAAGTCTTCGACGCCACCGAGTACAACCCGCTGGTCGAGATCGCCCGCGAGCTGGAGAAACGCGCCCTCGAAGACGAGTACTTCACCTCGCGCAAGCTGTACCCGAACGTCGACTTCTACTCGGGGATCATCTACGAGGCGATGGAGATCCCGACCGACATGTTCACGGTGATCTTCGCCATCCCCCGCACCGCCGGCTGGATCGCCCAGTGGATGGAGATGCAGGAAGACCCGGAGAAGAAAATCGCCCGGCCGCGGCAGATCTACACCGGGGAGCGCGAGCTGGAGTACGTGCCGGTGGAGAACCGCGAGGGGCCGGAGAAAATCGTCGGGCCGCCGGCGCGGCGGCCCAAGCGGCCGCGGCGCGGGGCGTAAGAGCAGCGGGCATAGGTAGAGGGTTCGGGCATCCCTCTTCTCTCAACTTTTTCGAGATCGGCGCCGGCCGTCCGAGATCGAGCTCCGGCGAAAAAGTACAAGCCGTTCAGAGGGACCCCCGAACCCTCTTCTCGTAGGCTGATCTTGTGTCCCGTCCGAGTTGGAAGCTGGGTTGTTCGAGTTGAAGCTGCGTCGTGCGCGGTGGAAGCTGACCGTCAGGCATGGCTCTGAGGTGAGCCATGCGGAGTTCGAGGATCTGGGGGAGGCGGTGGCGGCGATGGGGAGCGGGCGCTGGCGATCCGCAGCGAGGGGCCGGCGCGGCCGGTGCGCTCGCTGCGCGACTTCGCGCCCGGGGAGCAGGTCCACGCGCGCCTGCAGCTGAGCGGGCGCGGCCTGCTGCGCAAGCCGGCGGCCGGCATCGACGTCCGCGGCGACGGGACCTTCATGCCGTTCCGCGGCGGGGTGGTCCGGGAGGAGCTCGACCCCAGCCGCCACGACACGCCGTTCGACCGGGTGCGCGAGACTCTGGAGGCGGAGGAGCGATGAGCGAGCAAGCCGGCACAGAGATCCCCAAGGGCAGCTACGCGGCGGGCGACCGGGTGCGGATCCCGGCCGGGGCCGAACCGCCCTTCACCGTGTTCGTCAACGGCATCGAGCAGAGCGAGAGGGCCGATTACGAGGTCCACGGCGGCGAGATCGTCTTCAGCCGGCCGATCGTGAAGGAGAAGATCGGCACCAGCCGTTGGCTGGCGATGTACCTGGGGCTGTTCGGCACCTACCGCAAGAACGAGGTCGTCGACCTGCAGTTCGTGCGGGACGGCAAGCTGCAGCTGGTGCCCGACCTGGCGATCGTCCCCTACCCCGAGGGCGAGGGGCCGGCGTGAACCTGGGATTCCTGCTCCTCTGCGACCACAGCGAGGCGGTCAACGGCAAGCTCTACCTGACGGGCGGCGGCTGGAACGTCCTCCGCCTCCCCGAGCTGCCGCACGAGTGGTCGTTCTCGATCGGGCTCGGGATCGACGTCGCCTGGCACGAGACGAACGACCCGCACGAGCTGGTGGTCACCGTCCAGGACCCCGACGGAGTCGAGCTCGGCGAGGGCCTCACGGCGAACTTCGAGACGGGGCGGCCGCCGGGGATGCCGCAAGGCCAGGAGCAGCGCCTGGTGATGTCGATCGCCGCCACCGCGACCTTCGCCACCTCCGGGCCGCACGCGGCGGTCGTCCTGGTCAACGGGGAGGAGCTGGGCCGGGCCCGCTTCTACCTGTTGGAGGGCGCTCCTCTCGAGGCGGATCTCTAGCCGCGGCTAGTTGAAGACGTAGAGCAGGAGGAAGGCGATCAAGGCGAAGCTGGCGCCCGCCGCCTGGATGCCGCGGTCGCCGGCGATGATGCCGGACATCGAGCGCTGGTCGGAGCGGTCGTAGATCAGATAGAGGTAGCGGAAGATGCCGTAGACCGCGGGAGGGATCGTCAGCATCATCTGGCTCCCGACGAGCGGCGAGTTGACGGTGTAGATCGCGTAGCTGATCACGGTCCCGGTGGTGACCAGGGAGACCATCTGGTCGAGGAAGGGCAGCGAATAGTGTTCGAGCACCGGCCGCGTGGAGGTCCCCTCGTGCAGCTCGGAGACCGCCTCCTGGCGGCGCTTGGTGAAGCCGAGGAAGGCGGCGAGCATGCCGGTGCACAGCAGCAGCCACTC
>Ga0308176_10002068_pt1 | contig 12569 bp, 8 predicted proteins | sample PhyCR2_3_FD_203890 | JGI IMG/M metagenome (GOLD analysis project Ga0308176, IMG submission 203890) | Soil microbial communities from UC Gill Tract Community Farm, Albany, California, United States - DLSLS.C.R2 | ecosystem: Environmental > Terrestrial > Soil > Agricultural land | place: USA... | reverse complement strand
CGGGGCGCGCGCGAGGAGTGCCGGAGGCGACGCGGATCATTGCCGGTGCAATCACCGAGCGGGCGCGGGAGAGCGCGAGGGCCTGCCCGCCGCGAGCGGCCGCGCCCTTTACCGGACATGTTCCTCCAGCCCGGGGACAGCGGGCCGGAGCCCTCGCTATCCTCCGGGGCATGAGCCGTGAGCGTGGCGCCGGAAGCGGTGCTGACCAGGCACGACGAGGCCCCGGGTGACCGAGGTGACGGGCCCCGCACCGGCGGACGCCCGGAGCGTGCGGGCATGGCGGGTGTTCGGTGCCCGGCTGCGTCACTGGCGCAGGCGGGCCGGTCTCACCCAGGCCCAGGTGGGGGCCCGGGTCGGCTACGACCACACCGCCATCAGCAAACTCGAACACGGCAGCCGCAGGACCCCGCTGCCGCTGGCCCGCCGCCTGGACGATCTCCTGGCGGCCGACGGAGACCTGGTGGCGGTCTGCGAGGAGGCCGAGCGTACCGATGCGGGCGAGCGGGCCTCCCTCGCTCCCGCGCCCTCGCCGGACCCGGGCCCGCCGGGCCCGCTCCCCGGTGAACCGCCCGGCGGGACACTCGCCGCGATGCTCCCGCCCGGGGCCGTACTGCCCCCGCGGCTGCCCGCGTACGGCCTGGTCTGCCCGCTGCACGGCCGGAACGGGTGCACGGTCCCGGCCCTGTCCGATGTGGTCGCCCTGCACGCGCGGTTCTGCGCGTCGGCCCCGGAGACCATGTCCCGGCCGGCGCTGGACACCGACACCGTGCACGCCCTGACCGCGCTGCTCGCCGTCTGCCTGCGCGCCGACGAGGAGCATGCCTGGCCCGGCGCCTCCGCGGTCGTCGAGCGCACGCTGCACGCGATGCTCCGCTGGATGGCGCTCCCGGCCGCTCCGTATCAGCGGCAACTCGCGCCGCTGGCCGCCGAGTACGCGCAGTCGGCCGGCTGTCTCAGACTGCTGTGGGGTCGCAACGGGACGGCCATGGCCTGGCTCGACCGGTCCCTGGTGTGGGCGGCCATGGCCGGGCACGTCGGCGCGCGGGTCGCGGCGCTGAGCGACATGAGCACCCTGGCCCGGCTCGAGGGCGACGGCCCCTCCGCGCTCGCCTACGGCGAGGCCGTCCACCGGGCCGCCGCGGGCCGGCACTGGGCGGGCGCCCTGAGCGACCTGTACCAGGCACGCGGCCACGCGGTGCGCGGCGACGCCGACCGCACCCTGCACCACATCGCCCGCGCCTGGTCGCAGATGGACCGGGCCGACGAGCGGGACGAGGCGGAGGCGCCCTGGCTCTCCGTCGCCTCCGTGCGCCTGCGGGTGGAATCCGGTGCCGCCGGCGCCCTGCGTGACCTCGCCGCCGCGACCGGGGAGCGCCGCTTCGCGCTCCGCGCCCTCGACGCGGCCGGCACCGCGATCAGGCTGCTGCCGCCGGGCATGCACTCGGCCCGGATGCTGTTCCTCGCCCGGACGGCGGACGCCTACGTCTGCGCGGGCGAACCCGCCGCCGCGCCGGCGGTGGCCGGACCGGTCCTTGAAGGCCCGGTGCACCCCTCGACACTCCTCGGCCAGGAGCTGCGCGGACTGTACGGACGGCTGGCCGGAGGCACCGGTGGCGGGGCCGAGACCGACGACTTCGTCCGCAGACTGGCCGCCGCCGTCCGCTGAGAAGGCGCCGAGGGGCGGAGCGTGTGCACCACGCCCCGCCCCTCCGCTTTCACCTCTCCGGTCGGGTCAGCTCACGTCGAGGGCGACATCGTCCAGGACGAAGCTGGTCTGCAGATAGGCGTCCTCCTTGCTGGTGAAGCCCAGCGTCAGCGTCTGCCCGGCGGCCGACGCGACGTCGAAGGTCTTCAGTACATAGCTGTTGGTGGCGTCGAGATTCGAGTACGTGGCCAGCGTCCGCGTCCCCAGCTTCACGGTGAACGTGTCGTACGCGTTCCCGTCGGGCGTCTCGGCGGTGTCGGTCCGCAGATAGAAGGACAGCCGGTACGTCGAGCAGCCGGTCGGCACGGTCAGCGACTGCGTGACGATGTCGCTGTGGGTGCTGCCCCAGCCGCCGAGCCACGCCTGGTACGAGCCGCTGTGCGCGGGCTTCTCCGAGGTCCGGTTGTTGATGACGCCGTCCGTCTGCGTCCAGGGCGCGGTCCCGTTCTCGAACCCGCCGTTGGTCACCACCTGCCGAGGCTGGCAGCTGCCCCCGCCGCCGACCACCAGCGAGTACGTGGTGGTGTGGGTGGCTGTGCCGGTACCTGTCACGGTGAGCGTGTACGTACCCGCCGCGGCCTGGGCGCCGGCGGACACGGTCATCGTGGCCGACGACCCGGACTGCACGGAGGTGGGCGAGAAGGAGACGGTGACACCGCTCGGCGCACCCGACGCCGTCAGCCGGACGCTCTGGGCGGAGCCGCTGGTGGTGGCCGTGGACACGGTCGCGGTGACCGACGCGCCCGGCTGGACGCTGCCCGAGACCGGGTTCACCGAGACGGAGAAGTCGTCGGCCGGCGCGGTGGAGCCGACGGCCGTCTTCCACAGTGTGTAGGCGACCCCGTCGGCGCTGCGGTCGAGCGCGGTGGCGTTGATGTTGGAGGTGGTGTCGCAGGACTGGTGGTAGCAGGGGTCGTACGAACGGCCCGCCGTACCGCCCCACTTGGACGCCTGCGCCGAGGTCTTGGTGTCACTGGCACCGGTGGCGTAACCCGAGGTGGCGATCCCGCCCTGCTGGAAGGAGTAGTCGTCGGACCGGCCCTGGCCCTCCACGTTCTCCTCCGGGGCGAGCCCGAGGGAGGTCCAGTACTCCTTCATCGGCGCGGAGGCGGCCGAGTTGAGGTTGTTGATGAAGTAGCCGCCGTTGACCGAGGCGACCATGTCGAAGTTGTAGTACGCGGTGATGGCGGACCGCTGGGCCGAACTCAACTGGCTCACGTAGTACTTGGAGCCCTGGAGGCCCTGCTCCTCGCCGTTCCACCAGGCGAACCGGACGTGCTTGGTCATGGTCGGGTTCTGCTGGGCCAGCGCGAGCGCGTTCTCCAGCAGGGTCGCGGAGCCGGAGCCGTTGTCGTTGATCCCGGGCCCGGCGGAGACGCTGTCCAGGTGGGCGCCGAACATCACGGTGCTGTCGGAGGCGCCGCCCGGCCAGTCCGCGACGAGGTTGCTGCCGGGGTAGGTGCAGGTGGCGCAGGTCTGCTCGGTGACGGTGTAGCCGGCCGCCTGGAGCTTGCCCTTCACGTAGTTGAGCGAGGCGGTGTATCCGCTGCTGCCGGCCCGCCGGTTGCCGCCGTTCTGGGAGGCGAGGGTGTTGAACTGGGTGAGGTGCGCCTGCACGTTGGCGACGCTGATGTCGGGTGCGGTGCCGCCGGGGTTGCCGCCGCCGTCGTTGACGGTCAGCGTGTACTGGGCGGTGTGCTCCTGGGTGCCCGCGCCCTTCACGGTGAAGGTGTACGAGCCGGGGGCGGCGGCCGACGTCGTCGACACGGTCATCGTGGAGGTGGCGCCGGACTGCACCGAGGAGGGGCTGAAGGAGACGCTCACACCGGCGGGGAGGCCGCTCGCGGACAGGTTCACCGTCTGGGCGCTGCCGGAGGAGACCGTCGTGCGGACGGTGGACGTCACCGAGCTGCCCGGTTTCACCGAGCCGGAGGCCGGGTCCAGGGACATCGAGAAGTCGTTGTTGCCGCTCGGCGAGCAGGTCGGGTCACCGCTCTGGGCGGGGACGCTGACGGCGTCCCACGCGGCCTTCGCGCGGGTGTACAGCACGCAGGTGGCGTCGAGGTTCTTGGCGGCGGTGAGGGTGGCCGTGCGGTAGCGCTTGTACGTCATGCCGCTCGTCTTGAGGAGCATGCCGCCGTAGAAGACCTTGCCGGCGCTCTGGATGCCGACACCGGTCACCGAGGAGTTGTTGCAGGTGGGGCTGGAGGGCTTGCCGCCACCGGGGTTCGAGCCCTCGGCGAGCAGGTAGAACCAGTGGTTGAGCGGCCCGGCAGCCGCGTGCTCCTCGGTGTTGGGTATGGAGGAGCTGTAGCAGTTCGGGTCGCCGATCTGGCCGGGGTTGTACATGATCCGGATCGGCCCGTTGCCGACGAGGTCGATCTTCTCGCCGACGGTGTAGTCCGGGTCGTCGTACGGGGCCGGCTCATTGGTGTACGCCTCGGTCAGCGCGCCCATGATGTCGCCGGTGGCCTCGCCGAGCCCGGACTCGTTGTTGGCGCCGCCCGGGGTGTACTGGTCGATGCCGTGGCCGAACTCGTGGCCCACGACGTCCATCGCGCCGATCCACTGATTGGCCTGGTTGTGGCCGATGGAGACCGTGGAGCCGTCCCAGTAGGCGTTGACGTCGTTGAGACCGACCTTGACGGGCCAGCTGCGGCCGTTGCCGTCGTGGCCGTTGCGCCCGAGCCAGTCACGCAGCATGTCCCACTCGTGCTGGGCCGCCCACATGACGTCGACGCAGCCGGTCTCCTTGCTGGACGCGTTGCCGGTGCCCCAGGAGTCGGTGGACTTGGTGAACACGCTCCCGGTGCTGTAGTCGGCGCAGCTCAGCCCGGGGCGGTTCGGGTCGCGCAGCGAGTAACTGCCTCCGGACGAAGTGGTGTTGATGGAGAGCGGGGACGGCCCGTTCCACTGGCTGTTGCCGGTTCCGGCCCTGACGTCGTCGTAGCTGTCGATGACCGCTCCGGTGCCCGCGTCCACGAAGACGTGCAGCCGGCTCGGTGCCTCGGCGGTCCGGCCGGTGACCACCGTCTCCCAGGCGAGCCGGGAGCGCTTGTCGGTGGCCCGTACGACGAGCCGGTGGCTCTCGACCTTGTCCACCGTGCGCAGTCGCTTGCGCGAGGTGGCCTCGGCGGCCTTCGCGGAGACGGTCGCGGTGGTGGGTACGTTGATGCGCCGCGAGACCGCCGACTGCGAGCCGCGCACCCGCCCCTTGGAGTCGGCCACCACGACGGCGTCCCCGCCGACGACGGGCAGGCCGCGGTAGGTGCGCTCGTACGCGACGGAGTAGAGGCCGTTGACCCACGGGGTGACCATCCGGCGCTCGTAGCGCTCCTCGGGTCCCTTGGCCAGGGTGTCGAGCCCGCTGGCGGCTGCCTTGTCGGCGGCCGAGACCGCGGCGGTGAGCGCCTTGGGGGCCGGCGGCGGTGCGGGTTCCGCGGAGGCCGGCTGGCCGCTGACGGCGACCAGCATTCCGGCGAGGACGGCCAGGGTTGTCCCGGCCGTCATCGGTCTGCGTTTCATCGAGGCTCCTCGTGGTGTCCGTGATCGAGCGACCGAACACTCACATGTGGTCATGACCTCGTCAACGAACTGCGGGCGCCCACGGGGGAGTTGGCAAGTCTCGTCAAGTCGGGCGGGGGCATCGCGCAGAGCGCGGGGACCCGCGCGGCAAGGGGGGATGGACAGGCGGGGAGGCGGGCGTTATCCTGCACTCTCACCGAACGGTGATCCACACGCAACTGTCGAGGCGAGTATATCACTGAACAGGTATGCGCGCAAGGGCTCCTGGCTCCCCTTCATGCGGCACCTCTCCTTTCGCCCGAACGCCTCGCCACGAGCATCTCGTCCCGAACACACAAGGAAGGCACCAGCCTTGACCTCGCACTCCCTCACCGCAGCGGCCGCCGGCACCTGGCGGCTCGGTGATCTGACCGTCAACCGGCTCGGCTTCGGCGCCATGCGGCTGACCCAGAACGGCGCGGCGTTCAGCGCCGAGCGCACCCCGCACGACCGTGACCGGGCCGTCGCGGTGCTGCGCCGGGCCGTCGAGCTGGGCGTGAATCACATCGACACGGCCGCCTTCTACTTCTCGCCCCTGCGCTCCGCCAACGAGCTGATCAACCGGGCGCTCGGGCCCTACCCGGACGACCTCGTCATCACCACCAAGGTCGGACCGGGCCGCGGCCCCTCCGGCGACTGGCTCGACTGGGCCCGCCCCGAGCAGCTTCGCGGCCAGGTCCAGGAGAACATCCGTCAGCTCGGGCGCGACCACCTAGACGTGGTGAACCTCCGGGTGAACGGACCCCGTCCCATCGGCGACCACTTCGGTGCCCTGGCCGAACTGCGCGAGGAGGGGCTCATCCGCCACCTGGGCCTCTCCAACGTCTGGCCCGAGCAGATAGCCGAGGCCCGGGCCATCGCACCCGTCGTCTGCGTGCAGAACCGGTACGGCATAGGCGAGCGCCGCGCCGACTCCCAGGAGGTCGTGCGCATGTGCGGGGAACTGGGCATCGCCTTCGTTCCCTTCTACGCCATCGCGGGCGCCGGCCGCGAGTCCGGGGCCGGTGCCGCCGAGCACGAGGCGCTGCTCGACATCGCCCGCGCCCACGACGCCTCGCCCGCCCAGATACGGCTGGCGTGGACGCTCCAACAGGGGCCGCACGTCCTGGCGATCCCCGGCACGGGCGACCCCGCCCACCTGGAGGCCAACGTGGCGGCGGGCGCCCTGCGGCTCACCGACGAGGAGATGGCGCGGCTCACCGCGCTCGGGCAGCCCACCGGAGCGGACGTAGCATGATCCCCATGGAGCAGCGCGAACTGGGCAGGACCGGACAGAACGTATCGGTCGTCGGACAGGGCACCTGGCAACTCGGCGGGGACTGGGGCGACGTCCGCGAGGCGGACGCACTCGGAGTGCTCGACGCCGCCGTCGAATCGGGAGTCACCTTCTTCGACACGGCCGACGTGTACGGGGACGGCCGGAGCGAACAGCTCATCGGCCGCTACCTCAAGGAACGGCCCGACGCCGGGGTCTTCGTCGCGACGAAGATGGGCCGCCGCGCCGACCAGGTGCCGGAGAACTACACCCTGGACAACTTCCGCGCCTGGAACGACCGTTCCCGCGCCAACCTGGGCGTCGACACGCTCGACCTCGTACAGCTGCACTGCCCGCCCACCCCCGTCTATTCCTCCGACGAGGTGTACGACGCGCTGGACACGCTCGTCGCCGAGCGGCGGATCGCGGCCTACGCGGTCAGCGTCGAGACGTGCGCCGAGGCGCTGACGGCCATCGCCCGCCCGGGCGTCGCGAGCGTCCAGATCATCCTCAACCCGTTCCGCCTGAAGCCGCTGGACGAGGTCCTGCCGGCGGCGCGGGAGGCCGGGGTCGGCATCATCGCCCGGGTGCCGCTGGCCTCCGGGCTGCTGTCGGGCAAGTACACCGCGGACACCGTCTTCGCGCCCGGCGACCACCGCACGTACAACCGGCACGGCGAGGCGTTCGACCAGGGCGAGACCTTCTCGGGCGTCGACTACGGCACCGGTGTGGCCGCCGCGGCCGAGTTCGCCGTGCTCGCCCCCGAGGGCGCCACCCCGGCGCAGACGGCACTGCGCTGGATCATCCAGCAGCCGGGCGTCACCAGCGTCATCCCCGGCGCGCGCTCGACGGAGCAGGCCCGGGCCAACGCGGCCGCCGCCGCGCTCGACCCGCTGCCGCGGAGCACGCTGGACGCGGTGCGCGACCTGTACGACCGGCGGTTCCGGGCGGCGGTCCACGACCGCTGGTAGTTACCGGCCGGCCCCGGGGGCCGCGGGCGCGCTCGTCGCCGTGCCGCCGTCAGGTGTGGTGGCCGACCCGGTGTCGGGGGAGAACAGGCTCATCCCCAGGAACACGGCCGCCAGGAAGGCGATCGCGCCCGCGATGGCGCTGGCCACCCGGGGCCGGCGGCGTATCGCCTCACCGGCGGTGCGCCGCAGGGGCTTGGCGGTCCGCGCCGCCGCCCGCCGCCCGTGCCCGTGCGCGGCGGGGGCCTGGGGCAGCCGGTACGTGGTCGGCGCGGCGGGGACCGCCGCGGGACGCGGGGCGGGGGCGGCGGCGAAGGGCGGGGGCGTCGCCGGGTGGCTCGCGTGGGTGGCGGGCCCCGGCGCCGGGGCCGGGCGGTGCAGCGGCAGCGCCTCCGCGTGGCCGCGCCAGGCGTCGCTGTGGAACCAGTCGGCGACCTGCTGCGCGGTCGGCCGGTCCTCCGGCTGCTTCGCCAGCAGGCCGAGCAGGTAGGAGTCGAAGGCGGCGGAGACGTCCACGCCACGCTGACGCAACGGCACCGGGGGCGTGTCCACGTGCTGGTAGAGGGTGGCGGTGGCGGTGTCCGAACGGAACGGCGGCTGCCCGAGCAGCAGTTGGTAGATCACACAGCCCAGCGAGTACATGTCGGACGCGGCGTCCGCCGTGCGGCCGAGCGCCCGTTCCGGGGCGAGGTAGAGACTCGTTCCGACGATGTGACCCGTCGTCGTCAGTGCGGCGGACGGGTCGTCGACGAACTGCGCGATGCCGAAGTCCCCGATCTTGACGGTGCCTTCGCCGTCGAGCATGAGGTTTCCGGGCTTGATGTCGCGGTGGACGATGCCCTGCCGGTGCGCCGCGGCGAGACCGGCGGCCGCCTGGCCGGCGATGTGCGCGGCCTGCTCGGGCCCCAGCCGCTCCTGAGCCAGCAGCAGGTCCGCCAGGCTCCGGCCCTCGACCAGCTCCATCACGAGGAAGAGCCGGTTCTCCCACGCCCCGAAGTCGAAGACGGCCACCAGATGGGGGTGGCTCAGCCGTGCGGCGGTCTGCGCCTCCAGCCGGAACCGGGCGGTGGCCGACTCGTCGGCGTGTTCGCCCAGCAGCAGCTTCACGGCGACGGCACGCCCGAGGACTTCGTCGGTGGCCCGCCAGACCTCACCCATCCCGCCCCGGCCGATGGCGGATATCAGCCGGTACCGACCAGCAACCAGCACCTGTGCACACCTGTCTCGATAGCTCGGGCGTCGGCCCGGACCGGGGGCCGCTTCGACTGCCGCGACGGCGGCCTCGCCGGGGCGAGGTCGGGGTGGGGGGCGCGGCAAGATCAGGATATCCGGCGCGCGGACCCCGTACGACCGTTGGCCGTCAACGGCCGCCCGCGGCCGACCGGCCCACCGACTCGACGAGGGGCAGCAACCGGTGCGGCACGCGTTCGCGCAGCGCCACCTCGGTCCGGGTCCTGACCACGCCGGGCAGCCGGATGAGCCGCTGGATGACGTCCTCCAGGTGCCCGTTGTCCCGGGCGACGACCCGGGTCAGCAGGTCGCCGCCGCCCGTGGTCGAGAAGGCCTCGATGATCTCCGGCACGGCGGCGAGCGCGTCACCGACCTCGTCGAGATGGCCCTGCGTGACCTCCAGGTGCACGAAGGCGAGGACGGGGTGGCCGAGCGCGGCGGGGGAGAGGAAGGGGCCGCTCCCGGTGATCACACCGTCCCGCTCCAGCCGGTCGATCCGCGCCTGGAGGGTGCCCCGGGCGATGGACAGGATGCGTGCGTACTCGCGCACGCTCGTCTGCGGCTGCTCGATGAGCAGCCGCAGGATTCGGGTGTCGAGCGCGTCCACCGCCATGCTTCGCCGGCCTCTTTCGGTGCGTCCTCCGGGGGCCAGCGACTGTACCAATGGCATCGGTACGCACCAGGTCGCCCCGTGGCCGTCACGGCCGGACGTGCCCCGCACACGGGCGGGTGGCGCGGGGCACGGACCGGACGGTCAGAACCGCACGTCGGAGCAGGCGTAGAAGGCGTTGCCGGTGTCGGCGATCGTCCACACACCGAGGATCAGGTGCTTGCCGGACTTCTGCGGCAGCACGCCGGAATGGCTCACCGTCGAGCCCGGCAGCTTTCCGCCGAAGGGCACGGTGAGGAACGGCTGCGGGTCCAGGTCGGCCCGGGTGAGCGGCTTCGTGGGGTCGTAGCCGTCCTTGGTGATGTAGTAGCGGAAGTCGGTCGTGGCGTGGCGCGCCTCGATCCGCCACCGGAAGGTGTAGCTCTGCCCGGCGGTGACCTGGGTGGCCGGCCAGGCGCCGCCGCGCGGGTCGTCGAGCTCGGAGAAGCGGCCGATGCCGCCCGAGCAGATGTGGCCGTCGGCCGGGCCGCGGGTGGGGAAGCCCTTGGGACCTTCGACGCTCGGCGGCTCCCACTGGATCTGCCCGCAGTGCTTGACGGTGCCGATGCCGCAGAGCTGCTGGCGGCTGATGGGGGAGTCGGTGTAGCCGTGGCTCTGGGCCGGGGCCGAGGTGGCCAGCAGGGCCGCCCCCGCGATCCCGAGCCCGGCCAGTAACGAGGTGATCTTTTTGCGCATCCTTCGCTCCTGGAAGATGTGGGGTGATGTCCGGAGAGTGCTGCGGTCTAGACCAAGGGTGAGCGTATCGATGGCAACTTGACATGTCTAGACCAAGGAAAGGCTGCCGCGCGACGCCCTCCCGGTGTTGCTGGTCCGTTGGCTGGCGCCTGGCGCCCAGAATGCGCCATTGAATGGGCCAATGGCTCAGCCGATCGAGCTCAAGTTGAGCCAACCGCCCCTTGGGTGGTCTCATGGGTACGTCGATGGCGCTGCGGACCTCCGCGGCGCCTTTTTCGTGCCTGGAGGGAGAGCCGGTGGACCGGAGTGGGGGAGCAGTCGTGCTGAAGAAGGCGTTCGTGGCCGGGGACCCCGGCCGGCTGCGGCTTCGTTTCGCCTGCCGTGCGGTACTCGGCATCGGCCTCGCCGTGGTGGTGTGCGGGCTGGTCGGCCATTCGCTCGTGGCGGCCATCACCGGCGGCCTCGCCGCGCTGCTCGCCCTGTTCACCGTGACCGACCCCACCGTCCGGGGGCAGGCGGTCACCACCGCGCTGCTGCCCGCCGTCGGCTTCCCGGTACTCGCCCTTGCCGCCCTGCTGCACGACCACCCCGTCGCCCGCGACGCCGCGTTCCTCGCGGTCATGGGGGCGGGGGTCTACGCGAGGCGATGGGGGCCGCGCGGGCACTCCCTCGGCGTCTTCGCGTTCATGGCCTTCTTCACCACGCAGTTCCTCCACACCCTGCCCGGGCAGCTCCCCGAGCTCTACTCCGCCGTCGCCCTGTCCCTGCTCTCCGCGTCGGCCGTCCGCTTCGGCCTCTGGTGCTACGAACGCCGGCTCGCCGCCCCGGCCGTGCCCGCCCCGCCCGCCGGCACCGGCCTGGCCCGGGTCACCACCCGCCAGGCCGTCCAGGCGGTCACGGGCGGAGCCGTCGCGCTGCTGGCCGGACAGCTCATGTCGGACCAGCGCTGGTACTGGGCCGTCGGCGCCACCTGGTGGGTCTTCGTGAACACCGCCTCGCGCGGCGAGACGCTGGTACGCGGCTTCCGCCGGGTCCTGGGCACCCTCATCGGCATCCCGATCGGCCTGGCCGTCGTGATCCCGGTGCACGGCGCGCCCGTGCCCACCGCCCTGATCGTCGCCGCCGGGGTGTTCGGGATCTTCTACACGGCCGCGGTCTCCTACACCTGGATGATGCTCTCCGTGACGGTCATGGCCGGCGCGCTCTACGGGTCCCTCGGTGTGCTCGACCCCGCGCTGCTCGCCCTGCGGCTCGGCGAGACGGCCGTCGGCGCCCTCGGCGCGATGCTCGCGGTGCTGTTCGTGCTGCCGGTCACCACGCACGCCACGACCGACGCCTGGATCCAGCGCGCCCTGCGCTGCGTGCACGCCTGCACCGCGGAGGCCGCCGCCCGGCTCTCCGGCTCCGCCACCGCCGACCCGGCCCCGCGCGTCGCCGAGCTGGAGGCGCTCCTCGGCCGCGTCCGCCTCTCGCTCGCCCCGCTGGTCCACCCGCTCAGCCCGCTGCGCGCCCGCCGGGCCAGGGCCGGGCACGTCCTGGCGCTGCTCGACGAGTGCGCGCGCGAGGTGCGCGGCCTGGCCTCGGTGGCCGCCGACCCGGAGGCGTCCCACGACGCCCGGCTGGCCGCCGCCTGCTGGCGCGTCGAGAGCGCGGTCGAGGCGCTCACGGCCCGTACGGTGGTCGCGCACGCGCTCCCGGCGCACCCCGTCGCCACCGAGCCCGCCCTCGCCCACCTGCACAGCCTGGAACGCGCGCTCGCCGAACTCGCCGTGCCGCTGCACAGCCCGCCGAGCGCACCCCTGGTCACCGCCTGATCCGGCGCCCTTGGTCCAGACCACAGCACCGCACTGCTACCGTCGCCGCAAAAGATCACGACGGCCACGTCCGCCGCGCACAGCCGGCGGGGAGGAGCAGCGGTGGACAGCAGCAACGATGCGGGACGGGCATTCATCGGGTCGTTCACCTCGGCGGGCGGGCGGGGCGTCACCGTCGCCGCCGTGGACCGGGAGACCGGCGCGCTCACGGTCCTGGGCGCCACGGACGCCGTGAGCGACCCCTCCTACCTGGCCCTCGGCCCCGACGGCACGGTCCTCTACGCGGTCAGCGAGACGGAACCGGGAGCCGCGGCGGCCCTGGACGTCACGGCGGACGAACCCCGCCCGCTCGGTGAGGTCCGGGCGGTGGACGGCGACGGCCCCACCCACCTCGCCCTCGCCGCGGGCCACCTGGTCACCGCGAACTACGGCTCGGGCAGCGTCAGCGTGCTGCCCGTCGCGAAGGACGGCGCGCTGGGCCCCGTAGCCGCCGTCCTGGCGCACGCGGGCGGCGGACCGGTCGCGGACCGCCAGGAGGGGCCGCACGCCCACCAGGTCCTGCCGGACCCCTCCGGGGACTGGGTGCTCAGCGTCGACCTCGGCACCGACTCGGTCCGGGTCTGTGCGCTCGACCCGGCCACCGGGGAACTGCGCCCGCACGCCGAGACGACCCTGCGCCCCGGCAGCG
>Ga0308176_10002065_pt1 | contig 12586 bp, 10 predicted proteins | sample PhyCR2_3_FD_203890 | JGI IMG/M metagenome (GOLD analysis project Ga0308176, IMG submission 203890) | Soil microbial communities from UC Gill Tract Community Farm, Albany, California, United States - DLSLS.C.R2 | ecosystem: Environmental > Terrestrial > Soil > Agricultural land | place: USA... | reverse complement strand
GGCCGACCGCGCCGCAGCGCAGGCGGTGGTCCAGGCGCTGCGCCTCGCCCACCCGGGCGCCGCGCATGTCTGCTGGGCCTTGATGGCGGGCGGGCAGTCGGCGGCCAACGACGACGGCGAGCCCGGCGGCACCGCCGGTCGACCGATGCTCGAGGTGCTCCGGCATCACGATCTCGACGGCGTGTTGGCCACGGTGGTGCGCTACTTCGGTGGCATCAAGCTCGGCGCCGGCGGACTGGTGCGGGCCTACACCGACAGCATCGCCCAGACGCTGATCGAGGCGCCGCTGGTGCCGCAGCTGCGCCAGCGGACCCTGCATTGCGCGGTGCCGTATGCATTCGAAGGCCTGCTGCGGCGCGAACTCGCGGCCGCCGACGCGACCTTGAACCAGGTGCGCCACGAAGGCCTCGTGCACTTCGACTTCCGCTTGCCCGAGCCGATCGCCGCGGCCTTCATCGCCCGGCTCGACGATGCGACGCAAGGGCGCGCCGCCTGGCTGCAGCAGCCTTGAAGGGGCAGAGGAATCGTTCTTCCCCCCGGCTTGGCCGCAAAAAGTATAAGAAAGTTCGCGATTGACTGCGGCGGCCGATTTATTCAGTTACGCCTCTTGCGCAATGAAGTACGGTGAGGCGAAATGTCGTTCTTACGATAGACGTTTTGAGGAGCTACCCATTGGCCACACAGTCCCCCTTCTTCGGCAAGCGTGATCGCGAAGCCGAAAGTCTTACCTCCCGTCCCGCGCCGCTGATGGGTTCGAGCACCAATCTGACGGGCACGCCCGTCAACCCTTCGACGCTCACGACCCAGGCCGCCAACGCGGTCGCCAGCGTGGCCAAGGAAGGCGGCAGCAAGCTCACCGTCGGCCCCAACATCAAGCTCAAGGGCGTCGAGATCACGGATTGCGACACGCTGGTGGTCGAAGGCCTGGTCGAAGCGACCATGGATTCGCGCGTCATGCAGATCGCCGAACAAGGCGCCTTCAAGGGCTCGGCCGAAATCGACATCGCCGAGATTCGCGGCCTGTTCGACGGCAACCTGACGGTGCGCGAAAAGCTGGTGATCCACTCGACCGGCAAGGTCACCGGCAAGATCCGCTACGGCAAGATCATCGTCGAAGAAGGCGGCCAGTTGTCGGGCGAAATCAGCTTCGGCACCGCAGCCTCGTCGGGCAGCGCTGCCAAGCCCGCCGCGACCCTGCAAGCCGCGGCCTGAGCCGGCGGCCCGGCTGGGGCTCAGGCCGCCAGCCGCTCGATCAAGGCACTCGCAGCCGCGGGTGCCTTTTCTTTTGCGCCGTTGATGAAGAAGACGAAGACGTCGCGCGCCTTGCCGGCCTTCGGCGCGCCGTCCTCGACATGCGGCAGCGCCGCCGGCACCTTGCCCGCCGCCCAGCTGCGCGCATGCTCGGCCCAGGCATCGAGTGCCTTCGGCGGGTAGCCGGTCTTCTGGGCCGCATCGCTGTTCATGAGCCGGGCGTAGGCGAAGTCGCCCGTCAGGTCGGCGAAGGACGGGAACTTGTCCGAATCGGTGAACACCGTCGCCGCCTTGTGCTGGCGCGCGAGCGCGAGGTACGCCGGGTCCTTGAAGCTCTGGTGCCGGACGTCCAGCACGTGGCGCAGCGCCCGGCTGCCCGCCTTCTGCGGCAGCAGGGCGAGGAAGCCCGCGAAGTCCTCCGCATCGAAGGCCTTGGTCGGCATGAACTGCCAGACGATCGGCCCCAGCTTGTCGCCCAGCTCCTCGATGCCGCTGTCGATGAAGCGCGCGATCGAATCGCCGGCGCTGGCGAGCAGCTTGCGGTTGGTCGCGAAGCGCGAGGCCTTGAGCGAGAACATGAAGCCCTCGGGCGTCTCGTCGTGCCACTTCCTGAAGCTGGCCGGCTTCATGGTGCTGTAGTAGGTGCCGTTGACCTCGATCGCCGTCAGCTGCCGGCTGGCGTAGCCCAGCTCCTGGGCATGGGGGAGCTTGGCCGGGTAGAAGTTGTCGCGCCAGGGTTCGTAGGTCCAGCCGCCGATGCCGACGCGGATGCGCGAGGCGGTCGATGCGGTGTCTTTGTCGGTGCGCGCGCTCATGGCTGGCCTCGGTCGCTGTGGCGAAGCCCGCATTTTTATCGCATCCGGCCCGGCGCTGCCATCCGGGCACGAGGTCGCAAGACGCACTAACATCGTTCTCCCGACCCCGCGGAGAATTCCATGAACGCCCCCCTCCACCGTGAAATGCCGGCCGGACTGCTCGACGCCGGCCGCGCACTGGCCGATGTCTCGTCCCAATGGGACCAGGACATCGTCAAGCAGCTCACCGACTACATCGCCATCCCCGCCAAGTCGCCGGGCTTCGACAGCGACTGGGCGCGCAACGGCTACCTCGAGACCGTGCTGCGCAACGCGGCCAACTGGGTCGAAGCCCAGAAGGTCGAGGGCCTGCGGCTGGAGATCGTGCGCCTCGAAGGCCGCACGCCGGTGCTGTTCTTCGAAGTGCCCGCCAGCGGCTGCGACATGACCGAGACCGTGCTGATGTACGGCCACCTCGACAAGCAGCCCGAGTTCACCGGCTGGCGCAGCGACCTCGGCCCGTGGACCCCCAAGTACGAGAACGGCCTGCTCTACGGCCGCGGCGGCGCCGACGACGGCTACGCGGTCTACGCCAGCGTGGCGGCGCTGCAGGCGCTCAAGGCCCAGGGCGCGGCCCATCCGCGGATCGTCGGCCTGATCGAGACCTGCGAGGAATCCGGCTCCTACGACCTGCTGCCGTACGTCGATGCGCTGCGGCCGCGCCTGGGCGAAGTGTCGCTCGTCATCTGCCTCGATTCGGGCGCCGGCAACTACGACCAGCTGTGGCTCACGACCTCGCTGCGCGGCATGGCCAGCGGCACCCTCAAGGTCGAGATCCTGACCGAAGGCATCCATTCCGGCGACGCCTCGGGCCTGGTGCCGTCGAGCTTCCGCATCATGCGGCAGGTGCTCGACCGCCTCGAGGACAGCAAGACCGGCCGGCTGCTGCCCGAGAGCTTCCACTGCCAAGTGCCGGCCGAGCGCCTGGCGCAGGCGCGCGCCACCGCTGCGATCCTCGGCGAGGAGGTCTACAAGCGTTTTCCGTGGGCCCACTACGACTGCGGCGGTTCGACCACCTTCGCCCTGCCGACCACCACCGATCCGCTGGAAGCCCTGCTCAACCGCACCTGGAAGCCGACCCTGTCGGTCACCGGCGCCGAAGGCTTCCCGGCACTGAAGGACGCCGGCAACGTGCTGCGTCCCTACACCGCCTTCAAGCTCTCGCTGCGCCTGCCGCCGCTGGTCGATGCCGACCAGGCGGTGCAGCAGCTCAAGCGGCTGCTGGAAGACAACGCGCCCTACCAGGCCAAGGTGACCTTCGACACCGGCGGCGGCGCCACCGGCTGGAACGCGCCCGAGACCGCCTCCTGGTTCGAACGCGCGCTGAACGCCGCGTCGCAGGCCCATTTCGGCGCCGATTGCGGCTACATCGGCCAGGGCGGCACGATCCCGCTCATGAACATGCTGAGCCAGGGCTTCCCGAAGGCGCAGATGATGGTCTGCGGCGTGCTGGGCCCGAAGAGCAATGCCCACGGCCCGAACGAATTCCTGCACGTGCCCTACGCGAAGAAGCTGACGGCCGCGGTGGCCGAGGTGATCGCCGCCCTGCCGGCCGCCCGCAGCGCCGCCGCTTGACGACCCTGCGCACGCCCGACGGCGAGACGCTGGCGCTGCAGGACTGGCCGGTCGCGGCCGGCGCCGGCCGGGCGGTCGTGCTGCTGGTGCACGGGCTGGGCGAGCACGCGGGCCGCTACGGCCCCTTGGCCGCGCGGCTCAACGCCTGGGGCTTCGCGGCGCGCGCCGCGGACCACCACGGGCATGGCGCATCGAGCGGCGCCCGCGGCGGCCTGCCAAGCCCTTCGCGGCTGGTCGACGACCTGGCGCTGGTGATCGACGACACGCGCACCGCCTTCCCCGGCTTGCCGCTCGTGCTGCTCGGCCACAGCCTGGGCGGCCTGGTGGCCGCCAGCGCCGTGGCGCGGGGGCGGCGCAAGGTCGACGCGCTGGTGCTGTCCTCGCCGGCGCTCGACGCCGGGCTCAGCGCCTTCCAGAAGCTGCTGGTCGCCACCCTGTCGCGGCTGGCACCCGGCCTGCGGGTGGGCAACGGGCTCGAACTCGACTTCCTCTCGCACGCCCGACCGGTGGTCGAGGCCTACCGGGCCGACCCGCTGTGCCACGACCGCATCGGTGCCCGGCTGGCACGCTTCCTGGCCGACGAGGGCGCCGCCGTGCAGGCGGCGGCGCCGGCCTGGCAGGTGCCCACCTTGCTGCTCTATGCCGGCGACGACCGGCTCGTGAACCCGGCCGGCAGCCGGGCCTTTGCCGAGGCGGCGCCGCCGGCGCTGGTCGGCAGCGTCTGCTTTCCGGCGCTCTACCACGAGATCTTCAACGAACGCGATGCCGAGCCGGTGTTCGACGCCCTGCGGGGCTGGCTCGATGCCCGCTTCCCGATCGGCTAGCTAGACCGCGGTGGCCGCTGCGGCGCTGCGGCGGCGGCGCGCCAGCCACAGCAGGGCGGCACCGGTCAGGACCACCGGCAGCAGCGATCCCAGGTTCAGCAGCCGCCAGCCTTGGGTCGTGACCAGCACGCCCGAGGCGAACGAGCTCAGCGCCAGGGTCGCGAAGATGCAGAAGTTGAGCGCGCCCTGCGCGCGGTCCCGCTCCTCGGGGGTGTAGGCCGTGAGCGAGAGCGTGGTGCTGCCCGTGAACAGGAAGTTCCAGCCGACGCCGAGCAGGAACAGCGCGACCAGGAACTGGTGCAGGTCCACCCCCGACAGCGCCACCAGGATGCAGCCCAGGTTGAGCGCCAGCCCCAGGCCCATGACCGGCAGCGCGCCGAGCCTGCGGATCAGGTGGCCGGTGAAGAAGCCGGGCGCGAACATGCCGATCACGTGCCACTCCAGCACCAGGGCCACGTCCTCGAAGGGCAGGCTGCAGACCTGCATGGCGATCGGGGTCGCGGCCATCAGCAGGTTCATGACGCCGTAGCCGAGCGCGCCCGCCATGGCGGCGACGACGAACACCGGCTGGCGGGCGAGCACGGCCAGCGCCCGCCCGCCCTGGGCGGCGGATCGGGCCGCCAGCGGCGGGAATTCGATGCACTGCATCAGCACCAGCGACAGCAGCGCCACCGCCGCCAGGGCCAGGTAGGCGCCGGCGAAAGGCACCGCGAACCAGTGGCGCGTGACGGCGGCGAGGTTCGGCCCCGCCACCGCGCCGAGCAGGCCGCCCGCCATCACCAGCGAGACCGCCTTCTCGCGCCATTCGGGCTGGGCGAGTTCGGCCGCGGCGAAGCGATAGAGGCTGGCGTTGGCGTTGTAGTAGCCCGCCACCACGGTGGCCGCGCACAGCAGCCAGAAGTTCTGCCAGACGGCGGCCTGGGCGCACAGCAGCGCCGACCCGAACGCCACCGCGATCCCGACCTGGAACGAGCGCCGGCGCCCCCAGCGCCGCTGGGTGCGGGCCACCAGGCCCGTGGCCAGCGCGCCGCCGACCACGTAGCCCATCACCGGCAGGGTCGCCATCCAGCCGCGCGGCGCCAGCGAGAGCCCGACCAGTCCGTTGATGGCGATGAAGGTGACGTTGTTGGTGAGGAACAGGCCTTGGCAGATGGCGAGCAGCCAGAGATTGCGGTTCATGGACGGGAAGCTGGAGGAGGAAGCACGTTCTATCACGCCCGCCTGCTGCGCCGGGTCGAAGAAAAGGCGCCATGCGGCGCCGTTCGATCTCGCAATCGGGGCGAAATTTCGCTAGCTTTTCTGCAGCAGCCCGCTCAACGACGACAGCAGGTCGTCGTGGGTGCCCACCCCTTCGGCCGGCAGCTGGCCCTTGGGTGTCAGGTGGTCGATCAGCGTCGGCAGCAGGGTGGCCAGCATGGGCAGCAAGGTCGCGCTGTTGATGCCGAGCTTCTGGGCGATGCCCGAGATGGTGTCGCTGCCCAGCACGTCCTGCAGCTGCCCGCCCGTGATCGGCGCGTTCTCGCCCTTGCCGACCCAGGAGCCGATGACGTCCCCCATGCCGGCCTGCTCGAACTTGGAGACCAGACCGCCCAGGCCGCCCTGCTCGCCGTCGTTGGCGAGCAGGCCGCCGAGCGCGCCGGCCAGGCCACCGAGGTTGCCGGCCGAGCCGCCCGCGCCGCCGAGCAGCGCACCGAGGCCACCGAGGCCGCCGCCGCCCTGAGGCTGCTGCTGCGCGCCGCCGAGCACCTGACCGAGTACCGAATCGAGCAATCCCATGATGGGCTCCTGAATGTGGAAGGGAGGAAACGAGAACTACCTGGCGCGCGGCGGGCGCCTGGCCAGCAAGGGCTCGCTCAGGCCCTGCACGCCGACCAGCCCGAGCACGGTCACCAGGGCATTCTGCGCGCCCTGCCAGGCGTCTGTCACGTCGATCCACTCGGACAAGGCGTGAAAGCCGCCCGTCTTGCCGCCGGTGCCGATCGTGATCGCCGGGATGCCGAGCGACATCGGCACGTTGGCATCGGTGCTGGCGCCCACCAGCAGGGTCCGGTGGCCGAAGGCGGCGTTCGAGCGCACGGCCGCCTCGACGATCACCGAGTCGGCCGGCGTGCGCCCGCCGGGCCGGTCGCCGATCAGCCTGGTCGACGCGCTCAGCGTGCTCACGTTCCAGCGCTTGTTCTCCGCCGCCACCCCCTGGTCGATGGCGGCCAGCACCTTCTTCTCGGTCTCCAGCAAGGAGCCCATCTCGTCGGAGCGGATGTCGAGCGTCATGCGCGCGTCCGGCGCGATGGTGTTGACCGAGGTGCCGCCGGCGACGGTGCCGACGGTGAAGGTGGTGCGCGGCGAGGCCGGGGTCTCGATGTCGGCGATCCGGGCGATCGCGCGCCCCATGCCGTGGACGGCGCTCGGCACCTGGCCGAATGCGCCATAGCTGTGTCCGCCGGGGCCCTTGAAGCTCACCTCGTAGCGATGGCTGGCGGTGCCCAGCACCAGCACCATGCCGTCGGCCGCCGGCTCCAGTCCGACCATGCCGTCGATGTCGAGGTGGTCGCGGAAGACGGCCTTCATGCCGCGCAGATTGCCCAGCTCCTCTTCGCCCACGTTGCCGACGAAGACCAGGTCGCCGACGGTGCGCAGCTGCTGGTCGTTGAGCACCTTGAGCCAGGACAGGAGCACCGACAGGGCCCGCGTGTCGTCCGAGATGCCAGGCGCGTGCAGCCGCCCTTCGCGCTCTTTCACGCGGACATCGGTGCCGGCCGGAAAGACGGTGTCCAGATGGGCCGAGACGATCAGCCGCGGGCCGTCGCCGCTGCCCTTGCGCACGCCGATCACGTTGCCTTCGGCGTCGATCCGGGCGTCGGCGAGGCCGAGCGCCTTCATGCGGGCCAGGAAGGCCTCGGCGCGGCGCCGTTCCTTGAAGGGCGGCGCCTCGATCTCGGTCAGCATCCGCAGGTCCTCGATCGAACGTTCGTGGTCGGCCTTGACGGCGTCGAGCAGCTTGCGCATCGCGGGTGCGGCGAGCAGCTGCGAATACGCCTGGTCGACCACCGGGCGCACGTAGTCAGGCGTGGGCGCCACCGCGGCGTTCTGGGCCCATGCGCTGCCGAATCCGAGGGCGGCGAAGGCCAAGGCCACGAGGACGGTGGTGGAGCGCGTCGGCCCCGGCAAGCGCGGCGCCATCGCTCAGCGGCCGGCCAGCCCGACCAGCGCGGCCAGCGCGGCGGTTTCGGCGCGCAGCACGCGCGGACCGAGCGTCAGCGGCGCAAAACCCTGCGCCATCGCCGCCAGTTCCTCGGCCGCGCTCAGGCCGCCTTCGGGGCCGCTCAACACCCAGGCGCCGCGCGTCAGGTCCTGCGCCGCCTCGGCGACGCCGCGGGTGCCGGGCGCCAGGCTCAGGATGAAGCACCGGGCCTCGCCCAGCGGCGCCTCGAGCCAGCCGCCGAAGCTGCGCACCGGATGGATCACCGGCACCCGGTTGCGCCCGCACTGCTCGCAGGCCGCGATCGCGATCGCTTCCCAGTGGGCCCGCTTCTTCTCGGCCCGCTCGCTGTTGAGGCGCAGCACGCCGTGCGCGGTCATCAGGGGCTGGATGCCGGCCGCGCCGAGTTCGGTGGCCTTCTCGACCAGCCAGTCCATGCGTTCGTTGGCCGGCATGCCGACCGCCAGCTGGACGGCATGCGGCGCTTCACGCTCGACCGCCGCGTGGGCGCCGACCTGCACCGAGACCTCGCTGCGCCCCATGCGCTCGACGGTCGCGGCGTACTCGCCGCCGAGGCCATCGAACAGCGTCAGCGCGTCGCCCGGCTGCATTCGCAGCACCTGCACGTGGCGCGCGGCACCCGCGGGCAGCACCAGCGCGCGGTCGGCGGCGAGCGGGAACTCGCAGTAGAAACGCGCCGTCACATGCGTCCGTAGGCGAAGCCGGTCAGGGGCTGGGTGCCTTCGATCTCGTCGATCACCCGCACCAGCGGCGTCAGCTCGCGGTAGCGGCCGGCGGTGGCCCGGATGTAGGCGATGAAGCGCGGCGTGTCGGCCAGGTACTTCGGCTTGCCGTCGCGCAAGGTCAGCCGGGCGAAGATGCCGGCCACCTTGAGATGGCGCTGCAGGCCCATCCATTCGACCGCCCGGTAGAAGGCGCCGAAGTCCGGGTCGACCGGCAGGCCGGCCTTGCGGGCCCGCTCCCAATAGCGCACCGTGACGTCGAGCACGAACTCCTCGTCCCAGCTCAGGAAGGCATCGCGCATCAGGCTGGCGATGTCGTAGGTGACCGGCCCGTACACCGCATCCTGGAAGTCCAGCACCCCGAGCGCATCGGCGTCGTCGCCGACCATCAGGTTGCGCGGCATGAAGTCGCGGTGCACGTAGACCGGCGCGGCCGCGAGATTGTTCTCGACGATGGCCTTGAAGCTGCGCGCCAGGCGCTCCTGCAACGGCCCTTCGACCGCGATGCCGCGATGGCGCGCGATGTACCAGTCGGGAAACAGCGCCAGCTCGCGTTCCAGCAGCGCCCGGTCGTAGGGCGGCAGCACGCCCGGCCTGGAAGCCAGCTGCCAGCGGATCAGGGCCTCGATGGCCTGGTCGTAGAGCGGCCGCGCCGCCTGCGGGGCGGCCGGATCGATGACGTCCAGCATGGTCCGCCGGCCGAGGTCGTCGAGCAGCAGGAAGCCATCGGCCGGCTCCCATTCGAGCACCTGCGGCGCGCGCACGCCGGCCTCGGCCATCAGCCGGGCGACCTGCACGAAAGGCGCGCTGTTCTCCTGCGCCGGTGGCGCGTCCATCACGATCCGGGTCGGCGCGCCGGAACCCGCATCGACGCGGAAATAGCGCCGGAAGCTGGCGTCGGCCGAGGCCAGGCGCACGCTCGCGGGCAGCAGGTGGTGGCGTTCGGAAATGCGCGCCATCCATTGCTGGAATGCGCTGGCGCGGGCGGGGTCGCTCCAGGCCGGTGCTTCGGAATGGGGGGCGGCGGCGGCGGACGGTGGCTGGGGGGCGGTCATGGATAATCGATTCTACAAATCCGCCTGGCGCGGAGCTCCGCAACCCGTCGGCCCGAGTCGCCGCCTTCCCCCTCCAGACGCTATTTGTTCCGTACCGATGCCTGACCTGAACCGAGCCGCCCGGCGCCGGTGCCGCCCGCCCTTGCCCCTGGCGCTGCTGTCGCTGGCGCTGCTGCATGCGCAGGGCGCCTGGGCCCAGGGCGCGGAGCTCGACGGACCGCTGGTCCTCAAGCGCACGCCGCAGCTCGCGGAGACCATCCCGCCGCTCTTGCGCAGCCAGTTGCCGACCTTCGTCGACGGCGACAAGATCTCCGGGCGGCCCGACCTCGAGACCGTGGTCGAGGGCAACGCCACCCTGCGCCGCGGCGATCTGTCGATCAAGGCCGACCGGCTCGAGTACTACCAGCCCGACGACCGCGCGCGCGCCACCGGCAACGTGCGCATCAACCAGGCCGGCAACGAGTACGAAGGCCCCGAGGTCGAGCTCAAGATCGAAACCTTCGAGGGCTTCTTCAACAAGGTCCGCTACCGCTTCCTGGCGACCGGCGGCCACGGCGACGCCGAGCGCATCGACTTCGTCGACAGCAACGTCTCGGTCGCCCGCCGGGCCACCTACACCACCTGCCGGCCGGAGGACTATCCGGGCTGGATGCCGGCCTGGCTGCTCACCGCCGCCACCCTCACCACCGACACCGAGGACAACGTCGGCGTCGCCACCAGCGCGCGGCTGAGCTTCATGGGCATCACCACGCCGCCCTTTCCGTCGGTGAGCTTTCCGCTCAGCAACGACCGCAAGTCCGGCCTGCTGCCGCCGGTCATCGGCATCGACAGCGTCAACGGCATCGACATCACGACGCCGTACTACTGGAACATCGCGCCCAACCGCGACTACACGCTGTACCCGACCGTGATGAGCAAGCGCGGCGTCAACTTCGGCAACGAATTCCGCTACCTGGAAGAAAAGTACAGCGGCGAGATCCGGGCCGACTACATGCCGGACGACCGGCTGCGCGACGGTCGCGACCGCTGGGGCGTCTGGACCCACCACGCGCAGACCTTCGATGCCCCGTACTTCGGTCTCGACTCCCTGGTCGGCACGCTCGGCATCAACCGGGTGAGCGACAACGACTACTGGCGCGACTTCACCCGCACACCGTCGCTGACGACGCGCCTGCTGGCCAACGACGGCTCGCTCAACTGGATCAAGGGCGACTGGAGCGGCACCGCCCGGGCGCTGAGCTACCAGACGCTGCAGTACGCGCCGGCACCGATCGTGCCGCCCTACGACCGGATGCCGCAGATCACGGCGAACTACAACAGGTTCGACTGGAACGGCTTCGACTTCTCGCTCAACAACGACTACACCCGCTTCGAGGCCAAGCCGCTGGAGCAGGGCGGCCAGCCCAACGGCGAGCGGGTGTTCTCGCTGGCCTCCCTGAGCCGGCCCTTCCTGACCCCGGGCACCTTCGTGGTCCCGAAGGTGATGCTGAACGCGACCGCCTACCAGTTCGACGGCCCGCTGACCACCAACGGCGCGACCTATGCCAACCGGGTGGTGCCGACCTTCAGCCTGGACAGCGGCCTGATCTTCGAGCGCGATGCCAACTACTTCGGCCGCGCCTTCCGCCAGACGCTGGAGCCGCGCGCCTTCTACGTCTACACGCCGTACCGCAACCAGAACTACCTGCCGGTCTACGACACGGCGCAGAACGACTTCAATTTCGCCACCATCTACACCGAGAACGCGTTCTCGGGCAACGACCGCATCTCCGACAGCAACCTGCTGACCCTGGGCGTGACCACCCGGCTGATCGACCCCGACACCGGCGCCGAGGCCGCCCGCTTCGGCATCGCCCAACGGCTGCGCTTCGCCGACCAGCTGGTCACGATGCCGGGCGGCGTGCCGGTCACCGACCGCTTCAGCGATCTGCTGCTCGGCGCCCAGATCAACTGGACGCCGAAGTGGAGCGTGGACGGCACGGTGCAGTACAACCCCGACACCCAGACCTCGGCGCGCACCGCGCTCAGCGCGCGCTACAACCCCAGCCCCTATCGCATCGTCAGCGCCGCCTACCGCTACCAGGCCGACACCACGCCCACCTCCAACGACGGCAACCGGTCGCTCGACGTCAGCTGGCAGTGGCCGCTGAACGACCTGTGGGGCGACAAGGGACAGGACCTCGGTGCCGGCAGGGGTCAAGGCGGCGGGCGCTGGTACGCGGTAGGCCGTTTGAACTACAGTCTGGAATCCAGCAAACTGACCGATGGCGTGCTCGGCTTCGAATACGACGGCTGCTGCTGGATCGGGCGCGTGGTGCTGGAGCGCGTCACCACCGGACAGGCCACGGCCAGCACGCGCATCATGTTCCAGCTCGAGCTGGTCGGATTCGCCGCCATCGGCTCGAGTCCGAGACGTACCTTGACCCAGAACATACAGCGCTACACCCCGTTGCGGACTCCGAGCCTCGGCCCGAGCCGCTTCACCAATTACGACTGAGAGCGAGCTTTCGCCATGACACCCATCCGATCCCTCATCACCCTGGCCTGCCTGGCGGCCTTGACCGCCACGGCCGGCGCCCAGGGCATCACCGACATCATGCGCGGCAGCCAACGGCTGGGGCCGGCCCCGTTGCCGTCGGCGCCGCGTCCGGCCGCCGCGCCGACCCGGCAATCGGCCGAGTACATCGTGGCGCTGGTCAATTCCGAGCCGGTGACCAACAACGAAGTGCAGTCCCGCATGCAGCGCCTGCTGCGGGAAAACCCCGAGGCCCAGCGCATGCCCCGCGCCGAACTGGCCCGGCTGGTGCTCGAGCGCATCATCAACGAACGGGCCCAGCTCCAGCTGGGCAAGGAAAACGGGGTCAAGGCCGACGACCTGGCGATCGACCAGGCCGAGCAGACCGTGGCGCGGCAGAACCAGATCAGCGTCGCCGAGCTGCGGCGCCGGGTGGCGGCCGAAGGCATGTCGCAAGACCAGTTCCGGCGCGAACTGGGCGATCAGCTGATCCTCACCCGCCTGCGCGACCGCGAGATCGAGGCCAAGGTCAAGATCACGGATGCCGACGTCGACCAGTTCATCAAGGAG
>Ga0308176_10002064_pt1 | contig 12587 bp, 7 predicted proteins | sample PhyCR2_3_FD_203890 | JGI IMG/M metagenome (GOLD analysis project Ga0308176, IMG submission 203890) | Soil microbial communities from UC Gill Tract Community Farm, Albany, California, United States - DLSLS.C.R2 | ecosystem: Environmental > Terrestrial > Soil > Agricultural land | place: USA... | reverse complement strand
CGGTGACATAGGCGAGGTAAGCATACGCCGCGGAATGCGACTTGTTAAAGCCGTAACCGGCGAACTGCTCCATCAGATCGAAGATTTTGGCCGTCTTCTTCGCTGGGAGCCCACGCTGGGATGCGCCAGTGATGAACCGCTCGCGCTGCTTCGCCATTTCGTCGAGCTTCTTCTTTCCCATGGCGCGGCGCAGAATGTCCGCATCGCCGAGGGAGTAGCCCGCGAGCTTATTCGAGATCTGCATCACCTGCTCCTGGTAGAGGATGACGCCGTAGGTTTCCGAGAGAATCTCTTCCAGCTCTGGAAGGTCGTAGACGATCGGCTTGCGGCCATGCTTACGGTCAATGAAGTCCGGAATCATGCCGCCTTGAATGGGGCCAGGGCGATAAAGCGCGTTCAGAGCGCAGAGATCCTCAATCCGGTCAGGCTGGTAGCGGCGCAGGATATCCTGCATGCCAGAGGATTCAAACTGGAACACGCCGCTGGTGAAGCCGTTATGGAAAATCTTGGTATACGTTTCGCGGTCATCGAGAGGAAGTTCCTCGACGATGATCTTCTGCCCACGATGTTTTTCAATCAGCTTCAGGCCGTCATCGATGATGGTCAGGGTGGTGAGCCCAAGGAAGTCCATTTTGAGCAGCCCGAGCTTGTCGAGGCCGTTCATGTCGTACTGCGTCACAAGTTCCTGTTTGTTTGTGACGTAAATGGGAACCAGTTCCTTCAGCGGGACGGAAGAGATCACCACGCCGGCCGCATGCATGCCCGCGTTTCGTGCCACGCCCTCGATTCTTAAGCTGACATCGAGCACCTCTTTTACCCGGGCGTCCTTGGCTGCAGCCTCCTTCAAGCCGGGATCTTCAATGGCCTTATCCAGCTTGATATTTAACTGCTTGGGAACCAGCTTCGAGATGCGGTCGACTTCCGCGAAGCTCATATCGAGCACGCGGCCCACGTCCTTGATAGCTGCTTTGGCAGCCAGTGTGCCGAAGGTGATGATCTGGGCTACCTGATCGCGGCCGTACTTCTCCGTGACGTACTGAATGACCTCGCCGCGCCGGTTCGTGCAGAAATCGACGTCGATATCGGGCATGCTGATGCGCTCCGGATTGAGGAAGCGTTCGAAGAGCAAGCCGTACTCGAGAGGATCGACATCGGTGATCTCCATGGCGTAGCCGACCAGGCTGCCAGCGGCTGATCCGCGGCCTGGACCGACCGGAATGCCTTTCATTTTGGCGAAATGGATGAAGTCCCAAACGATGAGAAAGTAGCCGGAGAACTTCATCTGCTGGATCATCGTGATTTCGCGTTCGAGGCGCTCCACGTACTCCGGCAGATCGTGTTTCAGCCGTCCCGCTTTCCGAAGGGCCTCCAAGCGGGGGCGCCGTTTCTCAAAGCCTTCCCGCGCAATATAGGCAAAGTAGCTGTCCGCGGTGTGTTCTTCCGGAACCGCAAAACGCGGAAACGGATCTTTCACCTTTTCCAGCTTTACGTGGCAGCGCTGGGCGATATCCCAGGTACGATCCAAGGCGTGCTCGACTTCGCCGAAGAGCGCCATCATTTCGGCTCTCGATTTGATGAAGAAATCCGGTGTAGAGAAGCGCATCCGGTTCGGGTCAGACATGGTTTTGCCTGTCTGGATGCAGAGCAGAATTTCGTGCGCACGAACGTCGTCGTAGGTCAGATAGTGCGCATCGTTCGTAACAACCAAGGGAATGTCCGTTTCCGCTGACATGCGGCGGATCTCGGGCATCACGATCTTGTCCTGATCGAGCCCGTGATCCTGCATTTCGAGGAAGAAGTTTCCCTTTCCAAACAGGTCTACGTATTCGTTGGCCAGGCGCTTCGCATCGCCGTAGCGATCCGCCATGATGGTCTCGTTAACATCGCCGCGCAGGCAGGCGGACAGGGCGATCAGCCCTCTAGAATGCTGAGCGAGCAGATTCTTGTCGATCCGTGGCTTGTAGTAGAAGCCGTCCAGATAGCCCGTCGAAACCAGGTTAATCAGGTTTTTATACCCTTCCTGTGTTTCCGCCAAGAGGACCAGGTGATTGTAGCGGTCGGACTCGGAACGAGTTTTGTGGCCTTGCTGGGAGACGTAGACCTCACAGCCGATTACGGGATGGATGCCGTGCGCGTGCGCTTCGTTGTAGAATTCGACCGCGCCAAAGAGGTTGCCGTGATCGGTCATGGCCACCGCCGGCATTTTCTGGCGCTCCACAACGCCCATCAGTTTCTTGATTTCGCAAGCTCCATCGAGCAGGGAGTAATCGGTATGGCAGTGGAGGTGAACGAACGGACGTTCGGACATGGATGTACTCCTATTTTAGCGGTAGAGTTGCGTCTCTTGCCCGAGAGCGGGGACACCTATAGCCCGGAACCAGGTATAACAATGTTGCAGAATAGAATTTCGAGCAGTGACTAGGAGAAGATCCCCCGTTAGGACCAGACGAGCGCTTTGCAAGCGGGCAATGCAGAGATGCCAGATTACGGGGCTCCTGCTGTGGACGGTGATGCTATTCCAAACCGGTGGCGGAGTAGCGCGCGCACAGGACCTTCCATCATCTCCGGGTGCTGTTTGGGAATCGCCGCAAGAGGCAGCTTACCGTGACGAACTCAACAACTATCATCAGCATGAGTTGAGCCCCGACCCGACCAAGACCTACACACTGACAGAACTGATCGACTTAGCGGAAGAGCATAACCCCAGCACGCGAATTGCCTGGGAGCGTGCAAAGCAAGCAGCAGCGCGTCTCGGAGTATCCCGCGCATCCCTTTACCCCGTAATCACGACTTATGCACTGCTGCAAGAAGGCCGCTCGGGAATTCTGTTGGACAACGCGTTTCATTTACAAGACATCGAATTTGTTCAACCGACGGTCTCGCTGTTGTACACCGTCCTCGATTTCGGACGTCGCCGCGCGGATATCGATACGGCCATGGCACGAAAGCTCGCAGCGGATTTTACTTTTAACGAGACCCATGAAAGCATCATTTTCCAGGTCACTGCCGCTTATTACCAGCTTGTAAGCGCCATGGGACAGGTAGAGGCCGCGCAGGCTAGTTTGGTGAACGCGCAAACCGTGCAGGAAGCCGTGGCTGCACGTCTCAAGAACGGGCTAGCGACTCTGCCGGACACGCTGGAGGCGAAGTCCGCAACAGCCCAGGCCGAGTATGACCTGGAAACCGCTAAAGGTGCTGAGCGATTGGCGCGTGGAGCGTTGGCGCAGGACTTGGGAATTTCACCCACGACTGTGCTGAAGGTGGAGGGGATCCCGCGCGCGGTGACACCCGATGCGCTCCAAGAACCGGTAGAGAAAGCTATCAGGCGCGCGCTGGTCCAGCGTCCAGACCTGCTGGCTCAACTAGCGCTCGTGAAAGCCTCCCATGCACAGGTGAGGCGGGCAAAGGACAACTACTATCCGGTGCTGAAATTTACGGGGTCTGAAGATTTTCGCTGGGCGGAGGGATTGCAATTGGGTTCATCGAGGGCGTTTTCACGGAAGCAGATGTGGCTGAACCAATTAAACCTGTCCTGGACTCTTTTCGATGGTCGCGCGCGGTACAACGAACTGGACCGGGCTCGGTCCCAGGAGCGGGAAGCCCAGGCGCAGTTGGAGGCTTTTAGATACAGGACGGAGACGGAGGTTTGGACGGCTTATTCCAATGTCGAGACGGCTCAGCGGCAGCAGCAAGCGGCTGATGCCCTTTTAGCGGCTGCCGATCAGAGCTACCAGTCAGTGTTGGCAGCCTATAAGTACGGCGTGAGGAACTTCCTGGATGTGACCGCCGCACAGAGGACTCTCGCGCAAGCGCGCACCGGGCAGGTAATCGCACGTTCACGGTTGTTTACAAGTGTGGCGGATCTGGCATTTCGGACCGGCGACCTGTTGCGGGTAGGAACAGGTTCAAAACATTGAGCCACTCGAGCAAAGAAGAAGAGCAGCCTTCATGAGGACGGTGCGACTGTTTTGCGTGATAGGTGGGGTATGGATTTCCAGCAGTTGCGAACGCGCGCCGTCGGTGGACGTCCTTGGATCGTTTTTCCCGATTTGGATTTTTTGCATCGCCGCCGGAATCTTCCTAACGATCCTGGCGAGGCGGATATTCGTGCGATTGAAGATCGATTCCGAGTTGGGGCCCGTGATTGTCATTTATCCGTGCTTAACCGCATTTTTCGCGTTTGTCATCTGGCTTATCTTTTTCCGCTAAAGGCAGCATGAATACGTCATTGGATATCCGGGACAGAAGAAGGCTAGGCCGGCTGGTCGGTATTGCCATTGTCGTCGGTGCGGTTTCCACTGGCCTGATCACTTTATGGTCCACGAACGTGAATCCTCGTACGGACGATGCCAGTGTTCGCGCGAACCTTATCGGCATTGCGCCGGAAGTGAGTGGGCCCATTACGAAACTGTACGTCCGCGATAACCAATACGTGAAGAAGGGCGATCTGCTGTACGAGATCGATCCTCTTCCATACGAATATGCCCTGGAGAAAGCACTAGGCGACCAGGCAGCGCTGGAAAAGAAGATCGAGGATGAAGAAAGGATTATTGCCGGCCAGCGCAGCGCGGTGATTGCCTCGCAAGCGGCAACTCTGACATCGGAGGCGAGTGTAAACAGCGCAACCGCGGCCGTGGAAGCTGGGCAGGCAGAGGTGACCAACGCGAAAGCGGGTCTGGCAAGAGCTGAAGCCGAGCATCGATTTGCGAACGACAATCTGCATCGGTTAGAACCCCTGCTGACCCAGCAATTCGTCACCGTAGATGACGTTGATCGGGCGCGCACGAGGGAACAGATCACCGCTGAGGCGGTGCAGCAGGCTGAGGCACAGCTCCGGTTGGCGCAAGCGCGATTGGAATCCGCGCTCGCTCAGGAGAAACAGTCTCATTCCGGGCTGGCCCAGAGCCATGCACAGTATCAGCGGTCGATTCATGAAGTGACCACACTGGAGCCGCTCACGGCCCAACGAAAGGCTCTTGCCTCCGCGGTCAGGAATGCTGAATACAATTTGTCGCGTTGCAAGGTGGTGGCGCCATTCGATGCACGTGTGACAGACATGAACATCTCGGAAGGCGAGTACGCCCATGCAGGGCAACGAGTCTTTACGCTGATCGATGTGCGGACCTGGTGGGTTATCGGAGACTACCGGGAATCGCAACTGAAGTACATCCGGCCCGGGATGGACGCCGATATTTATGTGATGTCGAAGCCCAATGTGCGATTCGAAGGTGTGGTGGAAAGTACTTCGTATGGGGTTTACCCGGAAGAGGCAGGCACCGCGCAGGGGTTGCCGAACGTACCCCGCGCGCTGAACTGGGTACACCTGGCAACGCGATTTCCAGTGCGGGTACGGGTGAAAAACCCTCCCCCTGAGCTGTTCCGCATGGGAGAAACGGCAGTCGTGATTGTTCGCGGAGATAAGGGGCAAACACACTAGACATGGCCGCTGCCGCTCCCGCCTTCGCCTCCCTCGAAGGAACGCCGAGTCAAATCTTTCAATTTCTTACAAGGGAACTAGCTGCGTACCCCGGCCGCGCCGCTACAGTCGGACGGATCACCCTCGCTGTGGCACTTACCTTCATCCTGGTGATGACGTTCCGGATACCACTGCCCGCCTACGTGCTGTACATGGTCTTCTTTGTCACGCGGGACACGCCGACTGCGGCTGTGCGAGGAGGGTTGGTCACGCTGACGGCCGTTATCGCCAGCGCTGTTCTCACGCTGCCGGGTTTGATCTTGTTTGCCGACTTCCCGATGCCCCGGTTCCTATATACCACCGGATGCTTCTTTGTAGTGTTCTATCTGATTGCCGTACTGGAACAGAGAAGCGCCGCGATCAACATGGGACTGGCGGTTTATCTGATCACGGTCGTGTGGGACCGGCCGATGTCCGGTGAAGCGCATCTGCAGAGCAGCCTGTGGGTTCTGGTGGTGCTTTCGCTGGGCGTCGCAGTTTCCGCGGTGGTAGAAATAATTTTCGTCCGGCAAGGCCCGCTGGAGGACGTGCTGAAGGGCATTGACGTGCGGTTGGAGGCATTCGAGCACGCGCTCCTATATATTGCCGAGACCGGGTCGGCCACGGGTGATCCTGCCACCGAAACAATCGCAAGATTGGGTACGGTCGGAACGGGCCGTCTTCGGAGACAGCTGAGAGCTGCTGAAGGCGATGCAGGAGGCCTGTCGCAGTACCTCGTCGAGTTGGAAACGACCGTAGCGTTAGTGGGTCGACTGATTGACGTTCTGGCGGGATTGCAGGTAAGGGGAAACCTGGATCAGCCCACTCGCGAGCGTTTAAAACGGTTGGCAGCCGAAGCGGGCCGTGTCCGCCAGGAGCTACGGCAACGCGAGAAACCAGAACCGTGGACATCCGAGGAGGGTGAAAAACCGTCGTTGGCGATCCCGATGTTGCCTGAACTGGAGAGAACGGTGAGGCTGATTCCACAGGCATTCTCTCCAGCCCAGTCGCTGAAAGCAGACGTTATCTCAGTTATCGATGTGGAGCAACCGACACGCTTGTTTGTTCCGGACGCCTGGACGAACCCCGAGCATCTTCGGTTTGCCGTGAAAGGATGGCTGGCGAGCACGCTTTGTTACATCTTTTACGCGGCTGTTGCCTGGCCCGGCATTTCGGCTTGCGTGCTGGCCTGCCTGATCACTGCACTTTCCACGCTCGGCGCTTCGCAGCAAAAACTCATCTTTCGGTTAGGGGGCGCGGCACTCGGAGGACTGTTGATGGGGCTCGGCTCGCTGATGTTTTTTCTACCCTACATGGGCTCCATCACGACCGTCACGCTGTTGATTGCGGCGGGTTCCGCCGTCGGCGCCTGGTTTTCGACATCCAGTCCCAAGCTCTCCTACTTCGGATCACAGACGTGTCTCGCGTTTTACCTGACCACTCTTCAGGGTTACACCATTCCCACCGCGCTGGCGCCGGCGCGTGACGCCTTTGTGGGAGTGCTTGTGGGACTGATCGTGATGTGGGCCGTTTTCGAGCATCTGTGGCCTTTGCGTGCGGCGGAAGGCATGCTGCGAGGGTTCGCATCAAACCTGCACCTACTGGCGGAGCTGATGACGGTGTTCGAGGAAGAGATTCCGGAGCGGATTGTACAAAAAGTCAGGAGCTTGAGGGAACTCATCAATAGTGGTTTCGCGGCCGTGCATGCCCATGCCGATTCCATGGTGTTCGAATTTGGACCCCAGCGGCAAAACAATTTCGCGCTGCGCGATCGAATTCTGCGATGGCAGGCATCGGCAAGGACTCTGTTTCTGGTAGAGGTTGCCATTCTGCAATACCGGATTCAGATTGACTACTCGACGGTACCCGAACATGTGAAAGCGGCTCAGGCGGAATTCGACGCAGCGCTACGGCGTGTGCTGCAGGGCATTGCCGCGAATGTGGACGACGTCACTTCGGAACCGGAGACTTTGTCGCTCAGCCCGGCATTAAAGGCCTTCTCGGAGAGGGTGGTGGAGTGGTATCAAAGCCGTGGGATCGATCTTCCGGCACGAACCCAGGCGATATTGGCCCTGTCGCAACAGTTACATGATCTTATAACGCAGCTGGCGGAAGATGTTCTCGGCGCCGAGGCTGCCCCGAACGCGTCCGAAGCGGCGTTTTGAGCTGACCTACGCCGCGGCAAAGCTCGCACCCCAGTCATGCCCAGTATTTGTACCAAAGCGCTTCTGAGTTTCCGGGCCGTCACCAAATTTTAATCTCTATGTAACAGCCATTCGGTAACTTAGGGAGGCATTCCGGGCCAGCAGATTCCTCCGGCTTCACACGTTATCGCCGATACAAGAGAGTTCTGTTCCGGCTCAGAACGTGGATAAGTCCATTACGAGGAGATTATGCAAATAAAACGGATTCTGAGTTTGCTCTGCCCGGCTATCCTGGCGGCGCAACTCTACGCCGGGCAATCGGCCGCAGGGGCGCCCCAAACGCCCGGCAGCCCAGCTGCGCCGGCGTCGTCCGCCAACAGTGGTGAAGCTACCAACCCGGCCAACAATCAGGAACTTCAGCGGCTTAGAGAGCGAATGGCTGAGCAAGAGCAAGCCATCAAGCAGTTGCAAGAGGCTGTGCAAGAACAGCGCACCCTGCTGGACAGAGCTGTTCAGAACGCTAATGCTGCAGCAACCAAGAAGGCTGACGGATCAGCCACCGCAAACAATGTGGCGCCGACTGAACCAGCGGCCAACCGAGAGAGCGCTCCGGCCAAAATGGTGCCGGTGTCGAACGCCGCGCATCCGCGGCTATTCCCGGTGAGTCAAGCTGGCGCAGAACAACACCAGACGACTGCTCCACCTTCGGCCTTGGGAATCAAGATCGGCAGCACCACGTTTACGCCGCTCGGATTTGTCGACGCCACGTTCTTCGCCCGTTCCACGAATCTGGGAAGCGGTATCGGCACCAGCTTTACGGGTGTCCCGTACAACAATTCCGTTGCGGGCCGCACGGCTGAGACCAACTTCAGCGTGCAAAACTCGCGCATTGGATTTCGTGTGGATTCAAGTTTCCTCGGCGCAAAAGTTCTGGGATATTTCGAGGCTGACTTCCTGGGCCAAAACGGCGCGAACTCATTTGTGACGAGCAATTCGAATACGTTCCGTATGCGCAACGTCTTCGTGGATGTGCAGAAGAATGGCTTCGAAGTTTTGGGCGGGCAAGACTGGAGTCTGTTTACACCAAACCGCAAGAGCCTCTCGCCGGTCCCGTCCGATATCTTCTACACGCAGAACATGGACACCAACTATCAGGTGGGCCTTCCCTGGTCGCGGCAGGCCCAATTCCGGTTCATAGCTCATCCGAATAAGGACCTTGCGTTTGGCGTTTCTCTGGAAAACCCGCAGCAGTACACCGGAAATTCGGTTACGTTTCCGGCGGCCTACGGCGGCGTCCTTAGCGCTTCCGGTTCTTCGTCGGAGTTTAACAATGGATCGACGGGCTTTTCGGCTCCTAATGCCGCTCCCGACATTATCTTCAAAGGTGCTTACGACGGCCACGTAGGGGACAAAATCATGCACGTTGAGGCTGGCGCGTTGATCCGCAATTTCAAAGACTCCATTCCTTTGACGGCTGCGGGCACTCCTGCTTCTTCCACTTCAAGCGGTTATGTCCGGTATCGCACGGATACCGCAACTGCCGTTACGGGAGAGGTGAACGCTAACCTTGAGGTGCTCAAAAACGTACGCATCATCGCCAACACGTTTTTCGGGGCGGGCGGCGGACGGTATCTACAGGGCAACGGCCCAGATCTTATTGTCCGGGCTGACGGCACGATTTCTCCGGTTCATACCTACGCGACCCTGGACGGCTTTGAGGCCAATATCACGAAGAATACCTTGATCTCGGTCTTGTATGGCGGCGCATATTTTAAACGGAATGTCGCTCTGGATACGAACGGCAAATTCATCGGATATGGTTATACCGGATCCGCGAACAGCAACAACCGCAATATCCAGGAAATCACCTTCGACGTGGTGCAAACGCTCTGGAAGAATCGAAGCTATGGCGCACTGTCCCTCATCGGCCAATACTCATACCTGTTTCGGGAACCGTGGTTCGTTGCCCCGGGCGGGGCTCGTAACGCCCGAACCAACATGTACTATCTGAACCTGAGGTACACGCTTCCCTAGACGAGAGAGATCCCTAGGAACTTCTTCCGGGCGCTGGCTTCGGCCGGCGCCCTTTTCTTTTGCCGGGAGGCAAGCAGCGCGGTCCGCCATAATGACGTCGTGGAGAATCCGCTGGCGGCAGTTATCCAGAGCGAAATCGACCGTTCGCAATACATTACCTTTGCGCGATTTATGGAATTGGCGCTCTACTCTCCGGAGTTCGGTTACTACAGGAGGGAAGCAGCCGATTTGTTCGGCGTGCGCGGCGATTTCTACACAGCCGCTCAGTTGCAGCCCGTGTTCGGGGAACTCCTTTCGGACTTCGCAGCTAAACTTCAGGCGGTCTCCCAGGCGGATACTCCTTTCGAGGTGCTCGACCTGGGCGCGGGACGAGGAGACTTGCGGAGTGCATTTTCCCGGTGGAACTATCGAGCCTTTGATTGGGACAGTTCCGCTCTCCCTAAAGCTCTATCCGGCCTGATAATCGCGAATGAATTCTTCGATGCCCTTCCGGTAGATCTGCTGCGGAAGCGGAGAGCCGGGTGGCGCGAGGTGGTTGTTCACGCCCGCAACGGAGAATTCGTTTTCGATGAAACGGGAGATGTGCCGCCAGCCCTTCTCGAATATGCCCGGGTCTATGGAACGTCGATTCCAGAAGACGGGCTGCTCGAAGTCAACCTTTCTGCAGGAGAATGGATCGGGCGAATTAGCGGGCTGCTCGCCTCAGGCAGTGTCCTGATTCTCGATTATGGGTACGAGGCGCGAGAGCTCATCCGATTCCCCCTGGGAACGTTGCTCGGGTATAGGCAGCATTCAGCGACGGAAGACATCCTGCGCAATCCGGGGAGGACCGATATCACGGCGCACGTGAACTTCACGTACCTGCGGGAGGAAGCGTTGAAGGCCGGGCTGGAGATGGTCGGCGAATCCTCATTGCAGGAGTGGGCCCTGAGCATCTGGGGCGAACGAGAGCTGGCCACGCGATGGAGCAAGGCCGATGCACGGTGGCGTTTGCAGTGGAAGCACCTGATCTTTGGCATGGGCGGAACGTTTCGCGTGCTCCATCTCCGAAAACGAAGGCCAGGTTAAGAGCCGCCCAAAATAAAAACGCCTCCGGTGACCCGGAGGCGCGAAGCATTGTGTGTTCCCGATATATGCGGGATTGTACTTACTTCTTCTTTTTGGCTGGGGCCTTTTTAGCGGCCTTCTTTGCAGCCTTCTTGGTTGTAGTTGGCATCGGTCAATTCTCCTCAAACGTAAATTTGCAATCACTAGAGATCGCAGTGTGATTCATATATAAAGTTGTTCGCAATGGAAGTCAAGAAAAAAATGCACGAGTACGCGTTTAAGGTGGCCGCTTCGGGGTCCTTGCGCGGCGATAAAAACGAATTCGAGAAATTTGTTTTATCCGGTGCACTCCAATAGACGTCTTAAAAAAGGTTGTTGAGGAATGCAATGATGCTGGGGACCATGAACCGCGCGCCACTACACTTTGCCATTGTGGGAGCCCTGTGCTTCACATCTGTTCTTTCGTCGTGTAGCAGGAAGCATCACCGCCCCCCGCAGGTAGCGAGCGCCCCTCATCCAAGAAAGGCGCAAGAGCGGGCTCCGGCCGCTCGGATAGGCTATAGCGAAACAGGAGTCGCAAGCTGGTACGGCATTCCTTATCATGGGCGACCGGCGGCGGATGGTGAAATTTACAACATGGAGGCATTGGTAGCGGCTCATCGCGTGCTTCCGTTCAATACCTGGCTGCGGGTAACGAACCTGACGAATGATAAGACCGTGGATGTGCGAGTGATCGATCGAGGACCCTTCGTTCACGGCCGGATCATCGATCTTTCGAAGGCAGCCGCACGTCAGATCGACTTGCTCGGGCCGGGGACGGGTAAAGTTCGATTGCAAGTAATCTCCGCTCCCTCCGATATTCCGGCCGACGATTTTTATGGCGTTCAAGTGGGGGCGTTTTCCGTCCTGGCAAATGCCGAGCATGCGCAAAGCGAATACGCGAAGCGGTTCGGAACGGCCCACATCGCTTTGCGGCAAGGTCGCTCTCCGCTCTGGCAAGTAATTGTGGGCAAGGAATCTTCAATAGAGGCTGCGCAAGTGCTGGCTTCTCGACTGAGTACGGGGGGCCGAACCGCATTTGTTGTCCGCCTGGACAAGAGCGATACCGCGGCCCAGCGTCCGGCGGAGCAGGGCCAAGGATCAGCATCCACCAGATAAACCGATCCGCCATCACACAAGGTCCTGGAGAATTATCTAACCGCCCTTGCACTAGGTCTGAGACGGAGCCTATATCCGCCAGTGATACCGCAGACCGCTCTCGACAGTTCGCCGCTCTCAAACCTGATTGGCAAATCCGCAGCCATGAAGCAGGTTCACCGCCTTGTTTCCCGGATGGGGAAGTCGCGTTTTCCGGTCCTCATACTTGGTGAAACCGGAACGGGTAAAGAGGTTGTCGCCCGCGCTGTCCATAACGTAGAAGGGCGGGGCCCGTTCGTCGTCGTCGATTGCTCATCGCTGGTGGGGCCGCTTATGGAAAGCGAGCTTTTCGGCTACGCCAAAGGCGCCTTCACGGGAGCGCATAACCAGAAACTCGGGCTGCTGGATGCCGCGAACGGCGGGACCGCGTTCTTTGATGAAATCGGAGAGCTCCCCCTCGATTTGCAGCAGAAGCTTTTGCGGGTTCTGCAGGAGAAGGAGTTCCGTGCGGTGGGCGGATTGGCGCAGCGGAGTTCCAACTTCCGCGTGATCGCGGCCACCAACCGTGACCTTGCGGCCGAGGTGGAAGCTAAGCGATTTCGGCAGGACTTGTATTACCGGCTGAACGTGATGAAGCTGCGGCTTGCTCCGCTGCGGGAACGTAAGGACGACATTCCCCTGCTGATCAACCACTTTCTCGACCGGCATGGGAATGGGCACCAGATACCGGACGATGTGATGGAATCGCTGGTGGAGTACCAGTGGCCCGG
>Ga0308176_10002063_pt1 | contig 12591 bp, 12 predicted proteins | sample PhyCR2_3_FD_203890 | JGI IMG/M metagenome (GOLD analysis project Ga0308176, IMG submission 203890) | Soil microbial communities from UC Gill Tract Community Farm, Albany, California, United States - DLSLS.C.R2 | ecosystem: Environmental > Terrestrial > Soil > Agricultural land | place: USA... | reverse complement strand
CTCGTCGAAGCGCCTGCGCGCCTCCTCGCCGGCGTGCAGCCGCAGCGCCTCGATCAGCTCCTCGCGCGAGGCGAAGTGCCGGTACACGGTCGCCCTGCCGACGCCCGCTGCCGCCGCGACCTCGGCCACGCCAGCCTCCGGCTCGGCGGCGAGCACCCCGATCGCGGCCTCGAGGATCGCGTCGCGGTTGCGGTCACCGACCGCGCGGCGCCCGTCGACCTTCGCGGCGATCGTGTCGCTCACTACACCGTCACCTCCGCGACGTCGGCGGTCTCGGCGGTGATGCTCGGCGGCGCGGTCTCCTCGCCGGGATGGCGGCCCATCGCCGAATGGCGGCGCAGCGTGACCTCGGGCAGGAACCAGGTCAGCACGAACGCCCCCGCGGCGAAGATCGCGCCCCAGATGAACGCGCCGTGCAGCGCGTGGACGAACAGCGTCAGGAAGTCGTGGCGGATGCCGGGCGGCAGCGCGTCCACCTGCTCGGGCCGCACCTGGACCGAGCCGCCACCCGCGCCCACGCGGTCGGCGACGCTCGCCGGCAGCGTGTGCAGGCCGGACGTCAGCCGCGAGGCGAAGATCGCGCCGAACACCGCGACGCCGACCGAGCCGCCGATCGAGCGGAAGAACTGCGCCGTCGACGTCGCCGCGCCCATGTCCCCGGGCGGCGCGTCGTTCTGCACGACGAGCACGAGCACCTGCATCACCAGGCCGATGCCGACGCCGATCACGACCATGAAGAGGCCCGCGACGAGCTGCGACGTGTCGATATCCAGCCGCGTCAGCAGCGTCATCCCGACGGCCAGCAGCGCCGTGCCCGTGATCGGGAAGAAGCGGTAGCGACCGTGCTTGGAGATCCAGCGCCCGGACAGGACCGATGCGCTCAGCAGGCCGGCCATCAGCGGCACGAGCAGCAGGCCGGACGTCGTCGGGCTGGCGCCGCGGACGACCTGCAGATACAGCGGCAGGAACGTCAGCGCGCCGAACATCGCGAGGCCGACGATGAAGCCGGTTGCGTTGGCGACGTCGAACACGCGACTGTTGAACAGGCGCGGCGGGATCAGCGGGTCCTCGACACGGCGCTCCCAGAAGCCGAACGCGACCGTAAGCGCGACCGCGCTGACGCCCAGGGCGATGATGATCACGGAGCTCCACGCGAACTGGCTGCCGCCCCAGGAGGTCATGAGGATCAGGCAGCCGACGGCCGCCGTCAGCATGGCGAACCCGGCCCAGTCGACCGGCTTGCGCTCGGCATGGCGCGGGAGGTGCAGCTTGGCGGCGACGACCATCAGCGCGGCGATGCCGACCGGCAGGTTGACGTAGAAGACCCAGCGCCAGCTGAGGTTGTCGACGAAGAAGCCGCCGAGCAGCGGTCCGGCGACGCTCGACACCGCGAAGACCGAGCCGATGATCCCCATGTAGCGGCCGCGCTCGCGCGGGGGGACGATGTCGCCGATGATCGCCTGCGCGCCGACCATGAGGCCGCCGGCGCCGGCGCCCTGCAGCGCGCGGAAGAGGATCAGCTCGTCGAGCGACTGAGCCGCGCCGCTGAGCAGCGAGCCCGTCAGGAAGATCACGATCGCAGCCTGGAAGACGGGTTTGCGGCCGAGCGTGTCGCCGAGCTTGCCGTAGAGCGGCGTGGAGGCGGTCGAGGCGACGAGGTAGGAGGTGACGACCCAGGACAGGTGCTCGAGCCCGCCGAGGTCGCCGACGATTGTGGGTAGCGCGGTGGAGACGATCGTCTGGTCGAGCGCCGCAAGGAACATGCCGAGCATGAGTGCGACGAAGATGGGGACGAGCGCGGGGCGCTGATCAGTTTCGTGAGACATGCGTGTCTCAACATAGCGCATGCGCCATAGTCCTCCTATGCGCGTCGAGACTTCAATGAACGACCAGTTCCTCTCGAACACCTACCTCGTATCCGACGAGGCGGGCGGCGGGTTCTTCGTCGACGCGGGCGGCCCGGTCGAGCCGCTGATCGAGGCCGCCGAGCGCGAGGGCGTCACGCCGACGCACGTCCTGCTCACCCACCACCACTACGACCACGTCTGCGAGCTCGGCAAGCTGACCGCGCGCTGGCCAGACCTGCAGGTGCTGATGAGCCCCGACGAGCCGGCGGTCGACGGCACGACCGGCGAGCTGCGCCCGGGCGAGCTGAAGGTCGGCGCGCTGACCGTCACGGCGCTGCCCACGCCGGGCCACACGAAGGGCATGCTCAGCCTGCTGATAGGAGGCCCGCCCGCCCAGGTCTTCACGGGCGACACGCTCTTCAAGAACTCCGTCGGCGGCGTGCGCGCGCCCGGTCACACGAGCTTCGCCGACATCAAGCACTCGATCATGGACGTGCTGCTGAGCCTGCCGGGCGACACCGTCATCCGCCCCGGCCACACGGATCCGACGACGGTCGCCGGCGAGCTGGAGGGCAACTCGTTCGTGCGCATCTGGCGCGGCGTGGACCCGGAGGGCTCGGAGCCGTGCACGGCGATGGGCGAGCAGGCGACGCTGATCCATCTGGGCGACGACTACGACGGCGGCCACAAGGCGTGGGTGCGCTGGCCGGACGGCAGCGACGACATCGTGCCGGGCTCACAGGTCAGCCGCTCCTAGCGCGTGCCAGGGCAGGACGACAAGATCCCCACCTCGCGGGTGGCGCGCACAACGCGCGTCGGGCGCCTCGCGGCGGGCCAGGCCGTGCGCCAGTTCGGGACGCGCGCCGCGAACGTCGCGCGCTCGGACGAGAAGGCGCAGATCGCGCTGGATCGCCGCCAGGTGCAGACCGCCGAGCAGATCGTCGCCGTGCTGGGGACGATGAAGGGCGCGGCGATGAAGCTCGGGCAGGTGATGTCGTTCCTCGACGTCGGCCTTGTCCCCGAGGAGTTCCGCGAGGAGTTCCAGGAGAAGCTCGCGGCGCTGCGCGACGCGGCGCCGAAGGTCTCCTTCCAGCAGATGAAGAAGGTGATCGAGGACTCCTATGAGGATCCCCTCGACGAGGTCTTCGAGACGTTCGACCCGGTGCCGATCGCGGCCGCGTCGATCGGGCAGGTCTACAAGGCGCGCATGCACGACGGCCGCGACGTCGCCGTGAAGGTCCAGTACCCCGGCGTGGCGTCGGCGGTGCGGGCCGACATGCAGAACCTCGGGATGATCCTGCGGCTGATGAAGCGCATCGCGCCGGGGCTCGACCCCAAGGCGCTGGGCGACGAGATTCGCTCGCGCATCGACGAGGAGCTCGACTACGAGCTCGAGGCGTCCAACCAGCGAACGCTGGCGCGGATATTCCGCGGCCACCCGTTCATCGTCGTCCCGGACGTGATCACGCGCCTGTCGCGCGAGCGCGTGGTCGTGTCGGAGTACGTCAGCGGGCGCGGCTTCGAGGAGATAAAGCAGCTGCCCCAGGCCGAGCGCGACCGCATCGGCGAGATCATCTTCCGCTTCTACTTCGGCTGCATGTACCGCCACCACCAGTTCAGCGGCGATCCGCACCCCGGCAACTCGCTGCTGCTCGACGACGGGCGGATGGCGTTCCTGGACTTCGGGCTGTTCAAGCGGATCCCGGCGGAGGTCGCGGAGTTCGAGCTCGAGACGCAGCGCCTCGGCGCCGAGGGCCGCAGCAAGGAGCTGATCGAGCTCCTCCACAAGGGCGGCTTCATCGGCGATCCGTCGTTCTACACCGAGGACAAGATCATGGCCCAGTTCCTGGACCTGACCTGGTGGTACACGACCGACGAGGAGATCCTGCTCACGCCGGAGATCGCCACCGAGGTGATGATCCAGATGAGCGATCCGCGCTCGCGCCACTGGGGCTCGATGCGCCACGAGACGCTGCCGCCCGACCACCTCTTCGGCCGGCGGCTGGAGACGCTGACGCTCGCGGTGCTCGGCCAGTTGCGGGCGAAGGCCAACTGGCACAGGATCACGCGCGAGTGGGTCTATGGCGACGACCCGGTCACCGAACTCGGGCGCCAGGAGGCGGCGTTCTACGCCCGCTGACCCCGCGAGTGCGGTTGCTGGCACTCGCGGCGGTGCTGCTTGCGTTCCTGCTGTTCTTCCTGCTGAGCGGCTCGATCTCGGCGCACCGGGTGCGCGACCGGATGGACGGCTTCGGCGTCGCCGGGCCGCTTGTCTTCATCGTCATCTCCAGCGCGCTCACCGTGGTGCTGTTCCCGGGGCCAGTGCTGAGCGGCGCGAGCGGGCTGCTGTTCGGTACGGCGCTCGGGACGCCCGTTTCGATCGTGTCGGCGACGCTCGGCGCGTCGCTCGCGTTCTCGGTGAGTCGCTGGTGGGCGCATGACGCCGTGGCCCATCACGCGCGGATGGCCGGCCTGCGCGCGTGGGTCGGTCCGCGCGGGTTCGAGAGCGTGCTGCTGGCCCGGATCGCCCCGGGCGTTCCGTACAACCTCGTCAATTACGTCGCGGGGCTGACCCCGATCGGGCTCGGGGTGTTCGCGGGCGCGACGGCGCTGGGCGTGGCGCCGCGCGCGTTCGCCTACACGGCTCTCGGCGGCAGCATCGGCAACCTCGGCTCGCCGGTCGCGATCGTGGCGCTCGGGTTGCTGGTTGTCGAGGGCGCGGTGGGGATCTGGCTGATGCGGAGCCGACACCGCGGAAGCCACCGCCAGCGCGGCTCCGATAGCCAGCGGCGCCAGCACGATCCCGTGGCCTGAGTAGGCGCGCAGCGACGAGCAGCGGCGGTCCTCAGAGCTGCTGGATCTGGAAGAGCGAGGTCGACCCCGGGCGTCCGCTCGGCAGGCCCGCGGTGATCCCGACGCGCTGCCCGCGCTTGCACCAGCCGAGCTCCAGCACGCGCCTGCCGGCGTCGGCGATCAGCTCCTCGGTCACCTCGTGGCGGCGCATGTGCGCCGAGCGCACCCCCCACATCAGCTGGCAGCGGCGGACGGTCTCGCGGCCGGGCGAAAGCGCGAAGATCGGCACGGTCGGCCGGTGCGCGCTGACGAGCCGGACGCTGCGGCCGCTGAGCGTGGGGACCACGAGCGCGTCGAGATTGAGGTCGCGTGCCGCCTCGACCGCGGCATGGGCGACCGTGTAGGACGGGTCGCGTGCGTCGCGGCGCACGCGGGTCTCGTTCCAGCGCTCATAGGGCGCGATCTTCTCGGTCTGGCGCGCGATCGCGGCCATCATCTCGATCGACTCGACGGGATAGGAGCCGACCGCGGTCTCCTGCGAGAGCATCACGGCGTCGGTGCCGTCGAGGATCGCGTTGGCGACATCGGCGACCTCCGCGCGCGTCGGGCGCGAGGCGTGGACCATCGAGTCGAGCATCTGCGTGGCGGTGATCGACGGCCGCGCGAGCGCCCCGGCGAGCGCGATCAGGCGCTTCTGGACTACCGGCACCTCCTCGATCGGCAGCTCGATCCCGAGATCGCCGCGGGCGATCATCACGCAGTCGCTGACGCGCAGGATCTCCTCGGCGTTCTCCACCGCCTGCGGCTTCTCGATCTTCGCGATCAGCGGCGTGCGCGTGTGCTCGCGCACGAACGTCACGTCCTCGGGACGGCGCACGAAGCTCAGCGCGACCAGGTCGACGCCGATGCGGATCCCGGCCTGCAGGTGCGCGAGGTCTTCCTCGGGGACGGCGGGCAGCACGTCGACGCTCGGGCCCGGGACGTTCAGGCCCTGGCGCGAGGCGACCGTGCCGCCGATCTCGACCTCGGCGTCGATCTCGCCGGCCTCGGCGCGCACGCCGACCGCGCGCAGGCGGACGCTGCCGTCGGCGAGGTAGAGCACCTCGCCCGGGGAGACCGCGGAGGCGAGCCCCTGCCACGTGATCTGCATGTCGCGGGCGGTGCCGAGCGTGCCGTTGTCGTGTCCGCAGTGAAACGTGACCGAGTCGCCGGGCTTCAGCTCGACGACGTCGCCGGCCAGCGCGCCGATGCGCAGCTTCGGCCCGGGAAGGTCCTGCAGCAGCGCGACTGGGCGCCCCACGCGCCCGGCGGCGTCACGCACCCACTGGGCGGTCTCGGCGTGCTGCTCGTGCGTGCCGTGGCTGAAGTTCAGCCGCGCGACGTCCATCCCCGCCTCGACCATGCGCACGAGCGTCTCGCGATCGCGCGAGGCAGGGCCGATGGTGGCGACGATCTTCGTCTTTCGCTCCACGTTCCAGCACGTTACACGCGCCGCCCCATGACGAAATGCGGGCCGATGCCGGGGATCTCGAACTCGCCGGACTCGACGGTCAGGCCCGCGCGGGCGTAGAGCGAGACCGCGGGGGCGCGCGCGTTGCACCAGATGCGCGTGGCGCCCTGCGCGACGGCGTGCTCGACGAGCTGCGCCAGGACCGCGGCGCCGGCGCCCTGGCCGCGGTGGGCGGGATCGGTCGCCATGCCCCTGATGCGCCAGGCGCCGGGCCCGCCGTCGGGGCAAACGAAGCCGGCGGCCACGAGCTCGCCGTCGCCGGTGAACGCGCCGACGGCGTGGACGCCGGGCGGCTCGTGGCTCGCGAGCACTTCGAGCGACTCGTGCGGGCGCAGGACGCGCTGGCGCAACGGCCGCGTGAGCGCCGGGTCGACCGCGCGGACCTCGAAGGTGGGCATGGGGTGGCGAACCCTACGGAGTGGCGGGCCCCGGGCGGCCGTGCGTGCTCTGCGGGCGAAGCCGCGCCCGGCTCATACGACGAAGCGCCCGTTGGCCTGGACGAGCTCCCCGTCCGCGCTGAGGCTGCCGCCGCCGCGCAGGTCGCAGATCAGGTCCCAGTGAAGCGCCGACTTGTTCTTCCCGCCCGTCTCCGGGTAGGAGCGCCCGAGCGCGAGGTGGACGGTGCCGCCGATCTTCTCGTCGAACAGGATCGTGCCGGTGGGCCGGTCGATGCCGAAGTTCGTGCCGATGCCGATCTCGCCCAGGCGCCGCGCGCCGTCGTCGGTGGCCAGCGCCGCATGCAGGTACTCGTTCCCCTGGTCCGCGCGCGCGACCATGACCTCGCCGTCGCTGAAGGTCAGCTCGACGCCGTCTACGTCGACCCCGGACGGCGCGCTGCGGACGGTGAACCGCACGGTGCCGTTCGCGCTGGTCTCGACCGGGCCGGTGAAGACCTCGCCCGATGGCATGTTGCGCCTGCCGTCGGAGTTGACCCAGGTGCGGCCCTTGACGCTGAGCGTCAGGTCGGTGCCCTCGGCCTCGAGGCGCAGCTCGCTTGCCTTCGACAGGCGCTGGATCAGGCTGTCCTGGAAGGCGCGCAGCTCGCCCCAGGAACGCGCCGGGTCGGGCTGGTCGAGGAACAGCGCGCGCTGCACGAACGCGCCGTACTCGTCCTCGCTCATCTGCGCCTGGGCGGCGAGGGCCGGGGTCGGCCAGAGCGTCGTGCACCAGCGCTTGGACAGCGTCGCCTCGCGGATCGGCCTGCGCGCACGGGCGGCGCGCGCGATCCGCGCGGGGTCGGTCTCAGCCAGCTCGCGCGGGTCCGCGGTCGCCTGGATGCTCAGCACTTTGTCGGCCTTCTTGGCCTCGGTCAGCGCGAGCGGCGCGTGATCGTCGAGCAGCTCGTCGCGCGCGTTGGCGTAGAACGACGACGCCTCGCCGGGAACCTCGACGCGCAGCAGCGGCCACGCGCCACGGCGCAGGATCTCGCCGTGCAGCGAGAGCAGCAGCGGGGCCGCGAGCGTGGTCGAGCGCACGAGCACCTGCTCGAGCTGTTGCACGTCGAGGCAGTATTCGCAGAGGAGGGCGGCGAAGGCGTCCGGGTCCGGCCCGGTCACGCCCAGCCGTCCGCTAGCGCGTCGAGGGCAGGCTTGGCCTCGCGGCCGAGCAGCTGCGCCACCGCGGTGACGAGGCGCTCCTGCGGCTCTGGCTTCGCGCCGTCGCCCATGACCCCGATCCGCCAGGCCTGGCCGGCGAACGGGCCGGACGCGGCGGCGACCTCGATGCCGTGGTCGACCAGTAGCGCGCGGCGCGTGGTGGCGTCATCGACGCCCTCGGGCAGGCGCATCGCCAGCAGCGGGTAGAGGCGCTCGGCCTCGGGCGCGATTCGCTCGAAGCCGAGCAGGCCGAGTGCGGAGTTGAGCGCGTCGTGGGCCTGCTCGTGGCGTGCCCACCGCGGCTCGAGCCCCTCCTCCTGCACGATCCGCAGCGCCTCGCGCAGCGCGACGACCATGTTCGTCGGCGCGGTGTGGTGGTAGGCGCGGGCGCTATCGGCCGGGTGGGTGGGTTGCCAATAGCCCATGACCGCGTGCAGGTCGAAGAACCAGGACGGCGAGCCCTGCACGCGCTCCAGCGCGCGCTCGTTGGCGGTGAACGGCGCCAGGCCGGCCGGACAGTTCAGGCACTTCTGCGAGCCGCTGAACGCGGCGTCGACACCCGATGCGTCGAGGTCGAGCGGGTGGCCGGCAAGCGAGGTGACGCAGTCGATCAGGAGAAGCGCGCCGTGTTCCGCGCAGGCGTCGGCGAGCCCATCGAGTGGCTGGGCGACGCCCGTCGACGTCTCGCCGTGCACGACGAACAGCGCGGCGAACGGCTCGCGCGCGGCCTCGAGCAGTTTCTCGGTCGGGATCGCCCGGCCCCATTCGCCATCGACCCGCACGACCTCGGCGCCGCGGCGCGTCATTGCGTCGGCCATCCGCTCGCCGAACATGCCGTGCACGCCGCAGACCACTCGATCGCCGGGACGGACCAGGTTGTCGACCATCGTCTGCATGCCGCCGCTGCCCGTCGCGCTCACCGGGTACGCGGTGCGGTTCTGCGCGAGGAACGTCGCGCGCAGCAGCTCCCCGACCTCGTCCATCACCTCGCCGAACAGCGGGTCGAGATGCCCGAGCGGGGGCTGGGCGAGCGCGTCGAGCACGCGCTGGGGGACCGGCGAGGGGCCGGAGCCGAGTAGGAGTCGTTCGGTCAGGGCGATGGCAGGCGGTCGGCGAGATCGGAGAGCAGGCCCGGGTCGCGGACGACGGGGCCGTGGCCGAAGCATGCCAAGCGCGGCCGCAGGGCGGCGATCCGGCGGATGCTCGCGCGGTTGGTGACGGGGTCGATCGTGAAGAAAGCCGGCGGCTCGGAGAGGTGCGGGCGGCCCGTGAGCGGGTGGCGGTTGAAGAGAACGTCGCCGGCGATCAGCGTGCGGTCGCGCTCGCGCCACAGGGCCACGTGGCCGGGCGCGTGGCCCGGGACGTCGAGCACCTCGAACTCGCCGACCGTGTCGCCCTCGTGCAGCGCGCGGCCAACAGGGTGGCCGGGGCCGGCCCAGTGGCGCTCCTGCCAGCGGGTGATGAGGTTGTTCGCGCCCGCCGCCGCGGTGCGGCCCGACTCGGCGGTGGCGACATCCTTCTCACCACACCACAGCGGCACCTCGCGCGCGCGGCAGATCGCGGCGCTCGACCCCTGGTGGTCGGCGTGGGCATGGGTGATGAGGTGCGCGCTCAGCGGGCGACCGTCGATCTCGCTGAGGATCCGTTGGGCGGCGTGGCGCGTGCGGGCATCGACGAGCACGTCGCCAACGAGGTAGCTGTTGAACGCGTGCGCCGGGCGGCCGGCGAGCTTGTGGACGTTGTCTGCGATCTCTTCCATACGGTTGCGTATGGTAACAGCCGCGCCATACTGGTGCGTATGGCGACTGCGGAGGACTGGGAGCTGGCGGCGATCGAGGCGATTCGCGACGGCGGTCTTGCCGCAGTCGCAGTGGAGCCGCTCGCACGCCGGCTCGGCGTCACGAAGGGCAGCTTCTACTGGCACTTCAAGGACCGCTCGGCTCTGCTGGACGCGGCGGTCCACCGCTGGGAGCACGACTACGGGACGCCTGCCGAGGAGATCGCGCCAGACGCGCCGCCGCGCGAGCGTCTCCACGCGATCGCGGCCAAGGCGGTCGCGGTCAGCCAGGAGGACACGGTCCACGCGCGGATGGTGGTCGAGGCGGCAAACGATCCTCGGGTTGCCGCGGCTGTCACCCGCATCACCGCGCGCCGTGTCGACGGCCTGACGGCGCTGCTGCGCGCCTGCGGGCTGACGCCCGCGCTCGCCCGGACCCGCGCGACGCTCCTCTACTCGGCGTTCATGGGCCTGCAGCAGCTCCACCGCGAGCTGCCGGACCGTCTGGCCGAGCCGCGCGCCCGCCGGGCGCTCGCTCGCGAGCTGGTCGCCGCGGCGCTCACGGCGCCTCGACGTCCGGGAAGTGCTCGGTGAGGTGCTCGCGCAGGACGGTGCGGATCCAGGTGCGCTCCTCACGCGTCGCCACGCGAAAGCGCGCCAGCAGCGCCCTCTGGCCCTCGGTTGGCACGTCGCTGACGATCCAGCGGATCGCGAGGCGCTCGAAGAGGAACTCGACCGCGCGCTGCCAGGCGTCCTCCTGGACCAGGCCGCCGTGCAGGACGGACGCGTACTGCGTGCGCGTCTTCGGAGTCATCGCGCCGCGCAGGACGAGCACGTCGCCGCCCGGCGACGTGTAGGGCACGTCGGGCGCTGCGAGCTTGTCGACGGCGCCGCGGCGGCGCGCGCGCTTGCCCATCAGGTCGTGTCGGCGGCGCGCTCGAGCTGCTCGCGGACGTTGCCGACGACCGGGTCCGCATGGCCCGGCCAGGCCGCCGCAGGCTCGAGCACGGCGAGCTTGCGGATCGACGCGCGCGCCTGCTCGGTGTCCTGGTTGAACGCGCGGTGGGGCAGGCGCGGCGGCCCCTTGCGGCCCGTGTTGACGTCGAGCGTGTAGAAGCAGTCGCTGACGAGCGCGAGGCGATCCGAGGAGCGCCACAAGCCGATCTGCCCGGGCGCGTGGCCGGGGAGGTGGACGACCTCGAAGCCCGCGACGTCGTCGCCCTCGCTCACCGTGCCGGCGATCGGGACGGGCCCGCCGTCCCACGACCGCAACAGCAGCGGCATCACCGTTCGCGTGGGCTGGCGCAGCTTGGACCAGTCGACGTAGTGCATGCCGCCGTCGCTCTCCGCGTCGGCCTTGCCGTCGGGATGGCAGAAGACTTCAACGCTCAGCCCGGGCGCGATCCCGCGGTGATCCGGGTGCTCGTGGCCGAGCACGAGCCGCGTTATCCCGCCCAGACGCGCGCCCGCGGCCGCGACAGCCTTCGTCATCGCGCGGATCCCGCCGTCGAAGACGAGCACGCCGTCGCCGTCGCGCACGAGGTACACGTTCATCGTCCGCATCGGGAACCCGCCGCGGACCACCCAGACTCCGTCGGCGATCTCCTCCGGCGCGTCCCCGGCGATCCGCGTACCCACGCGCGAGGCCCGGTTGAAAAGCCCGAACGCCCGCTTCTCCGCAGCCGACCCCTCGGCGGGCATCAACCCGATCTGGCGCGCAAAGGCCATCGAGTCGCTGAACGCGTCGTTGGAAACGATCAGCTCGTCCTCCACGCGCAGCACGTCGCAGCCCTCCAGCTCCAGCCGCGCGCCGTTGGGCTCGATGCCGTTGAACGCCGACGAGCCGCAGAACGTCCCCGTCGCGCGCCAGCGCACCACCGCGTGGTTCTTTTCGACGACCAGCTCCTGCACCCGCAGGTCGAAGTCCGGGACCGCCCCGAACAGCTCGCCGAAGAAGCCGCGCACGCCCTCCGGCGCTGTGGTGTCGATCTGGCCGCGTATGAACTCGCGGCCACCCGGCTTCCAGCAGGCGACCATCGCGTCGAGGTCGCGCTGCGCGACCGCGTCGAAGTAGGCCTTGGCGACTGACCTGGTGCTCATAAAACGGCGAGCCTAATAGGTTCCAAGGCATGTCCACGCGCAAGCGCGAGCTCGGCCGCGGCGAGCGGGTCGTCCCCGGTGTGTGGCGCCTTCGCCTGCCGCTGCCGTGGCCCGGGGTGCCGCACTGCAACGCATGGGCGGTCGCTGCCGGCGACGGCGTCGTGTTGTTCGACACCGGCATGCACGAGCCCGGCTCGCTCGCCCACCTCGAGCGCGCGCTGGGCCAGGTGAACCTCAGCATCGAGAACGTCCGCCTCGTCGCCTGCACGCACGCGCACTCCGACCACTACGGCCAGGCCGCCGACATTGTCGACCGCGCCGGCTGCGAGCTCTGGATGCACCCCAACCACGAGCACATGACGCGCGCCGCGCAGGACCCCGACGCCGCGCTTGCGCGAAGGATCGAGGTCGCACGCCAGTCCGGTGTGCCCGAGGCCCCGCTGCAGGCCTACGCCGAGTCGCGCCGCGGCCAGGGCTTCGGCATCAGCAGGATCATCGAGCCCGACAGGCCGCTCCTGCCCGGCACCACGATCGACACCGACCTCGGCCCGTGGGAGGTCTACGAGACGCCCGGCCACGCGCCCTCGCACGTCTGCATGTTCCAGCCCGAGCACCGCATGCTGATCTCGGGTGATCACCTGCTCGGCCGCGTCTCGATCTACTACGACTACGGCTACTCGCCCGATCCCGCGGGCGAGTTCCTCAACTCGCTCGACGTCGTCGAGCGGCTCGACGCCCGCCTCTGCCTGAGCGGCCACGGCCGCACGTTCACCGACGTGCAGGGCCACATCGAGGCCAACCGCGCGCTCGTGCACGAGCGGATCGCAAAGGTGCACGAGGTCATCGGCGGCGAGCCGATCACCGCCTACGACGCGGTGCCGCTCGTCTACGGGCAGGCGATCACCCCGCTCAACGCGAACTGGTGGCTGAGCGAGACGCTCTGCTACCTGACGCACCTGGAGCGCAGCG
>Ga0308176_10002062_pt1 | contig 12593 bp, 11 predicted proteins | sample PhyCR2_3_FD_203890 | JGI IMG/M metagenome (GOLD analysis project Ga0308176, IMG submission 203890) | Soil microbial communities from UC Gill Tract Community Farm, Albany, California, United States - DLSLS.C.R2 | ecosystem: Environmental > Terrestrial > Soil > Agricultural land | place: USA... | reverse complement strand
CCGGCACCAGCGCCGCATAGTTCTGCAGCGGCTCGCCCATGCCCATCATCACGACGTTGGAGATCACGCGCTCGCTGCGGCCCAGGTGCCGGCGCAGGAAATGCTCGGCGAACCACAGCTGGGCGGTGATCTCGCCGGTCGTCAGGTTGCGGCTGAAGCCCTGGTGCCCGGTCGAGCAGAAGCGGCAGCCGACCGCGCAGCCGGCCTGCGACGACACGCACAGCGTGCCGCGGTCGTCCTCGGGAATGAACACGGCCTCGACCGCGTTGCCGTCGCCGACGTCGAACAGCCACTTGATGGTGCCGTCGGCGGATTCGTGCTGCGTGATGACCGCCAGCGCCTCGACCCGGGCCGTGGTCGCGAGCTTCTCGCGCAGCGACTTGGCGAGGTCGGTCATCTGCGCGAAATCGCTGGCGCCGCGCTGGTGGATCCAGCGGAACAGCTGCGTCGCGCGGAAACGCTTTTCCCCCAGCCGTTCGCAGAACGCGGCCAGCCCCTCCAGATCGAAGTCGAGCAGGTTGGCCGTGGTCATATCAAGCCCAAGTTGCGAACACCCACACAGGTCCCGACGAGCCCGCAGGCACGCCATGCCAGGAACACCGCGGAACCGGCTTTGCCGGGCCGCTGGTGTTGCCCCCGGCGAGGGGGTGGGCGGCTACACGAAGTGAGCCAACCTGGGGGAGAGCCATTTATCGGGCGTAGACGTTGAGGCCGGCGAAGAAGAAGGCGATCTCGACCTGGGCCGTTTCGGGCGCGTCGGAACCGTGCACCGCGTTGGCGTCGATGCTGTCGGCGAAGTCGGCGCGGATGGTGCCGGGGGCGGCCTTCTTGGGGTCGGTGGCGCCCATCAGGTCGCGGTTCTTGGCGATCGCGTTCTCGCCTTCGAGCGCCTGCACGAACACCGGGCCCGAGATCATGAACTCGACCAGGTCCTTGAAGAAGGGGCGCTCCTTGTGGACCGCGTAGAACTGCTCGGCTTCGCTGCGCGACAGGTGGATCAGCTTGGCGGCCACCATCTTGAGGCCGGCAGCCTCGAAGCGGGAGACGATCTTGCCGATGACGTTCTTGGCGACGGCGTCGGGCTTGATGATGGAGAGGGTGCGTTCGATGGCCATGGAAGTGCTTTCTTGAGAGCTTGAATCTGAATGAGTTCCGTCACGGCCGCAACATGCGGGTTGCAAGCCTTGACAAAGCCTCTGATTTTAACCGGCGCGGGAGCCCTCCCTCGCCGCGGGCGAGCGAAAGGCAGCGCCGGCGGACCGAATTCAGCGGCCGCGGCGTCGACCGCCACCGCCACCGCTGCCGCCGAAGTTTCCGCCGCCGCCGCCGCCGCCGGGCCCACCGCGACGGGGACCCTGGCGCTGCTCCTTGCGCTGGCGCGAGAAGCTGTCGGTGCCGATGTAGCCCAGCGAGGTCTTCATCGGATCGGGCTGGTTGGCCCCCCCGGGGGCGCGGTCGTCGCCCGGGCGGTTGCGTCCCTGGGGACCGGGGCCGGGGCCCTGCCCTGGCGGCCGGTCGCCCCGATTGCCGCGCCGCCCCTGGGGCGGGCCCTTGCCACCGCCACGGTCCGGCCGCGCACCCGGACCGTGGGCCAGCGGATTCGGGATCGACTCCCGTGGCTCGCCCTGTGCGCCCGCGCCGCGGTTGTTGCCCCGGCGCTTGCGATTGCGGTTGCGCCCGCCGTTGTCCTGGCCCGGCCCCTGGCCCTTGGGCCCGGCGCCATGCCGGGGCGCGCGCTCGCCGCCACCGCCGGCCGCCTCGAACAGGGCCTGGATGTCCCGCTCGTCGAGCTCCATCCAGGCGCCGCGCTTGAGCCCGCGCGGCAGCACCATGGCGCCGTAGCGGATGCGGATCAGCCGGCTGACGGCATGGCCGACCGACTCGAACAGGCGCCGCACCTCGCGGTTGCGGCCCTCGGAGATGGTGACGCGGTACCAGCAGTTGGAGCCTTCGCCGCCGCCCTCCTCGATGGTGCCGAACTGGGCCATGCCGTCGTCCAGCCGCACGCCTTCGAGCAGGCGCTTCTTCTCCTCGGCGCTGAGGGCGCCGAGCACGCGCACCGCGTATTCGCGCTCCAGGCCGAAGCGCGGATGCATCAGCTGGTTGGCCAGTTCGCCCGAACTGGTGAACAGCAGCAGGCCTTCGGTATTCAGGTCGAGCCGGCCGACCGATTGCCACTTGCCCTGCTGCAGCCGCGGCAGCTTGCGGAACACGGTCGGGCGGTTCTGCGGATCGTCGTGGGTGACGACCTCGCCGACCGGCTTGTGGTAGGCGATGACGCGCGCCGGCGGCGGCGCGATCCGGTAGCGGATCGGCTTGCCGTTGATCTTGACCTGGTCGCCGTACTGGATGCGCTGGCCGATGTGGGCCGGCTCGTTGTTGACCGAGATGCGGCCCTGCAGGATCAGCTGCTCCATTTCGAGCCGCGAGCCCAGCCCGGCTTGCGCCAGCACCTTGTGCAGCTTGGGCGAATCGGCCTCGGGCAGCAGCACGCGCTTGAGCGGCGGCACCTCGGGGCTTTCCTCGTCGGCATCGAACTGGCCGGAGATCACGTCGGCGAAACGGATCGGCTCGGGCGGCGGCGCGTTGCGCTGCTCGCGCTCGGCGGCGCGGCGGGCGCGGTCGAGGTCGTCCTCTTCCTCGTCCGGCTCTTCCTCGTCTTCGTCTTCTTCGGCCTCGTCCCGGGCTGCGGTGGCGGCGCTCGGTGCCGCGGCCGGCGCAGGCACCGGCGGCGGGACTTCCTTGGCGACGGCCTCCGGCACTGCGATCGCGGTGACCGGTTCGACCGCCGCGGCCGCCTCGGCCGCCTCGGCCGCGCTCTGGTCCGCGCCGGGGGCCTCGGCCGGCGGCACGGCGGCCGCCTTGGGCTTGCGGGGGCGACGCTTGCGCGGCGCGGCTTCGCCTTCCGCGGCCTCCACGGGCGTCTCGACGGCGGGCACTTCGGAAGCGGCGTCGGCCGGCAGCGCGGCGGCTTCATCAGGATCAATGGGGCTCATGGTCGGGTTCCGGAAGGGGCGGCGGTGGTGTCGGCCTCGTCGGGCACCGCTTCGGCGGCGGCGGGCGAGGAGATGGGGGATTCGGAGGAAGACTCGGGGGCGGCCGCGGCGACGGGCTCGACGTCGACCTCGATTTCAGCCGCGGTCAGCAGCAGCGCTTCCGCCGGCAGGTCCTCGATCGGCAGCACGGGCTGCTCCTCGCCGGCGGCCTGGCCGAGAGCATCGATCAGTGCGCCCTGCTGGGCCGGCGTCTCGATCAGCGGCAACTGGTCCAGCGAGGCCAGGCCCAGGTCGTCGAGGAACTGGCGCGTGGTCGCATAGAGTGCCGGCCGGCCGACGGTTTCGCGATGGCCGATCACCTCGACCCAGTTGCGGTCTTCGAGCTGCTTGAGGATCAGCGAATTGATCGTCACGCCCCGGATGTCCTCCATGTCGCCGCGCGTGACCGGTTGCCGGTAGGCAATGATCGCCAGCGTCTCGAGGACCGCGCGGGTGTAGCGCGGGGGCTTCTCGGGGTGCAGCCGGTCGAGGTGGTCGCGCAGCTCGGGCCGGCTCTGGAAGCGCCAGCCGCTGCCCACGCTCACCAGCTCCAGGCCGCGCTGCGCCCAGTCTTCCTGCAGTTCAAGCAACAGCGACTTGATCGTGTCGGCGCCCAGTTCGTCGTCGAACAGCACGCGCAGTTCGCGCACCGGCAACGGCTGGGTCGAACAGATCAAGGCGGTTTCGAGAATGCGCTTGGCATCCGCCGTATTCATGGTTCGCGTAATCCAGGAAAAGGCGTCTCGAGGACGCTAGTTCAGAAGGATGGAAGGGGGCGCTGCCGGCACGCGGCGAAAAGCAACGCAAAGCCGGCATCAGGCGGCCGGCGCGGCCCTCGGGACCGTCAGGCGCGATTGTAATCCAGCCCCCACTCGGAGAAACCCTGAAGCAGGTCCGGCGGCGGCGGCGAGCGAAACTCCAGCGGCTCGCGCGTGACCGGATGCGCGAATCCGAGCCTGAAGGCATGCAGCGCCTGCCGCGTCAGGCCGCCGGCGGGGGCACCGCCGTAGAGCGCGTCGCCGACCAGCGGATGCCCGATCGAGGCCATGTGGACCCGGATCTGGTGGGTCCGGCCGGTCTCGAGCGTGCAGCGCACCGCGCAGCCCTGCTCGTTGCCCTCCAGCAGTTCGACCAGCGTGCGGGCCGGCTTGCCCGGATGGCGCTCGAGGTCGACCACCGCCATGCGCAGCCGGTTGCGCGGATCGCGCCCGATCGGGGCGTCGACATGGCGCGCGCGCGCCCCCTGCCAGCTGCGGTGGGCGAGCGCCAGGTACTGGCGCATGACCTCCCGCGCCGCGATCGAGGCCACCAGGGCGTCCATCGCCAGGCGGCTGCGCGCCACCACCAACAGGCCGCTGGTGTCGCGGTCGAGCCGGTGCACGATGCCGGCGCGCGGCAGCAGCGCCGCCCGCGGATCGAGCGCCAGCAGGCCGTTGAGCAGCGTGCCGCTCCAGTGGCCCGGCGCCGGATGGACCACCAGCCCGACCGGCTTGTCGACGATGCGCAGGTGATCGTCCTCGTACAGCACGGCCAGCGCCATGGGCTCGGCCTTGAAGGCCTGGCTCTGCGGCGTCGGCCGCAGTTCGATCTGCCCGGCCTCGCCGGCATGGACGGTCGCCGAGGCCTTGGTCAGCACCCGGCCCTGGATCTCGACCATGCCGGCGTCGATCAGCTGCTGCAGGTAGCTGCGGGAGAACTCCGGCACCAGGGCCGCGAGCGCGCGGTCGAGCCGCTGGCCGTGCTCGGCGGCGCCGATCACGAAGGCGCGGACTTCGCTGGCGGCGGAGAGCTCCGTGCCCTCGTCGTGCTCGGCCGCCTCGGGGGCGTCCGCCAGGGGGTCGGTCGATATAATCGAGGGCAACTGTTTCACGAAAGCCTTATCTGATGTTTCGCGCCAAATTATCGGTCGTCCCCGGCTGGCTGGCCTTGTGCGCCGCCGCCTGGCTGGTGGCCGGCTGCTCGACGACCGAAGCCGACAAGACCGCGAACTGGAGCCCCAACCGGATCTACTCCGAAGCCAAGGACGAATCGAGCTCCGGCGCCTACGACAAGGCGGTTCCGCTGCTCGAGAAGCTCGAAGGCCGCGCCGCCGGCACGCCGCTCGCCCAGCAGGCCCAGCTCGACAAGGCCTACGCCCAGTGGAAGGCCGGCGACAAGGTGCCGGCGATCGCCACCCTCGACCGCTTCATGAAGCTGCACCCGGCCAGCCCGGCGATCGACTACGCGCTCTACCTCAAGGGCGTGATCAATTTCAACGACGACCTCGGGCTGTTCTCGTGGATGACCCGCCAGGACCTGTCCGAGCGCGACCAGAAGGCGGCCAAGGAATCGTTCGAGTCGTTCAAGGAACTGGTGACCCGCTTCCCCGCGTCGCGCTACACCCCCGACGCGCGGCTGCGCATGAACTACATCGTCAATTCGCTGGCGCAGTATGAAGTGCACGTGGCGCGCTACTACTACACCCGCGGCGCCTACCTGGCGGCGATCAACCGCTCCCAGCAGGCGCTGGCCGACTACCGCGAAGTGCCGGCGCTCGAAGAGGCGCTCTACATCATGTACCTGTCCTACGACAAGCTCGGCATGAACGACCTGCGCGACGACACCCAGCGCGTGCTGACCAAGAACTACCCGCAGAGCGAGTACCTGACGCGCGGCTTCCGCTCCAAGGACGATCCCTGGTGGAAGCTCTGGTAGGCCGCTGCCTCTTCATCTCCTGAGCGCCGCGATCTCGGCGTCGAGTTCGGCCTCGCCCTCGATCCTGCGCATCGGCGGCAGCGCGGCCAGCAGGCGCTTGCCGTAGCCCATCGCGACCAGGCGGGTGTCGCAGATCACCAGCACGCCCTGGTCGGATTCGCGCCGGATCAGGCGCCCGGCGCCCTGCTTGAGCGACACCGCCGCCTCCGGCAGCGAATACTCCCCGAAGGCGCTGCGGCCCTGCGATTCGAGCCGCTGCGAACGCGCCTCGACCAAGGGGTCGTTGGGCGGCGGAAACGGCAGCTTGTCGATCACCACCAGCTGCAGCGCATCGCCCGGTGCATCGAAGCCCTCCCAGAACGAGGCCGACGCCACCAGCACGCAGCCCGCCCGCCCCTCGCTGGCGCCTTCGCGGAAGCGGTCCATCAGCACCCGCTTGGGCAGTTCGCCCTGCACCAGCACCTCGGGCCGCTGGCCGGCCTCGAGGCGCTCGAACTGGGCCTTCATCGCGTCGCCGATGGTGCGCAGCGCGCGCAGCGTGGTGGTCAGGACCAGCGTGCGCCCGCCCAGCACCGCGGCGCCGCGGGCGGCCAGCAGCGCCACCTGCTGGCTGTGGGCCGGATCGTTCGGCTTCGGGAAGGCACGCGGCACGAACAGCGCGGCCTGGCTGGCGTAGTCGAAGGGACTCTGGACCCGCAGCACCTCGGCGTCCTCCAGTCCGCAGGGTTCGGTGAACCAGCGCAGCCTCGGATCGTCGCCCAGGGTCGCCGAGGTGAACACCCAGGCCCGCCCTTGCGCGTCGTCGTCCTCCTCCTCGGCGGCGCCGGTCTTGAGCACGCGGGTGCGCACCGCCTCGGCGATGTCGAGCGGTGATTCGACCAGCCGCAGCTGCGTGCCCACGTCCACCCAGCGCACCGAACCGGGCGCGCAAGCCTCGGCGAAGCGCTCGGCGCGCTGCGCGAGCTGCTGCGCGCGGTCGTGCAGCCGGACGAAATCGGGCGACAGCTCGCTGACCGTGTCGAGGCCACGGGCGGCGTCGGCGAAGGCCTGCTGCAAGGCGCCCAGCGCTTCCTGCCAGGCCGGCGCGGGAACGCCTTCCGGCGCAGCGCCGGCCCAGCGCAGCTTGGCGCCGGGCCACTGCTTGCCGACCGCCAGCCGCAGGTCGCGGGCGCCGCGCTCGATCGCCGCCACCAGCTGCTGCCAGTCGACCAGGCCGCGCGCCTGCTGCAGCCCGGCGGCCAGCATGTCGCGGGCGACATCGAGCGCCTGCCCGGTGCCGAGCTGGACGCCGAGGAACTGCACGCCGGTCTCGTTGAGCTGGTGCGCCTCGTCGAACACCACCACGCGGACGCTGGGCAGCAGTTCGGCCATGCCGGACTCGCGCACCGCCAGGTCGGCGAAGAACAGATGGTGGTTGATGACCACCACGTCGGCCGCCATCGCCTCGCGCCGCGCCAGGTTGACATGGCAGGGCTTGAATTGCGGACATTGCGCGCCGAGGCAGTTCTCGCGCGTCGAGGTGACCAGCGGGATCAGCGGCGAGCGCTCGTCCAGCCCCGGCAGTTCGGCCAGGTCGCCGGTGCGGGTGGCCTTGGACCACTGCTCGATCTTGGCCAGCGTGCGCAGCGAGCCGCGCTCCGGCAGCGAGGCGTCGTGGCGCGCGAGCTCGAGCCGGTGCAGGCAGAGATAGCTGGCCCGGCCCTTGAGCAGCGCGGTGCGCACCGGCAGGCCCAGCGCCGTGACCAGGCGCGGCAGGTCGCGGCCGAAGAGCTGGTCCTGCAGCGTCTTGGTGGCGGTCGACAGCAGCACCCGTTCGCCGCTCAGCAGGGCCGGCACCAGGTAGGAAAAGGTCTTGCCGACGCCGGTGCCGGCCTCGACCACCAGCACGCCGCCGCGCTCGATGGTGCGCGCCACCGCCAGCGCCATCTGGGTCTGGCCCTCGCGCTCGCGGAACTGGTCGGCCGCCTGCGAGAGCACCCCGCCCTGCGCGAAGACCTCGCGCACTTCTTGTTCGAGCGGCATCAGGCAGGCTCTTGTGGATCGAGCAGGTCGACCAGCCGCGCGATCTGGTCGCGCAGGGCGAGCCGCCTTTTCTTCAGGCGCCGCAGCAGCAGCTCGTCCTGCGGCATGACCTCGGCCAGCCGGTCGATCGTGGCGTCGAGATCGGCATGCTCGATCCGCAGCTCGATCAGCTGACGGGAAAAAGAGTGAAGATTGGAGTCCAAGTGCGCGCGCAATCGAAAAAGCAGGGCCGCGACGGTCCGGCCGGCGCGTGGGTTCGCTCGATAATACGTCTTCATTCCGTTCGCACCCGCACAACAAGAACCGCGCCATCGGCGCAACAGCGCCACATGACCCGAGGCTTCCGACTCGCCGCCGCCACCGGCCTCCACAAGGGAGACCGCCCCTACCAGCAGGACCAGGTGCTGGTCCTCACCCATCCCCGCGTGCCGGGCTGCGTGCTGGCGGTCGTGGCCGACGGCATGGGCGGACGCAGCGGCGGGCGCAAGGCCTCCGACCAGGTGCTGCTGACCGCGCGCCAGCTGTTCTCCCGCTACAAGCCCGGGCGCGACGAACCGGTCGGCATGCTGCGCCAGCTGCTCGACGAGGCCCACACCGTGATCAAGCTGACGGCGGTGTCCAGCGAGCAGGAGCCCCACAGCACGCTGGCCGCCTTCCTCATGAATCCGGGCGGCGACTGCGCCTGGATCCACGCCGGCGACTCGCGCATCTACCACTTCCGCGACGGTCGGCTGATCAAGCGCACCAAGGACCACTCCTACGTGCAGGTGCTGGTGGACCGCGGCGAGATCGACGAGGACGAGGCCAGCGTCCATCCCCAGGGCAACATCCTGCTCGGCTGCCTCGGCATGAAGTCGACCCCGCCCCCGGTCGACGTCCACCTGATCCCGCGCCTGAAGACCGGCGACGTGATGATGGCCTGCAGCGACGGGCTGTGGCACTACTTCAGCCCGATCGAGATGGGCGAGCTGCTGGCCGAGAAGCCGCCGCGCGAAGCGGTCGAGCTGCTGGTCGCCGAGGCCCGCCGGCGCGCCCACGGCGGCGGCGACAACATCTCGATCGTCGTCGTGAAGCTCGAAGAGCTGCCTAAGGACGACTAGGGGCGGCCGCCGGGGCGGACGAGGTCCCCGGATCGGGCAAGGGGGCCGAGCGCGGCTTGGTCTTCTCGGCGTTGCGCTTTTCATTGTCCGCCCGGTGCTGATCGGCCTGCTGCAGCTTGTCCTCGTAGGCCTGGCGCGCCGCCGGCGCCTCGGCCCGGCGGCGAGCCGCCTTCGCCTGCTCCTCGGCATGGGCGCGCTGCTTGTCCTCGAACTGGCGCTGCCTCTCGGCCGCCTCGGCGGCCGCCTGGCTGCGGCCGGCCGCATGCTCGGCGGCGCGCTGCTCGCGCTCCTGCTGGGACTTCAGCGATTCTTCGCGCTTCGCCTCGGCCTCTCTGGCGCGCGCGCTGCTGCCCTTTTCGTCGAGCTTGTCGAGCGCCGCCGCACCGCGGCGCTTGCGCTCCAGATCATTGATCTCCGCTTCCTGGCGCTTGATGTCGTCGATGGCCACGCGGCGGCGCTGCCGGCCTTCCTGCAGGCAGCCCTCGACCGCGAACTTCTTGTAGCAGGCGGCCCGGTCGGCGTCGTAGCGGGCGCTGATCGCCTTGCGTTCCTCGGCCAGACGGGCGCGCTCGGCGTCGAGGTCGGCGCCGGCCGCGGTCGCGGCGGACTGCGCCCAGAGCGGCGCCGCGGCCAGACCCATCAGCAAGGCAAGGACGAAGGTCTTCATGTGAGGCGGGTGTCGACGGTACGCCGCTCGAGCGCCAGGAATTCGGTCGACTGCATCTCGTTGAGCCGCGACACCGTGCGGGGAAATTCATGGGCCAGAGGCCCATCGGTATACAACGCCTCGGGCGGGACCTCGGCGGACATGATCAGTTTCACGCGCCGATCGTAGAACACGTCGACCAGCCATGTGAAACGGCGTGCTTCAGACGCCATCCGCACCGGCATGTACGGCACGTCGGACAGCAGCACCGTGTGGAACTGGGTCGCGATCTCGAGGTAGTCGTTCTGCGAGCGCGGGCCGCCGCACAGGGTCTTGAAGTCGAACCAGACCACGCCCCCGGCCTTGCGCCGGGCATGGATCTCGCGCGATTCGATGTGCAGCACCGGGTTCTCGTCGGCGCTCTCGGCCAGCCGCTCGAAGGCCTTGCGCATCTCCTTGTCGGCCGCGGCGCCGTTGGGCGTCAGGTAGAGCCGCACCTGCTCGAGGGTGCGACGCCGGTAGTCGGTGCCGTTGTCGACGCTGAGCACCTCCAGGCGCTGGTTGAGCAGCGCGATCGCCGGCAGGATCCGGTCGCGGTGCAGGCCGCCCGGGTACAGGTCGTCCGGCTTGAAGTTGGAGGTGGTGACGAAGCCGACGCCGTTCTCGAACAGGGCCGCCAGCAGCCGGTGCAGGATCATCGCGTCGGTGATGTCGGCGACATGGAACTCGTCGAAGCAGATCAGCTTGTAGCGCTTGGAGATCCGCAGGCCCAACTCGTCCAGCGGATTGACCGTGCCCTGCAGGTCGGCCAGTTCGCGGTGCACCTCGCGCATGAACTCGTGGAAGTGCAGCCGCGTCTTGCGCCTGAGCGGGACCGCGTTGTAGAAGCAGTCCATCAGGAAGCTCTTGCCGCGCCCGACGCCGCCGTACATGTAGACCCCGCGCGGGATCTCCGGGCGGTTGATCAGCTTCTTGAAGGCATTCGAGCGCTGCGCCTTGTATTCGCCCCACTCGCGCGCGCAGCGGTCGAGGGCCTCCACCGCGCGCAGCTGCGCGGGGTCGCTTTGATAACCCCGCGCGACCAGCTCGGCGTCGTACGCCTGCCTGACAGTAGTCACGAGCTCAGAAGTTCAGCGTGCGCTTGTCGACGGCGAGGGCCGCTTCCTTGGTCGCCTCGGACAGCGACGGGTGCGCATGGCAGATGCGCGCGATGTCCTCGGCGCTGGCCTTGAACTCCATCGCGACCACGGCTTCGGAGATCAGTTCGCTCACCATCGGGCCGACCATGTGGACCCCGAGGATCTCGTCGGTGGCCGCATCGGCCAGGAACTTGACCATGCCGGTGGTGTCGCCCAGCGCACGGGCCCGGCCGTTGGCGAGGAACGGGAAGCTGCCGGCCTTGTAGGCCCGGCCGCTGGCCTTCAACTGCTGCTCGGTCTGGCCGACCCAGGCGATCTCCGGCGAGGTGTAGATCACCCACGGGATCGTGTTGAAGTTGACATGCCCGTGCTGGCCGGCCATGCGCTCGGCCACCGCCACCCCTTCTTCCTCGGCCTTGTGGGCGAGCATCGGGCCACGCACCACGTCGCCGATGGCCCAGACGCCAGGCAGGCTGGTGCGGCACTCCTCGTCGACTTCGATCGCGCCGCGCTCGTCGAGCTTCAGGCCCACCGCTTCGGCGTTGAGGCCGATGGTATTCGGCACCCGGCCGATCGAGACGATCAGCTTGTCGACCTCGAGCGACTGCGCGCCGCCCTTGGCGTCGGTGTAGGCGATCGTGACGCCCTTCTTGCCCGACTTGACCTCGCCGACCTTGACGCCGAGCTCGATCTTGAGGTTCTGCTTGGTGAAGGCCTTCAGCGCCTCCTTGGCGATCTGCTCGTCGACCGCACCGAGGAAGGTCGGCAGCGCTTCCAGCACCGTGACCTCGGCGCCCAGGCGGCGCCAGACCGAACCCATCTCGAGGCCGATCACGCCGGAGCCGATCAGCGCCAGCTTCTTCGGCACCGCGCCGATGCGCAGCGCGCCGTCGTTCGAGAGGATGTTCTCCTCGTCGAACGGCGCGCCCGGCAGCGGACGGGCGTTGGAACCCGTGGCGACGATGACCTGCTTGCCGGTGATGGTCTCTTCGGCCGCACCCGCGACCTTGATCTCGTAGCCGGCGTCGGAGGCCTTCACGAACGAGCCGCGGCCGTGGAAGAACGCGACCTTGTTCTTCTTGAACAGGTAGACGATGCCGTCGTTGTTCTGCTTCACGACCGTGTCCTTGCGCGCCAGCATCCTGGCGACGTCGAGGCCCAGGCCCTCGACCTTGATGCCGTGGTCGGCGAAGCCGTGGCCGGCGTGCTCGTAGTGCTCCGACGATTGCAGCAGCGCCTTCGAGGGGATGCAGCCGATGTTGGTGCAGGTGCCGCCGAGGGCCGGACCGCCCTTGGCGTTCTTCCACTCGTCGATGCAGGCCACGTTGAAGCCGAGTTGCGCCGCGCGGATCGCCGCGATGTAGCCGCCGGGGCCGCCGCCGATGACGACGACGTCGAATTGCTTGCTCATTGAAATTCCATTTCCATTCGTCAGGCCGGAACCGTGCCGGTCTCTTCATTCCAGAAACACCGCGGAACCGGCTTTGCCGGGCCGCTGGTGTTGCCCCCGGTGGGGGGTGGGCGGGCTACACGAAGTGAGCCCAACCTGGGGGCGAGCTCAGATGTCGAACAGCAGGCGCGACGGATCTTCGAGCGCTTCCTTCATGGCGACCAGGCCCAGCACGGCTTCGCGGCCGTCGATGATCCGGTGGTCGTAGCTCATCGCGAGGTAGTTCATCGGGCGAACGACGACCTGGCCGTTCTCGACCACCGCGCGGTCCTTGGTCGCGTGCACGCCCAGGATGGCCGACTGCGGCGGGTTGATGATCGGGGTCGACAGCATCGAGCCGAAGGTGCCGCCATTGGAGATCGAGAAGGTGCCGCCGGTCATCTCCTCGATGCCCAGCTTGCCGTCCTTGGCCTTCTGGCCGAACTCGGCGATCTTCTTCTCGATGTCGGCGAAGCTCATCTGGTCGGCGTTGCGCAGGATCGGCACCACCAGGCCGCGCGGCGAACC
>Ga0308176_10002061_pt1 | contig 12597 bp, 14 predicted proteins | sample PhyCR2_3_FD_203890 | JGI IMG/M metagenome (GOLD analysis project Ga0308176, IMG submission 203890) | Soil microbial communities from UC Gill Tract Community Farm, Albany, California, United States - DLSLS.C.R2 | ecosystem: Environmental > Terrestrial > Soil > Agricultural land | place: USA... | reverse complement strand
CTCGGCCTGCTCGCGTTGGGTTATGGCTGGCTCTGGGTGAGAGTGGCGCGCACTGGACAGCGACAACGGTGGACGCTCGGCCGGCGCTCTCGCGATTGCCGCGTGCGCTAGGAGGGCGTGGGGCCGGCTGCGGCCTGACCCGCAAGCGCGGTCGATCGTGAGGCGAGACCGCCGCCAAGATCGGCAACGCTCCGGCTGACGGGCCGTGACAGTCACGAAGCCGGCGCATGCCGCCCGTTACTCCGACGCCGGAGATCTCATCCCATGGCTACTATCGGCGCTGAAGCCGCCATTCCGAACCCGGCCCTGCAGCCCCTCGCGTTCCTTATCGGCGAATGGCGCACCGAAGGCTCGCACCCCATGTTGCCCGGCAAGATTCTTCATGGTCGCGCCAGCTTCGCCTGGTGCGACGGCGGGGCCTTTCTCGTCATGCGCTCGGAGAGCGATGAACCAGAGGTTCCCAGCGCAATCGCGCTGTTCGGCACCGACGACGATTCGAAGGAATGCTCCATGCTGTATTTCGACGAGCGAGGGGTCTCGCGCCGCTACATCGTGGCGCTGCGGAGCGACGAGTGGCAGTGGTGGCGTGACAGTCCCGGCTTCTCCCAACGATTTCGCGCCCGCCTGGCCGACGGGGACGCGCGGATGGTGGGGCAGGGCGAGATGAATCGCGGTGACCGGTGGGAGCCGGATCTTCAGCTTACGTACACCAGGACCAGTTAGGGCCGCGCTTCCCGGGAGAACTTCATGGGCAAGGTATTCGTAAACATCGGACTGAGCCTGGACGGGTACATGGCACCCGAAGGCATGACGCTGGAGGCCTGGGACAGGCCTGAATACAAGAACTGGGGCGCGAAGTGGGGTGCCCTGATGGGGTGGGTCATGAAGCAGCAGTACTTTCGCGAGAACCTCAAGTTCGGACCCGGGGGCGAGACCGGGCCGGTCAATGACATGCTGCGCAATACCATGGAGCGCAGCGGCGCCAACATCATGGGCAAGCGAATGTTCGAGCAAGGCGAGCGCAGCTGGCCGGACGACGCTCCGTTTCACACCCCGGTATACGTGCTCACGCACGAGAAGCGCGAACCCTGGGTACGCAAGGGTGGGACGACGTTTCACTTCATCAATGGCGGGCCGGAGCGGGCCCTCGAGCTCGCCCGAGAGTCCGCGGGCGGCCGTGATATCCGCGTCTCGGGTGGCGCCAATGCGATCCAGCAATACTTGAACATGGGCGTCATCGACGAGCTGGAAATAGCCCTGGCGCCCGTGCTGTTGGGTGGCGGGAGACGCCTGTTCGAGAACCTGCGCGACCCTGGCCCGCAATTCCGAATCGACAAGGTCCTCGACAGCCCGGCTGCGACACATCTGCGCTATGTGCGTCAGTAACGGGCCTGCCGCCCGGTTGCAGCGGCCGCTTCGCTACGGGGCCGGCTACTGTACCGGAGTGTCGGGACGACGCACCTACTATCCGGCTAACCGGAGATCTCGCATGCTTCCGAGACTGCTGTTCCCAGCGCTGGGCGTCCTTCTGGTTGCACTGGGCTGGCCGATCGCGACGCGGCGCGTCCGACCGAATCATTGGTATGGGTTGCGCGTGCCGGCCACGTTCGCGGACGAGCATGTGTGGTACGAAGCGAACGCGCTGGTGGGACGTGACACGATGGGGTTAGGAGTGGTGCTGGCCCTGGTGGCGTTGGAACTCCCTCGATTGGCCCTCTTGCCGGGCAGCGTCTACACTCTGGTCTGCGCCGGTATCGTGGGAGTGGGGTCGTTGCTCCTCACCGTGCGCGGCTGGCGCCTTGCGAACCGGCTGCTGCGAGAACGACGTGACGGGGCGGCGGCGGCCGTGGTCGGGGGCCGTTGAGAGGTCGGCGCGGCGGCCGGGCTCGGTGACCCCGGCCCGACGACGGGTCGCGGTCATCGGGGCCGGCGCCGCGGGCACCCTGGCCGCCATCTTCGCCGCCACCGAGGGCGCCGAGACCCTGCTGCTCGAGCGCACCGCGGACGGCGGGCGCAAGATCCTGATCAGCGGCGGTGGCCGCTGCAACATCCTTCCCGCGAGGGTGGACGAGCGCCGCTTCGTCACCGATTCGTCGCCTCATTCCCTCCGCAACATGCTGCGCTCGTGGCCGCTCGCCGAGCAGATCGACTTCTTCGAGCGCGAACTGGGGCAACCGCTGGTGGAGGAGGCCGCGTCGGCCAAGCTGTTTCCAGCCTCCAACCGCGCGCGCGACGTGCGGGACGGCCTGCTGGCCCTGGCGGCCGCCCGCGGCGCCCGGCTCGTGCCGAGCACGCTGGTCACCGACCTAGTTCCCTCAGCCCGCGGCTGGCGGGTACTTTCCGCGAACGCCGAGCCGCTCGAGGTGGATGCCGTGGTGGTGGCCACCGGCGGGCTGTCGGTGCCCAAGACCGGAAGCGACGGCACCGGCCTCGCGATCCTCCAGCGGCTGGGTCACGTGATGCACCCGACCTATCCGGCGCTCACCCCGATCACCGATGGCGGCGGCGTTTACGCGCCGCTGGCCGGCGTGTCGCTGCCGGTGACGGTGACCGCGCGGTCGGGCGGCCGGCACGCCACGGCGACCGGCGGGTTCCTGTTCACCCATCACGGCTACAGCGGCCCGTCGGTGCTCGACGTGTCGCACGTGCTGACCCGGGCGGAGGGAGCCGGGCGGGATGCCGCACGGCTGCAAGTCCAGTGGGCGGAACTGGACGAGGACGCATGGGGCGCGGCGCTTCGTCCGGAGGGGACGCGAACGGTCGGGGGCGTGCTGCGCCGCGAGCTGCCCGAGCGGCTGGCTGATGCGCTTACGGCGGCCGCCGGCGTGGCCCCGGGGACCTCGCTGGCGCAGCTTCGCCGGGAGGAGCGGGCCCGCCTGACCGAAATGCTCACCCGGGGCGAGCTGCCGTGGACCGGCGACGAGGGATACCGGAAGGCGGAGGTAACCGGGGGCGGCATCAGCCTGGCGGAGGTCGATCCACGCACGCTGGAGAGCCGGCGGCTCCCCGGGCTTCACATCTGCGGCGAGGCGCTCGACGCCTTCGGACCGATCGGCGGGTACAACTTTCTGTGGGCCTGGGCGACGGGGCGAGCCGCGGGGCGAGCCGCCGCCCGGCGGGGAGGCGCATGAAGTCCGCGCGAGGCGCGAGCTCCTGCGCCGCGCGTTCCCCTGCTTGCCCGCCCGTGCTGATGGAGTGACCTTGTAACGACCACTCCAGAACACGCGTGATCCGTGCGGCTCGGGAGCGTCGTTATGAACACGTTGGTCACTGGCCTGGGCCTCGCCGCCTTCCTCCTGTGTCAGCACGCCGTGGTCGGGGCGGCCCAGGGATCGCCGGCTGGAGCACGGGAGAGTACGGTGGTGGTGATGCTCGGTACCGGCACGCCGCGGCCCTCTCCCGACGCGTGGGGCCCGGCCACCGCGGTGGTGGTAGGAAAGCGGGTGTTTCTGGTGGATGCCGGCGTCGGCGTGGAGCGCCGACTCGCGGCGGCCAATTTGCCGATCGACGGCGTCACCGCGGCCTTCATCACGCACCTCCACAGCGATCACGTGCTGGGCCTGCCGGACCTCATCTTCACGTCGTGGGTAATGGGGCGCACGCGGCCGTTCCCGATCTACGGACCGCACGGGCTCGCCGCCATGACCGACCACCTCTACGCGGCATTCAGCGAAGACATCCGGATTCGGACTGAAGGGCTCGAACACGAGTCACGAAATGGCTACCGCGTCGCGGCGCGCGAGATCCGCCCGGGCATCGTGTACGACAGCGCCGGCGTCCGGGTCACGGCGTTCCTCGTCAATCATGGCGAGTGGCGCGAAGCGTACGGCTATCGGTTCGATGCTCCCGGGAAGAGCATCGTGTTGTCGGGCGATACGCGGCCGAGTGACGAGCTGGTGCGGATGGCGACGGGGGTGGACGTGCTCATCCATGAGGTGCAGCCATCCGATTCGACGAAACATCCCGGGAATCGTTCCGCCGCCGAATGGGCGACCTATGTCCGGGCGTATCATACGACCGCGCTGCAGCTCGGCGAGCTGGCGGCTCGCGCGCGGCCCAAGCTCCTCGTGGTCTATCACAACGGACGGCGCGGACCGTCCGACAAGGTTCTGGCCGATATCCGGCGCTCCTTCCCGGGGCCGGTGGTCATGGCGGCCGACCTTCAGCGGTTCTGAGATCAGTCGTGGTGAGAGGCCTGTTCCGAGCACCAGCGGGGTCGCCGCCAGCAGTCTGAGGTAAGGGTTGCGGCCATACCCGCAGTGGCAGCCCGAGTCCCTGTCCCGAAGGAGCGACATGAGTCGGACGCCCGGCGGTGAAGCTGAGCCCACTTGAAAATCTGGATCGATGCGGATGCCGCGCCACGAGAGGTGAAGGAGCTGGTGTTTCGCGCGGCCAAACGGCTGACGATCGAAACCGTGCTGGTGGCGAATCAACGGCTCCAGGCCCCGGCCGGTAACCCCCTGGTGAGCGCGGTGTGGGTGGATGGCGGTGCGGACGTCGCCGACCGGCACATCGCCAGCCATGCCGTTGCCGGGGACCTGGTGGTCACCCAGGACGTGCCGCTGGCCGCCATGCTGGTGCCCAAAGGCATTGCGGTCCTCGACCCCCGGGGCGAGGAGCATACCGCAGAGACGGTGGGTGAGCGCCTGTCCGTACGGGACTTCATGGAGCAGGCGCGGATGGCGGGGCTGGTCACCGGCGGGCCCGCGCCTTATGACACGCGAGCGAAGCAGGCCTTTGCGGCTGCGCTGGATCGGGTGCTGACACGGCTCAGGCGCTCGGGGTGAGCGCGGGGTGGCGGCGCCATCCGCGCACGGCGGTTCGCGGTCGACCGGCCGCGGGCAACTCGCCCTTTTGCAGAGCGGATGCCTGATGACGAGCCATGCTCCACAGACGCCCTACCTCGACGTCACGAAGGAGTCCGGTCGGCGCTACTTCTCTCAGACCCGGCCTGGCCCCGTCGTGATGCTCAACCTGCTGCGCTTTCGGGCGGTGGCGGACTATTCCGCGAGTCCGGCGCTGGCTCCGCCGGCACCCATCACCGGCGCCGAGGCCTACGAGCGGTACATGGCACACTCCGAGCCCTACCTGGCGCAGGCGGGGAGTGAGATCCTGTTCCTGGGGCAGGGCGGCGAGTACCTCATCGGGCCGCCGGGGGAGCGGTGGGACCTGGTGCTGCTGGTGCGGCATCGGGGCGCCGCGAGCCTCCACTCGTTTGCGGCCAATGAAGGCTACCTCAAGGGTCTAGGGCACCGGCTGGCCGCACTGGAAGACTCCCGGCTGCTGCCGATCATTCAAGGGGACGGCTGACTTCCGCACCTTGCGATGACGGGGCCCGTCCCCATGAACGATCGAATGCGAGCCCGCCATGCGAGCCTTACGGTATTCCATCAACGTTACACTGGACGGGTGCTGCGACCATCGGGTGATGATCCCGGACCAGGACCTGCACCGCAACGCGATCGAGAACATCGAGCAGGCCGATGGCCTGCTGTTCGGCCGGGTGACGTACGAGCTGATGGAGGGAGCGTGGCGGCACCCGGTGCCGGCGGGGTCGAGGCCCGACTGGATGGAGGCCTTCGCCCGGACGATCGACGCGGCCAAGAAGTACGTCGTGTCGAACACGCTCGAACGGGTGGATTGGAACGCGGAGCTGGTGCGAGGAGATCTCGGAGCGGCCATCGAGCGGCTCAAGCGGCAGCCGGGAAACAGGCTGCTCGTGGGAGGCGTGACGCTTCCGCAGGCGTTGGCGGAGCTGGGGCTGATCGACGAGTACGAGCTCGTAGTACACCCCAGGATCGTGGGGCACGGGCCGACGCTGTTCGCGGGGCTGTCAAAGCTGGTCGACTTGCGGCTCGTGGGTCGGCAGGAGTTCGGCTCGGGGGCGGTGGCGATGCGGTACGAGTTGCGAAGGTAGGCGGGTCGTGAACCTGACCGACATTCCCTTTGGGATCACCGACTGGCAACAGATCGAGCCCGTCGAGCACGCGGGCGAAATGGGGATGGCGCGCTGGCGCACGCAGCAGTTCGGGGCCATTCGGGTGCGGCTGGTCGAATACTCGCCGGGCTATCGGGCGGATCACTGGTGCCGGAAGGGACATATCCTGCTCTGCCTGGCGGGCGAGCTGGAAACCGAGCTGGCCGACGGGCGCCGGTTCCGCTTGTCGGCGGGGATGAGCTACCAGGTGGCGGACGACGCGGAGCCGCATCGCTCGCGCACCGACGGCGGGGCCACCTTGTTCATCGTGGACTAGCGGGGAGAGCGGCAGCTCAGGCGGCGTTGGTCCAGGTCACCTCGGCGATCACCGCGAACTTGCCCGGCCACTCGAGGGGGAGCGTGCCGTGGGTCACCCGCATGGTGCTGGTGGTCACGATGTTGCCGTCGTTCCAGAGAATGCCGCCCTTGGGATAGACCATGTGGACCTCGATCTCCTGGTCGCCGGCGAGCGGATTCCGGATGGGCCTAGTCTCCAGCTCGACCTCGCCGGCGACGCGGACTCGGCCCCGCTGGCCGTCGGTCGTGATATCGATGGGCCGGAGGATCGGACCCTCGAACTTCTCGATCGTGGCGGCGATGGCTTCCCAGGGCATGCCACCGGCCTGGCCCGACAGGATGGTCACCAGGGCGGTCACCTGCTCGGGGCTCGCAGCCTGGTCCACGAACAGCACCACATGGCCGTGGCCCTCATGGATGGCGTTGGGGTACTTGGCGGCCACGACGGCGCGAACGCCGCGCAGGTCCACGTCGCCGAGGCGCCCCTCCTGGATGTCGTAGCCGATGATGAACTCGCAGATGCCCTCGTTGGGCGTGCCACCGAAATAGCAGTTGCAGCCGAGGGCGCAATTACAGGCCTCGACGCTCTGGGCCCGGACGCGATAGGTGGGGCGGGCGGGGGCGCTGGCCGATGTCATGCTGATCTCCTGGGGATTGCCGGACGACGCGGTTGCCGGATGACCAAGATGGTGCGGGGAGGTGCTCCGACGCCAGAGCCCGGCCGGTGACGGCGTAGATCACACGCATCGGCTGGCAGGCAGTGGGAGGCACTATTCTTGTGGGAGTGCCCGAGAGGTACCGGCGCCGAGTGAGGGAGGAAGTATGAGAAAGCTGCTGGGATGGGTCGGCGCCACGCTGGGCGGCAGCGTAGGCTGGTGGGGCGGCGCCCGCGTCGGCACGATGACCGCCGTCTTCGCGAGTGCCATCGCAACAGGCGTGGGGCTCTACCTTGGCTGGTGGACAGCCGACCGCCTGCTGGACTAGGCCGCGAGCGGGCTGCCTCACCTCCAGAACTGGCCTACGTACCCCGACATAGCCGGTACACCTGTAACGTGTAACCTGGAGGCTGCATGCCCCGCTGGTCCCACCGATTCCTTCCGCTTGCGCTCGTGCTGCTCCTGCCGTCGTGCGGCAGCGACAACAGCTTCAGCCCCACCGTCGAGAACGTGTCCGGGAGCTACTCGGCCACCAGCTTCACGGCGGCGAGCACGGCGGGGACTCTCGACCTCCTCGCGCTCGGCGCATCGGTGCACGTCACGCTGGCAGCGAACGGCACCACGACCGGCCGGCTCCTGGTGCCGGGCGGCGATGGCGCCGGCGGCGATCTCGACCAGGACCTCGCCGGTACCTGGACGCTGTCGGGCGACACGGTGACGTTCAATCCAACGGGCGCCTCGGTCATCCAGGGCGCCCAGTTCACCGCGGCCCGCGATCAGCTGACCGGCGAAGGCACCTTCGGCGACCAGACGCTGCGGCTGGTCTTGACCAAGGACTAGCCTCGCCGCCGACCGAGCACGCGCGAGGCTGCAGAGGTACCCAGGTCGAACTCCACCAGCTTCGGATCCGCTCTGGCACAACCGCAGGGCCGGCGGCATCTTGAGCTGAACGCCACCTGACGCTCAGCCGAACCCCTCGCCAGGAGCGCCATCCCGCGGTGCCTCCGTCGCCCGACACCTCCGGCCCATTCGCCGCCGCCCTGGCCGACCAGTACCGCCTCGAGCGGGAGGTCGGCCGAGGCGGGATGGCTACGGTCTATCTGGCCCATGACCTCCGGCACGACCGCCCGGTCGCCCTCAAGGTCCTCCGCCCCGAGCTGGGCGCGACGCTCGGCCCCGAGCGGTTTGCCCAGGAGATCCGGATCGCCGCCCGGCTCCGCCATCCGCACATCCTCCCGGTGCACGACTCTGGCGAAGCCGGAGGCCGGCTGTGGTACACCATGCCGTTCGTGGAGGGCGAATCGCTCCGGCAGCGGTTGGCGCGGGAGGGGCCGCTGCCGGTGGACCAGGCGGTGCGCATCGCCACGCAGGTGCTGAGCGCGCTCAACTACGCTCACGCGCACAACGTCATCCATCGCGACATCAAGCCCGAGAACATCCTGCTGGAGGACGGCGAGGCGGTGGTGGCCGACTTCGGCGTGGCCCGCGCCATCGCCGCCGCGGGCGCGGACCGGCTGACCGAGACCGGGCTCGCGCTCGGCACGCCCGCCTACATGAGCCCGGAGCAGGCGTCCGCCAGCCGGGAGCTCGACGGCCGGAGCGACCTCTACGCGGTGGGCTGCGTGCTGTACGAGATGCTCGCGGGGCAGCCGCCGTTCACCGGCGTCACCGCGCAGCAGCTCCTGGCGCGGCACGCGCTGGATCCGGTGCCGCCGCTCCGGACCGTGCGCGACACGGTGCCGGACACCCTGGAGCGGACCGTGACGCGGTCGCTGGCCAAGGTGCCGGCCGACCGGTTCGCCACGGCCGCGGCGTTTGCCCAGGCGCTGGCCCCGCCGGGCGACTCGGGCGGGACATCGGCAGGCACGCCGCCGGGCACGCCGGCCCCATCCCCCACGGTGCCCACGCCGAGCCGGCCGACGCCTACCCATGGGGGACGCCGAACGTTCGCGATCGCGGCGGTTGCGATCGCCGCCGCCGCGGTGGGGATCGGGCTCGCGGCGTACCTGCGCCGGCCGCGCCCGGCGAGTGTGCTTGACCGCGCGCTCGTCGCCGTCGTCCCTTTTCGTGTGGCCGGGGCGGCGCCGGAGCTCGGCTATCTACGCGAGGGCATGATCGACCTGCTCGCGGCGCGGCTTACCGGCGAGGGCGGCACCCGGGCGGCGGACCCGCGCTCGGTGATGAGCGCGTGGCGACAGGCCGCGCGCTCCGAAACGGACGACCTCTCCGAAGGCTCGGCGATCGGCGTGGCCCGCCAGGTGGGCGCCGGCCGGCTCCTGCTGGGCGGCATCGTCGGCACACCGGCGCATGTGGCGATCAACGCGCAGCTGTTGCCGGTGGGGAGCGGCGGCACCCGCGCGGAGGCGCGAGTGGAGGGTCCGGCCGACAGCTTGCCGCAGCTGGTGGACCGGCTGGCCGCCCAGCTCATCACCGAGGGCTCGGGAAGCTCGCAGCTCGACGCGCTGGTCAATACCCCGCTCCCCGCGCTCCGCCTCTACCTGGAGGCGCTGGCGGCGCAGCGCCGGGGGAACTACCCCGACGCTGTTGTCCGCTTCGGTCAGGCGCTCGACCGGGACTCCACCTTCGCGCTGGCGGGGCTGGCGCTGGCGAGCGCCGCCGGCTGGACCACGAGCCCCGGCGCGGCCCGGCGCGGGCTCGAGCGCGCCTGGGCCAGCCGCGACCGACTCCGGCCCCGCGACCAGGCGCTGCTGGCCGCCGAGATCGGGCCGGATTTCCCGGCCATATCGCCGCTGGCGCGATACCCCGAGGCCTGGGAACGGGCCGTGGACCTCGGCCCCGACGATGGCGGCCGGTGGTACGAGTTGGGCGACCTCTACTATCACGATGGACCCTACCTTCAGATCGAGGGCGCGGAGCGGCGGGCGGCGGAGGCATTCCGCCGGTCGGTCGCGATCGACTCGGGCGCCGGGCCGCTGGGCCATCTGGTCGACATGGCGGTGGTGGCGGGCGACAGCGCGACGGTTCGACGCCTGGGGGCGATCTACCTGGCGCACGACACCAGCGGCGAGCTGCTCGACCTCTACCGCTGGCGCATCGCGGACGGCCTGCACGACGAGCGGGCGCTGGTGGCGCTCCAGTCGCGCTACCGCGAGATGAAGCTGCCGAGCCTGTGGCGAATCATGAATTTCGCGGTGGTGGACGGCCGGCGGCTCGAGGACGCGGAGTCCGCCGCCGTCGCGATCCGGGCCGTGGCGGGACGCGCGTCCGACTGGCAGCGGAGCAAGACCTACCTGCACGCATTCGAGGTGAACCGCGGCCGGCCGGCGGCGGCGCTGCGCGACACGGCGAGCGCGGACGAAGCCGAATACGGTCCGCACGCCGCCCTGTACCAGCGGGTGCTCGATGCCCTCTACGGCGGCGGCGACCGGGTCAACGGCGCCGCCGCCGCCGCGGAGCTGGTGCGGGCGTCCGCCGGCCGGCTGCCGGCGGGCGCCGACGCGCGAGCCGAGGCGCTGACCGATCTCTGCGTGGCCACCCTGTGGCGGCTGAGCCAGGGGGACCGGGCCGGTGCGGTCGAGGCTGTCACCCGTCTCCGGCAGGCGGATCCGAACCAGCCGCCTGCCGTGCGCACCGGCAACGACGTATGCGCCGCGCTGCTCGAGGCCAAGTTGGCGGCCGCAGGAGGATCGCCGAGCTCGGCGGCCACGGCTCAGGCGGTGGACCGCCTGGATGCCGCGATCCGAAGCGGACCCGGCGGCAACCGGAACGGCCCGTCGGTGGCGTTCACGATGAGCCCGGCCTACGTACGGTCGACCGTAGGCATCAGTCCGGTGGGCTTCGAGGACTTTGCCAACCTCGAGGTGGCGCGCCTGCGCGAGCGCCAAGGCGATCTGCCAGCCGCGCTGCGCGCGGTCCGGCGGCGCTACTACGCCTATCATCTCAGCGATTATCTGGCCGCGCACCTGCGCGAGGAGGGGCGGCTGGCTGCCCTCACGGGCGACACCGCGGGCGCCGTCCGAGCGGCGCGGCACTATCTCCTTCTCATGTCCGATCCGGAGCCGAGGGTTCGGGCGCAGGTCGACTCGGTGCGGGCGGAGCTGGCGAAGCTGGGAGGAGGAAGCTGAGGTGAGCAGCGGCCGGCTCGGCCATGCCAGGAAAGGGAAAGACCATCGCGCTCGCGGCGATCATGGGGGTACCAGCGCGTTCGTCACCCGCCCCTGCTAGCGAGCGCCAGAGACCAGATCGGGCAGCGTAAACGGCTGCCGAGCGTAGACTCGCTTCCAATCAGGCCGGGTCTGGTCGAGCAACAGTGCCCAGGCGGCGCCGATGGGATAGAAGGTGACCCGCCGCTGCTGTGCCAAATCGAGCTGTGCCAGCTCGCGTCGGAGACTACGAAGGGCGCTGTCGGAAGCCTGGTCGTAAGGCTGGTAGTCGGGGAGGCTCCGAAAGTCGGCGTTGGGGTTTCCGGCGTGCACCGCGGCGCGAGCCGCTGCGTATTCGGTGAAGCGAGCCACGCCTTCCTGCCAGAGCTGAAACTCGAGGTAATGGTAGTCGGCGGGGGTGAGGAGTTTGCGCAGGGCCGCTCGATCCTCGCGGACGGCGGCGAGCGCGCGCGCCCGCGTGTCCGGTCGAGCGTCCAGCGCCTGGAGCAGCGACGTCGCCAGGGTTAGTACGGCACGCTGCACGGGGGCCGAGTCGTAGGGGAACGGGTAGTTCAGCATCCATTGGCCGGTGGTGTCGCCCCGGGCAAGCCCGAGGCGCGACACGCCGTCCTGGTAACCCGGCCGGGAGTACTGCCACTGGTGAAAGTGCTCGTGCAGGAGCGTGAGTATCCATGCCGTCGAAGATTTTCCCGTGCGCGTGGCTGATCCGATGACGATCGTGGGTATGCCGCCCACGGCAGGGAAGGTTGCCAGGAGTGTGGGGGGGAACCGTCGGGGGCGAGCCCAGACTTCGGCGCCCAGCACCGAGTCGTAGCCGAGGCTGGTGAAGGCATCAGGGGGCCGATGGCTGTCGAGGAGATACTCGGTCGAGTCACCGACCAGCAGCACCTGAAACACGGTGCGCCCCCAGCCGGGCCAGAGCTGGTCGCAGATCCGGGCGGCGAGCCGTCTCCCTTCGGCAAGGCGCACCCGATCGGCCGGTGGGAGCTCGACCGTCGCGTGGCGATGCCCGGTCCTCGGTGCGGCAGCGGACGCGGCGCCGAGGAGCAGGAGGCCTAGTCCAGCGATTGACGAGCGCACGATGTGCTCCTGGGCAGGTGGTCATTGATCGGATGCCCGTTTGACGGCGGGGGTTGCAGCGGCGAACCTCCTCCAGTGCCATGCACGGGATCAGGAGACTGGCGGCCATCGCCGATCCATTGGCTGACGCGGCCATGGCCACGACGATCCAGGATCTTCGCAAGGAGTGGGCGTGAACGTGCCTTCCGCATCACTGATGATTCTCGTGGCCGGGCCCTATCGATCCGGGACAGGCGACGATCCGGCCAAGCTGGCCGCGAACGTGGCCGCGATGGAAGCGTACGCGGTCCCGCTGTTCCGCGCCGGGCATACACCGATCGTGGGCGAGTGGCTCGCCTTGCCGCTCGCGGGGCTGGCTGGCTCCACGCGTACCGGCGATGTGGTGTTCGACGAGGTGTTCCACCCCATCGCCGAGCGGCTGCTGGCCCGATGCGACGCGGTGCTGCGGGTGGGTGGCCCGTCA
>Ga0308176_10002059_pt1 | contig 12607 bp, 11 predicted proteins | sample PhyCR2_3_FD_203890 | JGI IMG/M metagenome (GOLD analysis project Ga0308176, IMG submission 203890) | Soil microbial communities from UC Gill Tract Community Farm, Albany, California, United States - DLSLS.C.R2 | ecosystem: Environmental > Terrestrial > Soil > Agricultural land | place: USA... | reverse complement strand
TGGCCACGACGGGAAACGCGGGGTCGTGGAAGGTGACGCCGGTCAGCGCATCGTGGAGCCCGTCCACCGCGGGCGCCATGAGCGGCGAATGAAACGCGCCGCTCACCTTGAGCGGAATGACTCGCTTGGCCCCTCGGGCTTTGCAGCCGTCGCCGGCGCGCGCCACCGCCGCCGGGTCGCCCGAGACAACCGTCTGATCGGGCGCGTTGAGATTGGCCGCCACCGCGACGCCGTCGGGCCCTGAAGCCTCGTTGCACGCCTGATCCACCAACTCGGTGGCCAGGCCGAGCACCGCCGCCATGGCGCCGGGCCGCGCCTGCCCCGCCTGATACATCAGCTCACCCCGGCGGCGCACCAGCTGGGCCGCTACGGTGGCCGTCAGCGTCCCGGCCGCGACGTGCGCGCTGTACTCGCCCAGGCTGTGCCCCGCCCCGGCGCCGGGCCGCCCAACGCGCTCTCCGACCACGGCCCACACGGCCGCCGAGTGGGCGAGAATGGCGGGCTGGGTGTTGTGGGTCAGGGTGAGTTCGTCCTCGGGCCCTTCCCACATGAGGCGCGAGAGACGGACGCCGAGCGCCTCGTCGATGGCCGCGAACGTGTCGCGCGCCGCCGGGAAGCGCTCGGCGAGATCGCGGCCCATGCCGACCCGCTGAGCGCCCTGTCCCGGGCACATCACGACGCTCACCACCGGATCACCGCGCTGCCCCAGGTGAAGCCCGCGCCGAAGGCGACCAGCAGCAGCACCGAGCCCGGCCCCACCCGGCCCTCCCCCACCGCCTGGGCCAGGGCGAGCGGAATGGAAGCGGATGAGGTATTACCGTAGCGGTCTACGTTCACCATGACTTTCGACATCGGGATGCCGGCGTGTTTGGCGGTGGCCTCGATGATCCGCAGGTTGGCCTGGTGCGGAATCAACAGGTCCACCTGGTCGGCCGTGACGCCGGCTCGGGCGAGGACCTCGTCGCAGGCGTTGGCCATGGCGAGCACCGCCGCCTTGAACACCTCGCGGCCGGCCATCTTCATGTAGTGGGACCGCTCGCACACCACCTTCTCGCTGATGGGGTCCACCGAGCCGCCGCCGGGGCGATTGAGCAGCGGCGCGAGGCGACCGTCCGACTTGATGAAGGTCGAGAGGATGCCGCGCCCCGGCGCCGAGGAGCGCCGCACCACCGACGCGCCCGCGCCGTCACCAAACAGAATGGCCGTGGAGCGATCCTGGAAATCGGTGATGGTCGACAGCTTCTCGGCGCCGATCACCAGCACGGTGTCGCTCTGCCCCGATGCGATCAGGCCTTCGGCCACCGTCAGGGCGTAGATATAGCCGGGGCACGCGGCCCCGATATCGAACGCGGCGGCGTTCTCGGCGCCGAGCAGCGCCTGAAGATCGCAGGCGGTCGAAGGAAGCAGGCGGTCCGGGCTCACCGTGGCGCAGACGATCGAGTCGAGCTCGGCCGCGGTCACGCCCGCGGCGGCCATCGCGTGTTCGGCGGCCTCCTGGCTCAGCATCGCGACCGTCTGCTCTGGCCCGGCGATGTGCCGCTCGCGGATGCCGGTGCGCTCGACGATCCACTGGTCGGAGGTGTCGAGCACCTGGCTCAGATCATGGTTGGTGACGACGCGAGGCGGAACGGCGACGCCGACGCTCGCCACTTCCGCGAACGGACGGCCGATCATGAGCGGGTGGCTGGCTCGCGCTGCGCGAACTCGGCCGCGATATGCGCGTTGAGACCCGAGCTGACCGCCTGCAGGGCCACGCGGATACCGTTCTTGATGGCGTTGGGGCTGGAGGCCCCGTGACAGATGATGGAGACGCCGCGCACGCCGAGCAGCGGCGCGCCGCCATAGGTGGAGTAATCCAGCAGGCTCACCAGCTCGCCCATGGCCGGCCGCTCGAAGATGTCGGGCGCCCGCTCCTGGAGCAGCTCCACGAACAGCCGGCCCGCCGACTCGTAGAACTTGAGCACCACGTTGCCCACGAACCCGTCGCACACCACTACGTCGACAGGGGTGCGCCGCTGGGGGCCCGGCAGGATGTCCCGCCCTTCGATGTTGCCGGCGTAGCTGATGCGCGCGGCCTGCTTGAGCAGCTGGTGCGCTTCCCGCACCACCGCGGTGCCCTTCTCCTCTTCTTCGCCGATGTTGAGCAAGCCAACGACCGGCTGAGGACGGCGGAGAATGTCGCGGGTATAGACGGTGCCCAGGTAGGCGAAGCCGACCAGCTCCTTGGCCGTGCAGTCGAGGTTGGCGCCGCCGTCGAGCACCAGCACGGGCTCGCGACCGGTGGGAAAGAGGGTGGCCACCGTGGCCCGCTCGACGCCGTCGTGGAGCCCCAAGAGCACCGTCGACGCCGCCAGCGTGGCCCCGGTGTTCCCCGCCGAGAGGAACGCGTCGGAGCGCGCCTGTTTCTGGAGCGAGAGGCCGACCACGACGCTGCTGTTGGGCTTCTTGCGGACGGCTGCCAGCGGCTTCTCGGCCATCCCGATCACGTCCGGCGCCTCGTGGATCTCGATCCGGCTCCGATCCACGCCGGGCTGCCTGGCCAGCTCGGCTTCGATAACGTCGGCGCGCCCCACCAGCTGTACCACGAACGGCTCCGACAGGGTCGCGAGTGCGTCCAGCGTCCCGGCGATCTCCGCCTGAGGAGCCTTATCGCTCCCCATCGCGTCTACCGCGACGCGGATCACGCTCAGGCGTCCTCGACCTCGAGCTGCTTCTTGCCGCGGTAGTAGCCGCAGGAGTCGCACACGCGGTGCGACAGCTTGGGCGAGCCGCACCGCGGGCAGGCCTGGGCGGGCACGCTCGCCGCCGAGTGGTGGCCACGGCGCAGCCGCTTCTTGCTCTTCGAGGTCCGACGCTTTGGAACAGCCATGTGATCCTCAAACGGGTTCGGCGGGCGCCGTGCCACAGGGGCACGGTCCCGCATTCAGGTCTGCTCCGCACTTGGGGCAGAGTCCGGCACAGTCATCCCGACACAGCAACAGGCCGGCTTGTGCGGCCAGGGCGAGCTCCTCGCGGACCACCTCGGCGACGTCCACGCTGGTGGCGCGCTCGGAGAGCGGGTAGAAGTCGGGATCGTCGGCGGCCTCGGGATCGGTGCTGAACACCGCGGCGTCCACGTCGATGTCCACATCGTCGAGCACGTCGGTGAGGCAGCGGCGGCACTCGCCGCGAATGACCCCATGGACGTGCCCCCGCCACAGATACTCCCCATCGCCGGTGGCCTGCAGCTGACCGGTGACGGTAACCGGCTCTGTGAGTCCCAGCCCCAACCCCTCGAACACCGGATCGTGAGGCTCGAGGGTGCCCTCAGTCCGGACGGGGCCTCGTTTGAGGTCCCGGATATCCACTCGCAGCATAGCCGCTTAAAGTAGCTGGGACAACGACTTGGGGCAACTGGGTGGCGCCGGTGGTCCGACGGGCAGACGGGCAGACGGGCGGACATCAGGCCCGACATTGTGTGCCTCATCCCGAGCGCAGCGAGGCATCTTCTCAAGGGATCTTCCCAAGCGGATAAGAACTCGCCTCGGGGAGATCCCTCGCTGCGCTCGGGATGAGGGTGCCGCGGCCTCACCCGATCCTGAACGCCTGCTCCCACCCGACCACCCGACTGTCCGACTGTCCGACCGTCCGACCACTCGACCGTCCGACCACTCGACCGTCCGACCACTCGACCGTCCGACCGTCCGCCCGCACTACCCCCACAGCCCCGCCAGCTCTGCCTCAGTAAAGAAGAAAGCCACTTCCCGGCGGGCGTTCTCGTCGCTGTCCGAGGCGTGGATGGCGTTCCGCCCCTTCGACTCGGCGTAGAGCTTCCGGACCGTGCCAGGTGCGGCCTCCGCGGGATCGGTGGCGCCGATGACCTGCCGCAGGGTGGCCACCGCGTCGGACCGCTCCAGTGCCATGGGGAGGCAGGGACCGCTGGTCATGAAGGTCACCAGGTCGGCGTAGAAGGGGCGTTCCCGATGCACCGCGTAGAAGGCCCCGGCCTCCGCGGGCGTGAGGCGCACCAGCCGGGCCGCCCGGAGCGTGAAGCCGGCGTCCTGCAGATGCGCCACGATCCTCCCGGTCTTCCCCGTGGCGACGGCATCCGGCTTCACGATTCCCAGCGTCAGCGAAACGGCCACGACTTCCCCCAGCGTAAAGGTTAGCGGCTGCCCAGCAGCCGGTGGACCAGATCGGCGCGGGTTAGAAACCCCCGCAGCACGCCTTCCGCGACGACCGGCACGCGCTCGACGTCGCGGGTGGTGAGCAGATGCGCGGCGTCGGCGACCGTCTGGTCCTCGGACACGCAGAAGACGGTTCGCGTCATCGCGTCGCGCACGCGGAGCGTGCGCGGGTCGGGCGGCAGCTTGACCGGCGCGGCGCCGGTGGCCCGCTGCACGTATCCCGGTGCGAGTTGCCGGAGCAGCTCGCGATAGGACAGCATGCCCACGACCTGACCGCCCTCGGCCACCACCGGAAGCGCGTCGGCGCCCCCGCGGCGGAGCGTCCGGGCGGCGGTATCGAGCGTGTCGTCGGGCCGGAGCGCTACCACTTGGGCATGCATGACGTCACGCACCAGCAGCTGGCCTTCGAGCTCCTGCTCCCGGAGAGCGGGCAAGGCCAGGACCTCGGCCGGCGACCGCGCCGACATCAGCGCCTCCGCGACGTCGTCGCGCGCCAGCATCCGCGCGAACGCCGCGACCGTCTGGAGGTAGCTCGCCGTGTCGCGCGGGGAGGCTACGATGAGCAGGATCATCCGGGGCTCGGTCCCCGGGAGCGCGCCGGTGTCCCGCGCTCCGGCCGCGATCGGTGCCTCGGCGATCCCCAGCGCCACCACCAGTCCGCGCACGGCGTCGGTGCGGAAGTGCGGCAGCCAGGCGTGCGGGCCGAGGCTCATGGTGTCCTCGGGCCAGCTCTCCCGGATCACTTCGTCCAGCCGGAGGGCGTCGGCCACGCGGCCGTCGGCGACGCAGGCGTCGACCAGCACCCGCAACCCCTCCTCGAGCGTGGCCGCCGGCAGCGGGACGACCACTCGGCGCGGCCCGAGGAGGTCGGCGAGCTTCACATCCTCGACCGGAGCAGCTCGACCACGTCCACCGGGCGCCGCATGATTCCGATGCCGGCCACCCCGAACGCCGCGATCTTCTCCTCGGCGGTGCCGGACGAGCCCGAGATGATGGCCCCGGCGTGACCCATGCGCCGGCCCTTGGGCGCGGTCTGGCCCGCGATGAAGCCGACCACCGGCTTGGTCACGTGCTGCTTGACGAAGGCGGCCGCGTTCTGCTCGTCGGTGCCGCCGATCTCCCCCATCATGACGATGGCGTCGGTCCCGGGGTCGTCCTGGAACGCGCGCAGGCAGTCGATGAAATTGGTGCCGATGATCGGGTCGCCCCCGATCCCTACACAGGTGCTCTGCCCGATCCCGGCCCGAGTGATGTGGTTCACCACCTCGTAGGTGAGCGTGCCGCTGCGCGACACCAGGCCGACCCGGCCCGGCGCGCAGATGTTCCCCGGAATGATGCCGACCTTGGCCTTGACCCCCGGCGCGATGAGCCCGGGGCAGTTGGGCCCGATGAGGCGCACGCCCCGGCTCCGCACGAAGGGCATGACCCGGCTCATGTGCATCACCGGAATGCCCTCGGTGATGCACACGATGAGCGCCACGCCGGCGTCGGCCGCCTCGAACACGGCCGCCGCCGCGGCCATGGGCGGCACGTAGATCACGGTCGCGTTGGCACCGGTGGCCCGCACCGCCTCGTCCACGGTATTGAAGACCGGCACCTTTCCCTCGAAGGTCTGGCCGCCTTTCCCCGGCGTCACGCCGCCCACCACCGCCGTACCGTAGTCCAGCATCTGCCGCGCGTGGAACGAGCCCTCGCGCCCGGTGATGCCCTGCACCAGGAGCCGGGTCTTCGCGTCGACGAAAATGCTCACGCGGCCCCCTTGGCCAGGGCCACCACCTGCTTCACGGCCTGGTCCATGTCGCTCAGCGCGCGCATCCCCACCCCTTCGAGAATTCGGATCGCCTCGACCTCGTTGGTCCCGGTGAGCCGGATGACGATCGGCACGCCCACCTTGAACTGCCGAGTCGCGGCGACGATGCCGTTGGCCACGTCGTCGGTCCGGGTGATGCCGCCGAAAATGTTGAACAGGATGGCCTTCACGTGGGGATCGGCGGTGATGATCTTGAGCGCGTTGATGACCTTTTCCGGGCTCGAGCTGCCGCCGATGTCGAGGAAGTTGGCGGGCTCGCCGCCGTAGTACTTGACCAGGTCCATCGTGGCCATGGCCAGCCCGGCGCCGTTCACCACGCAGCCGACGTCGCCGTCGAGCTTGATGAACGTCAGATTGGCGCGCCGCGCGGCGGCTTCGCTCGGCTCCTCGGCCGAATCGTCGCGCAGGACGCCCAGATCGGGCCGCCAGAACAGCTCGTTGTCGTCGATGACGATCTTGGCGTCCAGCGCGAGCACGCGGCCGTCGGGCGTGGTGACCAGCGGATTGATTTCCGCCAGCGACGCCCCGTTGCTCACGAACGCCTGATAGAGCTGCTCCATGATCCGGGCGGCCGCCTTGACCTGGGCAAAGTCGCGGTAGAGCACGAAGGCCAGCCGGAGCGCCTGATGGGGGAACAGCCCGTAGGTGGGGTCGACCGGCAGGCGCACGATCTTTTCGGGCGTCTTGGCCGCCACCTCCTCGATGTCCACTCCGCCGGCGGAGCTCACCATGAACACGGGGCGCTGGGTCTCGCGATCCATGATGAGGCCGACGTAGCTCTCGGTCGCGATCTCCGCGGCCGGTACCACGAGCACCTTGTGGACCGTGAGTCCCTTGATCGTCATCCCGAGGATCTGGGCTGCCTCATCGGCCGCCTCGGCGGGATTGCGCGCCAGCTTGACGCCGCCGGCCTTGCCGCGCCCGCCGGCATGCACCTGCGCCTTGATGACCACGGTGCCGCCGATGCGGCGGGCGATCGCCTCCGCTTCGGTCGGTGTCGAGGCCACGTCGCCCTCGAACATCGGGATGCCCACCGCCTTGAGCAGCGCCCGGGCCTGGTACTCGTGCAGGTTCACGGTTCCCTCGTGATCGTGGTTCCGGTCTCGCCCCGGAGGGCCGCCGGTCCGTCGCTCAGCTGCGCGATGATGGCGCGGCCGCCGGTGGTACGGGCGAACTCCGCCGCGGCTTCCACTTTGGGCTTCATGCCCCCCTCGTCCAGACCGCCGGCCGCCATGAGCTCCTTGGCACGGGTCACGCTCATGCGCCGGATGGGCCGCGCCGCCGGGGTTCCCCATCCCTCGAAGACCGCGTCGACGTTGGTGAGGATCATGAGCACTTCGGCCTCGAGCTGCGCGGCCAGGATACCGGCCACGCGATCCTTGTCCACCACCGCGTCCACGCCTTCGAGGCCCAGAATAGGATCCTGGTAGACCGGCGCGCCGCCGCCCCCCGCGGCGATCACGATGGTACCCTCCTCGAGCAGCCGGCGCACCGCGCCCAGCTCGACGATGCCCAGCGGGCGCGGGCTCGTGGCCATCCGCCGCCACGCGCCCGAGCCGTCCCGGCCCACCGCTCGACCCGCCTCGCGGAGACGGCTCACCTCCTCGGAGGTGAGGGCATGCCCGATGGGCTTGGTGGGCCGGTTGAGCGCCGGATCGTAGCGGTCCACCAGCGTCTGAGTCACCACGGTGGCCACGGGGCGCTCCACCTGTCCGGACGCGAGCGCGTTCTGGAGCGACTGCTGCAGCATGTACCCGATCCAGCCCGCGGTCTCCGCGACCAGCACGCCGAGCGGGAGCGGCTCGACCAGGCGGCGAGCGATCTCGTTCCGGGCCAGCTCGTCGCCCACCTGGGGACCATTGCCGTGAACCAGCACGATGCCCCACCCGGCCCGTGCGAGCTCCACCACCATGCCCATGCTCTCGCGCGCGTGGCGGAACTGGTTGCCGATGGTCGGCAGTTCGCCGGCGCGCGCCAGCGCGTTCCCGCCGAGCGCCACCACCCCGGTCCTCACCGGCCGGCCGGGGGGAAAAAGCACCCGAAGCTAGCCCCTGCCCCACGGTCGATCAAGCTCACCGCGCGGCGGAATCGGGAGCGAGACCGACCGCTCGGCGGAGGCCGCTCCAGGCGACTCCGAACCGCTCCCAGTCGCCGGCGCGAAGCGCCGAGTCAGCCTGGAGGAGAAAGCGGCGCGCGTCGTCCAGCCGCGTGGTCTGGGCCTGTCCGGCGATGGCCGGCACCGTCGCGCCGAGCAGGTTGCTCCACGCTTCCTTCATCGTGTGCCCGGCGCCCTGCCGCTCACCGCTGGCGACGGTGACCCAGACGAGCACCGGCTTGCCGTTGGGCGGCCCCGCGAAGTGCGACTGATACGCGACGACCCCGTCATCGTCGAGGTCGAGCCGCACCGGGCCTCGGTCGAGCCGGCCCCCGTCCTCCTGAATCGAATCGCTCAGCGCCTTGTAGGTGGCGAAGCGGGCCCACCGGCTCTCCAGCCCTCCGCGCGACGGCAGCGCGTTGGCCGAGTCCAGGCGCACCAGCCGGAGCATGTCGGCGGCGTCTTCGTGGCTGCCGATCAGCAGGGCGCTCAACCGGCGCTCGCCGGGCAGCTCGTAGGTCGCCACGCTGAGCGGGCCGGTCGAGTCGTCCGCCCAGGCGAGCTCCCTCCGCGGGAGCTCGGCGGGATCGCTTCCGGTGCGGCCGCTCAAAATGCCGAGCCGTCGAGGCGAGCGCTCGAGCTGCCGAGCCTGCACCCGGAACAGCTCCGAGGGATACGGGGCGCTCCGCCACACGGCTTCCGGGAGCGCGGCCGCCGGCTCGATGACACCGGCCGCCACCGCGGCCCACGCGCCCGCCAGCGCATCGCTGCCCGGGCGGAGGAACACGTGCACCGCGCCGCTCTGGGCCGACACCGTTCCGATCAGGGCAGCGCGGAGCCCCGCGATGCGGCGGCGCCGCCAATCGACGCGCGGGCTGAGCGGAAAGATCGACGGCGGCAGGTAGCCGTCCACCACCCAAACCAGCTCGCCGTCGATGATTCGCGCGACGGCCTGGTCCCACACGGCGAAGGGCACCAGGCGGTTGAGCCGCTCGCCAGGCGCCAGCGACCAGTCGATCCGGGTGCCCTGCTCCAGATGACCGAGCAGCTCGGGCGCCTGGAGTGACCAGGCGAGCAGGATCCGGCGGAGCCATGAACCGAGCGCAACGCCGCCGTCCTCGCCCCGGCTCAACCGATAGGCGGGCGATCCGGTGTGGTACGCGGCGGGACCCAGGTCCAGCCAGGGAGCCACCAGCGGCTGCGCCACCGAGTCGCGCGGGCGGTAGTACACCGCCTCGCCGCCCGGGCCGGTGTGATCGTCGGCCAGCGCATGGACCACGAAGTGGCCGCCGGGCAGATTGCGGCCGATGAGCCACACCGGTTGCTGGCGCGGCCCGACCGCGAGCATCGCCGGATCGGTGTCGACGATGTCCACCGTGTCGGCGGCGAGCAGTCGGCTGGCCATGGCGGGATTCCAGAGCGACGGCACCGTGGGCGGCGTAGTGCGGCCGCGCGTGAGCGCCGCGCCCTCGTTCAGCACATCCAGACCATAGGCCAGGCGCTCGAACTGATCCACGGTGCGCTGCTCGACCACGGGCTCGCCCTCGCCCCCGAGAGCCGGCGGCACCAGCCAGTGCCCTACCAGCGACGCGAGCGGCAGCACGATCCAGCCGGCGGCCGCCAGCGAATGGCGGGCGCGGACCGCCCACACGGCGGACAGCAGGGCCGTGGCGATCGCCACCCCGGCGAGCAGCGGGGCCACGAACGTGGTGGCGCGCCACACGGCGCGGTCGGGAAGACCGTCGACCGCGGCGACCAGCTCGAACGGCTCGAGCAGGTAGCCCCACATGAGGGTGAGCGCCAGCGCGACGAGCAGCCAGCCCAGATGGACCCGGGCATGGTTGTTGATGGCCGGGCGGCCGTCCATCCAGCGGATCGCCCCCACCAGGATGTAGAGCCCGAACACGAGTGCCAGCCCGAGGGTGACGAGCAGGAAGGCGAACTGCTGGGCGTCACGCCAGATGGGAACCTGGGCGACGTAGAGACCGATGTCGCGCTGCAGCAGCGGCTCGAGCACGCTGTAGCTGACGCCCTGCCAGCCGAGCGCGATCTCCGCCGCCCGGGAGCCGGCGCCCTTCCCGACCATCGCTCCCAGGATCGTGCCGGTGGCCACCACGACAGTGAGCAAGGCCCCCGGGGTGAGTGCCTCGCGGAACTCCAGATTCGCCACGTTGCGGCGCACTTGGACCGAGCCGATCGCCCGGTACACGACCAGCAGGTGCCCGATGAACCACGAGGCGGCCACCACCACCCCCGCCAGCGTCAGCACGCCCCGCAGCAGGTGCCAGTCGGTAAGGAACTCCACCGCCGACCCGGAGACCTCGCCCGCCCACCAGCGGTCGGCCAGCAGCTCCGCGGTCCAGCGGCCCGCGAACAGGACCACCACCGCGGCCCCGGAGATCGCGGCAATGCGGCGGCCGTGGCGCGACACCGGTCAGGCCCGCACGCCCTGCCCCGCGAGCCACTCGACGACCTCGCCGCGCGCGGCGTCCAGCGACCGCTGGTCGGAGGCCTCGAACCGGAGCACGAGGATGGGCTGGGTGTTGGAGGCGCGGAGCAGTCCCCACCCGTCGGGAAACGTGATCCGCACGCCGTCGATGGTGTTGACGGGGTACCGCGAGGAGAAGTACGCCACGGCGCGCTGGACCAGCTCGAACTTCCGCTCCTCCGGCACGTCTACCCGGATCTCGGGCGTGGCGGTGGTCGCCGGAAGGTCGCTGAGCAGTCCCGCAAGCCCGAACCGGCCGCGGCTCACGATCTCGAGCAGCCGGGCGGCCGCGAACAGCGCGTCGTCGAAGCCGAGATAGTCTCCGCCGAAGAACATGTGCCCGCTCATCTCGCCCGCGAGCGGTGCCCGCTCTTCCTTCATCTTGGCCTTGATGAGCGAGTGGCCCGTCTTCCACATGATCGGCCGGGCCCCCGCCGCCGCCAGCGCCGTCGGCAGCACCTCGGAGCACTTGACGTCGAAGATGACCGGCGTGCCGGGGCCGAATCGGGCCACCGCGTCGCGCCCGAGAATGACGAGCAGCTGGTCGCCGTAGATGATGCGCCCCAGCTCGTCCACGGCGCCGATGCGGTCGGCGTCGCCGTCGAACGCGATGCCCAGCTCGGCGTCGGTGCGCCGCACCTCGGCCTGGAGGTCGCGCAGGTTCTCCGGCACGGTGGGATCGGGGTGGTGATTGGGAAAGGTGCCGTCGGACTCGCAGAACAGCGCCGTCACCTCGGCGCCGAGCGCCTCGAGCGTGCCGACCGCCACGAGGCTCCCGGCGCCGTTGCCGCAGTCCACCACGACCCGCACCGGCCGCGCCAGGCGATGGCGGGCCACGATCCCTTCACGATAGCGCCCGAGCACGGAGGCGTCGCTGCGGTGGCGGCCGGCGCCGGCGCGCCACCGCTCGGTGACGACGATCTCCCAGAGCCCCAGGATCTCGTCGCCGTGAAACGCCTCGCCACCCAGCACCATCTTGAAGCCGTTGAACTCGGGCGGATTGTGCGACCCGGTGACCTGCACGCCGCCGTCGGTGCCCAGCGCCACCACGCCGAAGTAGAGCGCCGGCGTGGGGAGCACCCCCACATCGATCGCGGTGCCGCCGGCGTCCACGATGCCCTCACGGAGGCCCGAGGACAGCGCCTCGCCGGACGGTCGGTTGTCGCGTCCAACGGCGAGCGTGGGCGCGCGGCCCAGCCGGTCCCAGGCGGCCGTGGCGAAGGCACGGCCCAGCGCGCGGGCGAACTCGGGCGTGAGCTCGGATCCCACGAGGCCGCGGATGTCATACTGCCGGAAGATGGACTTGGGGGCGTTCATGATGTCGGGCCCGCCCGCCGGGACAGCCTCACGGCCCGGCGATCGGCACGCCGGTTTGGGTGAGCGTCGTTCCGGTCTGGCCGGCCAGGTCGAGCACGCGGCCGGGCCAGAAGCCGAACAGCAGCACCAGGGCGACGGTGAGCGTCACCGCGCCCAGGGCGGGCGGCGGCAGCCGGACCCCGGCGTAGCGGTCGCTGGCGGGCGCGGACCTCATGTACATGGACATGATGATCGGCAAGTAGTAGCCCGCACTCAGGACGCTGGTGAGCACCAGGATGACGGGCAGCACGTACTGGCCCTCCGCCACCACCGCGGAGATGATGTACCACTTCCCGATGAAGCCGAAGGTGCCGGGGAAGCCGAGCAGTGACAGCATGCACACGGCGAGCGCGAACGCGATCCCGGGCCGCGAGGCGGCCAGGCCGGCGATGTCGTCGAGGGTCACGTCGCGCTCACCGCCCCGGCCCAGCACCGCGAGGAGGCCGAAGGCCGCGAGCGAGGTGAGACTGTAGGCGAAGAGGTAGAGCAGCACCGAGCCGGCGCCCGCCTGCGAGCCCGGCCACACGGCCACCAGCAGATAGCCCGCGTGCGCGACGGAGCTGTAGGCCAGCAGCCGCTTGAGCGAGCGCTGGGCCAGCGCCACCAGGTTGCCGAGGATCATGGAGGCCAGCGCCAGCCCGGCCACGATCGGCTGCCAGGTGGAGATCGCCGAGGGGAACGCCTCCATCAGC
>Ga0308176_10002058_pt1 | contig 12622 bp, 4 predicted proteins | sample PhyCR2_3_FD_203890 | JGI IMG/M metagenome (GOLD analysis project Ga0308176, IMG submission 203890) | Soil microbial communities from UC Gill Tract Community Farm, Albany, California, United States - DLSLS.C.R2 | ecosystem: Environmental > Terrestrial > Soil > Agricultural land | place: USA... | reverse complement strand
CTCGGCGTGGTGGGCGAGCTGGCGGTCGGCGGCCAGGGCCTCGCCTGGGGCTACTGGCGGCGGCCGGAGCTGACCGCCGAGCGCTTCGTGCCCGATTTCGCGGGACCGGCCGGCAGCCGCCTCTACCGCACGGGCGACCTGGTGCGCCGGCGCGCGGACGGGATCCTCGAGATCCTCGGCCGGATCGACCACCAGGTCAAAATCCGCGGTTTCCGCGTCGAGCTCGGGGAGATCGAGGCCCGCCTAGCCGAGCACCCCGCGGTGCGGCAGACCGTCGTGCTGGCCCGCGAGGACGTCCCGGGCGACAAGCGCCTCGTGGCCTACGTGGTGCAGAACCCGGCCTACGAGCCCGCCGGGAGCGGAGAGCAGACGGAGCAGGTCTCGCAGTGGGGGGAGATCTTCGACGACCTCTACCGCGAAGAGTCGGCCGAGGCCGATCCGACGTTCAACATCATCGGCTGGAACAGCACCTACACGGGCCTGCCGCTCCCGGCGAGCGAGATGGAGGAGTGGCTGGACGACACGATCCGTGGGATCACGGAGCTCGAGCCGCGGCGGGTGCTGGAGATCGGCTGCGGCACCGGCATGATCCTCTTCCGCATCGCGCCGCGCTGCGAGGCGTATACCGGCATCGACGTCTCCAGCCGCGCCCTCCGCTACATCGAGAGCCAGCTCGGCCGCTTGGGGCTGAGCGACGGCCGCGTCCGGCTGCTGCGCAAGTCCGCGCACGAGCTCGACGGCTTCGCGGCCGGCTCCTTCGACACCGTGGTCGTCAACTCGGTGGCGCAGTACTTCCCGAGCGGCGATTATCTGGCCGAGGTGGTGGAGCGTGCCGTCGAGCTCGTGCGTCCCGGCGGCGCCGTGTTCCTGGGCGACCTGCGCAGCCTGCCGCTCCTCGAAGCGTTCCACACCTCGCTGGAGCTGTTCCAGGCGGATCCCGCGACGCCGCTCTCCCGGCTGCGCCAGAAGGTGCACGCCCGCCACATGGACGAGAACGAGCTGGCGATCGATCCCACCTTCTTCACCGCCTTGCGGGAGCGGCTGCCGAAGCTCGGACGCATCGAGATCCATCTCAAGCATGGCCGCGCCCACAACGAGCTGACCGGCTTCCGCTACCAGGCCGTGCTCCGGGTGGGCCCCGGGCGGGAGGAGCCAGCCCGGGACGGCGTCCTGGACTGGCGCCGCGAACGGCTGACGCTCGCCGCCCTCCGCCGCCGGCTCGCCGAGGAGGCGCCGCGGGTCGTCCGCCTGCGCAACATTCCGAACGCCCGCGTCGCGGAGGACACCGCCGCGGTCCGGCTGCTGCAAGAGGCTCCCGAGGGGATCGAGACCGCCGCCGACCTCCGCCGCCGCGCCGCCGAAGCCGCCCTCGGAGCCGTCGAGCCGCAGGACCTCTGGGACTTGGCAAAGGACCTGCCCTACGAGGTCGAGCTGAGCTGGGCCGATCAAGGCGCGGATGGATCGTTCGAGGCGACGATCTGGACCTCCTCCGGGCTGGGGGAAGGGCCGAAGGCGCGGGCTTCCTCAGATGCCCAGGGCAACGCCCTGGGGGGTGAGGGCTCTCTCGCCGCCTACACCAACAACCCCCTCCAGGGCCGGTTCGCCCGCCGCGTCGTCCCCGAGCTGCGCGCCTTCCTGGAGGCGCGCCTGCCCGCCTACATGATGCCGTCCGCCTTCGTGCTGCTCGACGCCCTGCCGATCACCCCGAACGGCAAGATCGACCGGCGGCGGCTCCCGGCTCCCGGCGGCTCGCCGGAGAGCGGCCGGCCGCTGGTGGCGGCGCGCAATGCGACCGAAGAGCGGCTGCTCGCGATCTGGAAGGAGCTGCTCGGCGTGGAGCGGATCGGCGTCGAAGACGACTTCTTCGCGCTCGGCGGCCACTCCCTACTCGCCACCCAGGCCATCTCGCGCGTGCGCCAGGCGTTCGGCGTCGAGCTCCCGCTGCGCACGTTCTTCGCGGCGCCGAGCGTCGCCTCCATGGCCGCCGAGATCTCGCGCCTGCGGCTCGGCGGCGGCGAGGCGGACGTGCCGCCGATCGTCCCCGTGCCGCGCGACGGCCGCCGCCTCCCGCTCTCCTTCGCCCAGGAGCGCCTGTGGTTCCTCGACCGGCTCGAAGCGCGGGCTCTGGCCTACAACGAAGCGGCGGCCTTCCGCCTGGAGGGGCCGCTCGACACCGCCGCCTTCCGCGGCGCTCTGGACGAGATCCTGCTCCGCCACGAGAGCCTGCGCACCACCTTCCCCGAAGTCGACGGCGAGGCCGTGCAGGTCATCCAGCCCCCGGTCCCGTTCGAGATCCCCGTGATCGATCTGCGGGCGCTCCCGCGGGACCTGCACGGCGAAGAAGTCCACCGCCTCGCGCTCTCCCAGGCGCTCCGGCGATTCTCTCTGGCGCACGGCCCGCTCGTGCGCGGCCTCCTGATGCGCCTCGGCGAGAACGACCACGCCGTGCTCTTCTCGTTCCACCACATCGTCTTCGACGGCTGGTCGGTCGGCGTCTTCGTGCGCGAGCTGTCCGCCCTCTATCGCGCGCGGATCGCGGGCGTGCCGGCCTCCCTGCCTCCGCTCGCCATCCAATACGCCGACTTCGCCGCCTGGCAGCGGGGATGGCTGCAGGGGGAGGTGCTGGAACGCCAGGTCGCCTGGTGGCGCGGACAGCTCACCGGCGCCGCGGTGCTCGAGCTGCCCACCGACCGGCCGCGGCCGATCCTCGCCCAGGCGCCGAGCGGATTGCTCCATCCGCTCCTCCGGCCCTCCCTGACCGAGCCGTTGCGCGCCTTCAGCCGCGACCATGGCGCCACTCTGTTCATGACTCTCCTCGCCGGCTTCCAGGCGCTCCTCCACCGCCACACCGGCCAGACCGACATCTCCGTCGGAACGCCGATCGCCAACCGCAATCACGGCGACGTGGAAAACCTGATCGGTTTCTTCGTCAACATGCTCGTCCTGCGCACCGATCTCTCCGGCGATCCGGGTTTTGGAGATCTCGTGGACCGCGTCCGCCAGACCGCACTCGGCGCCTACGACCACCAGAGCGTCCCCTTCGCGAAGCTGGTCGAAGAGCTGCGGCCCGAGCGCGACTTGCGGCACACGCCGCTCTTCCAGGTCGGCTTCCAGGTCCTGAACGTTCCGCAGTCCCCCCTGGAGCTGCCCGGCATCACGCTCCACCCGCTCTCCTTCGCTGCCCGCTCGGCGAAGTCCGATCTCGATCTCACGCTGACCGACGCCGCGGACCGGCTGAGCGGTGTGCTCGACTACAACGCCGAGCTCTTCGACGCGACGACCATGGAGCGCTTCCTCGCGCATCTCGAGCAACTGCTGCTCGGCGCCATGGACGACCCGGCGCGGCGGCTCTCGGAGCTCCCTCTCCTCACCGCCGGTGAACGAAGCCAGCTCGCGATCGAATGGAACGACACGGCGAGCGCCTCGGCGGATCCGCCGTGCCTGCATCACTGGATCGCTCGGCGGATCGCGGAAGCTCCCGAGGCCCTGGCCGCCGTCTGCGAAGACCGCCGGCTGACGTTCGGAGATCTCGGCCGGCGGTCCGCGAGCCTGGCCCTGCGTCTCCGCGAGCATGGAGTGGGTCCCGAGGTGCCGGTCGTCCTCTTCCTCGACCGCTCGGTCGAAGCGATCGCCGGCTTTGTGGGAATCCTCGAAGCGGGAGGCGTCTACGTGCCTGTCGATCCCACCTACCCGGCGGAACGGATCGCCTGGATCCTGGAGGACTGCAAGGCGCCGGTCGTGGTGACCACGTCCGATCTCGCCGGCCGCTTGCCGAACGGAGCCCCGGCCGTGCTCCTCGACGAGCTCGGTGGTGGCGCCCCTCTCCCGGAGGCGGGGGGAGCGATGGGAGAGGGATCGGGGGTGAGGTCCCTCGCCGATCATCCCGCCTACATCATCTACACCTCGGGCTCGACCGGCCGGCCGAAGGGAGTCGTCGTCCGGCACGGCGCGGTGGTAAACCTGGCGCGGGCCTTGCGCGAGACCGTCTACCGCGAGGAGGCGGGACCGCTCCGGGTGGGGGTCAACGTCTCGTTCTCCTTCGACGCTTCCATCCAGCAGCTCATCCAGCTCGCCTGGGGCCACTCCCTTCACGTCCTGCCGCAGCACGTGCGGCTGGACCCCGTGGCGCTGGTGGACACCGTCCGCCGGCAACGGATCGACGTGCTCGAATGCTCGCCGTCGCAGCTCCGGCAACTCCTCGCCGCCGGTCTTGGGGATGGAGGCGAAGACGCCGCGCCCGCGCTCGTCACGGTGGGAGGCGAAGCCGTCGACGCCGACCTCCGCGACGCGGCCCTCTCGCGAAGTCATCAAGGCCGCACCCGCTTCTGGAACGTCTATGGACCGACCGAGTGCACGGTCGACACGACGGCCACTCCCTTCATGGCCGGCGCGCCGCCTACGCGCATCGGCCGGCCGCTGCCGAACGTCCGCGTCCACGTTGTCGCGGCTGCCGGCAGTCTGTCCCCCGGCAAACTGGCCCCATTGGGCGTTCCCGGAGAGCTCCGGATCGGCGGCGCCGGCCTCGCGCGCGGCTATCTCGGCCGCCCGGACCTGACCGCCGAGCGCTTCGTTCCCGATCCGTTCAGCGGAGACTCCGGCGCCCGGCTGTACCGCACCGGCGATCTCGTGCGCCAGCTCCCCGACGGCTCGCTGGATTTCCTCGGCCGCCTGGACCACCAGGTCAAGGTGCGCGGCTACCGCATCGAGCTCGGAGAGATCGAGGCCGCGCTGAGCGCCCTGCCCGGCGTGCGCGAGGCGGTCGTGGTTGCGAAATCGGACCGATCGGCCGGATCACCAGGCGACCTCCACCTCGTCGCCTACGTCACCGGCGAAGTCGACACCGCCGCGCTCCGCCAGGCCCTGCGCGACAAGCTGCCCGATTTCATGCTCCCCTCGGCGATTGTGGCGCTCCCGGCCCTGCCGCTCACCCCCAGCGGCAAAGTGGACCGCAAGGCCCTGCCCGAGCCGGACAGCGGACCGGCCCCCGGCTTCGTCGCGCCGCGGACCGCGGTCGAAGAGGTCCTGGCGGAGATCTGGGCCGAGCTCCTCGGCATCGCCCACATCGGAGCTCACGACAACTTCTTCGAACGCGGCGGCCATTCCCTCCTCGCCGTCCTCCTGATGGCCCGGATCGAGAAGCGCCTCGGCACGACCCTCCCCCTCGCGGCCCTGTTCTCCGCTCCGACCCTGGAAGCCCTCGCGGCGCTCGCCGAGACCTCCGGCGGCCACCAAGCCGGACGGAAGGGACGCGGCCCCCTCGTCGCGATCAAGCCGGAAGGGGATCGGGCTCCCTTCTTCTGTGTCCATCCGATCGGCGGCAACGTCCTCTGCTATCTGGACCTCGCCCGCCATCTCGCGCCGGACCAGCCGTTCTACGCGCTCCAGACTCCGGACGACCGGCCGCCGGCGAAAAGCATCGAAGAGATGGCGGCCCGCTACCTCGCAGAGGTGCGCCGCGTCCAGCCGCAAGGACCCTACCGGCTCGGCGGCTGGTCCATGGGCGGCCTGGTCGCTTTCGAAATGGCGAGGCAGCTCACGGCGGAAGGCCAGGCTCCCGAGCTCCTCGCGCTGATCGACACCTTGCCGCCGGAGACCGCGACCGCGCCGGCCACGGGCGAGGAGCTCGTGGCCTCGTTCGCACAGGACATGGCCCGCCTGCTCGGCTCTGATGTCGGGATCTCCCCCGAAGAGCTGCGCTCCCTGCCGGAGCGGGAGAAGCTCGCACACGTCGTCCGCCTCGGCCACACCGCCGGCCTCCTGCCCGCCGATTTCGGCCTGGCCCAGATCGAGCCGCTCTTCGCCACCTTCGCCGCCAACCTCCAGGCGAGCCGCGCCTACGCGCCCGAGCCCTACACCGGCCGCCTCACCCTCTGGGTTTCCGAGGCGACCGCCGCTGTCCACGCCGCCGCGCTAGACGCCTGGGGCCGGCTCGTCCCGGCCGGGCTCGACCGGACCATCCTGCCCGGAGACCACTACAGCCTCCTCCGCCGGCCCGAGGTCGAGCGGCTGGCGAGGGAGCTGACCGCTCAGACAGGAAATGGCGCAGGATGTCCGGCTGATCCGCGCGGCAGCCCCTGGAGCTGAACGTCCTTGCCCATGATCCCCCCGGCCCGTTCCGGGCTGGATCGGCCCGTGGAGGCAGGGCGAAGCTATCTAGAGAGAGTGTGCGCCGCGCTCGGACTCCGTCGCGGTCAACTGCTCGCGGACGAGCGATGCGAACGTCGGTTCGGCGACGGCGATCTCGGCCAGGAGCTCCTCCCGCTCGGCGGCTTGCAAGTGGCGCAGGAGCGCTTCGAGCCGCAGTGCGCTTTCTTCTGCACCGCCCTGTTCACCCGCACTCGCGACGGTCTTATCGTAGCGCGCATCGGCGCGCCGTTTCTTCTCCGCCTCCGCCAAGATAGAGCGCAGCCCGCCGGGGCCGAGGCGCTCGATGATCTGGCCGATCGCGGGAAGCCAGTGCTCGAAGGCTCCGAGCGCGTGCATCATCTCGAGCTCTATGTCCGCGCGGATATCGTGGAGGAGCTTGATCAGGTTGCGTACGCGCATGAATCGATCGCCACGCTCATGTCCCGCGAGTACCGCGGTCCGCAAGGGACCTTCGAGCTCCGGGTGGAGCTTCTCCAAGCGGAGCTTGTCCGCACAGCAGCGCACGATGCGGATCGCGCACTCGATCGGAGCGGACTGGATCGCGCTCCACGCCACGATCGTGGGCGCACGCTGCACCCAACTCGCGTATCCACCGCGCCGATCTTCGATAAGGCCCGCCGCTTCGGCGGCCGAGGCTGAACCGGTCGCCAGGAGCGCCCCTGCGAGCTCGTTGAAGGTCGCCGCCTTGGCGAGCGGTATGAGGATCCGGTCGACGTTCATCAGCCCGTTCCATTCGAGCGCCGCCGCATCATGGAAGATCGAGAGGTCGACTTCGATTCCGAGCGCGTCCCAGACCAGGCCCCATCCCGCGATCCACAGCTCCGACCCGCCGCGCGAGCGCTTGCGCGGATACACATAGCGCGGGAGGAAAGTGAGCTCCGGGGAATCGAGCGCGCTGCCAATTCGGTGCGCGAGCTCACGCTCCACGACGCGATCGGCGACGAGAATCAGATCGAGATCGCGCATCTTGAGAGCACTGCCTGAAAAAAGATGATCGAGCAGCGCCGGCGCGCTCCCGCCGCCAATGGCCAGCCGGGTTAGCCCGAAGCGGTCCCGCAGTCCGGCCGCGACGATAGAGAGGATCGAGGACAGCCGACTGACCGGCAGGGCCTTCAGGGTATGCATGTTGGTTTGCGTAGCACGAGCTGCCAGTCGCGGCGTACGACCGTCACGCCATCGCCAAGCATCGTGGTGAAGGCATCGAGCGCCCGACCGGGGACGCGCGCCATCAGCCCTCCGGCGAGGTCATCAACGAGACCATAGTCATCGAAGATCACAATGCCCCCGGGTCGCAGGAGTGTCCAGGCGAGCACCGCGTCCTGAAGTACGTCTCCGATGCGATGCGAACCGTCCACGTAGACGAAATCGAAGTGCATGGGGGGCAGCGCGCGGAGCAGCACCTGCGAGCTGCCGATGAGCTTGTGCACACGATACCCGGCCCCCGAAGCGGCGATATTGTGATCGAAGTAGCGCTCGAAGTAACGCAGCACCACGCTGTCCATCAGGATAGCGAAGGGATCCACGCAGGTCAGGCGGCTCGTCGGATCCGTCAGAATGTTATCCAGCCACCAGCAGGCCGACTGCCCTTCGAAGCAGCCGACCTCCAGTGCGTGAAGGTTCGGCTTGCCCCGGAGGTGCGCCAAGTCCTTTTCCCATGCCGCGGTGTGTTGCGCCACATGGTCAAAGGTAAAGAGATACTTTGGATGCGGGAGTGGTGGGCAATCCGTGAACAGGTCCAGCATCGCACGCACCACCATCCGCCCGGCCCGTTCGTCGCTTCCGCCGTCGATAAGCCGCCTCAGCGCCATGGTCATGACGAAGCGCTGCTCGTTGTGCTCATGCGTTGTGATCGATTGCCGCTTGAGTGCGTCGGCGAGGGCGCACGACTGCTTCTCAACTCCTTCCAGGATGGAACGCGCGGACTCGACCGAGAGGCGATTGCTGCCGGTCTCCTGCGTCCACTTTGCATGTAACGCACGGGCTTCATGTGCGAGCCGCTGCTGATCAGGCGTCGTGGCGCTACGTAGCGGATTCGTCTCAGGCATACCTTGAATGATATCAGATTACGCATCTTGCAGATGCGCCAAGAGAACCGCGTGCGGCTGGGCTGCACAAGCGTGCCAGGATCGCGTCTCCGGTGGCGCGTGTGCCGAGCTTGCCGCCGATGTCCGGCGTCCCTTCGCCGGCGACAACGCACTCCCTCACAGCACGCTCGACCTGGCGCGCCGCGTCCGAATGACCGAGCGCTTCGAGCATCATCGCGCCGCTGAGGATCATTCCCATCGGATTGGCGATGTCCTTGCCGGCGAGCGGCGGCGCGCTGCCGTGAATCGGCTCGAACATCGAAATGTGTCCCGGGTGGAGATTCGCCGACGCGGCCATTCCCAATCCCCCTTCGAGCGCGGCGCCGAGATCGGTGAGCAGATCGCCGAACAGGTTGTTGGTGACGATGACCCCGAAGCGTTCCGGCTCACGCACCATCTGTAGCGCAAGCGCATCGGCAAACATGTGAAAGGCTTGGATGTCGGGATTCTCAGCGGCCACCAGATTGAAGACGCGTAGCCACAGTCCACCCACTGCCGGCTGGACGTTGTGTTTGTCGGCCATGCACACCGATCGCCGTCCCGTCTGGCGCGCGAAGTCGAACGCGTACCGGATGATCCGCTCCACACCCCGTCGCGTCGAAACATCCGACTGCGTCGCCACTTCGTCGAGCTCAGCTTTTTTGAAGTTACCACCGACGCCCGCGTAGGGGCCTTCGGTGTTCTCGCGTAAGATCACAAAGTCGATGTCGCCGGTGCTCTTGCCTTTGATCGGACAGATGGAGTCGTGGAGGAGTCGCACCGGACGACAGTTCACATATAGATCAAGGCCGAAGCGCAATCCGAGAATGATGTCGCGTGCGTGCTGCATATCGGTCACACGTGGATCGCCGATCGCGCCGAGATACACGGCCGCGTAGTTCTGGCGCAGATCATCGAGCGCGCCCGCCGGCAGCGACACCCCAGTCCGCAGGTAAGCGTCGGCACCCCAGTCGAGCCAGACGAACTCGAGCCCGAGGCCCGCGCTCTCGCTCACGCACTTCAGGATCTTTACCCCTTCGCGCGTGACCTCCGGCCCGACTCCGTCGCCGCAGATGACTGCTATCCTTCTGCTCATGCTCACGAGAATAATCCTTGATTGCTGTATCCAACGTCCTCCCTACCGCAGGCTCGCATCCGGGTCAAGGGAGGATCGCTTCGGCCTCGCCTGAGGGAAGACGCGCTGATATGCTGGGCGCATGCTCGGCATGCCGGTTCCGCGGAGGAATCTCAATGGACCCCCACACCGTCACTTTACAGTATAGCACCAGCACAAACCTCGGAGCGCGCATCGCCCTGCACGAGCGCTACAGTACAAACCCCTACGGGCTGACGCGCTGGATCTTCGATCGCCTGCATCTGACGTCGGGGCAGCGCGTGCTCGAAACGGCGTGCGGGACAGGAAACCTGTGGCGCACGAATCGCAACCGGATTCCGCCTGGCCTCTCGCTGGTTCTCTCCGATCGGTCGCGCGGAATGGTCGAGACGACCCGCAAGGCCGCGGGCCCAGCGAGCTTCGTCGTCTGCGCGCTCCCTGAGTTGCCTTTCATGGATGAATGCTTCGATCTGGCGATCGCCAATCACGTCCTCTATCACGTCGCCCAGCGTGAACGCGGTCTTGGTGAGATTCGGCGTGTGCTGCGTCGCGGCGGGACGCTATTTGCGACCACCAACGGCGAGACACATATGCGCGAGCTCAAGGAAGTGATGCAGGCGTTCGCGATCGAGGGCGGCGATTTCTCGCTTCCCTTCACGCTGGAAAACGGCGAGGCGCAGTTGCGACGCGTCTTTCCGCAGGTGCATCGGGAAGATTATCCAGACAGCCTGCGCGTGACCGAGCCCGAGCTCCTCATCGAATACATGGCTTCGTTCAGCCCCAGCGCATGTCATGCCGTCGCCGCCCACCGCGATGCACTGCGCGCGGCGCTCGAATCCCGCATCCAGCGCGACGGTGCGTTTCACATCACCAAATCCACGGGCGCGTTCACCGCTTCGACAGATTGATGCCCGGGTGCCAGCCACTTAGTTTGGGCTCGTCCCGGCCGGCCTCGACCGGACCATCCTGCCCGGAGACCACTACAGCCTCCTCCACCGGCCCGAGGTCGGGCGGCTGGCGGGGGAGCTCCAGGCCGCCCTCACCGGTCCGGGAGGCTGACAGGCCAAGGTGTCCTTCCCAAAAGTCTGGATCCGGCCGAAGGTGTCCTTGACAGACGGACACCTGGTCGGACTCTATCCGGCCGACCCAGGCCTAATCCGCGCCTATGACACGAGCGGCCGCTCGAATCTGGGCCACGCCTTGGAGACCGCGGTGCTGAGTGGCTGCTGGTCGAGGCCGATTGAGCGTTCCGGGCCGCCGCCAGCTCGCGCTCGCCGATCCGGCAGACCGTTCCGTGGATCTCCCCGCTCGAGCGGCCCGTCCGGTGGGCTTTTCGCGACGTCCGGGGTCTTTGGGAAGGCTGTCCAATCCATCGAGAGGAGGCGCGAACCAGAAGAGCGGGCTTAGAGGGTGGGAGCGTGGCAGCCGAGACATGGAGCCTTAGCGGTTAAGGCCCGGAGTCTCAAGGATCGAGATACGGAGCGCGGTGGCTGAGGCTCCATGCCTCGGAGGCAGAGACCGGGAACGCGCCGGCTGAGACTCGGCGTCTCAGATGCTGGGGGTGGAAGCGTCAGGGAGCGAGGCTCGGAGGCTCAACCCTTCCGGTCCGCAGCGTCGGCGCTGAGGCTCGGAGACTCAGGTGCTGAGGGTCCGAGCGCCAGTGCTCAGGATCAGAGGCTCGACTGCGGCGACGGCTGAAACCCGCGAAGTCAGGCTTCCGGAGCCACGGCACCCACAGCCTGCCGCTGCAGGTGATTCTACCAGGAAGGATGCCGCGGAGAGGCTAGCTCGCGCTCGAGCTCGTCCAAGAGAAGCTCCTCGGCGGCCAGGGCGAGCGCCGCGGCGGTCGTCCGCTCGAGGAGGCTCGCGAGCGGCAGGCGGACGCCGAGCTCCTGCTCCAGGCGATGGCGGACACGAGGGAGGAGGAGCGAGCGGCCGCCCAGGGCGAAGAAGTCGTCCTTCCGCCCGACGCGCGGGACGCCCAGGACGTCACGCCAGACGTAGGCCACCGCCTCCTCGGCCGGCGTCGCCGGCGCTTCGTAGCCGCCGGCCGAGGTCGCCTCGCGCTTAGGGATCGGAAGAGCCCGGCGGTCGAGCTTGCCGCTCGCGTTCCGCGGCAAGACGGGAAGCCGGACGAAGAGCGACGGCACCGCCGGCTCGGGGAGGCGCTCTTTCAAGAACCCGCGGAGCTCGGCCGCCGTGGCGCCCTCCCCCGGCCGCGCCGCCCACCAGGCGACCAGCGCGCGCTCGCCGGCGCGCCGCTCGTCGATCCCCACGGCCGCCTCGGCGACCGCCGGGTGCTGCGCGAGTACCCCCTCGATCTCCGCCAGCTCGATGCGGAAGCCGCGCAACTTGACCTGGCGGTCGATGCGGCCGAGGTACTCGAGCGCGCCTTCCTCCCCTCCATCCAGACGATGGCGCGCCAGATCGCCGGTCATGTACATCCGCGCGCCGGAGCGGCCCGCGAAGGGGTCGGGAAGGAAGGCGCTGGCGGTCAGGTCCGGGCGCCCGAGGTAGCCGCGGGCGAGGGTCTCGCCGCCGATCGCGAGCTCGCCGGGGATCCCCGGCGGGCAGAGCTCGCGCGCGCCGTCCAGGACGTAGGCGCGGGCGCCCGGCAGCGGCCGGCCGATCGGGAGCTCGCGGAGCGGGCGCGGCGGGCCGTCCGGCTCGCCATGGACGGCGTGCGAGGTGGCGGCGACGGTGACCTCCGTCGGCCCGTAGGAGTTGATCACCCGCACCGCGGGGCCGAGCTGACGGCGCAGGCGCGCGACGCGTTCCGGGAGCGCCCGCTCGCCGCCGTAGACGAGGAGGCGGAGGGATGGCGGCCAGGCGGCCTCGCCGGCGTCGACCCGGTCGACCAGCTCCTGCCAGAAGACGGTGGGCAGGTCGCAGACGGTCACCCCCCAGCTCGCGCAGGTGCCCAGGAAGGCCGGCGCCCCGGCGAGCATCGCGTCGTTGCGGAGGATCAGCGCCGCGCCGCTCGCCAGGCAGCAGAAGATCTCCTCGGCGCTGGCGTCGAAGGAGAGGGAGGCGAACTGCAGCATGCGGTCGGAGGGGGTGAGCGCGAGGTCCCGCCGCGTCGCGAGGACGTAGCTCGCGAGCCCGCCGTGGCGGATCATCACCCCCTTGGGCGCGCCGGTCGAGCCCGAGGTGTAGATGACGTAGGCGAGGCCCTCGCGGCCGGCCTCAGGCATCGGGTCAAGCGTCGGGTCGCTCGCCGGCTCGGCCTCGAGGGCCGGCCAGATCTCGTCGAGGTCGACGACGGGCAGGCCGGCGAGATGGGCCGCCTCGCGCGCCG
>Ga0308176_10002057_pt1 | contig 12626 bp, 8 predicted proteins | sample PhyCR2_3_FD_203890 | JGI IMG/M metagenome (GOLD analysis project Ga0308176, IMG submission 203890) | Soil microbial communities from UC Gill Tract Community Farm, Albany, California, United States - DLSLS.C.R2 | ecosystem: Environmental > Terrestrial > Soil > Agricultural land | place: USA... | reverse complement strand
CACCCGCCAGGGGGCTGTCGCCGTATTGAAGAGCCTGTGACTATGGAGCGGCAACGGCTCAATTCAGGAGAAGCGCGAAAGGGCGAGCGATGCTCGCCTTTGTAGGCATGCAAGGGCTCCAACCGATCTTTTTGGCTGTGTCGTGTACGGCGAGGGCCTGAAGCAAAGCCGGAGAAACTTGCCCTTCTGGACTTTGGACAGTCGAGCTGGCGCTCGACTTGGCAGGCTGGAAGCCCGCCTTACTGGATGGGGGCCTGATGGGTTCCTGTAAGGCGGGCCTCTGGCCTGCCGGTTTTGGGAGCACAGGAAAAAGGCCAAACTTCAGAGGCGGGCTTTGCCCGCCTTTGTAGGCCGGGAGGCCTACACCACAACTGCGTCGAAATCGCCAAAGCCGAGGTGCCTGGCGAAACAAGGCGCCTAGTGTTGGTGGCGCGCCTTGGGTTCGTAGATGCCGTTGCCTTTGACCGACAGCGTCCAGGTGTCGTCCAGACCAGGCCCTCCGAACACGATCAGCCGGCCGCTCGCCGCATCGAAAAGATTTGGCGGGACGCTCTGCCCGCGCGCCTCGGGCGATCGGCCCGGTGTCAGCATCGTCCACTCCGGCGTGCCGCCCAGCCCGTTGGCATAGTTCAGCACCCAGGTGAGATCCGAGAACACCCCGAACGCTCCCAGCGACCCAATCCTGCCACCCATCACGTAGAGCTGGTTCGCATTCTGATCGTACGCGCCGACCGCGTACTGCGCGTGAGCAGGCGGCGAGAGCGTGAACTGGAAGGACTGCCAGGCGGGGGTCCCACCCATGCCATTCGCATTCGACAGCACCCATAGATCGCTGCTGGCGACGAAGTTGTCGCACGTAAACACCGCATCGACGCAACCTCCGTAAATGCTCAGCCGGTTGTGCTGCTGGTCGTAGGCGGCGGCGAATGCGTGCCTCGGAGACGGCGCCGCTCCTTGCGGAGTCAGCAGCGTCCACTGCGGGGCCTGCGGTCCGGTTCCGTTGGCGTTCGTCAGCACCCAGACATCGTTTCGCAGCACCAGCGTGCTGCCGTTGTAGTCCAGCCCTCCCACCACGATCATGCGATTCGATGACGAATCGTAGATAGCCTGGTGATTCTGCCTGGGAGACGGCCCTGCGCCCGCCACGGTCACCTTCGACCAGGACGGCGGCCCGCCGGACCCGTTGGCGTTATGCAGAATCCACAAGTCTCCCGACGACGTGCCGAGGGTGGCGTTCTGCCCGCCGAAAACGATCATCTGGTTCGAGCCGGCGTCATACACCGCGCTCGCTGCCGCGGTCGGCGGAGGCGCACCCGGCGAACCGGCCGGCACCAGGTTCGCCCAGTATCGCGGACCCCCGTGGCCGTTGGCGCCGGTCAGCACCCAGACATCGTTGGTGGCCGTGCAGCAGGTTGCGGACGTAAAGCCACCGAAAATAATCAGGCGGTCGGCGTTGTCGTCGTAAACCGCTGCGTTGTTGAAGCGTCCGGGAGGAAGCGTGCCTTGGGGCTCCAACTGAACCCAGGTTTGCCCAAAAGCTGCGGGCGAGACTATCAGGCAGAGTAGTAACGGAAATCCGGTGATCGAGCTTATCTTCATACGGCGAGCCATTCGCACTAAGGACTCTACGGTGTGGGCCCATAAATGTCAAGGTTGCGGCTCCGCGGAGATTCATGCTTTGGTACCGGTACGAATTGCCTTTTTCTCGCGTTCGTTGCACCATCGAAACAGCTTTGCGGGGCTGTCACCGTAACGTTGTAGAATATGGAGCGGCGGAAAGATGAAACCTGGCTTCACTTACGAAGTAACGGCGGGTGACTGCATCTCAAGCATCGCGGATCGATTCGGCTTTTTTTGGCAGACCGTCTGGGATGCCAATCCCGACTTGAAATCGCTGCGAAAGAACCCCAACGTTCTGCTGCCCGGCGACATTGTGAAAATTCCAGACCTGGTGGAGAAAGTCGAATCGTGTCCTACCGATAAGCGCCACACCTTCGTCAAGAAGGGCACGCCTGCGAAGTTCCGCCTGATCCTTGAACGGCACAACATCCCCCTCGCGAACCGCCACTACATCCTTGACATCGACGGCAAGCTCTATGAAGGCGAGACCAGCAGCACCGGTCTGCTCGAAGTCAACATCAGCCCCGGCGCGCAGCAGGGCTATCTGCGGCTGCCTAACGATCACATCGAATGCGCTCTGCAACTCGGCAATCTGGATCCGCTGGGCGAACTCGGCGGCGTGCAACAGCGGCTGCAGAACCTTGGATTCCTGGAATCGGTGCCGAGCGGAGAGATGGACGACGACACGCGCGCCGCGTTGCAGGACTTTCAGTCATCGGTGAACATACCGGTCACCGGCGAGTTGGACGACGCCACCCGCGCCAAGCTTCTTCAGATGCAGGATCAGACGCATCCACAGCGAGCCGAGGAGCACGAGGCACCCGAGCCGGCCGCGGCTGCCGACGACCCCGAAGAGGCCAACGCCCAGACCGACGATGATGAAGACGCGGCCGAAATGGCCCGTTTCACCAATCCTGATGACTAACGGCGAGAGTATAACTCGATTATGGCGCTAACACCGGAGCAAATACTGGAGATGGGCGTCCGCCGCGTACAGCGCGCGGTGGTCGAAGGAGTGTTCGTCAATACGCTGAACCTGGCGGATCGCATGACCATCAATTTTGTGTGGTTCCCGGGCGCAGTCGATGTCAACCCCAGCCTGATCGACGTTATTATGCCGCTGACCGCTGCCGGCGCCGCACCGCGCGAGGTCCCCTACAAGTGGTCGCGCAGGGGAATGGCGGATATCACGCGGAACATGGCCACGGGACAGATCACGCTCCCTCTCGCGCCGGGCACCAGTGGCGTGCTGACCGTGTTCGACACCCAATGGAAGATCACCCGCGCGGCTGCCGGTGTCACGATGAGCGGTCCGGCCGGTTTGCAAGGCATTCAACAGCGGCTCAATCTGCTCGGGTATCATCTGCGCGCGCCCGGCGCCGCGGCCCCGGGCATCGATAGCCTGAACGGCTCCAGAACCGAACGCGCCGTACTGTCGTTCCAGATCGACTACCGTGTTCCCGCCGGCGCTCCGGCAGGCTCCCCTCCGGGTCCGCTGCGGGTTCGAGGCGAGGTCGCGGCCAACCCGGGGATCCAGGCCAACCTCGATCGCTACAACCGTGTGGCTGCCGGAGTAGCCAACAATCCTTCGGCCGCGGATTCGGCACTCTTACAGACTGCCTTGGTGGCGATGGCGGGAGGATAGCGGTGCGAAGGGCAGCGATATGGCTCGGCTGCGCGTTGGCCCAGTTGGCGACATCCGCCTGCGGGCAAGAGACGGTGAGGGCAGTTATGAATCCAGAAGGCTCCGCGAAAGTTCAGTTAGCCCGGCAGATCGGTGTCGCCAGCGGGGAAGCGGCCAAAGCGCTGGCACGCACCATGCCCGCGGGCGATGTGGGTGATGTGCTCCGCGAGATGGCGGGGAATGAGCGGGCGTCTGTCAGGACGCTGGTCCTCGAACTGGCTTCCGAGCATCCCTCGGAAGGCGCTTCGCGGGCGGTTCTCAGCCGGTTGCAAGACTCCAATCTGACTGTCCGCTCGATTGCTAACAGCCAGATCGCAAGAATCGCGCAGAAGAGCCTCGTGCCGGAATTGTTCAAGGCCATGGAGCAGAATTCCGATCTGGCCGTCAAGGGCGCGTTGGTGCGCCAGATCGGCATGATCGGCGATGCCACGGACCTCCCCCGGCTGCGTCAACTTTATCGGGACACTCAGGACGCGGGATTCCGTAACGATATCGCGGTCGCCGCCGCCCGCCTGGGAGATGAGCAGTACCGCCAGCAGTTGATTCAGCGGCTGACCGCTCCCGAGGAGACCGAACGCGCCGCTGCCCTCCGCGATATTCCCTATGTGGGCGATCCGCGCCTGGCCAGATATTTCCGTCCGGTTCTCGAAGACCGCCGCGACGTTATGGTCATCTCCTTTCCGCACGATCCGGTGGTCACCGGCCGGGTTTGCGATCTCGCGGTGCAGACCCTGGCCGCACTGGGCGTGAAGTTTTCATTCGCCGCGTTCCCAACCCGGCGTTTTACCGATCTGGAAATCCAGGAAGCGATCCGCATTGTGACGGCGCTGGAAAAGGTGGAATAGCAGGGTGCCTGACTTCAACACCACGATCTTTACCACCGAACGAATCTACATGGTGGATTTCGCTCGGGCGCGCACCGGCCTCGCTCATCGCCGATTTCCCGACGTGGACAACGCCGGTTATCGCGACGACTCGTTCGCCGCCGAGCACGGTCCTATCGTGAGTGCAATGGTGGGGCAGACCCGGGTCACCGTGAAGTTTTCGCGTACCGAGATCTCCACCGGCGCGAAGCTGTTCGCGGTCAGCACCAACCCGGCGGTGGTCGCCGTCACGAGCCCGGGCGGCACCGGCCGGCTGAGTTCGTCGCGCAACCAGAACATCGAATTCTCGGCGGTTTCGGCAGGCCGCGCCATCATCGAGATCCACTACAATTTTGTCGATGGTCCGGTCATCGGCCGTCTCTACGTGGTCTCCTACGATCGAATTCGCATCCCCATGCGGATTCACATGTTGACCGTCAATGGCCTGAACCAGCCGAATAATTTTTTCAGCAAGGCGTGCGGCAACCGCGCCCAGAGAGTAGCCCGCATCACCGACTTCGTGGATAAGGCGAACGAATCCTGGGTTCCCCACGGTGTAGTGTTCGCGATCGCCGATATCGTGGACACCGTCTGGGGAGTCGCCGAAATCCCGTCCGGCGCTCAATCGCCCACGATCAATGAAATGCTGATCGCCGGGATGAATTCACCCGGGCGGTCGGCTGTCTCGGTAAACGTGTTTCTCGTCCCCAGCGTCAACGCCGGCATCACCGGCATGGGGATCTCTACCGCCTCGGCGCGCCAGTTCGGCCTCGTCGCTCCGGCTGTGCCTCCGCCTCCGCCCGCAGTCCAGCGTTTCGGCAGCGGACTCTTCCTGCACAGTAGTTCCAGCGCGACCCCGCAGACCATTCAGCACGAGATGGGACATTACATGAGTCTCTGCGGATTGCCGAACCAGGGCCACAGTACCGGCGACTTAAACGTAGCGGCCGGTACTCACACCCGCGATGATTTGATCTCCCGCCGCCGGCTCATGTACCCGGTCGTGAGCCTCATCAGCGGAGCGCCGTCTACCTGGCGCAACAATACCGGTTACGGCAATCTGGCCGCGGGCTCCTTCCTTACCTATCGCGCGCTCCCGGCCGCTCAGGACTTTACCTTCGGCGAATCGCAGCGCGCCCGCACCGCTACTGCCGTGCCCGGCTTCTTTGCTCCCTGACCGGGTCCGGCGGCGCTGCGCCTACTTTACTTTCCAGGCTTCCTTATCCAGGTTGGGGAAGGTGACTTTGCATGTGCCGGGATCGATATTGGCAACTCGCGCACGGCCCTTCTCATCGAGGGTCCCGTCCGCTACCGTGGTGCCGTCCGGAAGAGTGATTCGGTAAGGCTCGCCGGTAATCGGCTGGCCCGCTTCATCCTGAAATTCGATCTCGATCCAATGGGTCTTGTCCTGGTTCTCTTCCGAGTTGGGATCGTGAGTAGGCGCGTCGCTTGCGGCCGATTGCCGCACGGCCGCGGCTGCCGCTACCGCGAACGGCACCGGATTGCCGGCTGCAGCCGCCAGCGTGGCGGCGACGCTCGTCAGCGCGAGTTTTCCCGGTTTCACCTGGGTAGCCTGAGGCGCCTGAGTGACCGCTCCCGGATCGGCCTTGTCCGCCTCGACCGCGGCAGTCGGAGACAGCGGCGAGACCAGCGAGCCGGGCGATCCCGACAGGGCCGCGCCGCCGCTATTGATCTGCACCAGAATCCCCTTGATCGCGACTCCGGACGGGTCGATCGTAATGAAGTTGCCTCCCACCTTCAGCGTGATTCCCGTGGAGGCTTCAATCACCACCTGCAACGCCTTCAGATACAAATTCTGCGTGACCTGGCTGCTGTGATTGGCCTTGAACTCCTCGATCACATCGCCGGTTACGCTCAGCGAATTGGAACCGGTAATCTTGACCGCCGCCTTGCCTGCCACTTCCACGTGATGGTCGCGGCCGATCTTTTCCACCTGGTCGCGCGTGATGTCGATGTGCTCGTCGCGTTCCACCTTTTCGAATTTGTCGCGTTTCACGATCAGGCTTCGGTCCCGCCCGATCCACTCCTTGCGGTCGTTCTTGATGCGGACGTCCAGCTCTTTCTCGCCGTGGATGAAGATCTGCTCGCTGCCCTTCTTGTCTTCGAAGCGGAACTCGTTGAATCCGTCCCCGCCCTTGCTGCTCATCGATTTGATGGTGCTCTTGGTCTGCTCGCCCGGCAGCGCGTAGGGTGGCATCTGGTCGGCGTTGTAAACCGAACCGGTGACCAGCGGACGATCCGGATCTCCCTCCAGAAAGGTCACGATCACTTCCTGTCCGATGCGCGGAGTAAAGATCGCCCCCCACTTCTTGCCGGCCCAGAACTGGCCCACCCGGATCCAGCAGGAGCTGTTCTCATCGACCTTGCCCTCGCGGTCCCATACGAACTGAACTTTGATCCGGCCATACTGATCGACCCAAATCTCTTCGCCGGATTTGCCCACCACGACCGCCGTTTGGGAGCCCGGGACCATCGGCTTTTTCGCCGTCCGGGGAGGACGAAACGGCACGGAGGAGGGAATTGCCTCAAAGTCGTTCTTGTACTGGAATGACGCTTCACCGGAGATATCCGGCGTGTTCTCAACCTTTTGATGGAGGGCGGTAATCGCGTACTCGACATTCAAGTCGTCGCGGTTGTGCTCAGCCAAGGTGAACTTGAAGCCGCACTCCATGCCCATGGCGTTGCCGCCGCCATGCAAAGTGGACGACCGCACTTCCCTCTCTTCCAGCCGGACGCGCGAATAGCGGTCGCCTTCGCCCTTGGTCTTATAGTTGCCGGGATGATCGTATACCTCCCCTACTCCGTCCCCCGAAATCGTCGAGCTCAGCGAGGTGTTGGGCTTCTCGAAATCATAGTCGGTAAGGGATGCTTTACCGGTCTCAACGCGCACCTCAATACCCAGTGAACCGATCGTATCTTCTTCCAAAACAGCGGCCTGCGGTTGATGAAAACGGACCGTATGCGCCTTGGGACAAGTGACAAATGCGCTTTGCTGGTCCGCAATCACCATGATGTGCTTCTCTGCCGTCTGCTCGAAGAAATAGAAGATTCCCTCGTCTTCCATCAGCCGGGAGATGAAGTTCAGATCCGTCTCACGGTACTGGATGCAGTAGTCCCGCGGCGGATAAGTGCCGGTCGTCTGGTCTTTGTAATCCGTATAGCCGCGGTCGGCAAACACCTTTTTGACGATGTCGATAACGGACTTGTTCTGGAAAATGCGGCAATCGGCGAACAGTCCCAGATACCAGAGCCACGGCACGATTTCGATCTCGTAGAGGAAAACTCCCTCGCCCAGATCTTCCAGCAGCCGGCATCGATTGATGTTGCCGTGAATGAATCGCTCCGATCCGTCCACCACCGCGAAGGTGATTACGGCGGGTTTTTGCAATAGCGACTTCAGATCCAGATCGGCTTTGTCCGAGCGCACATGAAGGATGTACCGGTAAGGAGTGGAAACACGCTCGAACCCCTCGAAGCCCTGGAGCAACAGAGCGTCCTCGCCGTCTAGCGACGGAATCTTCACCCGAAATGGACGTTCAATTGGCAAATGAAATATCTCCAGTTACGGGGCAGGCCTCAGGACCTGCCCCACTACAAGCCGATACGCTAGGAGTAGGTGAACGAACCATCGTCTCCGATGCCGACGTGAATCCTCTCCGGCCTGGTTCCCTCCGCCATGCTGGCCAGGATCTGTTTTGAGATCTCGGGCAGCAGCGTGTTGGTCAGGATGTTGTCCACGTTGCGCGCGCCGCTCTCCACTTCCGTGCAGCGCTTGGCCACCGCCTCCACCAGTTCCTCCCCGTGCGCCAGGGTCACGCGATGCGTGGCGTGCAGCCTTCGCACGATCTTACCGAGCTTCAGACGAATGATCTGTTTCAGCGCCTCGTCGCGGACCGGGAAGTACGGGATAATCACCAGTCGCCCGAGGAACGCAGGCTTGAATACCTTATCCAGTTCCGGCTTCAAGGCCTTCGCCAGGCCGTCGGAAGAGGGCATGGTCTCCGGATCCGCCGTCAGCTTCATCAGCGTATCCGTACCTGCGTTGGAGGTCAGAATAATGATCGTGTTTTTGAAGTCGATTTCGCGGCCTTCGCCATCTTCCATCTGCCCCTTATCGAAGACCTGGAAGAACAGCTCGAGCACATCCGGATGCGCCTTTTCGACCTCGTCCAGCAGCACCACCGAGTACGGACGCCGCCGCACCGCTTCGGTGAGCACGCCGCCTTCGCCGTAGCCCACATATCCGGGGGGCGAGCCTTTCAGCGTCGATACCGTGTGCGCTTCCTGGAACTCCGACATGTTGATGCTGATCATGTTGCGCTCGCCGCCGTACAGCAGATCGGAAAGCGCCAGTGCGGTCTCGGTCTTACCGACGCCACTCGGTCCCACCAGCAGGAAGACGCCTACCGGCTTACCCGGATCGTCGAGTCCCGCGCGTGCCGTACGGATACGCTGGCTGATCGCTCCCAGTGCGTGATCCTGGCCAATGACGCGAGCGCCCAGGTGCTGTTCCATTTTGAGCACTGCGGCGATTTCGTCCTTCACCATTTTGCCCACCGGGATGCCGGTCCATCCCGACACCACCTCGCCGACGATCTGCGTATCGACGCAAACCCGCAGTAGCGGCGTTTCGCCCTGCATGGTGTCCAGTTCCGTGTTGAGTTTGGCCAGTTCGGCGCGACCGGCCTCACGGTCCAGCGCCTTGGCCGGCGCCGCGGCTTCGCCCGAAGCGGCAGGCTCGGGCGCGGCGACGCCCTCCAGTTGGGCGCGCATCTCGCGGATGCGGTTCACCAGGTCCCGCTCCTTCTCCCAGCGCTCGCTCAATTCCTTGAGATGAGTCTCGGTCGCGGTACGTTTGGCGGCGATCTCCTCCAGGCGTTCGGAATGGTCTGCGCCCACCGAGGACTCGCGTTCCAGAATGCGCGTCTGCACCGCCAGGTCTTCCAGGGTACGGTTGGCGTCCTCAATCGCCGGCGGAATCGAATTCTGCCCGAGCGCGAGCCGCGCGCACGCCGTATCCAGTACGCTGACCGCCTTATCGGGCAGCTGCCGGTCCGGCAGATAGCGATGCGAGAGCTTCACGCAGGCCAGCAGCCCTTCGTCGAGAATGCGGACATTGTGATGTTTCTCGAGCGTGGGCACGACGCCGCGCATCATCAGCGCGCATTGCGATTCCGTCGGCTCATCCACCTTCACCAGTTGGAACCGGCGTGCCAGTGCCGGGTCCTTCTCGAAGTATTTTTTGTACTCGCTCCAGGTGGTGGCTGCGATGGTGCGCAGCTCGCCGCGCGCCAAGGCCGGCTTCAGCAGGTTGGCGGCGTCGTTCTGTCCCGCCTGCCCGCCCGCGCCGATCATAGTGTGCGCCTCGTCGATGAACAGGATGATCGGCGTCGGCGAGGATTTGACCTCATTGATCAGCCCCTTGAGCCGGTTTTCGAATTCGCCCTTCACCCCGGCGCCGGCCTGCAGCAATGCCAGGTCGAGCGTTCGGAGTGTGACGTTCTTGAGCACCGGCGGCACGTCGCCCTGCGCGATGCGCAAGGCGAAGCCCTCCACTACGGCCGTCTTGCCGACGCCCGCCTCGCCCACCAGAATCGGATTGTTCTGCCGCCGCCGGGTCAGGATGTCCACAATCTGGCGGATTTCGAAATCGCGCGCCAGCACCGGATCGATCTTGCCCTTCCTCGCGTTGTCCGTCAGGTTGACGGTGTATTGGTCCAGGTTCGGAGTTTTACCCCCGCCCGGCCGCGGTGCGCCGCCGGTCTCGGGTTCCGCCGCGGCCGGCGCCTCCGCCGTCTCACTGGAGCTTGACACAATCTGCAGGAAGTCCTTGTGCAGCGCGTCGCCCTGGATCTTCTGCAGTTCCTTGCTCACGTCGCGCAGGATGCGGGAGAGTTCCTCGTTCGTGACCAACGCCAGAATCGTGAAGCCGGTGCGAACCTGTCCCGCCCCGAAGTCGATGGACCCGACCGTCCAGCCCTCAGTCATCATCTTGAGCAGAGACGGACTCAGGGCCGGCGTGCGCGCATTCCCGCTCTTCAACTTATCCAGGCTGCGCGTCAGCTCCGTCGCCACCCGGGCCTTGTCTAAACCGAAATGCCTGGCGATGCAAGCAAAATCGCCATCGCTCGAATCGAGCAGCTTCATCAGGAAATGCTCGATCTCGACGTCGTAGTGGGTGCGCGACAGACAAAGCCCGGCGGCCGCTTCCATGGCCCCCCGCGTCGAATCGTTCAACTTCCCGATCAGAGATCGTAAATTCAGTCCCATATTTTTCCTCCCAGCCCTTCGCAGCGGCGCTGTATTAAGTTAGCAACAAAATTGAATCTCCGGGCGCGCGATCGAACTCGCTTCCCGATTTCATCCAGGTGAACCAGCCTAAACGTGGACCGCCCGCCGAATTGTCACCCAATTCGCAGCGCGGCACCTCTTCCTGCTTCAAAATCAGTTGAACTTCAATCTCGACATGATCGCCGCAGAAAAACTTTGCCAGCGAGCGCAGCGGCTCCCACGCGTCGCCGGAGGGCAGGAAACCCAGGTAGCGATCGCGGTCCAGCGGCCCCAGCCTCAGCCGGATGCGCGACTGCCGGTCCCAAATCGCATCGCCCGCCACCGCGCCCACCGCCAGTTGCTCGGCGAAGCTGTCGGCGTCGCCGAAGACGCATTGGTCGGAAGGCGCCAGTTCCTGCCAGGAGCCTACGAACTGCTCCACTTCCACCGTGATATCGAAATAATCTTCCAGCATATTGCGCAACCCGATCGCCGAGCGCGGCTGCAGTCCCAATAGTCCGGTATAAAAAAGCAGCGCCTGGTCGGGAACCTTGAGCCGGTCCTGCAGCCCTTGGGTGCCTAGCCCGATCAGCGACATCAGGTAGCGCGAGACCCGATCGCGCCCATCGCGCTCGAATGGAATCGCGAACCGGTATTTCTCCCACGCCTGATAAAACAGCGAAATGGCGCGGTGGTTGAAAAGGTCGAAGAAGTCCCGCAGCGTGCGATCTTTGTTGCGCAGCCGGTCCGTGATCAGCTCCGAGTAGGAGTAGGGCAGCGTGCCGAGCGGGCCGGTCAGCCCCATGAAATTCACGATGATGCGCGGAACCTCGCCCTGCCAGTCGATCTCGTGGATCTGGCTCGGCGGGAACGAGAGCGAGGGATTCACCGCGAACCGCACGGCTTCCCGGTCCGGCGCCACAAAACGCCCTACCGGCTCCCGGTCCTCGTAATACCGCGTCAGCAGCCGGACCGCCTGGAAGAAATTAAAGGCGCCGGGATTCTCCCGCAGTTCCCGCTCCACCTGGCAAAGCGCTAAGGCCGCGCTACTCTCCGCCGGAGTTTCGGGAACCTCTACATCAGGATGTTCAGACCCGCCCGGGGCGGCCATTCGTGCAGTACCTCCTTGCCCTGGCGGACGGTTGCCACCAGTTGTGTGAAGCTGTTGAGCGAAACGTATAACGCGAGGAACTGCTCGATTACGCTGGCGAACAGGTACGTCCCGCCGCCGACGAACTGGTCCTCGTCCAGATCCAACTCCACGCGCGTGCCGCGCGCGAACGAAATCCCGTTCTCGGAGGCCAGCCGCGCAAAGTGTGGACGGCTGCGAATCGCCGTGATTCCCTCGATCATTTTCTGCGTCACCGGCGACCCGGTGAAGTCGTACAGGCGCAGGATCTGCTGCAGAGCATCGCGCCCTTCATTCACCAGCGAAAGATAGTTCAGCGAAAGGTGCGAGATCAACTGCCATAGCGCCGCCTTGTCCGTGTTCGGCCGCAGCGGCGTGGTCGGCCGGCGAAGCGAGACGATTCGTTTGATGGGAGCGTTCGTCTCCAATTCGAAGTCGCCGGTTTCGTCACCGAATGGAAGCCGGGAGGGCAGATTGCGGTTGGAGCACGTCGTGCGGATGGTGAGCGTATCGGCGTCCGGAAAGGCCGGCCGCATCGACCGGTCTACCAGGGTCAGGTAAACGTCGAGCGCGTCGTCATTGATGCGCACCGAAGGCCGGCTGCTGGCGGTCCAGAAGCACTCGAGCTGGTTCTGAAACGTCTCGTGGCGATATGAGTAGAACGGGCGGTACGTGACGGTTTCCCGCGTGGCCGGATCGATGCTGGTTACCGAGTCCACCGAAAATACCTCGGTCGCAGTCGGCCGGCGAACGTCGGGAACCACCTGGTATTCATACTTGCGCTGATCCAGCAGCACCGGCTCGGCAGTCTGCGGGAAGAGATTGATCACTGGCGTGCAGCCCAGCCGGAAGGTCTTTGGGGAGATCCCGATCTCCAGCCGTTGCCGCCGGTCCTCATTGCCCGCGCTGGAAAAGAGAAACACCAGTTCGGCCGTGCTCTTGAAGCCCCGGCTCCAGACTTCCTCCATCCCGGTCACGTCGATGAACTGGAACTTCTCCGGCATCGCGAAATATTCCTGCAGGAGCCGGTAACCGGTGA
>Ga0308176_10002055_pt1 | contig 12630 bp, 8 predicted proteins | sample PhyCR2_3_FD_203890 | JGI IMG/M metagenome (GOLD analysis project Ga0308176, IMG submission 203890) | Soil microbial communities from UC Gill Tract Community Farm, Albany, California, United States - DLSLS.C.R2 | ecosystem: Environmental > Terrestrial > Soil > Agricultural land | place: USA... | reverse complement strand
CAGCCGTGCGCGAGGTGATCCGGGACGTCGGCGCCACCGACGTACCCGAGATCGTCGTGATCAACAAGGCGGACGCGGCCGACCCGCTGGTGCTCCAGCGGCTGCTGCGGGTGGAGAAGCGCTCCATCGCCGTCTCGGCCCGCACCGGCCAGGGCATCGAGGAACTGCTCGCGCTGATCGACAACGAGCTGCCCCGCCCCTCGGTCGAGATCGAGGCGCTCGTCCCGTACACCCACGGCAAGCTCGTCGCCCGCGCCCACACCGAGGGCGAAGTGATCTCCGAGGAGCACACCGCGGAGGGCACCCTGATCAAGGTCCGGGTGCACGAGGAGCTGGCCGCGGACCTGGCGCCCTTCACGCCGACGCCCGCGGCCTGACCCCAGGGCGACACGGCGTGGGCGAGAGGCCCGCCACCCCGTTCCGGGTGGCGGGCCTCTCGTCATCGGGTCAGGGGCCTCGTCACCGTCCGCCGTACGCGCGGCTCATGTTCTGGTAGAGCGCCTCGGCCTCCTTGCCCAGTTGCGGGCCGGCGAGCCAGGTGTTGGTGACCGGCCCGATCGAGGTGTTCGACACCAGCTCGGTCTTTCCGTTCACCACCCGGAACCAGCCGCCGCCGGAGGAGCCACCGGTCATCGTGCAGCCGATCCGGTACATGGTGGGCAGCGACGGGCTCAGCGCCAGCCGACCCGGCCGGTCCAGGCACTTGAACATCTTCAGGCCGTTGTACGGCGGTGCCGCCGGGTAGCCCCAGGCGCCCATGCTCGCCACCTCGGTCGCGGACGGCGCGGAGAAGTCGACGTCGAGCGCAGCACCGACCGTCTCCTCCAGCGACTTCGCCCCGGACTCGGGCTTCACGTGCAGCACCGCGTAGTCGTACGCCGCGCCCGCGCCCCCCGATTCCGAACCGCCCCGGATCCACTCGTTCGAGGTCGAGGCCCAGTCCGCCCACCACGTGCCGTACGGGGCGGCCTCCGTCGTCGTCGCGCTCCTCAGCTCGGCCTCGGACTTGCCGAGGTCGTTGTACGACGGCACGAAGGCGAGGTTGCGGTACCAGCCGCCGTTCCCCCCGGCGTGCACACAGTGGCCCGCCGTCCAGACCAGGTTGGATCTACCCGGGTGGTTGACGTCCTTGACGACCGTGCCGGAGCAGACCATCGACCCCTTGGGCGAGTCGAAGAAGACCTTGCCCACGGGCGCCGCGTTGCGGTGGTACGGCGTCCTCTCCGCCTCGGCCGGCACGGGCCGCGGCTCAGGATCGCTGACGCCCTGGCCGGCCGCCGCGTCCTTGGTGACCGTCTTGTTGGCCTCCTTGGCGGAGCGCATCCGCTCGGGCTTCCACAGGCCCTCGATCACCGGGTTGACGAAGTCCTTGGCCTCACTGAGCCACTTGTCCTTGTCCCAGTTCTTCCAGGCGCCGTTCTTCCACCGGTCGGCGTCGATGCCGTGCTCCTTGAGCCGGCCGGCGATGTCGGCCGGTATTCGGACCTTGCCGCCGCCGCCCGCGTCGTCGGTGGCGGCCCGCGAGGCGCCGGCGCCGGACCGGGCGTCCGCCTTGTCGTCGGTGGAGCCCTCGCAGGCGGTCGTGGTGAACGCAAGGGCGGCGACCATGCCGGCCGCCGCCAGAGCCGTTCGGCGCCGGCGCGCCGAGGAAGAAGGTGCGTAACGCATGGTGCGATGTCCCCCGTTGAAGTGTCCGATGACGCCCCACGGCGACCGCGCGTGGGGCGGGACCGGACGACGGCGAGGTCCCCTCGGACATCTCGCCGCCGTCCGGTCCCGTGTGGTGCGGCAGCGCTACTGCCCGGCGAACTTCTTGCTGACCGAGTCGTAGACGCCCTTGGCCACCTCACCCAGACGGGGACCCGCCAGCCAGCCCGCGCGCACCGGGCCGATCGAGGTGTTGGACACCAGGGCGGACTTGCCGTCCGAGCCGGTCTCCACCCAGCCGCCGCCGGAGGAGCCGCCGGTCATCGTGCAGCCGATGCGGTACATCGTCGGGTCCGGCTTGCCGAGGGACAGCCGGCCCGGCTTGTCCTGGCACTGGTAGGCGAGCTGGCCGTCGTAGGGAGCCGCGGCGGGGTAGCCCGTCGCCGTGATGCTCTGCACCTTCGGCACGGCCGGGGCGTCGAAGTTCACCGGAAGCGCCCCGCCGACCGTCTCCTCCAGCGACTTGCCCGCGTTGCCCTGCTCCGGCGTCACATGGATGACCGAGAAGTCGTACGAGGCGCCGTTGCCGCCGGTGCGCCCGCCCTGGTCGATCCACTGCTGCGAGGTCTTCGCCGCGTCGGCCCACCAGACGCCGTACGGGGCGACCTCGGCCCGGCTCGCGTCCTGCAGCTCAGCGGTCGACTTGCCCTGGTTGTTGTACGACGGCACGAAGGCGATGTTGCGGTACCAGCCACCGCTCTTGCCGGCGTGCACACAGTGGCCGGCCGTCCAGATGAGGTTCGACTTGCCCGGGTGCGCCGGGTCCCGCACGACCGTCGCCGAGCAGACCATCGTGCCCTCGGGGGAGTCGAAGAAGACCTTGCCCGACGTGGCCGCGCTGGTGTGATAGGGCGGCCTGACCGCCTGCGCCGTCACCGGCGCCGGGGTCGGGTCCGTCACGCCCTGGTCACCGGAGATGTCGTTGTCGTCGACACGCTTGGCCGGGTCGTTGGCGTCCCGCATCCGGTCCGGGTCCCACAGACCCTTGATGATGGGGTTGACGAAGTCGTTGGCCTCGCGCAGCCAGTCGTCCCTGTTCCAGTTCTTCCAGGCGCCGTTCTTCCACTTGTCGACGTCGATCCCGTGCTCCTTGAGCTTCTGACGGATGTCGTCCGGGATCTTGATCTTGCCGTCACCGGTACCGCCCTGGGTCGCGGCGGCGGTCGGCCTGTCGTCGGCGTTGTCGTCACCGTCGCCGTTGCAGGCCGTGGCGGTCAGCGCCAGCGCCGAGACGAGGGCGACCGTCGCCAGCACGGGGGAGGTCCTGCGCGGCGCGCCCCTCCCTCGGCGAACGGTGAACGACGGCCGTATGGATCGCATGCTGTTGACTCCCCCTGATGTGAAGGTACTCGGCGCTTCGGTCCCGGCACCGGCACCGCACTCATGGGGAGTTGATGCCGGTCCACTGGTCGCTGGGAACGGCATCACACACTATGCGTTCGCTGTGGGGGAGTTCCGACGGTCCGGCAACGGTTCGGCTACAAGCGGCCTGACCTGGAAGCACACGAGCCGCGGTTCCGTGTCCTCACCTCAAGGAGGACACGGAACCGTGGCTCGGCCGATTAGGCGAGGCGGGCGCTCGGAAGCCGGGGGAGAACGGGGCCCGGCAGCGCCCGGTCGTGCGGGAACCTCAGTCGCCGTGCAGGGCGTTCCGGATGGCGCCGACGGCGATCCTGCGGGCGATGCCGGTCGCATGGCAGTCCCGCAGGCTGTCGAGCATCAGGAAGTCGTGCACCATCCCGAGCACCCGCACGGCGGTGACCGGGACGCCGGCCTCCCGCAGCCGGGCCGCGTAGGCCTCGCCCTCGTCGCGCAGCACATCGGCCTCGTCGGTGATCACGACGGCGGGCGGCAGGTCCCGGAGATCGTCGAGGGAGGCGCGCAGCGGCGAGGCGTAGCGCTCCTTCCGCTGGGAGTCGCCGGTCGTGTACTGGTCCCAGAACCAGAGCATGCCGTCCCGGGTGAGGTAGTAGCCCTCAGCGAACTGCAGATAGGACGCGGTGTCGAAGTTCGCGTCGGTCACCGGGTAGAGCAGCACCTGAGCGGCGAGGCGGACGTCACCGCGGTCCTTGGCCATCTGGGCGAGGACCGCCGACATGTTGCCGCCGACGGAGTCGCCGCAGACGACCATGCGGGAGGCGTCGAGGCCCATCTCGGCGCCGTGCTCCACGACCCACCGCGCGACGGCGTAGTTCTGTTCGATCTGTGTGGGGTATCTGGCCTCGGGTGCCCGGTCGTAGACGGGGAAGACCGCGGCCGCGTTCGCCCCGACGGCCAGCTCGCGCACGAGGCGGTCGTGGGTGTTCTCGTCGCCGAAGACCCAGCCGGCGCCGTGGATGTAGAAGACCACCGGCAGCGGGCCCTCGGCACCGCCGGGCCTGACGACACGGGCGCGGACGGTGCCCCACTCACCGGCGTCGACTTCGGTCCAGCTCTCGTCGACGGCCGGTTTGTCCACCCCTTCGCCGGTCTGCAGGCCGGCCAGGATGTCGCGCCCCTGCGCGGGAGGCACCTCGTAGATGCGGGGGTGCGGTGCGGTGGCGTCGGCGAGTTCCTTGGCCGCGCGCTCGAGCTGCGGCGTGGGCGGCGGGGGAAGGTCCGTCATGATCAACCTCCAGGGGGGTTCCGGCGCGGTGCGATCGGGAGTGCCGGGCGGTGTCGGCCGGTGCCGGGCGAGCTCGTCTTCCAGCTTGCGCCGACACCGGGTGGGCGGCATCACGAGCGCCGAGTGGGCGGGGCGCTGGGAGCACCACGGATGCGCCACGGGTGCGGGGCCGCGGGGGGCAGGGGGCATCAGGCGGTTCGGCCGCCGTCCAAGGAATACGGGGAAACCCGTAACCCGGGGGCCGGTGCGCGGTTGTAGGGGTGGGGGGTCCGCTGCCTGTGCCCGGTCCCCGCGGATCAACTCGCCTCTGGACAGCGGGGAGGACAGCGAGTCGTGGCCGTGACCGAGTCGGTGGCTGAAGGTGCGTACGGGGAAGAGCGCGCGGTGCACGAGGGGATCCTCAGGCGCCAGTCGGCGCGTGAGTCCGCGGCACGCACCTACGCGCGGGCCCTGCCCATCGTGCCCGTGCGGGCGCGGGGACTGACCATCGAGGGCGCCGACGGCCGCCGCTACCTGGACTGCCTCTCGGGGGCCGGAACCCTCGCCCTGGGCCACAACCACCCGGTGGTCCTGGAGGCCATCCGCCGGGTCCTCGACTCCGGCGCCCCGCTCTCCGTCCTCGACCTGGCGACGCCGGTGAAGGACGCCTTCATCACCGAGTTGTTCCGCACCCTGCCGCCCGGGCTCGCCGACCGTGCCCGCGTGCAGTTCTGCGGACCGGCCGGCACCGACGCCGTCGAAGCGGCGCTCAAACTGGTCCGCACCGCGACCGGACGCACCGGCATGCTCGCCTTCACCGGCGCCTACCACGGCATGACGGCCGGGGCCATGGCCGCCTCCGGCGGGGCCGGCGACGTACGGGTCGCGCGGCTGCCGTACCCGCAGGACTACCGCTGCCCCTTCGGCATCGGCGGCCCGCGCGGTGCCGAACTCGCCGCCCGCTGGACCGAGTCCCTCCTCGACGACCCGAAGTCGGGCGTACCGCTCCCCGCCGGGATGATCGTCGAACCCGTCCAGGGCGAGGGCGGCGTGATCCCGGCGCCGGACGACTGGCTGCGCCGCATGCGGAAGATCACCACCGACCGGTCCATTCCGCTGATCGCCGACGAGATCCAGACCGGCGTCGGCCGCACGGGTGCCTTCTGGGCCGTGGAGCACAGCGGTGTCACACCCGACGTCATGGTCCTGTCGAAGGCCATCGGGGGCAGCCTCCCGCTGGCCGTGGTCGTCTACCGTGACGACCTCGACGCCTGGCAGCCCGGCGCCCACGCGGGCACCTTCCGCGGCAACCAGCTGGCCATGGCCGCCGGCACCGCCACCCTGGCTCACGTACGGGAGAACGCGCTCGCCGAGCGGGCCGCCGCCCTGGGCTCGCGGATGTTGTCCCAACTCCGCCAGTTGCAGGAGGCGTTCCCGTGCGTGGGTGACGTCCGGGGACGGGGGCTGATGATCGGCATCGAGCTGGTGGACCCGGAGAGCGAGGCAACCGGCCCGGGCGAGGACTCCTTCGCCGCCGATCACCGGGTCGCCACCGATGGCCTCCGGCCCACCCACACCCCGCACCGCGCCGACCCCGAACTCGCGGCAGCCGTCCAACGGGAGTGCCTCCACCGGGGGCTCATCGTGGAACTCGGCGGTCGCCACGCCGGCGTCGTACGGCTCCTTCCGCCGCTGACCATCTCCGACGAGCAGGCGGCAGCCGTCATGGACCGTCTGGCCGACGCGGTGGCAGCGGCGGCCCGCCGACGGCAGGACCACGGCCGCCGGCACCGCCATCACGACAGCCCCGAACCCGGCAACGGCTAGCAGCCCCACCGGAACAGCCCCACCACCGGGGCCCGAGGAGCCACCCACGGCCGGTCCCCCTTCCTCGTCTCGGTCGCACGCGAACAACTCGCGCGACGTGGCTGCTCGGCCCCCCCGCCTGGGCCCGCGCCGACCGCACAGCGGCACCACCGCACGGCGGCCGAACGGACGACGGGACGTCCGGACGCGAACACCCCCACCCCCCCCGTAGCCCCAGCCCACCCCTTTCGAGGAGCCGTCTTGAACGCCACCCCCGCACCCGACGGCCGTTCCGGCAGCCCTGACGAACAGGGCGACTCCGGGACCCAGCCCTCTCACGTGCCGCTCGCCGAGTCGTTCCCCCAGCAGAAGCGCCGGGCCCCGGACAGCATGAGTGCGGAAGCCCCTGGTGCCGACCCGCTGGAGGACCCCGATCCCGGCACCGCCGCCCAGGCCGCCGCTGTCGAGAACCTCCTGCGCTGCTGGGTACGGGAGACCGACCTCGCCGCCCCCGCCACCGGCACCCTTCGTATCCCGCTGCTCCGCAGTGGCACCGCGCTGATCGTCCAGGTCCGGCACTGGTCCCCGGCGGGCTGGCACCGCTTCGGGCCGGTCCACATCGCCGGCGCCGAGACGGCTCCGCCCGTCGACGCGATCACTCTCGCGGCCCTCCTCGCCAGGGAGACACCCGGCGGCACCTACGGCACCCCCTGTGTCCCGGAGCAGCCCGGGGCCGCGGGTGACGGTGGCGACCTGGTCGCCAAGGTGGCCGATTCCCTGCGCCGCACCGCGACGTTCCTCAGCGACCGGCGCGCACACCCGGAAGACGGCCCCGACCTCTTCCTCAGCGCCGAGCAGTCCCTCCTCCTCGGACACCCTCTGCACCCCGCCCCGAAGAGCCGGGAGGGTCTGACCGAGGCCGAAGGCCCGCTGTACTCACCGGAGTCGCGCGGCTCGTTCCCGCTGCACTGGTGGGCCGTGGCCCCCTCTCTGCTGATGACCGACTCGGCCTGGACCGAGCGCGGCCGTACCGTTCCCGCGGACCGGCTCACCCAGCGGCTTGCCGGAACCACCCTCCCCTTGCCCGACGGATACGCCGCGCTGCCGCTGCACCCCTGGCAGGCAAGGGAGCTCAGGCACCGCGAGGCGATCGCCGCCCTGCTCGACTCCGGAGCCCTTCGCGACCTCGGTCCGCTCGGCTCGCCCTGGCATCCCACCTCCTCCGTACGCACCGTCCATCGATCCGACGCCCCCGCGATGCTGAAACTGTCGCTGGGCCTGCGCATCACCAACTCCCGTCGCGAGAACCTGCGCAAGGAACTCCACCGCGGAGTCGAGGTGCACCGGTTGCTGCGCGGCGGCCTCGCCCGTCAGTGGCAGGGCGCACACCCCGCCTTCGACATCGTCCGCGACCCCGCCTGGCTCGCCGTCGACGATCCGGACGGGCGGCCCCTGCCCGGCCTCGACGTCATGATCAGGCACAACCCGTTCACCCCGGCCGACGACGTCAGCTGCCTGGCCGGACTCGTCACGCCCCGGCCCCTCGCCGAACCGAACCCCGCAGCCTGGCCGACGCCGGGACCCTGGGCCCTGCGGTCCCGCCTGTCGCGACTCGTCGCGCGGCTCGCCGCACGCACCGGGCGCCCCGTCGGAGCCGTCGCCGCTGAGTGGTTCCTGCGCTATCTGGAACAGGTCGTCCGGCCCGTGCTCTGGCTGGACAGCGAGGCCGGGATCGCCCTCGAGGCCCATCAGCAGAACACGCTGGTCCTGCTCGACCGCGACGGCTGGCCCGCCGGCGGCCGGTACCGCGACAACCAGGGCTATTACTTCCGTGAGTCCCGGCGAGCCGAACTCGACGCGCGGCTGCCCGGCATCGGCGTGCACAGCGACACCTTCGTCGCGGACGAGGTGACCGACGAACGCTTCGCTTACTACCTCGCCATCAACAACGTGCTCGGGCTGATCGGCGCCTTCGGCTCCCAGCAACTCGCCGACGAACGGTTGCTCATCGCCGCGTTCCGCGGCTTTCTCACCGATGCCGCCTCAGGCCCGCTCGCCCTGCGGACCCCGCTGCCCGGCCTGCTGCTCGACTCGCCTGTCCTGCGCTGCAAGGCCAACCTGCTGACCCGGCTGCACGGCATGGACGAACTCATCGGCCCGGTCGACACCCAGTCCGTCTACGTCACCATCGCCAACCCCCTTCACTCCTGAGCGAACCGCCCTGCCCTTCGGCACCTCCCGCGAACTCTCCACCTCCCATTGCTGAAAGGAGCGCACCGTGCCCTCCACCGACACCAGCGCGGACACCGCATCTCCCGAGGACGGCGAGGCCACGCTGCATCTGCGGCTGCCCGCCGAGTTCGTCGCCCTCTTCGCCACCGCCGACCTGCTCGACGACGTGTCCGGCTGGGGGCCGACCGTCACCCCCGTGGGCCTCTTCCAACTGGTCCCCGTGCGCCTGAAGGACGACCTCCCGCTCATCCACCGCTGGATGAACGACCCCGCTGTCGCCACCTTCTGGGAACTGGCGGGGCCCCCGGACAGGACCGAGGACCACCTTCGCGCCCAACTCGACGGAGACGGCCGCAGCGTGCCGTGCCTGGGCATGCTGGACGGCGTCCCCATGAGCTATTGGGAGATCTACCGGGCGGACCTCGATCCGCTGGCCCGCCACTGTCCGACTCGTCCGCACGACACCGGGATCCACCTCCTCGTCGGTGAGGCCGCCGACCGGGGGCGAGGTCTGGGCTCCGTCCTGCTCAAGGCCGTGGCCGATCTCATCCTGGACCGTCGTCCCGCCTGCGCCCGGGTCATCGCCGAGCCGGATCTTCGTAACACCCCCTCCGTCACCGCCTTCCTGCGTGCCGGGTTCCGATTCGCGTCCGAGGTCGACCTGCCCGGAAAGCGGGCTGCCCTCGTGGTCCGGGACCGCGTCCCGAACCGGCCGACGTAACGAATTGTGATGACGCCGTCGCATTGAGTACGAATGGCGGCTCGGCGAGGTTCCCGGTCGTCGCGAAAAGATCCGGAAGACCGGCGAAGCCGCCGCAGTCACCCCCCTGTCCCAGGAGCCCCCCCGCAGTGATCCCACCCCTCGCCCTCGCCTTGACCGCCCGTTTGTCAGTGCCGGGCCGTAGGGTGGTCGGGCTATGACGAAGCCCTCACTCCCCGAACTCCTGCATGCCGCTGTCGCAGCCGTCGGCGGCACGGAGCGCCCCGGCCAGGTGACCATGGCCGAAGCGGTCGCCGAGGCGATCGACGACGGATCCCACCTGCTGGTCCAGGCCGGCACCGGCACCGGAAAGTCGCTGGGCTATCTCGTGCCCGCGCTCGCGCACGGGGAGCGAGTGGTCGTCGCCACGGCCACGCTCGCACTGCAGCGCCAGCTCGTGGAACGCGACCTGCCGCGCACGGTGGACGCCCTGCACCCGCTGCTGCGCCGCCGCCCGGAGTTCGCCATGCTCAAGGGCAGGTCGAACTACCTGTGCCTGCACCGCCTGCACGAGGGCATGCCGCAGGACGAGGAGGACGGGCTCTTCGACCAGTTCGAGGCCGCCGCGCCCACCAGCAAGCTGGGCCAGGACCTGCTGCGCCTGCGTGACTGGGCCGACGAGACGGAGACCGGCGACCGCGACGGCCTCACACCGGGCGTCTCCGACCGTGCCTGGGCGCAGGTTTCGGTGTCCTCGCGGGAATGTCTGGGCGCTTCGAAGTGCGCCTACGGCGCCGAGTGCTTCGCGGAGATGGCGCGCGAGCGGGCCAAGCTCGCCGAGGTCGTCGTCACCAATCACGCCCTCCTGGCCATCGATGCCATCGATGGCGCCCCAGTACTGCCGCAGCACGAGGTGCTGATCGTGGACGAGGCGCACGAACTCGTCTCCCGTGTCACCGGTGTCGCCACCGGCGAACTCACGCCCGGCCAGGTCAACCGCGCCGTGCGCCGGGCGGCCAGACTCGTCAATGAGAAGGCCGCCGACCAGCTCCAGACCGCCGCGGAGGGCTTCGAGCGGCTGATGGAACTGGCTCTGCCGGGCCGCCTCGAGGAGATCCCTGAGGACCTCGGCTATGCGCTGATGGCACTGCGGGACGCGGCCCGCACGGTCATCACCGCGCTCGGCTCCACCCGCGACAAGTCCGTCCAGGACGAGGACGCGGTCCGCAAGCAGGCGCTGGCATCGGTCGAGACCGTGCACGACGTGGCGGAGCGAGTGGTCAACGGTTCCGAGTGGGACGTGGTCTGGTACGAGCGCCACGACCGCTTCGGCGCCTCGCTGCGCGTCGCGCCCATGTCGGTCTCCGGGCTGCTCAGGGAGAAGCTCTTCGCGGACCGCAGCGTCGTCCTCACCTCGGCGACGCTCAAGCTCGGCGGCGACTTCAACGGCGTCGGCGCCTCGCTGGGGCTCGGCCCCGAGGGTACGGAGGGCGAGGATCTGCCGCAGTGGAAGGGCGTGGACGTCGGCTCGCCCTTCGACTACCCCAAGCAGGGCATCCTCTACGTCGCGAAGCACCTCGCGCGCCCGGCGCGGGACGGTGAGCGCTCCGACATGCTCGATGAGCTGACCGAGCTGATCCAGGCGGCCGGCGGCCGCACCCTCGGACTGTTCTCGTCCATGCGTGCCGCCCAGCTCGCCGCGGAGGAGCTGCGCTCCCGGATCCCCGAGTTCCCCATCCTGCTCCAGGGCGAGGAGACACTCGGGGAGTTGATCAAGAACTTCGCCGCCGACCCGCGGACCTGCCTGTTCGGCACGTTGTCGCTGTGGCAGGGCGTCGACGTCCCGGGTCCCAGCTGTCAGCTGGTGATCATGGACAAGATCCCGTTCCCGCGCCCGGACGACCCGTTGATGAGCGCCCGGCAGAAGGCGGTGGAGGACGCGGGCGGCAATGGCTTCATGGCCGTGGCCGCGACCCATGCGGCCCTGCTCATGGCCCAGGGCGCCGGCCGTCTGGTCCGCGCCTCGGGGGACCGTGGTGTGGTAGCGGTGCTGGACCAGCGGCTTGCCACCGCGCGGTACGGCAGCTATCTCAAGGCGTCCCTGCCCGACTTCTGGTACACAACGGACCGCAACCAGGTGCGCAAATCACTCGCGGCCATCGACGCGGCCGCGAGGCAGACGGAAGAGAAGCAGACGCAGGAACAGTGAGCCGGCTGGTCCGGTCGGCTTCGGCCGGACCACTACCTGCGCGACGGTCCGCACAGTCGTCCGGGGCAGCCCCGGGTTCCGGACAGCACAGGGCCCCGGAACCGGCGCAGGGGTCCCGGGGCCCGGTCAGGGGGGTGAGCCGTCCGGCCCGCCCGCCACGGCCGTCACACGCGCCGCAGCACAGCGACGACCTTGCCCAGAATGGTCGCGTCGTCGCCGGGAATCGGTTCGTAGGCCGCGTTGTGCGGCAGGAGCCAGACGTGGCCGTCCTCGCGCTTGAAACGCTTGACGGTGGCTTCACCGTCGAGCATCGCCGCGACGATGTCGCCGTTCTCGGCGACCGGCTGGCGGCGGACGGTGACCCAGTCGCCGTCGCAGATCGCGGCCTCGATCATGGAGTCACCGACGACCTTCAGGACGAAGAGCTCGCCATCGCCGACGAGCTGGCGGGGCAGCGGGAACACGTCCTCGACCGATTCCTCCGCGAGGATCGGCCCGCCGGCGGCGATACGGCCGACCAGCGGGACGTAGGACGCGGCGGGCTTGCCGGCGGTGTCGGTGGGCTGCACCGTCACGGCCTGGTCGGAGCCGCGCACCTCGTACGCGCGCGGGCGGTGCGGATCGCGGCGCAGGAAGCCCTTGCGCTCCAGCGCCATCAACTGGTGCGCCACCGAGGACGTGCTGGAGAGGCCGACGGCCTGGCCGATCTCGCGCATGGACGGCGGGTAGCCGCGTCGCTGCACCGAATCCCTGATGACCTCGATCACCCGGCGCTGCCGGTCGGTGAGCCCGGAGCTGTCCGCCCGGATACCTGGAGGTCGGCCAGGCAGGGAGCGCTTGTGCCCCTCGGGATTCGTGGCTTCGTTCATCGCATGTACCGGCTCGACTCGGCCCATGGAGCGGTCCTGGGCGGTGATGGTGGCACTGTCTGCGGTGGTGGTCACGTCGGCCCCTCTCGATGGTCTCCCTGCTGGACAACGGTAGTTGCTTTCGAAAGGTTGCGCCAAACACACGTTCGAGTGAAAAAGTGCGATTCGCCTGACGTGATCATGTGTCTGGGTGTATGGCTAACGCGGCATCCGGCGGGCAAAAGTGTCCATTGCTGTACTCTTCACCGCCGGTATTGGCGACCTTGCGGGTTGTGCCCTCAGTCTGCCATCCGGAACCCGGTTCACCCGGATCCGGGCTCCCTTCTGCGCCGGAGTCCCACGCGGTCTCCGTGCGGCGCCCACGGTATCTCCGTAACCGCAGGATCGATACGTCCCGGCGCCCGCGTGTTCGGAAATGCCGGCAGCGGGTATCCGGGGCGTGCTCCGGCGTGGCGACACGCGTGACCGCCTCGGTGTATGAGCCAAGCCCTACATCTAGTGGTGGGATGCTTACCGCAGCCCA